>Ga0210248_100853_pt1 | contig 25744 bp, 12 predicted proteins | sample ChrtobMetP3_32mM_FD_155493 | JGI IMG/M metagenome (GOLD analysis project Ga0210248, IMG submission 155493) | Chrysochromulina tobin associated microbial communities from unialgal haptophyte culture, Seattle, Washington, United States - P3_32mM | ecosystem: Host-associated > Algae > Haptophytes >...
TAGGGGGGGAGAGGGGGGGGGGGAGAAGGGGGGGGAAGAAGAGAGGAGGGCCCTGGGCTGGCGCGTGCCTCGACGCGGCATAGGTCGTGGCTCATGCGCAGCTGCGCGACCATCTCTTGCTGCTGCTGCTGCGCCTCGGCTGCCGCCTGCGCCGCCTCATCCCGCGCCGTGTGCGCACGTTGGAGTTCCTCCTCGAGTTGCACGAGTCGATACGAGAAGGCGTCGGCCTCAGCCGCCGCCATTGTCTCGGCCTTCGCCATCGCAGCCTGACGCTCGCCCTCGGAACGTTCGAGAGCCTCGCGCAGCATCGCTGCCGTCTTCTGGCCCGCATGCTCGGCCGCGCGCACCGCCGCCGCCGCCTCCTCGGCCGCCTCCTCGGCCGCCGCCGCCGCCGCCGCCCTGATGACCGCTTCGTTCGTGGCGGCATGGGTGGCGTCCGCGTCCGCTTGCTCGCGCAGTCGAGCGAGCTCGGCCTCGGAGATTTGGAGTTTCGTCTCGAGCTCTGCGGCCCGGGCAGAGACCGCTTCCAGCCGCACACGAAGCTTCTCGGCAGTCGTCTCGGCGCGCTCGAGCGCGGCCATCGCGCCCGCGGCAGCGCTCGCCGCACGACGCGCCTCGTCCGCTGCCGCCGTCGCCTCCTCCGCTGCCGCCGTCGCCTCGTCTGCGCGCCGCTCCGCCGCCTCCGCTCGCGCCTCTGCCTCGGCTCGCGCCGCCTCGGCCACCTCCAGGGCGTGATCCAGATTCGCCAGGGCTTCTCTGGCCTCAGCTGCCGCCTCCGCCGCTGCCGCCTCGGCCGCCGCAGCCGCATCTTCGGCCGCCGTGGCGCGTGCCGCTTCCGCTTCGAGCTCCGCGGTGGCGCTCTCGGCCGAGGCGGTGGCCGCATCACGTGCTGCCTCAGCCTGTGCAATAGCCACGGCCGCTTCATCCATGGTGCCATCTCGAGCACGCGCTTCGTCCATCTCCGCTTGCATGCTCTCCACCGCCGCCGCCGCCGCCGCCGCGGTCGCCTCCGCTTCTTCCGCCACCTGCATGCAATGAGGGAGGCCATCAGCATGCAATCAGAGGCCATCAGCATGCAATCAGGTCGCCTCCGCTTCGTCCGCCACCTGCGCCACCGCATCCTCCGCTCGCACGCGTGCCGCATCAGCCTCCGCCAGCTGTTCGTGGAACCGCGCCTCCGCCTGCTCGGCGCGCTCGGCGGCCATCTCGAGCTCGCCGCGAGCCGCCTCCGCCGCCGAGCGCGCCTCCGCCGCCTCCGCCTGCGCTGCCTCGATGCGCTCGCGTAACTCGACGAGCGCGGCATCATGCTCGGCTTCCCACTGGCTGCGCAGTGTCTCGTGAAGGGACGCCTCGAGCTGTGCTGTGAGCTCCTCGCGTAATTGCGCTTCCAATTGAGGCAGGCGCTGCGCCTCCCATTGCGCCTGCAGCTGCTGCACGTCGTCCTCCGCTGCCAGGGCTGTGATGGAGGGTCGAGGCCGCGATGCCCTCCGCTGCTGCTGCTGCTCCTGCTGCTGCTCCTGCTCCTGCTCCTGCTGCTGCTGCTCCAACTGCCGCTCCACCTGTTGATGCTGCCGCTGGGCTTGCTCTAATTGCGCACGCAACTGGGCCTCACGCTCGCGTGCGGCTTGGCGCTCGACCTCGACGGCCTCAGCCATGCGCGCACCGGCCGCCGCCGCCACCTCCGCCGCAGCGCGCGTGGCCGCCTCCGTCGCCCGCTGCGCCGCCGCGAGCGCCTCGCGCGCCGCCGCCGTCTCGGCCTTGGCCTGGTTGGCTTCGGCTTCACTCGCCTGCGCCGCCGCTGCATGGCGCGCCGCCGCCGCCTTGGTCCGCTGCAGCTCACGAGCGGCGAGCTCGAGGAGGGCCTTTTCGCGCGGGGAGGTTGCTGACAGAGGGGAGGCGGCGGCCGGCCCCTGGGCGGGGGCGTGGCTCCCGGCGCGCCCATTGGCGGTGCTCGTAGGGGGGCTGGTTGACACCGGCGGCCTCATACCAGGGGGCGATGATACCCGGGGGCCGTTCCCCTTGGGCAACGGCACGGCCCTCGGCTCATCGTCGGCTGCCTCGGGTGAGGGCGTCTCGAGAGGTGCGAAGGGCCGTGGCTGCCTCAGGTGAGGGCGCTGCTGGTGCTGCTGGTGCTGCTGGTGCTGCTGCTGCTGCTGGTGCTGCTGCTGCTGCTGCTGCTGCTGCTGCTGCTGCTGCTGCTGCTGCCGCCACTGCGACCCGTACCCGTGCTGCTGCTTCTGCTGCAGCTGCAGCTGCGCCGCCGCCTTCGCTCCAGGTGGTGACGATGGTGGCTGCTGCGGCTGCTGCTGCCGCGACGTCCGAGGCCGTTCAAGCACCGTTGGCGAGGCGCTCTCGTCGTCGTCAATGACGGTACCGATGGTGCCGTTGAGGTCGTCCTCCCCCGCGTGCATCCACAGGCTGCTGTCGAGTACCCCATCCCCGATCCGGGGGGCCGCATTCCGCGAGATATTGGACGAGATATTGCCATTCCGCGAGACTGGGCCAGGCTCCTCCTCCTCCATCTCCTCACCACCCGCCTCGGTACAAGACGACCCCGCCTCGTCCGCCTCGTCCGCAAACGCCTCGTCGTCGTACGGGGCCTCGCCCTCGTACACCTCGTCATGCAGGCCCTCGAGCGCCCTGTCAAGCGCCCCCTCATCGTGCGCCTCGTCCACGTCGTCGTCGTCGTCGTCCAGAGCCTCCAGGGGGTCCGCTCCCTCGCTATCGCTGTACGCCTGGGGTGCGGCGAGCATGCTGAAGTCGCCCGATGGCAGCATGGCCGTCAGGTGCAGCTCCGTGGGCCTCTCGCCCGGCGTGCGCTCGCGCAACGGCGAGGGCGGCTGCAGCGAAAAGGACGGGAAGGCCTGAGGCGCCATGATGGGCACCCCTTTAGCCGTCGGAGCGAGGATGATCACCGGTGTCGTCGCCTTGAGATTGAGATTGTGATCTGGCGAGCCGGCAGCCGCCTGCTGCCGAAGCTGCTGCCGTACGTCACTCAAGCGCGGCTTGCGCGCCGCGCCGGCCGCGCCCGGCTCGGCGCCGCCGGCTTCGCCTGTCTCGGCGGTGCCCGGTGCCGTTGGGGGCTCTCCTAGTGCGGCACGCGCCGCCGCGAGCGCCTCGAGGGCAGACTCGCGCACAGCCTTGTTCTTGTCGGCGCGCAGCAGCTGGAGAGCGGGCATCAGCCGGCCGCGGCCGCCCACCGCCGCCTCGACGTGCGCCACCGCAAACGCACGGAGCAGCTCAGCCGCCGAGCGTCGCGCAGACCACTCGGCAGAGGCGGCGCCCACGAGGGCGGCTGAGAGCAAAGCCGGTGCGAGGCTGCGGGTCGAGTACGGGCTGCGGCTCACGAGACTGGTCGCCGCGTCGAGCAGCACCGCGTGCGAGCCCACCATCGGGTGCCCGAGCGTCTTCAGCAGCGGCGCCGCCACCTTCTGCGTGAGAGCGTCCCCCAGCTCACCCGCAGCGCTGACGGCCGCACCGAGGCACACCGCGGCGCCGATCTGATGCGGCTCGCTCGGCTCCGTGAGCAGCGGCAGCAGCGGTCTCAGCAGCGCCGCGAACGTCGTCTCATGGTCGAGCTCCGTCACGAGCGCGGCCGCGGCCGCGGCGCAGGCCTCACGCAGCTCGCGGGTCGCATCCTTGTCCTTGAGGCGTGCAACGAGCACGTCGGCGATGCGTGGCAGGTGAGGCGGCAGCAGCGTCGGCTGAATGCCCGCGAGGTGGGCATACATGCGCACGGCTCCGCACCGGCACGGGAGCGTATGCTGCGCCGTAGTATTGTGCAGGCACAGCAAAAAGGGCCCGATTGTGTGGCCGTCGAGCCGGTCGGCACGTGCTGTGAGCTCGTCCCACGCCTTCTTGCGCGTGTGATTGTCGCTCAGCCGGTTGAGCGATTGGAGCACGGCCTGTTTGTCGCTCGGGTTCATCGAAGATGAAGGCCGATGAACTGGTCGATGGCCCTATTACCCACGAGCTGTGTTCGATCGCAGCGTTCGCAGCGAGGAAAACGCGGCGAGCGACCGCGACCGTTGCCCAAATTCGGCGAAGAAGGTCCTTTAACATGAATAAACTGATGATATTTCTTGTGCGCCTTGTCCAAAGCTCTTCACATTCACGGCGTTCGTACCGCAGATATGGTGAACGCAGCCTTGGTGACCGCCGAGAGCGAGTTGCTGCTCCACGACAACCTGCAGCTGCTGCCATACCTGCGGCCCACGGAGTGGCAGCAGCCAGCTGCATCTAGGCGTCAGCTCGCCATCCCGGCAGACGTGATGGCCGTGCCGCCACTTATGCCTGCCGCGGGGCGCAGCGCAATGTGGCACGTGTCGGCACGCACTCTTCGCAACTCCGTTGGGATGCCACAGTTAGCACGTGGTGCTGCTGCACAGGCCAAAGAGCTTCAGCTCGATAATGATATTGCGGGCATCAGCATGAGCCTGCTCGTCGAGGAGCTCGAGTCAGATGAGGCGCTCAACCAGCAGAGCAACCAGTACGATCGGTACCTCGGCAACGCCATGTGCTTGCTCGAGGATACCATGGTCGGCCCGTGTGTGCTGCATGCTCAGGGCCCAGACCTCGACGCGCTCGAGCTGCACTCGCTCGAGCCGCCGCCCTCCGCGGTTCGCGGCAGAGGACGGCGGCAGCCTCCGGTGGCGGCGGCGACAGCCGGTCCGCTCGCACGATGTGCGCTCGAGTGCAGCAGAATCCGGCAGGTGAGCGCCTCGGGCCGCGGCGCGGGCGTTGCCGACCGAGTTGTGCTCGCTCGCACGATGTACTCGCTCCACTTCCTCTCGCTGCGGGAGGACAGCGACCGCCAAGTCGCGCCGGAGGACCTCAACGAGCTCCGGCAAGGAGATCGCGAGCTCCGGCAACGAGATCGCAATCTCCGGTATGAGATCGCTCCGCTTGCCGTTGCAGGGTGCCCAGCTAGCGAGGCCCGCCCATTGCATGCGTGCCTGCACTGGCATCCGAGCTTCCGAGAGGAGGCGGCATGCTTGCTCGGGGACGGACGACTCAAGCTTCTCAAGCTCGAGCGGTCGCACTCGACGGCGCCGTCCTGGGCGCCATGTGAAGCCAAGGCACGGCCCCTACGAGGTGTTGCGCTGCGGGACGACTGCGTGCACGTGCACACAGGAAGCGGCGGCAGCGGCGGCAGCGGCGGCGGCGGCGGCGGCGGCGGCGGCGTGAGCGGCGTCGGCGACGGGGATTTATTCGGATGGGGCGCAGTCGAGTACGCGGAGCACCCTCGCACCCTTTTCGTGGCGAGTAGTGCCGGGCTGTTCCGCACCGACGTGCGCACAGGGCTCGAATCGACTCTACTTTTCGACGTGCGGCGGATGCGCGTGCCGCTCGCTCCGCTTCACGCGGGGGCGATGGTGGTCCCGCGCCCTGACGGCGAACGCCCCTCGACGCTGGTCGTCTTGGCCTCGGCTCAGCATCTGCTTGCGATCGACGTACGGATGCCTGGGGCGCCGCTGCGGCAGTGGCGGCTGCCGCTGCCGCTGCCGGCTGCGGGGAGCGGCGCCGTCGCGGGCAACGGCCGCCCTTCGGTGAGAGCGCGCGTGACGCCGCAACCAGCTTACCACGTGCACTACGAGCGCCGACGGGGCGGCTGTGGCGCTCGTGGCAGCGCCTGTGGATTCGAGTCCAGATTTGGGTCTGAGTTTGGGGGCGCTCGTGGCAGCGCCTGTGGATTCGAGTCCAGATTTGGGTCTGAGTTTGGGGGCGACTTCGGGGACGGCGCCGTCGTGGGCACTCCGGAGGCGATCCACGTCATCGACCGCGCGAGCGGGCGCGTGCTGAGCGTGATGCTGGAGCAGAAGTCCCTGAGCGCCTTCGAGCATCTGCTGCCGCCGCCGCCGCCGCCGCTCCGTGACCTCGACCCCGGCGCCTTGCTAGCGACGCAACTGGAAGCTGAGTCCCTCTGGCACTGCCCGAGCTACTCGTACGGCCAGAGCACCAGTTGGTCTGCGAACGATGGTGACGAAACGATGCCGCCGCTGCCGCTGGCGGGCTCGGTCGTGTTGACGAGGGCGTGCCACCAGCGCCTCGTGCAAGGAGGGGAGGGAGCCGCGCGCTCGCCACGGCGCGAATGGATGGTGGCGGTTCTGCGAGGGGATGGCGAGGTGGACGCACTCGTCGGCGACGAGGGTGGCGATGAGTGCACCGACGAGTGCACCTTCGAGCATGGCGGCGAGCACAGCGGCGAGCGGCCTGCTCAGGCACTCGTGACCATTGAAGCGAGCGATGGGGTGCGCACGGCGGCGACCACTCGTGTACCCGCCATTGGTGGCACCGTGGTCCCCAGAGTCGCCCTTGCCTCAGGTGCCGTCGCCTTGGTTCCGCCGCCCGCCGTCGAGCATGCCAGTGCAGCAACCGAGCGCGCCTGGACGCCTCTTGATGAGTTTCGTGTGCACGGCGCACCCGCGGTTGCAGCGACCAAGGCGAGGTTGTTGGCCATTGGCCAAGCTGAGACCGCCGTCACTGCGAGCACCCAAATATGGGAGCCCACTGGTGGCGAAAGGCGAGCCGACGGAGGGCCGGTGACGGCGGCCACTCCGTTGCGGGGTGCCTCTGCTGCGGCGCCGGCGCCGGCAGAGACACCGGAAGAGGCGGCGGCCTGGGGGCGGTGGGAGGGGCCGACGGGGGGCGCACCGGCTCCGCCGCCACTGATGCAGACGATGCTTGCGCAGTGGCAGACGTGGGCAGAGGCCGATAGCGGCCTAGCGTTGTACAGGCAGACGGCACCGCCGCCGCCGCCGCCGCCGCCGCCGCCGCCACCGCAGCAGCTGCCGTCACAGCAGGCGAGATCGCAGCCGCCGCCGCCGCCGCGGGCCTCGATGCTGCCAAGCGAGATCCGCCGTGTCTCTCTGCAGCTGGCAGCGACACCTAGCGCGGTGGCGGCTCGCGGGGTCTCGCCGTCGAGCTTACCCACCCCGCCGCCGCCTGGCATGCCCCTGCCGCTACCGCCACCGCCACCGCCACCGCCGCCAGCCGCGGCCGCTGCATCAGCGAGTACAGAGCCCGCCGCGTTCCCGAGCGCGAGCAGCCGTGACCGCAAGCGCCCGCGCAAGAGCTCGGGCTTCTAAGTCGAGTTTAAGTAGGATCTTCGATCTTCCGTACAGATGACAAGACCCGGAAGGAAAGTGGTAAGTGCCGGTCCCGCGCACGAACGTCGACCGGACCGCAGTCCCCGCACGCGGCCTCGCCCCGGCGACCCGCCGCGGCCGGCGACGAGCTTCGCAAAGGATCAAGCCATCACATGGCGGCAAAAAGTCACAATCTTAGTCTTGTGTCGAAGCTAGGTCACATGACGGTGCAGCAGCCGCCGCTGCCAAACTTACTCCTATTCTTTTCGTGCAGCCCCCACTCCTCGTACAGGCAAGCGACCATCTCGTCCTGAAAGTAGGGGGCGCTCACCCAGTCCCAGTCGGCCCACAGGGCCTCATCTTCCTTGGTGAGCTTTTGCATCCCAGCGGTGTTGAAGGTCTTCATCTTGGACTCGTCCTTGGCATTCACCTCCTTCTTGGGAATGAAGGGCGCCGCTTTCGATTGGTCCTGCATGCTCTCCCAGCTGATCTCACCCAGCGGTCCGTCCCTGAAAAAGCCATGCTCGCGCACCCTTGTGAAAGCATCTGAACCCGTGCCCAGCCGCTTGTTCACATCGCGCGTGAGCAGCCCCTGCAGAAACCGGGCCGTCTCGCTGTTGGCGCAGACCGACTTCTTGATCCAAACCTCCTGCGTCAGGTAGATTTTCTGGTCGCGTTGCTTGGATGAGGAGAGCTCCTTCTGCAGGCACGTGTCGGCGGTCGACGCGCGGGAGATGGTTCGGTGCGAGTACTTCTGGTGCAAGAGGAAGCTCTCCTCAGGGTGCAACTCCTCCGACTCGCCCAAGTCACTGATCCTCGTCTCGAGCGCCGTCCCGAGCGCCTTCGTGGCACTGCCCCAGTGGCATGCACACAGGGTCGCGCGAAGGGCGGCCAGCACGGGCTCGTCGTACAACGTGGCGCGCCCGAGTTCCGAATAGAGAAAGACACCGAGCGTGCCTTGCCTGCCAGTGATGGTAGCTGGCCGATGGTAACGCTCTGCGAAGAGCCCTTCGTAACCTACGACGTCCCCCACGTTGTAGACTGCGCTGCCCTGACGAAGAGTGCCATCGAGGACGATGCCGAAAAAGGTGGCGAGCTCGCCCTGGACCATGATCTCCGTGCCGTCCTGGAAGGCCAAGACGCTCATGATCCTGAGCAGGCGCTCCCTGCCACCCTCAAAGACACACGGCCGGAAGGGCGCGAGCTTCTCGTTCGCGCCCACCGCCAGTGTCAAGAGCTCGAGGGCGTGCTCGTTCTCGACGTTGCTCTCAACCATCTTGTGGAAGCCGCCGATGATGCGCGCGGCCGATCGGCGCTTGCCCTTCTTCGAGCCCTCCTTCTCGCCCTCCTTCTCGCCCTCGTCGCCGCTCTCCTCGTCCGTCTCCTCGTCATTCGAATCACGACCGTCGTGGTCCACCACCTTGGCGCCGCCTAGCTTAGCTTCAATGTTCCTCTCCTCAATCGGGTCGTCCACGTCACCTGCGAGGCACACTTGCACCTTGTCCTCGGTGTTCTTGTACTTTTGGAACTTTTTCTTGAAGGGCTTCTTGCCGGAGAGGAGCTCGACCATCGTCACGCCGAGAGACCACCAGTCTCCGGAAGTGAGGTACTGATCGCCCTGCGGACTCGCGGCACGCGAGGGAGGGAAAGGACGCGAGGGGAGGGATGAGGGGAGGGGAGGGTAAGGTACGAGAGGCGAGTAGGAGGCGCGACGGAGAGGATGGAGCCCGGCAGGGAAGCGTCATGTTGGGCAGGGAGGCGTCATGTTGGGCAGGGAGGCGTCATGTTGGGCAGGGAGGCGTCATGTTGGGCAGGGAGGTTTCATGTTGGGTGCCTGCTCGGGCGCGCGCACACACCTTGACCATCTCTGGTGGCCAGTAGCCCCTTGTGCCGCACTTGCCCTTGAGCGCTGTGTTAAGCTTCGCGGCGAGCCCAAAGTCGATGAGCACGGCATATCCATTCTCCTTAATGAGCACGTTGGCCGGCTTCATGTCGCGGTAGACGTAGCCGTTGGTGTGCAGCGCCTCGTACGCGTTCACGATGCACGCGGTGAAGAAACACACGACCTGTTCGGAGAGCTACCGGTCTCCATCAGAGGCAATCACGCGGAGGCCATCAGAGGCAATCAAGCACACGACCTTTTCGGAGAGCTTCTTCCTTTGGCTGAGCAAGTACGAGAGCGTGCCGCCTTGGAGTAGGTCGAGCACTAGGCAAACCTCATCCTTGGTCTGAAAGGCGTAGTGCATGCCGCACACGAACGCCGAGGACGTCTGCTGCAGGCAATCCTTCTCGGTGAAGCACGACCTGTACCGGTTGTTGTGCTTGATGAGCTTCTTATCCATGCGCTTGATGGCGCACAGCATGCCCGTGTCGCGCTTCACGGCCGCATGAACCGCTCCGAAGCCGCCCACGCCCAGGATGCGGAATTGGTGAAAGTCCTCTTGTGCCACATGAAGTGTCTCCATCTGGCGCGCGCGCCCAAAGTAATCCATCCACTTGGACTGCTTGAAGGCGGGCCAGTAGATGTGGAGGTCCTCTAGTAGCATGCTCACCTGGGTTAGGAGTAGGGCGAGAGTTAGGAATTGGGTTCGGGCCAGTCAAGGTCGAGCACCTCGAGCAGCATGCATGCTCTCACCATCCCGTCGAGCAGGTCGGGCGGCGTCCCCTTGGCGAGTTTCGTCAAAGTCGCCTCGACGGCCTTCCTCGCGTCGGCCACCTTGGCCGCTTTCTGGCTTTGCCGATTTGACTTGCCCTTCTTGATGAGCTCAACCGCCTTTTTCTTCTCGAGGTACGCCTCAAGGAGAATCTCCGGATCGGCGCTTGAGTAGATCTTCGAGATACCGTCCACGAATGTATCGCAGACCTCGTACGCGATTTCGCGCTTGCGCAACGACGGGCGGTAGCTCAGTGCGAGCAGCAGAATGTGCCCGTGCACGTGGTGCACATCCTGCACAAAGCGGCAAAAGTAGTAATTGCCAATCTTGTTCTGGACGAAGGCAAAAAAGGACTCCTGCATGGCCTGCGCAAAGGCAGCGCGGGCCGCGTGAGGCGCTGCTATCTGCGCCGGTGGCCTTGAGCGGCTGCTACTGCTCCGGTGGCGGAGCTGACTGCTACTGCGCCGGCTGCGCTGGCTGCCGTGGCTGCTACTGCGGTGGCAGCGTACCTCCTCCTTGATCGCGATGCCACGAGCGCTGATCTCTGGCAGCTTCAGCTTCTTGCGGTACTGCTGCGTACCCTCGAACATGGCTTTGGCGAGCTGTGCGGCAGGGGCGCAGGTCGGGCGTGAGCGACAGGGATGTGTGCCGGATGGCTGGCAAAGGTGCGGTTCCTTGCTGATGAATCCGTACTTCGGCATCCTTAGCCTTGGAGCCAGGTGCCTTTGATGGCGAGGCGAGCATATCCATGCTGGCCTGCTACACCTAACCACGAGAAGGCGCTCGCAGCGCGACCTACCTACACGTATCGCGAACGTCGGCGAGCCCCGAGCACACCCCTGCAGGCTGAATCAAGCGAGTTTTCATTCACAACACACGCACAAATCAAACTCAAATGCGTAGGAGAGCAAGGAGTTTTCCACGGATGGACGGCACGCCCGTCAGCAGTCAGTCAGTTTCATTAGTGCCCCCCCACCGCGCTCACCACCGCCGACCGCTCGCGGGGATCGCTTACGTTATACGGTCTTTTCGAAGTCGGTCCGGTCGCGGTTCGAAATAGCCTATCTCCTGGTAGCGCGGGGCTTGTTCGTCCTATGTTCGTCCGGTCCACGGTCAAAGCGCGGCGCTTCCGCGAGCGCGAAAGCGAAATATAGGGCGACGCAATTCTTTCTTATTCTTTCATTGGCCTTCATTGGACAGAACGTAACACGCACGCCAATTCCTGATCACTGCTGCGAGCGGACTCGTCACGAGCGCCGGGCCGCGCGCTCCGGCGCTCGTGACTCTGCATGTGACGAGCTCGGGCGGATCTGCATGTGCGACGAGCATGTACTCCGGCGCTTCTCGATGTGCGCTACCCGCACTCACAGCAGCGACTTGAGATCCAGCACACCGCCGCGCGTGGCCGCTAGCTCTTGCGCCTTGCCGTTGGTGATGTCCATGGCGTCGTGCACATCCTCGCAAAAGTCCTTCCAGGCAATGCTCTCGCGGTAGCCACGCGGGTTCTTGTAGCCGCAGCCATAGTGGGAGCAAATGCGCTCGAAGGTGTCTTCGGTGATGTGGAAACGAGGCAGGTTGGTCTTCAGCGTTGACTTGAATTGGGTGACTTTCATCATGCCGTAGTGGTTGCCGCCACCCTCCTCCATCGCGCCCTCCAAGTTGATGTTCTCGTCCTCGCACTTCCTCTGGATCGCATACAAGATCGCCCACATCTCCTCCGGCGGCGGCGGGATGCGGTCGACGGAGCCGTCGATATCGCGGGACTTGCCCATAGACGACATGACGCCTTCCAGCGACATGGTTGGGACCGCGCGGATGCAGGCGAACCTGGAGAGGAAGAAGTGCGATGGAGTTTTTGGGGCGATCGAGTTTTGGCGGAGGTTTCACACGACGGTTACTTTGCCACCAGTTTGCCACTTTATGTGCGTGTGGAAGCCTGCGCTCGGTGTCACGGTACTTTTATGCCGCCCAGACGCCTTTTGTCGAAACTTATGAATTCATACGCCACAGCACGCGATCGTCTCTCTCCCCGCAGACGATCGGGTCTGCACTGCTCACATGCTCCATGAGCGCTACGTGCGACCCCGGTACGAGAAGAAGCTGGCGCCTACGCCGCCCGCGGCCGTGCCGTCCGGTCCCGTGCTGACCCAGTTCTTCAATGCGATGCTGGTAACCGAGCGCGGCCTCGTCCAGGGCGACCTGTGGATGCTTGGCGACAAGCTCGTCGACCCACAATCGCAATTCTGGGAGCGCAGCGCAAAGGCAGTGGACCGGCGCGTAGACTGTCAGGGCATGCTGCTTGCCCCTGGCATGATCGACATCATGCTCTATGGCGCGTTCGGCGTCGACTTCTCACGATGCGCCGAGGCGGACGCCGAGGCACAGGTAGCATCCGACCTTGCGATGGTGCGCCGCCGGCTGCCCGAGCTGGGCGTCACAGCCTTCTGCCCGGCCGTGCGGCCCTGTGCGCCCGCCGACTGCGCACGCGCTATCCAGCGGCTCGGCAAGACCGCGCGCCTGCCGCCGCCGAGCAGGGACGTGGTGATGGGGGAGGAGACTGCATGGGCGCAGTGTCTCGGGGTGCACCTGGACGGCCCCTTTCTCGACGCGCTTCATGCGGCGTCCACGGGCTCGTCGGCCGAGCACGTGCGTTCCTCCCTCGAGGGCAACGCGCTCGACGAGGCATGTGGCGGAAGGGCGCTCGAGGCAACGCTGATCACACTCGCCCCAGAACTACCAGGAGCTGTGACGGCCATCAGCCGCCTCGTCGCGGCTGGCGTGGGCGTCGGGCTCGGGCGCACCGAGGCCACGCTCGCGCAGTGCTACGACGCCGTCGCGGCCGGCGCACGCCTGGTGACGCAGGTGATGAGCGCTATGCCGCCCTTCAAGCATCGCGACCCCGGCCCAGTGGGACTATTAGCCGATGGGCGCGTTGGGAAGGCGGATGCGGCGGACGCGGCGGACGCGGCGGACGCGGACGCTGCAAACGCAAAGGCGGTGGCGCCGCCGTGGCCTGCCATCCGCTCCGCCACCGGCACTTTTACCGGCGCCCCTGGTGACATCTTTTTCTCTCTTGCTGTCGCGAATCTGCACAGCTGCTCAGTCAACCTAGTGCATGGTGCGAACCCTCACGGCATTGTGTTGCTTTCAGACCTCGGCTCGGGCAGCGGCGATGCCGAGGCGGCCGAAGCCTCGCTGGGCGCGATCCCCTCGTGCGCACGCCAGCTGTACCTCAAGACCGGCGCGGCCGACCCGTCGGCTGCTATCCTGTGTGGAAGTGCGCATCCCGCCCGCCTTCTCCGCCTGCCGAACAAGGGGCGGCTCACGGCAGGCGCTGACGCCGACCTCTTGCTGCTTGACCCGGATGATCTCAGCGTCAAGGCGTGCTACGTGGCTGGCCAGCTGGCCTGGTCGCATCCGAACCTGCGTGGCGCGCTCTGGTTCCATGCGTGACCCTCAAGAGGCGGCACTACCGCCCGCGCTCGCGGAGCCGCCCATTATTGCTCACCAGTAATTGACTACATGTACGACATTGTATCCCTTGGAATGAAGGAGCACGGTTTATCGCCCATTTCGTCAAACGGCCCGAGATCCAAATTTATGAACGAAGCCAACTGATGTCTGGAGTGTTTTGATGGGAAAATTCGTCGATCTTTCTGGCGTTGACGTGCTCGTTTTCGAAGCCATGCAAACGCCAATTAAGCCAATGCTCACGCCCGAGATCGACACCGTCCGAGCACCGTCCGCGCCCGTCAAGCCGCGGCGGCCCGTCAACTACTCCGAAGCGCCCCTCTGCACGATCGACGAGAACCTGCTTGTCGATTCCCGCTTCCTGAACCCCATCAAGCGGAGGCTCGCGTACCGCGAGCCCTCAGGTTGCGTGAACGTGCACCTGTGCCAGCGCTCGCTCGCTGAGGCCGATGAGGCCATCGACACGCCGTCCGAGCTCCACACGCTCGCCAAGTTCGAGCGGCACGCGAAAAGGGCCCTCGCCGCCCGGCCTGCGGATGAGCAGTGCACCCTCGAAGAGTTGTTCGCAGAGGAGGAGGCCGAGCGTGCTGCGCTCCCCATCTCGCTTCGCAAGCCTAAGCGCGCCTCCGCGCCCGCATCTTCGTTGGCAATGCCCAACCCGGAGACGGTCGTCGTGCTGCCGCCCCCCGCGTCACGGCGCCCTGGAGCCTATGCCGGGGCTGCAATGGAGGACTATTTAGAAGATGAGGACGATGCACCGCGCGTCACGCAGCGTACGATCACGATGCAGCGGCGCCTCTTCAACGCCCCGAAGCCTGGCGATGCGACCAGTGATGATGAGTCGCGCTCATCGGACTACTCCGTGACCGACTACTACCTACGTCGGCTGGCCGAGGAGCGAAGCGGTCGACGGCGCTCAGCGAGCCCCGGGTCCTCCCAAGAAGACGACGCCGATGACGACGTGTTCGAGGTGTCGGCGATCCTGCGCGAAGAGGAGGGGCGTTTCCTCATCCGCTGGGAGGGATATGGCCCTGAGGACGACACGTGGGAGCCCGAGGCGAACGTTTCGCCGGCGCTCGTGCTCGCATTTCGTCAGGCGAAATTTCGTCAGGCGCGCATGGCCGCCCATGCCGGCGACGATTTCATGCAGGGGCGAACGCGCATGCTCTGGTGCCACACGTGCGGCGAGCATCGGCCCGCGGACTCCTTCTCACAGCAGCAGCGCCGCGCTGCGCCGAGCTGCCGATCGTGCCTGCGTCACCACTACGGCGCCCTGGCCGAAGGCATCCTGAGCTTACGCCACCGCATCGACGGCCCCGCGACGCCCGAGGGCGCCGCCGGGAGCAGCAACCGCGCCGTCGTGGGCAATACGAACCGGCATGCTGCCGCAGCGCCGTCCTCGACTGGCAAGCGCCCGCGCGACCCAGCCGATGCGGTCTCGCCTGCGCCGCCGCTGCCACCGTCGATGCGTCGTCCAGTAGCGCGCACGAGCTGGACGTCACCCCCCTCCCGGAGCGCTGCCGCAGCTGACCGCGAGGTGGCGCGCTGCCGCTTGTATGGCTTCTCGTGAGAAGAGCCGAACGGACCGATGCGCCGCATGGCGCGAGGCGCCGAGAGGGCGAGTTATGTGGAGCGTGCGTGCAGGCGGCCGTTTGTGCTGACTGGCTTCTTGCTTTCGATATGCATGTCATCGTGTGCACCCATGCGAAATGATGGCGAGCAGCACGTCGCTGTGTGAGCGCCGGCTGATGTGGCCGATGGAGCAGAGATGCGAGGGCGGACCGAAGGTAGGTAGCGACCATCTGCGTCACCCCAACACCCCGCGGGTCAGGGTGACTCCACAGGAGGCAGTCCACGTGTGAATCGGCACTGATACCAGCTTCGCTGTACATTATGCGTGTCAACCAGCTCGCTTCACGAAACACTCTTGTTTCCGCCCAACACGGAGAAATCCAGTTTCGTGAATCCAAACTTGCGGCGTACACACGAAACAACTCACGAAACCCAAACACGCCAGTCGACGCCATGAGGGCCCCGGCGACAGAAGCGGCGCCGACCGCCACCACAGTACTGCGCGCGCCCTGCAGGGGACGCGCGCGCGCCGCGCTGCTCGAACTTCGTTTGGATCATTATGCGGCGGGCGCAAAAGGGTGCCGGCTCGGACGTCTTCGAAATCAAGGACTTCAGCGTGTCGACGCCCTGGGAAGCCTTCGTGGTCGCGCTCGAGGAGGCGGTGCGCGCGTGGCTGGATGGCCGGGTGTGGCTCGCCACTAAGGAGCATCCTCAGCTGCTTCCGTGCATCGAGCATGAGCTCGAGCATGAGGGCGGTCAGCGCTACGTGCTGAGCCTGCACGGCAACCCGCACGTGGCGCGGACCACGTCACGAACGGGTGGTACGGCCATTGAGCTGCCACGGTTCATGGTTGAGATGCTTGATCCCTCCTCCGACTTTTCGTCCGAGTCCTTCTCCACAGACACGTCCGAGCGCTTGCGCCGCTGGTTTGGGCTGCATGCGTTCATCGTCCTGACGCCGCGCGACGTTCCGGTGCTCGATGCGCGCGAGATGACGCTGATGCAGAGCGCGCTCTGTGTCGCGCTCACGAGCTGCGAGCGACCCGACCTGCCCTGCTTCGTGCTGCACGACGTGACCGAGGCGCACGTGTACGGCCGTGCACTGGCAGCCTGGCCCACTCTCGGCTGCAGATTCGACGTCGAGCTGCTCAAGGCGGCCGAGGTGCCCGATGCATGCCGTACCATTGCAGGGATAGTTGCTCTCTTCCGCTCTAAGCTGCAGCTGTCGAGCGACGCGGCCGCAAATGCCTCCGCTGCCACCACCACCGCCGCAGCCGCTTTGGGCACCGCCGTGGCCGCAAGTACGATCACGCTGGCGCGCCGTTCGACGTACGTGCTAGGTTCTTGGGCGAAGTGGCAGCGGCCGTTGATCGGCCCAGAGGATCTGCGCCTGACGCTGGGTGGCGCGTCTGACCCTCTCGAGGATCCGCGCGGCGAGGCGGCGCTCGCGCTGAACGTGCAGTGGCCGTGCACACTCGTAGATACGCTAGGGCTGGGCACGGACGGCTGGCCGCCGCCAGACGAGGCCCTTCGACGAGGTAGTGCGCTCGAGGCGGCGCTTATGGACCCGGAGAGCGCGCCGGTGTGGCTGGTGCGCGCGGCTCCGCTGGCCGTACGAAGCGCGGGGGCTATCGCGCCGCCAGCCGCGTCCGCACAGCCGCGCTCGGCTCCCAGCCGCGCCACTTCCTCGATCCCCACCGGCTTAGCAAGCAGTGTCAAGCCGCCGCCGCCCCACGCCGTCCCCCCAAGCCGACGCATCGCTGAGCTCAGTGCGAGCGTTGGCGCGATGCTTGAATCCTGGGCGGCGCTCGACGAGTATGTGAGGACGTTGGCGAATAGCTCATCTGGGGCCGCGCTTGGCTTTCCAAATCAGGAGCGTGGCCTTCCAAACAAGGAGCTGTCGGATGACGAAACCGATGGCGCCTCGGCCTTTGACAGGTGGCTTGGGGCCGTGCGGGCGACGGGCGGCGCGCTGCCGTCTGCCGAAGAGCTTACGAGGCTAGTCGATTCGATCATAAGCGTACCGGCCGCACCACATCAAGTCGCGGCGCTCACCAGTGACGCCACCGCCGCCGCCACCGCCGCCGCCGCCACCGCCGCCGCCACTGCCGCCGCCGCCACCGCCGCCGCCGCCGCCAGCTCCGCGGGCAGCGGCACCTTCGTGTGCAGCGGCGCTCCGTATGGCAGCCTGTGGCATCGGCTGGGCCTGACGGCCCTGCGGGCGCGCGCGAGCTGGCGCGCGGCGCACGCGCCCGGCGTGTTGCTCGAGGGATGGCGAGTGCTGCTGCGCCGATTACGCGAGCAAGCGGAGAGTACAATGCCGTTACCTCACCTCGCGTGCCGTGCTCCAGAGGCTGGCATGGTCGGGGTGCAGCAGCAGGCGCAGCTGCTCGCTATGTGCATCGCGCTCCAGCGAGGCGAGACAGTCGACGGGTATTCGGGGGCGGGGGTCTCGACCGGGGGTTCGCCGGGGCGGCTCAGTGCGCGCAAGGCGCGTGCTGTCGTGCGCCGCACAATGCTCGGTACGGCGCTCGGTCAGAAGGCTGACGAGGAGGAGGAGGAGGAGGAGGAGGAGGAGGAGGAAGAGGAGGAGGAGGAGGAGGAGGGCGAGGAGCTTCATGGCACTGACGACCGGCCGGCTGTGCTCCTCAAGGCGAGACGGTGGTCACGAGACTCTGATGAGGACCACGCGGCGTCTCTGAGGAATGCAGGCGCCGCCGCGGGCGCGATGCTCCGAGGCGTCTTCCGGTCGGCAGGCGCAGCAGCTGGGGCGAGCTCCTCGTCGGCACGCCTTTCCTGGGCAGAGGCGGCTGTGGAACGAGTGGGCGAAAGGTGCAAGATCGAAGGGCTAGTGGGCCTACGCTCGCAGCTGCAGCTTTGGGAGCCCCATCTGCAGGTGGATCCTATCGCGGCGCTGCGTCAGCAGGGTGCGCCGAGCGCGGCCGGCGCGGCCGTGGCGGCGGATGGCGTCTCGGACAGAGAGGGCGGTTGCGGCGGGTCCACATCTACCCTGGTGCGCCGGGCACGCGATGCTACACAGACCAAGAGCGAGATGCAGGCCTTTAAAGCCGCCAACCCGCACGCGGTGCTAGAAGACTTTGTGCGTTGGAGGCTGCCTGCCGAATGGCTGGTGGCCGAGGACGTGGAGGGCATGGAGGGCGAGGCTCCTCGCCCGAGGGTGGCGCCGCCCTCCGCCACCAACGGCCAGCTCAGTGAACTCCTCCGCAGTCCCTCGAGCATGTATCAGATCCTTTGGGGTGCGACAGAGCCTGTAGCGGCGGCGGAGCAACGGCCCATCTTCAACGCCGAAGCGCACGCGCTCGAGGCTCTTGAGGCGCTCGAGGCTCTCACGCCCGCGCAACTGCTCCCGCAGCTCGTCTACCTCTCCGTGGAGGCGGTGCTCGGCGCGCTCGGCACGTCGCCGCTGCTGCAGCTGCCGCCGGCAGCGCCCGCGGCGCTCCGAGCCCTCGCCGACACGACGCGCGCACTTCTCGAGTCTCAGGCGCCGCCGCGGGCGTGGCTCCAGGCGGTGCTGCCTCCTCTCGAGGCGCTCGAGTTGCAGCTGAGCCAGGCAGCTTCGCTCGAGGCGAAGCTCACCGATCAGCCCGAAGTGGTTCGCGCGCTCCTAGCCGATCCTCGTTTGAAAAGCGAGGTGCTCGTTCCTCCCGCCGGACGCGCGGCTCTACTCGAGCACCTCAAGCGTGCGGCCGGGCCGCGGCTGGCCGTGGCCGCGCCCGACATGCGCGAGCTCGTGCTGCGCGCAACGTGCGCGCGACCGAGCGCCGAGGACGCCATTCCCACCGCGCAGCGCATGTACGTCGCGTTGCAGGATCGAGGTGACGTACGCCTCGCCATCTCGCTCGGCGTGGACCTCGACGCTTGAAGCGATGCGCGATCCGGCGGTCCGGCGGTTCGGCGCGCACCCATTGTCCAGAGGGCATCCCGCGCCACACTCGCTCATGACGGCGATCACGTGACATTGTCAGCGGCGTTTCAAACCGGACGGCCGGTTCTGCGTTCTGCGTCTCACTGGGGACCCTCAAATACTACAAACGTGATCCTACTTCGTCGCGTTGTGTTCAACTTACCGGTAGTGTTTTTGCGAAATTTCCAAAAGTGAATGTTTGCGCTGAAAAAAACAGGTAGCCACAGGACGCCAAAGGCAAAGCACAACCAGGCGCAACTCACTCGCGTGAAGAGCGATTGCGCGCAACTCAAGGCCGTGCCGCGGGCGGCAGCCATGGCCATGGTTGTGCTTTGGCCGTGGTTGCACGATAATCCATGGGGCTTCGTCGGGATTTTCGCTGTAACTACGGGGGCGGCTTACGCGGTGCGGTACGCATACAGGCGTGGATTGCGAATTCACATCGAATTCGACCCCAACGCCGACGAAGAAGGACCGCCGAAGCGCGTGGCAATCTATGGCGGGGCCTTCAACCCGATCACCAACGGGCATTTGCAGCTGGCCACCGAGATTGTGCACTCGGGCATCGTCGACGAGGTGTGGATCTGCCCGTGCGGGCCCAGGCCGGATAAACCGAACGTGCTGCCACCGGATATGCGTCTGGCCATGTGTGAGATATCGATCAACCAGGGCTTGTCCCCGATGTTTCCCATCAATATTGCCGATCACGAGGTGAACCACGCGAACGACCTGGCCGACCCCGATGGTCAGGTCGCAACGTACGACTCGCTGTGCTGGCTACGCGAGACGTACCCGAAGCACGAGTTCTCATTCGTCGTCGGCAGCGACTGGCTGCAGCCGGGCACCGACCTGCGCACGTGGACGTCCAAGGACGGGTGCACGGGCGACAAGCTGGTGAGCGAGTTCGACTTCCTTGTCGCGCCGCGTCCGGGGTACGATGTGGAGGACCTAAGCGTCTTCGGCCCGCGCTTCAAGTGGGTGCAACTTCCGCACAACTTTCGATTTTCTGAGTCGAACGCCTCGTCGACGGAGGTGCGCAAGCGCGCGAAGCGCGAGTGGACGGCCGACCCGATGAACGGCAACGCGATGCAGGCGCTCAACGGGCTCGTGCAGCCTGGCGTCCTTTCCTTTATCCTGCGCCATCGGCTGTATGCACCGATGGCCTGCCCGCAGCCACAAATGTCATCTCGGATGGAGATCGCCTACAGATCGCCTGGTGAGAAAGGCGTGGAGATTGCGGCCCCGACGCGCGTTGCAGTGCTCGGCGGCGCCTTCTCGCCGGTGACCAACATGCATATGCTGATGGCGACAGAGATCATCACCTCCGGCGTTGTTGACGAAGTGTGGCTCTGTCCGTATGCGAACGGCGAAGGCACCGATGGCACGCAGGGCGTGCCGGCCCAACAACGGTACATCTTGTGCGAGGTCGCCGTGAACACGATGCTCTCCTCCTCCTTCCCCGTACGCGTGAGTGACCATGAGGCTCGAACGAGCGCGCCCATGGCCACGTACGACTCGCTGTGCTGGCTGCGCGAGACGTACCCTAGGCACGAGTTCTCATTCGTCGTCGGCAGCGACTGGCTGCAGCCGGACACTGACCTGCGCACGTGGACGTCCAAGGACGGGTGCACGGGCGACAAGCTGGTGAGCGAGTTCGACTTTCTCGTCTTCCCACACGCGGGGTATGACGTGCCCGACTTGAGTGTCTTTGGCCCGCGCTTCAAGTGGATGAGCTTGCCCGATGGTTTCAGCCTTGTCGAGTCGAACGCATCCTCGAACGAAATTCACAAGCGCGCCCAACAGGGCTACATGCGCTCGATGGCGTCTGGCCAGGCGGCCGATCATCAGGATATGGATGGCCTCGTGCCGCCCGCGGTGCTCGCCTACGTGCGCCGGCACAGCCTCTACAAGAACCTTGCGTACAAGCGGCTCTGGGAGAGCGCGGGCGACCACGTGCGCGAACTGTTGAGCAAGGGGAAAGAAAAGGAGGCACTCGCGCTCGTACAAGAGCCTGGCTCAAAAGACGCGCGCGAGCTCTTGAGATTCTGGAAGACGATCACGGCGAAGGACTCGGGGAAAGGACCACAGCCAGTGTCTGTGGGGACACCTCGCTCCGCGGCTGTGAGCCCGGTCGCCTCGCCATTGAGGAGCTCCCCCGTGCGGGCGACCTCGAGATTGGCGCTCCACTGAGCGGGCTGGTACCGGTATGACTCTGCGCTCTCTTGATCTTGAAAGCCACACCATAGCGGGGTAGTAGGGCGGGGGTGACGAAACTCGGTGCGCCCACTGTGAACACAGGACCAGTCGCGAGTACAGCGTTGTGCTTCGTGGCCACGCACCTTGTCTCGTTGCATACCATGATTGAACTCGTGTCGTAGTGTAATAGCGGGTGTCTGGGGTGGTGGAGAGCGGGCATCGCCGATGATCTCCGCTCCCGGCGTGTCGACCGCTCAGGCGGGCGGGGCGGCGCCGCGCCGCCTCGTCCGTTCCGCCCTCGGAACGAAAAAGGAAATACGATATCATAATCATTTAATAATCGCCGATTTTTCGTAGCTAGTACGCGCCCCCGCGCGCCGGCTCGCGGGGTACGAGCGCGGGGTACGCGCCCCCGCGCTAACCCCGCGCCGACGAGAGCGACCCGCCCCGCTCCCGGCTCGCGTCCATCCCCAAAGTGTCCATCCAAAACGTGCTCTGTCAGGAGCGCGTGGCGGCATCTGGCTGCCCTCGTCCTCTTCACGACACCTCCTCGCTCATGCTGCTGGCGGTGCGCTTAGTGATGCCTGGCGCCGTGTTGGGCAGGCAGAAGCTCTCCTTTAGTACGAGCTTGAGAAGCCACTTGCCCCCGGGCTGGGCACGCAGGTCGCAGTCGAGCCGGCGGCTCAGGAGGTCAAGAGTGGCCCCGAAGGAGGCGGCGCGCACCTGCTGCTCAAACTCGGCCACCGCCTCGCAGAGCCTCCCGCCGAGGGTGCATAACGCACGCGATGCCGTCGAGTCGTGCGTCGACCCACGATGGGAGAAGAGGGAATCGCCGACGGAGCTCTGCCCAACGTCGTGGGAAGTCCATGGCACGGTCCCCGCGTCCATCGCCGCCGCCACCCCTGCCGTTACCGCCGCCTTGACTGCGGACAAGGTGAGGGGCGCTGCAGCAGTCGACTCCAAGACAGGCGCCACGGTGCTCGTCGCTGGTCGTGCTCCCTGCGCGTTCACAGCTCCCTGCGCCTTCACAGCCCCCTGCGCCTTCACCTCAGGATCTCCAAAGGCTCTCATTCCATTCCCAATCTGATCCGCAGCCTCTTCACAGCTCCCTGCGCCTTCACAGCTCCCTGCGCCTTCACAGCTCCCAATCTGATCCTCAGCCTCCTCGTCTTCCTGCTGGACCTTGTCGATGAGGTCCTTGAGCGCCGCCTTGTGTGCCTTGAGCCACCCCGCCCGCTGCGGGCGCGATGGGTCCGGCTGCCCAACACGACGCATTTGGCCCGGTGCCAGCGCGGACGTCTCTCTGTACGGCTGTAGCCGCCCCTCCACAAGTGCGAGCAGCGCGGTGAGCTTGACGACGCCCTCACCACGCGAGTGAGCAAGCTCGGCTCGAACCGCCGCCTCGACTGTCGCGCGGGCTTCGCCAGCATCGCTCTGGCCACAATGCTCGGCCACCGCCGCTAGCAGAGCGTCGGCGGGCGAGGAGGAGGGCGGAGAGACTGCCGCCGCATGCCCTGCAGATGCCTCGAAGGGTGATGGCGGCTGATGAACGGCTGATGGCGGCTGATGGCGGCTGATGGCGACGGATGCCTCGAAGGGTGATGGCGCGGGCGCGAGGGCGGGAATCGGAGCTCGAGGGGCGAGATTCGGAGCCGAGAAGGCGACTGGCACATCTTCAGCCGCGCGCATCGCCACGAGAGGCTCTGCCGCCGCTCTTGCCACCGCGACAGGTGCCGCTGGCGCAGCCATCTCGTCGTTCGCAGCTGGCGCCAGCACCCCCTTCGCCAACGAGCTTAAGGCAGCGGCGCTGCCCGCGCCACCGCATGCGGCGAGTGCATCGCGCAGCAGCCCGCCAATCATCGTGTGCGTCGGCCTGCCGCCCTCGGCAGCGCCCTCTTCGCCCACGCCTGCCTCGGCGGCGCCACCGCCGCCGACGATGGCGAGCTGCTGGCGATGCTTCGCATTGGCGAGCTCGAGGATGCGCTCGTCGACGGTGCCCTGCGTGCACAGCTGGAGCACACGCACCGGCCGCGTCTGTCCGAGTCGGTGGCATCGGTCCATGGCCTGCCGGTCAATAGCTGGATTGAAGTCGGAGTCGTGCAGAATCACCGTGTCAGCGCACGTGAGGTTGATGCCGAGCCCACCCGCGCGCGTCGTGAGCAGCAGCACGCCAATCGCAGCGTCCGTCGTGAACTCATCGATGATGGCCTGGCGCTCATTGACCTCCGTCGAGCCATCGAAGCGGCGGTGTTCGATGCGAAGGTCAGCGAGGAGCCGCTCGATGACGTCGAGCACGGAGGTCCATTGCGAGAACAGGACGACTCGATGGCCCGCGGCCAGCAGCGAGGGCAGCAGCTCGCGCAGAGCGCGCGCCTTGGCGGCCTCGTACAGCACGGCCGATGGCAGCGCGTGCTTGCGGATGGTGCGATGCTGTTCACACATCGCGTGGAGCTCAAGGTCGGACGATTGGGTACAGTGTTCGAGTACCTGTTCGAAGCATGGGGGCACGGCGCCCTTGGCGCGATCGGCGAAGGCTCCTTCGCAGTGCAGCGCGCGCGCAATCTGTCGGAGCACGTCGCCTTCGTAGTACGTGCGCAGCAGCAGCGGGTGCTGTGCGGCCTTGCGTAGCCGCGTGAACGCATCGTTCACACATTCGGAGCTGCCCTCACCCCACACGTCGTTGCTAAAGAGGTCTTCGCCGCCGCGGCCGCCGCGCGCCTGCTGCTGCTGCTGCTGCTGCTGCCGCTGCTGCTGCTGCGAGGCCGCAATCTCCCCGAGGGTGCGAGCGTAGAGTGCCGCCTGCGTGGGCGGCATCTGCACGTGTTTGACCTCCTCGTGCTTCGGCGGCAGCTCAAGCAGCACGTGATGCTTCAGACGTCGAAGCACAAAGGGTGCCGCGAGCCCCCGGATCCGAGCGCGGGCAGCGACGCCGCCATCGGAGCCCGCGGCTGCGGCTGCAACAGTACTAGGTGCGACCGAACCAGCGGGCGCGCCGACGGGCGCGGCGGCGGGCGCGCCGACGGGCGCGGCGGCGGCAGCCCGCCCGAAGAGGGCAGTGAGCGCCTCGTCTTGCGGAGAGAAGAGGGAAGGCGCCACAAAAGAGAGAAGTGCGAGCAGCTCGAGGGGCCCATTCTCGATCGGGGTCCCGGTGAGGAGCAGCCGGCGCGCGCACCGGAGCCGTGCGAGGTTGCGGTAGCGCCCCGACTCAGCATTCTTGACGAGCTGGGCTTCGTCAAGGATGAGATACCCCGAGGCGCACAGTGCGCTCAGCTTCAAGCGCTCCCGCTTCGGCTTCTCGCCGTCGCGCTCGAAGAGCGAGTACGCAGCGAGGACTACGTGCACCGAATCGTCGTCGTCGTCGTCGTCGTCGGCGGCGGCGGTGGCGGCAGCGGCGGCGCCGCGGCGCCGGTGCTCGAGCAGCGCTTCGAGGCGCTCGAGGCGCTCGGCTTCCGCCCCATGGTGCTTCACCACGCGCAGCCGGGGGCTCCACTTTGCAAACTCGCGCCGCCAGTTCTCCAGCACGGCCGTTGGGCACACGACGAGATGCGGGCCGCGCTCGCCCTCGTCGTGCAGCTGCGCGAGCAGGCTGATCGTCTGCACTGTCTTTCCCAGACCCATATCGTCGGCGAGAATGCCCGAGTACCCGTGTTGATGGAGCGTATGCAGCCAGCTCAGCCCCAGACGCTGGTGGGACGCGAGCTGCAGTGCAGCGCACATAGAGCGCGGCTTGGGCAGCAGCAGCGGGACCGTGGGCGCTGTTCCGGGCGCTCCTCCGCTTCCGATCGGCGCGGAGCCGCCAGGCTCGTCGCTGGCGCCGCCGCCACCACTGGCAAGCAGAGGTCCTATCACTTTCCGCAACGGGGCGAGCTGCTCCTCGAGCTGAGCAATCGGATCATCATCCTCGTCCGATGCCACCTCCTCGTCGTCATTATCCTTCTCCTCCGCCTCCGCCTCCTCCGCCTCCGCCTCCTCCTCCTCCTCCTCCTCCTCGGAAGATGAGAGTAGCACCCGCCGCTTCGGCGCCTTGCGCGGTGGCGCGGCACCGGCGCCGAGCTCGACGTGGCAGCTCTCGCGCTTGCCGCGCGCAGGCGGCGCCTCGTCAGCCTTGGAACGCTTAGCCGTCGGCTGCTTGATGACGGGCTTCACGCGCGATGGAGCGGCGCCCGTAATAGGTGTGGTCGAAGTGTCATTGGCTATCTCATTCAACCGCCGCCTCATGCCTGCTGCGGAAACCAGGATGGCACGACGCTCGCCCTCATTGGAGAGCCACGCATTGCCGTCGCGGGTCCACTCGGTCGTATTCGTCTCGGCCCACTGACGGCAGTGCTTCAGCCACTTGTTGAGCTTCGCCAGAATCTCTGGTGGTGCTTTCACGAGACCTTGATCCACGGCCATATGCGCCTCCTCAAGGAGGCAGAGCGTGATGCGGCCACGCTCGTCGCGATAAGGCAGCTGGTTGTTGTACAGAAAGCGGCTCGGCTTGAGCGCGGAGACGTCGATCGTCGAGCGTGGCGCCATCGAGTATTCTGCCGCCATCGGGGAAAATCGGTGCCTCCCGTTTGTGTGCCTCCCACTCGTACATGTACTGTACAAGGTCTTCACACCGATCGTCGTGACCTAAGCGTAGACGCCGTGACGCATCCAACGCGGCGGCTCGACTCCTCGCCGAGAACGCCGCCGCTGCCCCCCCCTCCGGGGGGGTCGCCCCCCCTCCGGGGGATTGGGGGGGCGCCCCCCCCCCCCCACCAAAAAGGTCCGACCCCTTGGTCCGACCGGCGGCCTCTGTCACCACACCAGGCACTAACTTTGTGGTCGCCCGTTGACCGTGTAGCATATCT
>Ga0210248_100856_pt1 | contig 25629 bp, 13 predicted proteins | sample ChrtobMetP3_32mM_FD_155493 | JGI IMG/M metagenome (GOLD analysis project Ga0210248, IMG submission 155493) | Chrysochromulina tobin associated microbial communities from unialgal haptophyte culture, Seattle, Washington, United States - P3_32mM | ecosystem: Host-associated > Algae > Haptophytes >...
GGGGTGGGGGGGGTGGTGGGGGGGGGAGGGGGGAGGGGGCTGGGTAGATGTGATCGCCTCCACCTCCTCTTTCTCCTCGTCGTCCGCTCACGCGGCGATCCACCGCCGCCACCTCGTTGCCTCGGTCTCTCTAAAGGGGGTAGCTGACCTACCCCCCTAGACTCTCATGTGGCGGAGGCGGTGCCCTCCTGCTGGAATGAGAGCAGCAGCGCGCGCTGGGCGACGACCTGGCCCTCGGCCGCATGCACTCCGCCGATGACGACGTCTGTGGGGGCCTTGAGGGTATGTTCCATCTTCATCGCCTCAAGCACGAGCAGGGGCTCCCCCGCTCTGACAGCTTGCCCTTGGGCCACTAGCACACGCACAATCTTGCCCGGCATGGGCGAGTGCACGGCCGCTTGGCGCGCGGCGGTCGCGTCGGCAGATGAGAGGACGAGCTGTGCCATCTGCGCCGCGTCTTGCACGAGCACCGACGCGCGCTGCTCTCCCACGAAGAGATCTATGGCCATGCCTGGGCGGCCAGCCGCATCATCGGCGCCCACGAGCCGCGTCACCGCGCAGCCGCGCACGCTTGCGCCATCGACGAACGCCCGAAACTCACGCGTGGGCGAGCACCACTCTACAATGGCCGCCTCCACCCACTCGAGAGAGGCGGGCGGCGCTGGGGGCGTGCCGGTTGCGCTCTTGGCACCCTTGGCGGCTGCTGGGGGCGGCGCGGGGGCGAGAGCGAGCGCAAAGGCGCCCAACGCGGCGCTACCAAGCGGAGCTGCCGCTGTGCGTCTTAGGTATGCATGCATAGCGTCGCCCGTCGGGACGCCATCGAAGTCGAGAGGCTGCAATGTGATGGGCGCCGCGCTGCCGCCGCCACCCGTGGCACCGCCGAGACGTGTGAACGAGTGGCCTCCCCAGGCAGAGCTGGCGGGTAGCACCGTGTTGAGCGTGTCTGCGCTCGCCTGTGCCCAGTGCAACGCGGCCAGCTGCAGCATCGCGGCCGAGGGAGGCGGTGGCGCCTTGGGGAGCAGCACGGCCTTATGTTGCTCGATGAAGGCTGTGTGCACCTGATGAGGGAGGCAATCGGAGGTCATTATAGGCAATCAGAGGTCATCAATGAGGATCGAGTGCTCGTGGCCAGCGGCGATTGCGTGCACCTCGGCGTTGGCAAAGGCGTCCGTGTCGAGCACACGGCGTAGGAAGGGCACGTTGGTGGGTAGCCCGACGATTTCCCACTGGCCGAGGGCCCGGCGCAGCAGCTGTAGCGCGCTCGACCGGTCTGCGCCGCGCACGATGAGCTTCGCAATCATCGGGTCGTAGAAGACGCTCACCTGCGCCGTCGAGGGGCGATCCGATTCAACCGATGGAGATCTCGGGCGTATCTCGGGCGTATCTCGGACGTATCTAGGGCGCATCTCGGGATAATCTCGGGCTAATCTCTGGCTAATCTCGGGCGGCGGATCCAGGGAGAGGGGGGGCGAGGGCACCTCGTCGCCCTCAACGATGGCCGTGTCCAGCCGCACCGCGTGCCCAGCGGCACTTGCGCGCGTCGCCGGGGACACGTAGGTGTCGCCCATGATCATCGGCGTGCGCAGGTGGTACACCGTGCCCGAGCCCGGCAAGAAGCCGGCTTCCGGTCGCTCCGCATACACGCGTGCCTCGAAGGCATGGCCAGAGAGGGTGAGCTGGGGCTGTGTGAGGGGGAGCGGCTCGCCGGCGGCCACACGAAGCTGCCATTCGACTAGGTCGATGCCGCTCACCATCTCCGTCACCGGGTGCTCCACCTGCCGCGTACGAGCAAGCGAGAGCACGCGCGCAGACCAGTCAGAGGGACGCTCAGAGAGATCGCATCGAGGTCGCATCGAGATCGCATCGAGATCGCATCGAGATCGCATCGGAATTCCTGAATCCCAACCAGTCAGAGAGATTGCTGACTATTCAGAGGTGCGCCACCCGTCAGTCGCGGAGCATGCCAACACTTCAACCTCTCTCCCGCAGCCCCTCCTCTGCGCGCCCCCTCACCCCCCACCCCAAGCACACCTGCAGCCGTGTGTTCATTTCCATAAAGAAGAAGTTGGTCGGGTCCTCAGCATCCGCAATGAACTCAACCGTCCCTGCGCCTTCGTAGTTCACAGCGAGCGCAGCACGCACAGCCGCCTGCCCGAGCTGATGCCGAAGCTTCGCATCCACGCCGGGCGCGGGCGCCTCCTCGAGCACCTTCTGGTGCCGGCGCTGTACGGAGCAGTCGCGCTCGAAGAGGTGGACCGCCCCGCCGTGCTGGTCACAGAAGACTTGGACCTCGATGTGGCGGGCCGAGGACAGATAGCGCTCAACGAGGAGCCGATCGTCGCCAAAGGAGGAGAGGGCCTCGCGCCTGGCACTCTCGATCGCGCCCGCCAGCTCCGCGCGCGAGCACACGATGCGCATCCCCTTGCCGCCGCCGCCGAGCACCGCCTTGAACAGCACGGGCTTACCGTCCGCCAGGCCGCACTTGAGTGCCTCGGCCTCGAGCGTCGCGAACTCCTGATCGATGCCGTGGTAGCCGGGGAGGAGTGGCACGCCCGCAGCCTCCATGAGGCGCTTGGACGCGTCCTTGGCGCCCATGTCGCGCATCGCCTGCCCCGATGGGCCGATGAACGTCAGCCCTGCTGCGCGTACCGCGTCCGCAAAGGCCGCATTCTCCGAGAGGAAGCCGTAACCCGGGTGGATGGCCTCAGCGCCGGTGGAGAGCGCTGCGTCAATCACGCGGTCGATGCGCAGGTACGAGTCCTTGGAGGCCGTGCCGCCCACGCACACTGCCGCATCTGCCAGCCGCACGTGCTGGCAGAGCCGGTCCGCCTCGGAAAAGACAGCGACGCACGAGACGCCTAGCCGCTGCGCGGTGCGCATGACGCGGCATGCGATCTCGCCGCGATTGGCGATCAGGATGCGCCGAAACATGGGCATGGACGCGGGGTCGGCAAGGCCGTACACAGTCCGGGGCCTCCATCCGCAATCTTGTGACGAACCAAAAGTATCGTCAATTTGCAGCGGCGAATTTTCGGAGCGTGCCCGCGTCACACCCGCCTCGGGCTGTCATTCGTCAACTTTACTACTCTTATTCTAGGAAATTCGGAAATGGAGAAGCACTCATATTCATGATGGTGTATTTTGTTCCGAAATACAACCGAACTGTAATTGTTCTCCGGATACTGGATAGTGAATGCATTTTTACGGAAAGCCGAAGAGCATAGTTCAATACAGTCTTTAGACTTCACCGGCCCGGACCATGGCCATCCTTCTTGCGCTCCCTTGATTGTTCGGCAAGCAACTGCACATGGAGCTCCGCCTGCTTGCTCACGGCATTGGCGAATTCCGTGTGTGCCCTAGAGGTTGCGTCCGTGTGCGCCTGCGACAGCCGCAGCACCTCCTTGTTCGCCTGCAGCACCTCCGCGTTGGCCTGTGCCAGCTGCTGGCTCAGTTGCTCAATGGTATCAAACGCTTTCATGAGCATGGCGCCCTGCCCAGTGGACGAATCCGCCTCAAAACGCACAGTCGAGACTGACGACGACGGTGCGAGCTGGGGCCTCGCCAAGACACCCTTGACCGAAGGGCTCGCCGGCTCGCCGAGCGCCGTCTCGGTGTCGGCCTTGAAGCTCGGCCTTCGGGAGGGGCTCAGGACGGCCTCCATCTCGCCACTCTCGACCGCCGCCCGCCAAGTCTTCTGCACGCTCTCCTTGAACGTCTGGATGATGGGCAGCTGCAGCTCCTTGTCCTTCTTGTTGGTGACGGACACGTCCTCGCTCTTCAGGATGTTGTACGCCTCCTCTGGCGTCTTGTTGGACCACATGTCGATCAGCCCCAGCTTGGTGTACTCGTTGGCGTTGTGGATGCACTCAATCGTGCACCGACGGTTAGCCACCTGAGCGCATCGCAGCACGCCGTGGGAATCGACCTCCTGGAACGCCATCCAGGCCTCGAACTGGGTCCTGCCAACCACAGCGGAACATGCATCCACAACAACTCAGCGCCGCGTCCACAGCGGCAGTCAAAGGAGCGCGATCGCACGACGCGGTGCAGCGGCTCGCTCTCACCAAAAGCGCGACATGTACGACATATCGAGCAGGATGAGCACCGAAGCCCCAAGGAAGAGGAAGTCCATGTTCTCGAGCGTGAGGCTGAAGAGCTCTTGCTGCTGCGGCGTGCGCTCGCCCTGCGGCGCGCAACTGTAGTCCTGCGGATCGCACCCATACGCGCGGGGAGAAAGATACGCAATCAGCTCATGCATTCATGCTTGAGAGTGGAATGGGCCATTGGGAGTGAATGCATGCACTTGCTTGAGTGTGGAATGGGGGGAGGGGGCACCCGCAGGAGCATGTGCAAGAGAGGGCTCTGCGACGTACCAGCCACATGTACTCGTATTGGGGGTTGGCGCGCAGCATGCGCTTGATGGCCTTCATCTGAGCGCCCGTCGGGTCGGGCTCTTCTGGCCGGTCCCATCGATGCGACACGGCGAGGACCTTATCGCGGAACATGTGCTGGCAGCACTCGGCCGACGAGAGATAGAGCATCGTGTACAGCTCCGAGTCGTCCTCAACGCTCTTGTGCATGGGCGCGGATTTGTAGTCGCGTTCAAGAAGGACTTTGGCGCGCATGAACTGAAACTCGCACGCCTTGCCCGCGCGCGCCGCGGCGAGCTTCTCCGTGATCGTGCACTTGCTCTGCGCGCGCGCGCGCTCCAGCTTCCGCTTCGCCGCCGCAACCACGCGCGGGTCGAGCTTCGGGTCGTCGCCCACATCGTCGATGGCCTCCTCTAGCCGCTCGGCGTCCACGAGGCTGACGGGCGACGTGACGGCGGACTCCACGACGGCGACCGCGGCCGTGGCGGAGGAGCCCTTGCTGCGGTTGGCGCTCTGGCTGCGCGCCAGGAGCAGCTGCCGTCGCTGCGTCAAGATGAGCCGGTCGGGGGTGTCCTGCCCCTTTGGCGGGTTGCCGTGCTGTTGGCGGTGCTCCTTGACCAGCTTGTCCACGGTCTGCATGAGGTTGTGGCTGAAGGCGGCGTAGTACTCGTTCGTGTGCGTGATCGCGCGGCGCGCGAACGCGGCGCGGCACTCGGGCGGCTCGAGCGCCTCGATGAGCTCGGGCGGCGGGAAGACCTCGACCATGTCGCCGTTCCGGTTGGGCCAGCGAGAGCCTTCCTTGGTGATGAGGACGATCTCGACGCCAGCGTTGACGGCGCTCGCAAGCTCTTGCATGCAGAACTTGGACTCGAAGACGCCGTCGCTCAGGACCTGCGCGGAACGGGGTACGCTCAGGGCAGGGGGGCGTGTGAGAGGACATGCGGAGATGGCCGGGAGCCAATCAGATCCCAATGCATGCGGAGATGGCCGGGAGCCTATCAGATCCCGATGCATGCGGTGATGGCCGGGAGCCAATCAGATCCTGATGCATGCGGAGATGAAAGGGATCCGATCAGATCCCAATGCATGAGGGCGGCGGCAGCGCAGCGTGCTCACCAGGATGAACACGTCGCAGCCCGCGACCACCATCGGCAGGTCGCTCAGTGACTCGAGGTTCTCGACGTCGATGAAGCACGAGTGGCCGTGGTGCACGATGAGCGAGTGCAGCCCTCGGGCAAAGTCCTGCGCCGACGAGCGCTTGTGCGAGATGAACGTATTGTAGCGCGGGACGCTCAGGAGCTGGCGGTCGTCCCACTTGCTGTAGTCGGTGCCCAGGGTCGAGAGCTGCCGCTTGAGCGTGCGCCAGGCGTGTCCTTTGCCAGGGAGGCTCTGCACATCCAGCTTGCCGTGGAGCGCGTCGAGGGCGTAGCTGGCCGCCTGCCGACGCCGCTGGACGCTCTCCGTGTCGGCATCCTCGTTCTCGTGCAGCTCGGCGACGGAGGTGAGCGCGCCCTCGGCTCCGTCCGCAACGAGCCGCTTCCGCATGCGGTCCGTCTCCTCCGCCGCGCCCGTGATGGCGAGCGCGCAGCGCTGCAGCGCCTCGGCGGCCAGGACGAGGTCGGCGTCCGACGTGGGGTGCGGGGCCAGCGGCCCCTCGACGAGCATGCGTGCGAGACTGTTGCCCACACCCTTGTGCACGAGGCGCGGGCGCAGCACCGACTCGGCCGCCAGATTTCGCACGGCAGTCGCGGCGATGCGCACAGTCGACGGCCCACTGCCATCCGAGAGGGGAACATCGTTGCTATCAAGGTTACTCACGAGGAACCGAATTCCCTCATTAAGGAGGGCCGCGAGCTCGTCCTCGATGCGACTGTCGTGCAGCAGGGCGCGCACGCGCTCATGCTGCGCCATGGCCGCGCTGTTGTTCTTGTCCACCGTCTGGCTCAGCACCTCGGAGTAGACGTTGCTCACGATCAGCAGCGCGTCGGCGCGCTGTGCCGCATCGTGCTCAATGATGTACTGCAGCGCGTCGAGCGGCTTGGCGGCCTGGATGGCTTGCCGCAGCACGTCGCCCCGCGAGAGCGTGTGCAAGAGCGCCAGCGCCAACTTGCCCACGCTCACGTCGCGGTCCAGGTCGTCGGCCGCGTCCGCGGGCGCGATGGTGGATGGCGCGCACGACGATCCCCCCTGCGCCGCCGGTGCCGCCGCCGCCGCCCCCCCAACGAGGCTGCCCGGCATCGCCTTGATCGACGCGATCAGGCGGCCCACGCCGGCGTCAAAGTGCTTCTCGCCGCTGGCGGCTTCGTCATTGTCGCGGGCCAGGTCAATGTACTCCTTGCCGCCCAGCTTGCCAAGGAAGAGCGGCTGCCATGCCGTCTGCGCGAGGCACTGCGGCTCCATGACCACCGGGATGATCTTGGCGACCCCCTTGAGCGGGCTGCACGCCAGGTTGAACTCGAAGCGCGCATTGTCATCGTCGCCCTTGCTGCCCAGCCCGGCGGCCTTTTTCATGTACGACTCGGTCAGGAAGACGACCACGCACGCCGACTGCGCGATGCCGTCGGCCACCGGCCGGCTCACGTCATCGGCGCTCTGCTCCGCATCGACGAGGCACGGCGCCAGGCCCGCCTTGGCGAGGGCCGCCTGGACAGCCCTGACGCGCTCCACGTGGTTGCGCTTGAGCTCGTCGCGGGCGCCGTCGTGCGAGAGGTAGGCGCTGTACTTGAATGCCGAGTGCGGCGCGGCCGCGGCAGCGTCGCGGCTCGCCGCAGCGTCGGACGGGCCGGCCACGCCGACCGCATCCGCTGCGGACGGCACGGCCCACGAGCGGTGGAGGAGCCGCACGAGGGTGTCGATGAGGTTGCCGTCGCGCATGGACGCTCGCGCCGCCTCGCTGTTATTCGCGACCGAGGTGAGGACCTCCAGGGCCTTTGCGCGCAGCTGGGTGTCGCGCGCGCCGCTCAGCGCTTGCACCGCCTCAGCGACCACGCCCGCCTTGAATGCGACGCGCGCGCCGTCGGGCGACTCGCACGCGACGCCGAGCAGCTGTAGCGTCGCGATCGCGTGGGTCTCGCGGCCGCCGTCGGCCTCTTCGAAGATGCGCGCGACGAGCGTGCGGATCACGGCGCGAGCCTTGGAGGAGGCCTCGGCCAGGTACCCGAGCGAGCGCGCGCAGCAGAGCGCGAGCGCACTCGCGTCGCGCGCGTCGAGCGCCTCGTTGATCTTCTGGACGCACACCGGCGCAGCGGGAGCCGTGCGCTTCGGGAGCATGCGCGCGAGCACTTGCAAGCACTCCGCCGCCTCGGCGTGTCGGGCCCTCCGTGCATCCGACTCGAGCAGTTTCATGAGTGCGGGCACGACGCCCTCGTCCACGGTGACCGCCGCTCCTTCCGGCCTGGCGCTCGCCGTCGTGAGCAGCTTGAGCGCGGCCTCATCCTTGGCTCCGGCGTCTTCGCCCAGCTCGTCGACGGCGCGGCGCAAAATGGAGCGCGCCGCCGGGTCAGTGGCGAACCAGCCGACCAAGTCTGCAGAGCGCGAGATCAGGCTAGCAGCATTGGCGCTCGTTGCCAGACGGCCGCTCGCGCGCCAGCGGAGGATGGCGGCGAGCGCGGCGCTCGAGCGGACGGCCTCGCGGTGGGCGGGCGCGCCGAAGCCGACGAGGAGCTGCACGATGGTGTTCGAGAGGCGGAAGCCGGGGTGCGCCGGCCCCGGCTCGAGAAAGGCGGCCAGGCGGGGCAGGAGGCCGGCGTCGAGGATCGCGTCGCGGTAGGCGTGGACGGGTGCGACGACATATAACTGGAGCGGCCTGAGGAAGTCAAAAAACCTCACGTCGGGGCAACGCTCGAGGGCGTCGACGAGGGTGCGGAGCGCGCCGAGGCCGTGCGCGACCGCCATGCCGTCCGGCTCGTTGAGCAGCCCGCAGAAACGCATGACTGCCGGATCGACCAGCGAGCGCGTCAGCGCCCACTCGTCGCCACGCAGCGCCGCCAACGTGCGCGCGACGCCACCCGCTTCACGCACGGCCACCAGCGACGGCATCGCGGACACCGCATCCGCAGGTTGGAACGGGACGATCGGCTCCAGCGCGCGCAACGCGAGCCGCGCCTCCGCGGCGTCAAAGGGATCGAAGCCTGCGCCCTCCGCTGCCGGCAGCAACTCCACCACCGCCTCAACCACGCGCACGCCCGCCGCACGCGCCTCCGCGTCGGCCAGCGCGCGCTTGAGCAGCGTGCCGCCCTCGCTCAGGTACGCGCCCTCGCCCGCCGCCGACCCCGCGCGCATCAGCGGCAGCAGCAGCGGCAGCACGCCCGCGCCGTGCACCGCCCGCAGCCCCGCCTGCTCGGCGCTCAACGACGCCAGCAGCTTCACAGCCGCGATGGCCGTCGCGTCGCGCGCCGACATGCCGCCGCTGAGCACCGACTGCACCACCGGCACGATCAGCGGCACCAGAGGCAGCACGTGCGTCTCCTTCGACACGTCGCGCGCCGCGCCGAGGTCGCTCACCAGCCCCAGCGTCGCCTCGCGCTCCGCTGGCGCCATGCTGTGGAGCGCCGTCAGCCAGGAGCGCACCGCCGTCATCAGCCCGCCCGTCCCCATCGCCGCCGCGCGCGCGTGGCTCGTCGTCGCCACCACCTTGCGCACCGCGCACACGGCGCGCGCATCGATCAGCGCCTTGAGCGTCCGCGCCCCCGCGTCGGTCCGCGCGAGGTGCGTGAGAAGCGTGCAGCAGCCGGCGGTGGTCGAGCGCCGCAGCAGCGGGTCGTCCATGATCTGCGCCTCGAGCATCGGCACCGCGCCGAGGGCGACGACTGCATCGGCGACGCGCCGCCGCTCGTCGCCGCCTGCGCTGTCCGCCGCGCTCAGGATGGCACTTAGCGAGTCCGCAGCCACGTCGACCGCCACCCGTCCGCTCTTGTCGTCCGCGGTGATCGCGCACGAGGCGTGCGACCCCGTCGCCAACTCGGCCACCAGCTGCCGGAAGCCGGCGCTCTCACAAACGGCCGAGGCGACCGTCCGGAACTCGGCGCTCGCGCCGCGCTCGATGGTTTGCACGAGGGCGCGGACGAGCCGACGGCTCGCGTCGCGCCGAGGAATCTCCTCGAGGAGCAACGGGCGCGCCGCGTGGCTCAGGATCCCCTCGACCACCGAACGGTGTGCCTGGCTCGACTCGCGGTTGGCAGCGCCGAGGAGCGATTCGAGCAGCTGGGCCGCGGCGTCGTCGCACTGCCGATCGCGCCCCGGCTTTTGGAAGGTGGCCATGGTCCGATGGACGACCTGTGCGGTCAGCAGGAGCGCAACCGCCCCGGCCATGCCAGGGAAGACGTTCAGCCACAGAAGGGCCGTCGTGACCGTCTCCACATTGTCCTCGTCCAAGTCCTTGACCAGGGCGGGAAGGAACGCCTTCGCAGCGACCAGCTGCTGCTTGAGCTTGACCGCATCTGGATGATTGCTGACGTGAACCAGGAGTCGCACGCGGTCGATGGGCTCGATCCCATCGCGCTGCACCAGGTCGACCAGCCGCTTGCCCACGTCCTCGGACTCGGAGCGGACTTCCTCGTAGCACGGCTTGAGAAGCCCAAAGAGCAGCTTGCGCTCGGCCTCGCGGCCCACATTGGTTGCGAGCACGTGCGCGAGCGCCCGGCGAGCTCGAGCACGGCCCTTGTCGCTGCGCACCAGTGCCACGAGTGCCTTGCTCTCGGGCTGGAGGCGGAGCAGCGGCTCGAAGCGCTCGTCTGCCGCCGCGTTGCGCGCGGCCTGCGCCATCGCCGCGTCGGCGAGCTTGCCGAGCAGCGTGGCCAGCTGCTCGTCGGCATGGGACGCTTGGCCATAATCGCGCTGATCTGTGGCGAGGCGTGCAAGCCGCGCCACGACGCCGTCGACGCGCACCACAGCGGCGGCGCCGTCTTCGGAGCGGCTCAAGACCATGACCAAGCTGATTGCTTGGTATCGTTGATGTCCAGAGTCTGCGTCCAGGGTGCGCAGCAGGATGCGCTCCGGCAGGTTGAGTTGCAGCACCTTCGAGCGGGCCTCGTCAACCTTGTCGATGAGGTCCACCAAGGAGCGCAAGGCGATCCCGTACGGATCCTCCCCCTCGACGGCGGATGCGATGGCCTCCAATGCGGCGTCGTTTGCAATCTGTTCGCGCTGCTTGAGCTCGCCAGAGGCAACGACCGCGTGGAGCAATTTCAGCATGGCCGTCGACGGAGGCCGACGCGACGCGAGCGCCGCCTCGATGATCCGCATCGCCGGCTCCGCCACGGCACGTGCGCACACGCTCGACGTCGCGATCGCAATGGCGAGGAGCCGCAGGGCGCGCTCCCCCTTGAGCGCAAGCTCTGCGAGCTTTGACAGCTGCGCGCGCCCGTCGGCGTGCACCGCAAGGCGGGCGAGCGCACGGACCGCGTCGGCGGCGGCCGCATCCTCGGCAGCCTCGAGCGCAACCGCCAGCAGCTGTGGAGCTGCCTTAGCCCTGATCAGCTCGTCTTGGCCGTCGTCGGTTTGCGCGAGCTTGGCGAGCGCCTCGGCGACCATGACGGACGAGTCCTCGTGCGGCAGCTGCCCGAGGAGGGCCTGCACTGCGCCGCCATCGAGCAGCAGGCTGTAGCCTGCTTGCGATCGAGCTCCCGCGATCACATGCACGACGGATGCGAGGTCGCTCGCTATGGCTGGGGCGGCCTCGGCGAGCGCCGTAATCACGCATCGGAGCGCGCTCGGCACGGCGTCCAACTCAGCGGCCCGAACGCGCGCGAGCACGCGCGCGGTGCGGCTCGAAGCGTCGGCCTCGTCCGTCTGCAACGCCGCACACCAGCGAGGCAGCATGTCGGCACGCAGCGCGCGATCGGGCTCGTCGAGGAGCCGCCGTGCCGCCGCGTCCTGCAGCTCGTTGGGCGCATTCCGCAGCCCCAGCACGCCAATGCACGCCTCCGCCATGTTCTGACGAACCTCCTTGCTCAACGCGGGCAATGCATCCTCGAAAAGGGCCGCTCGTGCGGCATGCGGCGTTGTGGCGCCGTCCGCGGAGCGCACGAGGAGCCGCGTGATGCTGGGCGTCAGCTCGTTGCTCGTCGGGCGCTGCTGGAGGAGGGACGCGAGCATCTCCACCGCGAGCTGCGACAGCCTTCGTGGCGCAAGGAACGCGTCCTCACTCGCAGCCTTGGCGAGCCGGGGCATGGCGCCCGCCTCACACACCGCAACGGCTTGGTGCGGGATGATCGTGATGAGCAGCTCCGCGGCAAGCCGCGCCTCCGCGGCGTCAAAGGGATCGAAGACTGCGCCCTCCGCCGCCGGCAGCATGCCCACCACCGCCTCCACCACGCGCACGCCCGCCGGTCGCGCCTCCGCGTCGGCCAGCGCGCGCTTGAGCAGCGTGCCGCCCGCGCTCAGGTACGTCCCCGGTTGGCTTTCCGTCGCATACAGGTCTTCGAGGCTGAGGTTCGAGCGCTTGTAAGCGTACCAGCTGCCCAGAGGCACCGCAGTGCACACACCGGACTGAGAAAAATCCCCGCCCATCTCTGTTGCGCCAGTGCCTGACCGGGAAATCTTCCAGTACGTGCCGTCATAGTAGATGGCTCCGGCACCGCCCTCACGCGTGTAGCATGCCCCTCCATTGCGCATGTGACCTAGGACGAGATCGTACGTGCCCGAACAGTCGACCTCTCTGGTGCCCAACTGAACACGGATGCGCATCGGGGGCCCGAGAGGCTCGGGCGGAGGCTCGGGCGGCGGCCCGGGCGGCGCCCCCGCTGCCGACCCCGCGCGCATCAGCGGCAGCAGCAGCGGCAGCACGCCCGCGCCGTGCACCGCCCGCAGCCCCGCCTGCTCGGCGCTCAGCGCCGCCAGCAGCTTCACCGCCGCGACGGCCGACGCGTCGCGCGCCGACGCGCCGCCGCTGAGTACCGACTGCACCACCGGCACGATCAGCGGCACCAGAGGCAGCACGTGCGCCTCCGTCGACACGTCGCGCGCCGCGCCAAAGTCGCTCACCAGCCCCAGCGTCGCCTCGCGCTCCGCTGGCGCCATGCTGTGGAGCGCCGTCAGCCAGGAGCGCACCGCCGTCATCAGCCCGCCCGTCCCCATCGCCGCCGCGCGCGCGTGGCTCGTCGTCGCCACCACCTTGCGCACCGCGCACACGGCGCGCGCGTCGATCAGCGCCTTGAGCGTCCGCGCCCCCGCGTCGGTCCGCGCGAGGTGCGTGAGCAGCGTGCAGCAGTCGGCGGTGGTCGAGCGCCGCAGGAGCGGGTCGTCCATGATCTGCGCCTGGAGCATCGGCACCGCGCCGAGGGCGACGACCGCATCGGCGACGCGCCGCCGCTCGTCGCCGCCCGCGCTGTCCGCCGCGCTCAGGATGGCGCTCAGCACGTCCGCGCAGTTGCAGTAGTAGTTCATCCTCTCGCGAAGGAGCTTCACCGCCGCTTGGAGCGCACCGGCATCTGCGAGCGCCGTGTACCCTCCAGGCAGCTGTGCCACCACACAGAGCGCACGGAGGGCAAAGTGCGCAGTATCGAGGCTGTCGGGGTCCAGCAGCGCCACGAGCACGCGCACGGCCGAGCCTTTGCTGATGAGGGCAGGCGCAACAGTGCTCACAAAGTCGGGTAAGCTGTGAAGCACAATGAGAGCCGCGCTGCACCTCTCCGGCTCGCGTGGCCCCTGCTCTAGCACCGCCATGAGCTCGACGCCCAAGTTGCGCGCCGGCTCCCACAGCCCATTGTCGTAGCATGCCGAGAGCAGACGGTTTCGCAGCAGAAAGGCGTCCTGCAGCCGAGAGCTCGTGACGGTCACGCCCGTCTGCAGCACGCGTCCGAGCGCGAGGCGCGCCAAGCTGCAGCCGTGAGCGCTCTTGGCGAGCACGGACGCGAGGGAAACCAGATGATCGGTACTCGCGTCCGCAGCTGCAGGCAGAGACAGCAGCTTCAGCGTCGGCTCGAGCGCCTCGACCGCTGCGCGCTCGAGCACGCTCGCCGCTTGCATGGCGAGGCTCCACTCGGAGAGTGGCGTCAGTTCGTACCCCACTGGCGCGCTCTCCACCACATTCTTGATCGTGCTCGCCGCTGCGTTGGCCATGTATCGTGCCTCATAGTCCTCCCCGCTCGCAGCAATCAGCCGGATGAGCTCGTAGATCAACCCATCAGTGGCCAGCACCGCTGCGGCAGCCTTGGAGGCTTTGACTGCGAGCCGATCAATGACCACGAGCGCTTGGTACGCCACCTTGAAGTTGCTCTTGAGCGCCGCGGGCAATCGGCGCGGCAGCTCGAGCTGGAGCGCGCGCTTGCGGCCCTGGTCTGAGCCGACGAGCTGCGAGAGGGCGCTCCATGCCCAGCCGGTCACATCGCCCTCGACGCTTTGGACGAGCATCTCGAATGTGCTACCGCTCGTGATCAGTTGAGACTTTTGCTCTGGGGAGCCTGAGCTTGCGACAGCTTGGATGAGCAAGAGCGCGCCTTGAGACAGCGAAGGCGCCGACAGCGATTGCAGCAGCTGCATCACGCTCCCCCTCATTGCAAAGAAGCCAGGAGTGGTCAACCCGGCCATGGCATAGAGCTCGAGCGCCTTGTCGTCGCTGGCGGCGCGCCGCGCGAGGCTTGCGAGCTCCGCCCGTGCACTGGCGTGCGCCGCCAAGTGACCTAGTGCGGACGCCAAGCGTCTCGCGGCCGCCGCGTGCAAAGCCTGCGACGCCGCGGCCAACAGCAGCGGCGGAGCGCTGCATTGACACAGCGCATCCTGACCGTTTTCGTTTGCTGCGATCATTTCGAAGGCGAGCGCGATGCCCATGGACGCATTGTGCGGCAGGTGGCGCAAGAGCGAAGGCACGGCGCCCGCCTCGAGGAGCAGCCGGTAGCTCGCGCCGCGTGCTTTGGCAATGCCGGCGATGACGAGCCCGAGGTCGTCCGCACGGGATGCACCCGCCTTGTCCAGCGCGGCCACCAGGAGCGCAAGAGCGCCGGGCACCTCGTCGAGAAGCGCCACCTGGATGGAGCCGAAGCTTTCGAGGATGCGCAACGTCGATGACGGCGTCTCGCGAAACCCCGCCACGCGGGCCAATGTGCGCGCCGCAGCATCGGCGGCAGCTTCATCCTGTAGCAACTTGCACTGCAGCGCAAGCCTGCGAATAGGGCGAACCGAGAGCGGCACTGTGAGAGTAGGTGGGGTCGCACAGCGGGTGCGGCTGCAGCGCAGCGTGGCGTGCGCTTTTGGGGGGGGGGCTGCAACGCACGCTTCTCGGAGCGGTTCTAGCTGTGCCGTGCGTAGAAGCCGTCGAGTCGACGCCTGCAGCTCGACGGACGCGTCCGGTTCCGCCAGGATCGAGAGACAAGCCGAGACTGCCTCGCGCTCCGCCTCCGGATCCAGCTCCTTTAATGGTCCGGACTCACGACAGGCGGCTATGGAACCAAGCAGCCGCACTCGCGCCTCGGTAGACGTGCTGGCGCTCGACGCCGCTTCGAGCAAGCCTGCGATTGCGCGAGGAGTCGCAAGCAGTGCGGCGATGGCTTGCTCGGCAAGGTCGCCGTGCAGCAGGCTCTGCAATCTGGCTGCGGTCTCCGCCGTTGCCGCGGTTGCCACGAGCTGCGCGCATGCGTTGGCGGCGGCGAGGGACGTGACGTCACCCAATGCAGCTCCCTCGGGCGACCGCTCCTCCGCCTCCTCCTCCTCCTCCTCCTCCTCCTCCTCGGCTGTCCCCGCCAACGGAGAGCTGGAGGTGATCTTCTTCTTCTTCTTTCCCGTTCTCGATCGTGCGCTGGCCGCCTTGGACGGCGATGATCGCGAAGATGATGGACTGCGAAGCGTCGAAGGCGTGCCGTCGCCGCGCGCCACCCGCTCGATGGGCATTCGGCGCATGGCTTGGGTGCCCAAAATTCCTTAATTTGGTCTAAAAAGTTCCACACGTAACTTGGTGGACTTTGATGTTCATGTTCGAACATGTTGTCTCAACATGGACGAACGTCGTGATGGGCTCTTCTCGACGATCGTTCACGACCAGGATTTCGTGATCCACGTGAAATGTCCTCATGGAACCGATTGATCGCGGCGACGCTCGTCGTCACGTGCAGCGCGGGCGCGACACGTGATGAGCTCATCATCCGCCCGCTGCCTCGCGCGCCTGGCCAGGAGGCCTTTGGCGCCGAGGTGCTCAACCTCGCACTCGACGGCGGCATGCCGAGCGCCGAGGTGCTCGCAAGGCTTGAGGAGGCGCTGTCGACGCACGGGCTGCTCGTGCTGCGCGCCGCCGCCCTCGAGCACGTTCCGCCGCAGAGCTTTGCCGCCTTTGTCCACCACTTCAACCCGGGCACCACGACCGTGTGGCGCGATCAGCGCACCAACCCTTGGGAGCGGTACAAGGCGGAGGCGATGGGGCCAGCGGGAACGTTCCAGTTGCCATCGTGCCCCGAGACGCTCGTCATCGGCAAGGGCGAGCTCGTCGACCACTGGGGTCTCACGTGCACCCTGGGCGGCAAGCGTGCCGCCTACGGCAAGACGAGCGGCAGCCAGGTCATCGGCGGCGGCAAGCTGCAGTGGCACATCGACGGTGCGTTTTGGTCTGCGCCTGGGTCAACCGCGACGGGACTGCCGTGCCCGGTAGTCGGGATGCGCTGCGTCGAGGCGCCCCCCGCGCGCATGGTCAGCATTGCCTACGGCGACGGTGTGAGCCTCGACTGCCCAGCGGGCTCCACCGTCTTCTGCAGCGGCGCTAGGGCGTACGACCTTCTCTCGGCGACCGAGCAAGAGCGCGCTCGGCGTACTACGGTGGTGTACAGCCCGCACCCGTTCAAGCGCTTTGCAAAGCTCGGCATGAGCGGCGACGGGCTGCGCTGCGAGGGCGACGCCGCGCTCGAGACGGCGCTCGCGCCTGACGAGCGCAGCGGGCGACTTCGACTGCCCCTCGTGTGGTTTCATCCGCGCACGGGGCGGGCGGCGCTCATGCCGCTCACGCGCTGTCTCGAGCGGCTCGAGGTGTGGAGCTCGGCGGAGCAGGCGGCAGCCGCGGCCGAGCGCGGCACGGCGGCGGACGCCGATGCCGATGCGGCGGCGGCGGCGGCGGCGGCGGCGGCGGCGTCGGCGTCGGCGTCGAAGGGTGCGGAGGTGGCGGCCAAGGCGGCGTGCGCTGTGTCGGGCGCTGATAGCGCCGTGTCGGGCGCTGGGAGCGCCGTGTCGGGCGCTGAGGGTGCCGTGTCGGGCGCTGAGCTGATCGAGCTGCCGGCAGCTCGTACGTACCTGCATACGCTCATGCGGCGCGCGGCGGAGCCGGGCCTCGTCCATGCCGTCGATTGGCGCCCTGGCGACTGCGCCATCTGGGACAATCACCTCATGTGGCACTCGGCGACGGGCGGGTTGCCCGACGATGCGCGGCGGGTGATGCACCTCGTCGCGTTCGATGGCACGCGGCCGCCGCTCGCGCGTCCGCCTGCGGGCGTGGAGCCGCCGCTCCCGCCGCCACCGCCGCCGCCCAATACGGCGCCGCCGCCCAATACGGCGCCGCGGAGGAGCATCGGCATCGGCGCTCGAGGCAGCGCTCAGGCGAGGCGCCGTGGTGAGCGCCCCTCCTCGGCCTCCGGCTCGCCCCACATGGACACGGAGCGCCGTGGTGAGCGCCCCCCGCACGTGCTCGGGCTCATCATCGGGCAGACGCCGCGGGACGACCTTGCGCAGCCGTTGCGACGTTCCCTGGATCTCGCGTGCCTCAAGTGTGCCCCTCTGCGCGCATGGCTGCCCACAGGAGGGCTGGAGTGTAGCGTGCGAGGCGCGATGGATGGAGTGAGCGAGGCCGACCTCGCTCGACTCTACGGCGTCGTGAGGCGAGCGCCACCAGAGGCGGAAGCGGCGGAGGCGGCGACGGCGGGAGGGGCAGCCTCGGCGGAGAGAGCAGCTATCTCGAATGCGGAGATTGCCGCTATCACGGACGCGAAGATAGCAGCGGCCGCTGCACCCGCGTCATCACACGTGAGCTCATCCCCATTCGGCAGCTCGTGCCCTTTGATCACACGCCTCGCCTCAGGTCAGCCAGTCGCGGCCTCCGAGGATGCCCTCACGCCTCTACTGCAGCGGCAGTTGGACACCGCCGCTGAGGCTGTGTCGGGCGCTGGGCGGCCGGATCACGCCTTCCTGCTCTGCGCGGGCCGCTTCGACGGGTTGCATGCGCCAGATGGGATCTCCCTCATTAAGCCCTTTGAGTGCGCGGCGGCGATAGCGCTCGCGCTTGGGGTGACCGACGCCGTGCTGTGCGTGCCCACCGACGAGCAGGCGCCGCATGCCATCGCTCGCTGGCGCTCCCGCCTCTCGCCCGCCGCCACGCTACGCACATGCACGCTGCCAGAGGATCCGGAGGAAGGCGCGCTCGCGTGCGTCGTCGACGCGGCCAAGGGCCTCCGCCCCGGCGCTGCTGTCATCCTCGACTTTGTCGGCCACCCGCCCGAGGTGGCGGCCGCGCTGCGGCAGCGACTCCGGGATAGCAGGCCCGTGGCCGCCGCGACGACCACGGTCATCGACGTGGGCGAGGCGGGCTTGGCGCAGCTGCGCGCCGCGCTCATGACGCAGGCGGGGGCCTGAGGCTGAGGCGTTAGCCTCCGTTAGGTAGCGCTCGAGGGGTGGTCGAGCGGTGATCGGTAGTTAGATCGTACAGCATGTTAAATTACGGTTAACCCGACACCGAGAACAATCGCATCCAACTCCTAACCAACGCGCGCGGTCACGCACACGCGACGCGCCATCCACTCGCTTCAATCATGAGCTCCGCAGCTCCCCGGACTCCGAGATGCAGCAGCACATCCGCTCGAGCTCGCCACATGCACACCGCACAGGCCACTACGCACTAGGCCAGGTACACAAAGCGCGTCACCCCGGGTCGTGGCCGGTCCACATCTCGCACCTGTCGTGCACACAGCTGTCCAATCACAGCTCCGCTCGTTTGACGAGCCCAGCCCTCGCAGCCGCCTCACAGCAGTACGAGGGCATCTACTCCAATCTCCAAGCATCGCGCCCGCGTCGGTCCTCCTGTCCGTCGCACCTCATGTCTCCGCTCTCAGTCCGAATCGCATGCAGTACGCACCCAGCACGCACCGTGCGGGGGCACCAGACCCAGCGCTCCTCAACGTCGCTCTCCCCGGGCCCCACACCATCTCCGCAGCCTGAGCCGCTGCCACGCCTGCCCATCGCCTCGCGTTCATCCTCGCGCTCCAGCCTCCTGTCCGACACGCCCCAAGCGAGCGTCCCCCCTAGAATGTTTCCCCTCGCCCCGCCCCGGTTGAGCACGCAGCCGTTTCGCCCCCTCGATGGCGGCGGCTAGGCGGCGGCCGTGTCGCCCGTTGCCGCTCTCATGCGCGTGCTCTGCGCTGCACCTTAAGGGCCCTAGAGGGCAAAGGTCTCTTCGAAGGACGAGAGGACGCGCACATCGTCCTCGGCAAACATGGACGTGCAGTCCTCGACGCATAGCAGTGAGGCCGTCTCGTCGAGAGACAGCGGTGCGTTCCACGACGTGTTCCACCTGTGCTCGAACGGTGTGTTCCACGACGTGTTGCGTGCGGTTAGGGAGAGGGGGGGCTCCTCGAGTAGCCCTCTCGGGCTCCATCTCGGGTACTTGGGCTGAAGGCAGCGTGGCATGTGGCGTGTGTGGTGCTTCCGGTAGAGCTCGCGCCATTCGGCCCGTGCCTCTTGGAGTGCGTCTCGGAGCGGCTGCAAGAAGGCCGTCTTGAGAGCGCGCTGCACTGAGCGTGGCGGAGCAACGCGCGTCTTGGCGATGACGTCACGCTTTGGCGAGTGCACGCGCTGGCGCTTGAGCCCGCTCGTACGCTCGCGCGTGTGCTCGAGCGGCTGCGCGCGCCGCGTCTCAGTCGAGCCGGCGGCCAACTCTGGATGGGGACTCGTAGAGAGCCGCGGGTCCAGCACGAGGAGAGTCGCGGCGGTGGCTGCGTGGGTGGCGAAGGCAGCGGCGGGGGCAGCGGCGGAGGCGGCGACGGCAGCGGCGGGGGCAGCGGCGGAGGCGGCGTGCGTCAGTGAGCGAGTTACCCTTCTGCGCTCACCTACGGCGTGAGTGGCGGCCGCGATGCCAGCGACGAACTTGATGCGCCCGCCCAACATCGTCGGGGTGACGGCGCGCTTGACCTTGACAGGGCATGCGACCGTACGTGTGCACTCCGTGGCTATGCCGCCCGGGAAGGGCGAGATGCGCATGTACTTCACGGTGTACTCGCGACAGGGATCGGCCGTAGATGGCTCCGCCTCTGCCTTCGCCTCTGTCTCCGACTCGACCTCCGCCTCGGTCACTTCGTGCGCTGCCGACTCGGCCGCCGCCGCTGCGACGGTCGTCCCGATGATCTCGAGCGCTCTGGGACGGGGCGAGTGCGAGCGCGGTGCGAAGGGCAGGGCAGCTGAGCCCACTGGCAAGCCTCGTGCGAGCCGGGGCGAGACCCGGCCCGAGATGAGCATGGGTGAGCGCTTCGACGGCGCGTACACCGCGTGACGGGGCGACGGGGGGCGACGGATGCCCAGAGAATGGCCGCGCGTCATGGCGGCCACCTCGTCATCCTCCGCGTTCGTGCCGTTGGTGGTCGGCGCGCCGTAGGCATGAGAGGTCGCATGGGCACATGGGCGCACCGGAGCGCCTACCGCGCACGCGCTCCCGGGCTTCGCAGCGATGGGCGGCGTGACGAGCTGGCCTAGGGGGAGGGCGGCCTTGGCTTCGTTCTCGACGCTCTCGGCTGGCATGGCAGCGGGGAGAGCCCCGGTGGGGAGCTGCACTGAGACGAACGGCGAGCCAACACAGTGCGCGCGGTGCTTGCCCATCTGCGCCTCCGTCCGCGCCACCCTCTCGGGCGCTTTTTCGTCCTCGAGCACCACCGAGCCCGCGCCCGCCTCATCGGGTGGCAGGAGGCACGCATAGACGAGCCTGGCTGAGCCGAGCGATGGTGGCAAGGTCTTGAGGGAGTCGCCCAGGGAGCGCACGAGCCCGTGCGCGAGGGCGGGCGAGCTCATGAGCATGGAAGGCGTCGCGTCCAAGTCGGGCGAGCCCGCGTTCGAGCCACCGTCGGCGCGGCCCGTGGCCAGGTCCCTGGTCGTCAGCGCGACGAGCTCCACGGGCGAGAGTGGCGGCGCGGGCGCGGGCGAGGGCATCTCGAGCAGCTCGAGAGCATCCAGCTGTCCGCCCATCTCGGGCAGCTCCTCCGTGTGCTCGAGCATGGGCTCGTCCTCGCGCACGCACCGCCACATGTCGAGCACCTCCTCCACGTCGTAGGGCTCGGGCTCGGCTTGGGGACGCGGGAGCGCGTCGAGGAAGCGCTGCGCACGCGGAGCCGAAGGACACGGGCGTGAGAATGGGTGCAGCGTGCCGGGCGGAGAGCGGGAATTGGGCAGGCAGCCCCACCTGCGCCGACTCCACCTTCTTGTGCCGCGAGATGCCGAGTGCTGCCTTGCAGCACTCCTGGTCAAACACCGTACCGCGGTCGCACAGATCAGAGAGCTCGGGTATCGACATGCCGCGGATGCGCTCGTCCAGCGGCTTGCCGAAGTCCTCGGGGCACCTCTTGGGCTCCTTGCACTTGATGATGCGCATCTGCATCATGACCTCCAGGCGGGCGCGTACCGTCTTGAGCACCTCTTCAATGTCGATCTGCGTGTTGGCATCCGAGCCTAGAGCATCCGTGTCCGAGACTCCGGGGTTGATGGGGCCGGCTGGTGCTTGCGCAACTAGGAGACGGGTTGTGATGCGCGTGGTGCGCAGGGCGGAGATTGGGACGGTGCATTTACTCGGGTTACCTGCTGGTGAGCCCGCGGCAGCAGGCAATACTTCGTTGGCGCGTGGCCTGGCCTTAATGGCATGGTGTTGATCGGCTTGTCTAGTGCTGCTCCTCAACGCGCGGCCCGGGACGATTCGACCATCAATGCGGCTTGCAAACTCCATGACTATGTATCTGCTCTCCGCGCTCGGCTTCGCTCGTGCGGCGCGGGGTATGGCGCGATTTTGTGCTCTGGCCAGCAGCGGTCCGCTGCCTCGTTCATATGAATTCCAGATTTGGGTAGCAAAGTGCGTTTTCCTGCATGCATTCGGCGCATGAAACCAAGGCTAGCGCGTCTATGGCTATGTGAATCGTGATATCTTTGTCAACATGATACCCCTCTAGGCGCGCGCGCGCATGGGCGGCGGCCGCGTGTCCCGTCCGTCTGTGGCGGCTGTGGCGTGCTGGGGGCGCCCGGAGGGGTGGGCGAGCGGTGATCGACGGTACTTTGATCGGCAGTCCACGTCTTTCGTGTATGAAAAAGTAATGAAAAAGTAATGAACGGCTGATGACTTCATCTCAAGAGCTCTTATCTCAGGGGCCCATGGACGCTTCGTTGGTCGCGCGCGGCTTGAGGCCTTTGTCGCCCTTGGGCAGCGAGAGCGAGAGCCCACGGCGAGGCGCCGTGCCGGGCGGTGGCGCCTGGCTGTAAGCGGGCGCCTGGCTGTAGGCGTGCGCTTGGTTGTAGGCGGGCACCTGGTTGTAGGCGGGCACCTGGTTGTAGGCGGGCGACTGGTTGTAGGCGGGCGCCTGACCATAGCTGTGCATCTGATGATGCATCGGCTGCGGCGGCTGCGCCATGGGCTGCGCGTACTGCGGCGGCAGCGCGTACTGCTGGTGCGCCGACGGCAGCTGGTACGCATGCCCAAGCGGTGGCGGCGGCAGCTGCGCTCCGGAAACAAAGCCCCCCGCGCCACCCCTGCCGCCGCCATTGCCGCCGCTCGCGCTACCACTGCCGGCGCCGCGTGCGCCCGCGCTGCCGTGGGCGCCCGCGCTGCCGTGGGATGAGGTGCTGCCGGGCACAGGAATATCCATGGCCACCAGTGCCGCGTCAAAGTCAAAGTCCTCATCACCACCCGCGACCGCGTGGCCAACGGCCGCGCCGGCTGTAGCTCCGCTCGCCGGCCCGTCGCCGAAGAGGGCGTCATCGCTCAGTCGTGCGGCGCTCTCTGGACTGAGTCGCATGGGCGGAGCGCCGGCGTGTGCGTGGAATGGTGGAGCGAAGGTGGCGGTGGGCGCGTGTGTGGGTGCGTGTGTGTGGGTGGGAGCAAGCTGCTGAGGGTGGGTCGGCGCGTGCGGCACGCCACTGGCCGCCCAGCCTGGCGCTGTCGTCTGCCCTGGGGGGTACGAAGAGCCCACGTGAGTTGGGGCCGCCCGACCGCTGCCAGTGGGACGATGTGCAAACTGCTCAAAGTAGGGCGAGACAGCGGCGGCCGCGGCGGCGGCGGGTGCGGCGGGTGCGGCAGCGAGTGCGGTGGGTGGTGCGGCGGGTGCGGCGGCGGGTGCGGGGCGCTGCGAAGGCGGCAACGGTGCCCCTCCGCCCATCGAGGCAGGCGGCGGCCGCTGGGAGGGCGGCAGAGCGAAGTCGGGATCATCTTCTTCGTCCGGCTCAGGGGCAATCTTGAGCCGCTTGCCTGGAGGTGCGGCGGCTGCCGCTCGCGCCGCACTCGCCTCCGCCCGCTCCCTCTTCTCACGCTTCTCCTGCTCCTCCTTCTCAGCAGCCTCCATGTTCGCCTTTGCACGCGGCAGGAGCTCGGGGTGGCGCTGCACGAACGCGCGGATCAACCCTAAAATGGCCGGCCCGAAGCGCTCGGCTTTGTTCTTGCCGATGCCGTGGATGGCTTTGAGCTGGCTGTCACTAAACGGCAGCACGTTCACAATCTCCTTCTGGACCTTGTCGGGCCAAATCGTGAAGACGGCCTGACCCTTTTCGGCGAGCGACTTGCGCAGTGTCCGGAGCTCGTCGAAGAGCAACTCGTCCACGCCGCCTCCACCGCCCAGGGCGGCGCCACTCTCGCCAGCGCCGGCGTCGGCACCGACGCCCTCTCCTCCTTCGATCTCGAGGCCCGAGGTCTCGGGCACCTCTCTCGTCGCAAATGGCGCGAGCAGCGGCGTTCGGCCCTGACGGAGCGCCGCTGCGTTCGGTCCGAGCTGCAGGTACGCGTTGATGCCGCCGAAGTTCTCATTCGCCACGAGCAGCTCGTGCACGTAGCCCTGTACGATCATCAGCTTCAGGACGCGCTCAACCTCCACCTTCTTGTACTGTGCCCCTCCCTTGAAACCCGGGAGCTCCGGCAGCCCCTTTTGGCGCATCGCCTTGGTCTCGCTCCCCTTGAGCGCATCGACGAGCATCGTGAGCGTCAGCTGGCAGCGTGCCGCACCTAGCAGCTCGAGAGCGGACCGCCCGAGCTCCGAAACGTCTCGTGACTCGCTCTCGGTCGTGCGACGCGTTGCGCAGTTGTCGCACGTACCCTTGCACAGTGCCGCGTCGAACCGCTCCGCAAAGTACGAGAGCATCTGCACGCGCCGGCACACGAACTCGTTCTCGGCGTACCTGGCCCACACGCAATCAACACGCGATCAGCGATCAACACGCAATCAACACGCAATCAACACGCAATCAGCGATCCGTCAGCGATCCATCAGCTGGCACTCAAGGGGCGGCCCGTTCTCAGCGCACGAGATCATCTGTAGTAGCTGCTGGCGCCCTTCGGCCTTCACACGCTCGTCACCGTCGCTCTTGAGGATCATGGAGTCGATCTTGTTCTTGTCGGCGTACGTGTACATCAGGTAGCAGTCGGCGCGCTCGCCGTCGCGCCCAGCGCGCCCAGTCTCTTGCATGTATCCTTCGAGCGACTTGGGTAGGGAGTGGTGGAAGACAAAGCGCACCTGCACACGAACGCGGATCCGGAGGCGATCGGGGACGATCAGAAGGCGATCAGAGGCACTCAGCAGGAAATCTGAGGGCGTAGTAGGCGCACATTGGGCTTGTTGATGCCCATTCCGAAGGCGACGGTCGCACAGATGATGGCCACGTCATCATTCATCCACGCACGCTGCACGTGAGTGCGCTCCTCCGAGGGCATGTCGGCGTGGTAGTGGGCCGCCGAGCCAACCCCATTCTCGCGCAGCTTGGCCGCCACCTCCTCGCAGTCGCGCCGTGAGCAGCAGTAGACGATGCCTGTCTGCCCGCGGTACCGCTGCTTGATGAGCTTCGCAATCTCCTCGACGCACCCCTTGCGCTTGGGTTGCACGTAGTAGCGAAGGTTCGGCCGGTTGAAGGACGAGGCGAACGTCACCGGCTCGCGCAGCTGCAGGATGGTGCTCACGTCGAGGCGCACGCGCTCGGTCGCAGTCGCAGTGAGCGCGACGAGCGGCACAGTAGGGAAATTGTGCTTGAGCTTCGAGAGGCACTTGTAGTCGGGACGGAAGTCGTGCCCCCATTGGCTCACACAATGCGCCTCATCCACCACAAACCGTTTGAGCAGCCCATGATCGTGCAGCTTGCGCAGCACGTTGGTGAGCCCCGAGGAGGCCGAGATCTTCTCGGGCGTCACATAGAGGAGGCGCAGGCCGTCGGGAGCTCGAATCTCGGAGGGGGAGTGAAGGTGCCGGTAGATGGCGCTGATATCGTCCTGGGATCGGGACGACGTGAGCGCCTCGGCCATCACTCCCTGGTGCACGAGCGCATCCACCTGGCCGCGGAGGCACGGAGGTGGTTGGGAGGGTTTGGGTCGGGGTTTTCGGGGCATGAGCTCTCTGGAGGAGGGGGGGGGGCAGGGATCGTCCGTGGATCGTCTCGGGGAGGAGGGGGGCTCAGGGAGGAGGGGGGCTCAGGGAGGAGGGGGGGCTCTCCATGGATGGGCTCAGGGATTGTCTCGGGCTTCGGAGGCATTGTCGGAGGAAGGGTCGGAGGAATCGGCTTCGCACCTGATCGGTGATGAGCGAGACGAGCGGGCAGATGACGACTGTGACGCCCTGGTCGACGATGGCAGGCAGCTGATAGCATAGGGACTTGCCGCCACCGGTGGGCATGATCACGAAGACGTCACGACCCGACATGGTCGCGTTGATGACGCCACGCTGGTGCGATCGAAACTCGCGATAGCCGAAAATTCGGAGCAGTGCGCGATCGAGCTCGGCAGTCCACGGGAAGCGGTCGTGGTTCCACTGCTGCACCGCTGCGCTCGTGACGGCCGCCACGTCCTGCTGACCTGCCAAGGTCGCCGCAGCGGCAGGCGGCGCGTGCGGCATCGCCAGTGGCACATGCGGTGCGGGTTCATAACCGCCACGGCCGCCCCCCCACTCGCCGCCGCCTCCGAGGCCGCCGCCGCCACCGCCGAAGCCGCCACCGCCGCCGCGGTTGGGACAGTCACGAGCCCAGTGGCCCTCCTGGCCGCAGTTGTGGCACGGTGCACCGCCGTAGCCACTGCCGCCGCCGCCGTACCCGCTGCTGCCGCCGCCGTAGCCGCTGCCGCCGCCGCCGCCGTAGGCACCGA
>Ga0210248_100866_pt1 | contig 25500 bp, 10 predicted proteins | sample ChrtobMetP3_32mM_FD_155493 | JGI IMG/M metagenome (GOLD analysis project Ga0210248, IMG submission 155493) | Chrysochromulina tobin associated microbial communities from unialgal haptophyte culture, Seattle, Washington, United States - P3_32mM | ecosystem: Host-associated > Algae > Haptophytes >...
GGAGGCGGCGGCGACGGGGGCGGAGGTGAGGGGGGGGGCGATGGTGGTTGGTTGGTTCCATACACGAACACCTCCGAGAGGAAGAAGGTGGCCTGGTTGGTTTCAACGATCGTCACCCAAGAGCCGCCCATGCAATCGGCGTCGCAGTCCACGGTGAACGGTTCATGAACGGTTGCGGCCGTCACCGTAGTGGCGCCGCACTGCGTCGCGTTGCTCGGATGGGACGCGCCCGGCGTGTAGCTCACCCAGACGCTATAGCTCCCCGAAACCTCGTTGCTACTCGCGTATACGCCTTCTGGGAACACGAGAACGCTCGTGATGCATGACAAGTGCACCTGCACGGCTAAGTAGCCTCCGGCCGATCCCGTCCTCCCGAGCGACCCCACAGTACCGTCAATGAGCCGCGCCCAATATGGTTCCCCGGTGCCGACCATGTTGGAGCCTGCGGCAGATAGTGCGGTCAAGGCACCGGTTCCAGCGGGCGCCGGCGGCGGCGAATCGGCAACGTCCCCCCCGGGATCGCCCCCGAAGAAGAGGCGGCGGGGGCCACGTTCCTGCTTTCGAGGTGGTCGTGACTGAAAGCATTCGGAGCAACGGTTGCATTGCGGCCACGCACACTTGAACAACCACGAGCCAGCATTCCCAGAGCACCACCTTTGGCAATCATCCCCTCCGCCCGGTGAATCGTGTAGCATCCGTCCGGCCGTGGTGCTGGCAAATGTAATAGCTATGCCGCACGACTCAATATCTGTCCGTGCTGGTGGCTGCAAGGGTGGCGATGGCGGCGCCGGCGACGGCGGTGGCGGCGGCGTTGGTGATGGCTGGTAGGGCGCTGGCACTGCTGGCGATGGCGTGACGAAGACCGTGGTGGAATTCGCCGTTTGCGACAGCCCATTGCTGAATACGATTATAAGCAGGAGCAGCCTGCCAGGACCTGCGGCAGGCACCGCACCACGGCTCCGCATCCGGCGTGGCCGGTTCAACGAAGGACACGAGTCGGAGAGACACGAGCGTATCGGGAGCGGTTTCACTCAAAACCCCTCGAATCCGGTCCTCCTGATAATGGATCGTCGTTCCGATAAATGAAACTACTGTTCCGGTAAAAAAGGGACACACGCGGGACACACATGGGGCGCATCCGGTAAAAAGACACCGAGGGGAGCCGGGACACACACGGACACACGAATCACACAGACGAACCTCACAAGCATCCGGTACCAAAACGGCCAGATAAATCATTTTTAAATCACGGGCACACCCGGACCCGCGCTCCACCTCACACCCGTCTCAAAGGACGGCTCCGGCGGGTCCGGGCTGCCCCCGGTCAGGGTACAGCACGAGTCGATCAGTGCTACACAACGGTACTGTCATCCGGACTGTAATCGCTGTATCGACTATGACTCTATGAGAGTTAGAGAGTACAGAGTTGAGACGAGACGGCCTATACGCCCCTTATACGCCCCCCCCCCGCTCACGCGCGTCACGGGCATGGTCACGGGGCGCAGGGGTGTCTCGTCTAACATTACGATGTCGCGATATCGTACAAGAAACGTAACTGGCAGGAAGACACGAGCCGGGACACACACGGTGCACACTCACGAACGATGAAGGCCGGCCGACTCAAGGGTGCACGCGCACTGGCGCAACGCGCACATGCAATCAGAGATATGTCGGTAACATCGGATGATGACGAACTGAGAGAGCTTAGACTGAGAGACAGGAAGTCGTCATCACGCCGCATTGGTGAGGGATGCTCTACGGAGCGTCAGGATAGTGAAGATTGCTGAAGATGGTGCTATTGGTGCCTCGAAGGCGCACCTTTGTGTAGTCGTCCGTCGCCTGGGCGCGAGCTCGCAAGCTGTCCGCGCGTGAATGCGCTGGGTGGCCGTCGTGGGTCGAGCTCGGAGTCGGCGGAGGGGGCTGCTGGGAAGGCGGCAGCGGCGGCGGTGCGGCTAGCGGCTTTGAGGGTTCGTGTGTCCGGTGGGCGAGGTCAAAGGGGTGAGGTTCATGCGTGGGTGGAGGGAGGGACCGACGTCCGCAGCCCGCTGCATCCCCACTCCACGACAGGCTGCGCTTTAGTTGCCGTTCAGGCCTTAGGCCCGCGGGCGCAGGTCCATTGCCACTGGCCGGCGCGCGCATGAGCGCCGCGGGCGCCTCGGCCGCGCGGTGCTCGTGCGCGAGTGTGAACGTGCCGCGCGAGAGTTCGTCGTATCCCGGGCGTGCCGTGGCCTTGCCCACCCTCTTCGATGGTGAGCCTGCCGCGTCGGGGATGAACGTACTGTCGAGGTGCCCGCGAATGGCCACCTGCTCGTGCTCGAAGGCGTGCCAGCGCCCACGCCCGCACCGCTCGAGCCGAGATTTGGTTGGGGAGATGAGTGAGGACTCGCCCAGGATCGGGTTGCGTCCTTGGCGTGTCGTAAGAGAGCCGATCGCGACCGCGTCGACGATCCGGCGCGAGCCTAAGCCGATCGGAATCTCGAGGGTCTTGGGGCCCGCGCCCGTGCCCGCCCGCCCCTCGCGCGTCCCCTGCACGCGCCGCGCGAGCGGTGAGCGCTCTGCCACATATGCAGCACCCGTCGTCACGGCCCCCGCCGTATTCCGCAGCGCGTGCAGCCGGTCCGATTGCACTCCAGCGTCAGGGACGATCTCGCCTTGCGGGGCGGCTGCCACGGCATGGTGCGCATCCATAAGCTGCGCGGGATCTTGCGCCACTGCCCCCGTCCCAACCATGTTGAGGCCCGAGATCGCGGGGTAGCTCTGATGACCCTTGATCGGATGGAAGGTGCCGATGCCGCGCTTGAGCTGACGCACGGCCTGGTTCGCGTGGTCCTTGACGAGGTAGATGGAGGCGGCGGCGGCGGCGGCCGGGTCGGCGACCCACTCCGACAGCGCCGCCGCTACGCCGCCGGGCCCCAAATCTATGAGCTTCTTTTGGGAAAAGGTGCGCTTGCCCGTGTAGATGGGTTCTGCCTGCCAGCCGTGCTCCCGCCCGCCTATGGCGAGCGGCTCGCTCTGCGGTCTGGTCTCGTTGCCCGAGGGCGGCGCGAGGGCGCCGCCCTCGGGGAAGATGTACCCCTGCAGGTCGCCACCCGTGGTCGTGATCTGCGGCCCGCCGTGCCCACGCAGCTTGCGCGGCGTCACCGACTCCGAAAAGGCGGCCGCATCCGCTGCCGCCTTCCATGCGGCCGATGGCGCGCCCGGATAGAGGACCTCTTGGGCGGTGCCCTCGCGCTCCCTCTGCTGTGCGTTGCTGGAAGCGCGCCCGTACAAGCGCCGGTAGTACGCCGCGTCGCTCTCGGGCGTCATCGCACTCGGCTGGTTGAAGACGACCATCGCCACCTCCGAGCCGGCGTGCGGACGCGACGCGTCAGCCTTGATAGCGGTCGGCAGGTTCGGGTGGCGGTCGGCGACGTGCGGCTCGCGCGCCGTCGGCTGGCCGGCCGCGTTCGAGTACACATTGACCACTGGCCCGCGCGTCCGCCGATCTGACACGGCCCCGTCGTGTCCGTACAGGATGCTGCTCATGAGCCTCGCCGGTTCATTTGGATAATCGGCGCGCGGCGGCGCATGCTCGAAAAAGTGTGCGTCGGCACGACCCTTGGAACTCACGCGCTCGCGTGCGGCGCCCGCCGAGTTGGAGGTCACCCATTGCCGCTGCGGCGCCGGCGTCGTGGAGAAGACGCGCGAGTCGAGCGTCTCGCACACCCAAGAAGAGCCCTTGCCCTTGCTGCGCGGCGCACTGCGCGTGTTGAACGAGGTGCGTGGCCGTATCATCGACATCCTGCTGCCGCGAGTGAGTCGACCGCGCGGCTCCGCTTCTCAATGGAGGACTCGGACCACGCTCGACTTTCCGTTACTTTCGATGGCAAAATCTCGAATCGCAAAACGTGCCGAGACTTCTCAAAACGCGGCCGCACCGCCACGTTGCATTTGCTGACAGTCGTGTTTCATTTGTTCGAATTCGCCGAGAAGACCGGAAGAAAACGGCAGTACTGAGCGCACTGTTGTGGACGTCCCTCTTCGACGCGCCCGCGACGATGGCCTCGGCCCTCGTCCTGCCCTCCTCCGTCGGCGAGTGGCTTCTCGAGCTCGGCCTCTTCGACCACACCGAGCTCGACGCGCCGCCTCTCGACAGCTACGTGCTGGGCAGGCAGGCGACGCAGGAGTTTGTCAACGGGACACGCGTGGCACGGCTGCTGCAGGAGCTGGGCGTGGGCGATGCCCAGCTCGATACGCTCAAGGAGACGAGCACGCCCGTCGCCAAGCTCTACAATTGGAACCTGCTGCTGCCGAAGCTGCGCCAGCAAGGCCTGGACGTCGACCAGGACATGAAGGTGCTCATCGTTGCGGGCGACTTGGAGATTGTGGTCGACCTGCTCGAGCAGCTTCAGCGCGCAACCGTCCGCCGGGCACCGGCCAGCTCCGTGGACGCGCTCTCGGGCGGCGGCAGCGCCGCGGCCGACGCGGTGCCGCCGCCCAAGGGCGGCGCAGCGTCGTCGACGAGCGTGGCGCAGTTGCTGGCCTTCTGCTGCCAGCAGGAGCTGGGCGTCAGCTGGGGCCAGGCGCTCGCGCTCGTGCGCAACCACCGGCAGCTCGCGCGCCAGCAGATGGGCGGCGCGCACGGCGCGCGCGGCGGCTTCGTACCGATCGTCCGATGGTACAAGCTCGTCTTCAGTCATTGCCGGCTGCTGTGCACGCTGTGCGCGCGCCTGCCGGAGGAGTCCGAGCTCGCCCTCTCGGCCGTCGGCGGCGGCCTCTCCTCGGCCGACGACGAGGTCGCCCTCTGGTGCTCGCGACTGCTCTGCCGGATCGCGGCTGAGCTCGCAGCCAAGGGCGATGCGCTCGCGCTCTGGCGATGGTTCTCGAAGCAGTCCGGAGGAGGTGCGTCGGCGCTCTTCGATGCGTGGCGTAACCACCCGGACCTGCACGCTCAGGGGGCGCTCATGCCGATCGCGCTCCACTACGTGGGCGAGAATCTGCTCGACTTTGTGGTGAGCGTGCTCCCGCGCCACCTGTCGAGCGCGTCGACGAGCCTCTCCTTCTTGCTTGAGCTTCTACCGGTCCTGGCGAGCGCGGAGGGGACGCGAGAGTTCGTCCTCGGCTCAGGCACGCTCAAGCATCTGCTCAGCCTCGGGCTGCAGGCGGCCACCAAGCCGCAGGCGCCGCCCACCACGCGCACCCTCGCGCTCGAGCTCCTCGCCTCCCTCTGGACTCTGTTCACACGCGAGCTGCAGACCCTCCCAATCGAGGGCGCCGTGGCGGGCGCAGGGGCGCCGTCGGAGCTCACGGCTTTTCAAGACGTGCTCACGCTCGGCGAAGGCGCGCGCGGCGCGGAGGGCGAGGGCGGCGAGGGCCTCGGCGCGGCGGCGGTCCCCAGGGACGCTGGCTCGCTGATCCTACGCGAGCTCAAGCGGGGCTGTCGCGACTCCTCGTTAGAGCTGCAGCTTGGCGCGCACATGACGCTCTTCCGGCTGCTCGACGAGTTCGCCGCCAAAGGGCACCCGGGCGCGCCGTACCTGTTCAACGTGCTCGCCTTCTCGCTCATCGAGAATCATCACGAGCCCACCCTGCGCCCCTTTTTGGCACGCAACATGCAGCACACCCTGCAACGGCAGCCGCACATCCCCGTGGGCGTGCTGCTCAAGCCACTCGTCAAGCAAGCGACACTGTACGGGTACAACAACACCGACTTTGACTTCTTCCTCGCCCTCGCCAAGCACCAGCGCCTCGGGCTGCGCCACGCGCTGCTCATGATGCAGTTCCTGGGCAAGGTGTGCCTCAACGACGCGCTGCACGGGCGCGTGGCCACCATTCCATTCTTGGTACTCGTCGAGCGCTTCCACGAGTCCGATGTGCTGCACGACTTTATCGAGATCTTTTGCGAGCAGGCGCTTGCGACGCTGCTGCCCGCGACGAGCGGCGTCGAGGGCAAGCGCGCGGGCGAGGCGTCCGCCATTCGCTCGACGCTCGTCATTGAGCTCGTGGCCAAGCTCCTTCATCTGCCCCACAACAGGCTGCTCGCGCGTGTCGCTCCGACGGTAACCTCGGCGGCGCAGCAGTACATGGCCCTGCGCGGCGTCGAGCACCCGGGGCTGACCGCGCTCCTCCACTTTGCGGCCAGGGCACGCCCCGAGCTCGCGCCCCCCTCCCTCGAGCTGCCGCCGCCCGAGCTCTCCGATCTCGCGCCGCCCGCGGACGATGGCTTCAAGGTACGGCCGGCGGAACAGCGCGGTCGTTCCACGAGGGGTGGGGGCGAGGTGGTTGAGAACCTCGTCGAGGGCGCGAGTGCCGAGAGATTGCCACTGATCGGCAAGCGCGGCACGGCGGTCGCGGGTGGGCTCGTGGGCGGTAGCAAGGACTCTGCACGCAAGGAGGGGGGGTACGCGGCGGATGCCAAGGGCGCCGGGGGGGGCAGGGGGGAGGGTGGGTACGCGGCGGATCCCGAGGGCGCGGGCGCGGCCGGCGCCGGCGCGGGCGTCTACGCGCGGCGCGGCGGCGCGGCGGCTGCCGACAAGTCACCGCCGCCGCCGCCCAAGGGCGCGGAGGTCAAGGGCGCGGAGATCAAGGGCGCAGGCGCGGAGATCAAGGGCGCAGTGGTGAAGGAGCTCGATGCATTAGACAAGAACGGCGACGGGTACGTGAGCAGCATCGAGCTGCCCGAGGATGACGAGGCACTCGCGGCGCTCGAGCTCGAGGTGGAGGCGAGACTCAAGGCGCTCGACCGAATCGACGCCGAGGCCAAGGCGGGCGGCGCGGCAGCGCCGAGCGCCTCCCGGTTTGAGCAGCGCGAGGCGCTCATCCGCGTGCAGCGTCAGAACAAGGAGGAGCGCACGCGTCTCGAAGAGGAGCGAAACAAGATTCGAACTGCGCGCGTGCGGCGCAAGATGCGCGCCAAGTATGATGAGAAGCTCGCGGCCGCCAAAGGCGAGGCCAAGGGCGAGGCCAAGGGCTATGCTGCCAAGGGCTCTGCTGCCAAGGGCTCTGCCAAGGGGCCTGCCAAGGGGCCTGCCAAGGGGCCGGGGGCGCCCAAGAAGGCCGCGCCTAAAAAGGGCGTCGCCGCTGAGGCTGAGGGCGGCGCGGGTGGCAGCTACTCAGCGGATGCGAAGCCGTTCGTCAAGGTGCTCGGCGCGAAGGAGGTCGCCGCCTTGGAGAAGGCCCTCAACAAGAGCGCCGACCCGAACTCCCTCACACCGCCCGTGGGCTATACTGTGAAGGTGATCGAGTCGACGGTGCCCTTTTACGCGGTGCCCCCGGCGATGGGCCTCGGTGCGGCGCTCAGTGCGGCGCTCGAGCTGCTGGATTCGGTGGCGGCGGATGCGCTCGGCCTGCACGTGCTCGCCCCCGTGCCCGCGAGGCAGACGCTCCTCAAGCTCGCACGTCTGGACGGCAAGCCGATGCCTAAGCCCGACGTGGCCACGGAGAGCGAAGCCCCAAAGCGGGGACGGCCACCGCCGGGCAAGGTGGGCGGCGGCGCGGTGACCGATCGTACCAGTGTCGTCCGTGGGCGCTCAACTTCGGTGACGCGCCCCGCGGGCGGCGCGGCCACGGCGCGCGCGCGCTCGGATTCCACAGGCCGCTCGCCGGGCGCTCGGATTCCACAGGGCGCGCGCTCGGATTCCACAGGCCGCTCGCCGGGCGCGCCCTCGCGCTCGCCGCCGCCCAGCAACCGCTCGGCCGGCGGTGGAGCGTCATCCCGAGCGCCCACTAGGTCGCCCAAGCCCACGGGCGCGATCGTCAAGAAGAAGAGGTCGGCAGCGCCCAAGGCAGTCGTGGCCGAGGGCGGCGCCGAGGGCGGCGCCGAGGGCGGCGCCGAGGGCGGCGCCGAGGGCGGCGCCGAGGGCGGCGCGGCGGACAAGGGCGCTGCCAAGAAGGAAAGGAAGGTATCGGTGCCGGCGCTCACGGCGGCGCCTGTGCGCAAGACCCCTGAGGAGATTCTGGAGGAGGCGGAGGAGCGGCGCAAGCAGAAGCTCAAGCAGGTGCTCGAGAACCCACCCAAAGGGAATCTGACGGAGGAGGACGAGCGGCGGGCCGACGTGCGCAAGTGGCGCGCCGAGATCGAGCAGTTGACCAGGGAGGGCGAGCAGAACGAGCGGCTGGCTAAGCGCGCGAAGCTTGCCAAGGCGCGCCTCGAAAAGGGGCAGGCGGCGCGCAAGGAGCGTGAGGCGGAGCGGCAACGCCAAAAGGAGGAAGAGGAGCGCAAGGAGAAGGAGGAGGAGGCTAGGAAACGCGAGCGCCAGAAGCGCCATAACGAGCTGAACAAGAAGAAGCTCGCCGAGTACCACGCGCAGCAGGGGATCGTGCCGCCGGCCGGCGCGCCGCCCGCCGATCCTACTGCGAAGCCGGCGGAGCGCGCACCTCGTAAAGGGAAACCCAACGCCGACGAGGGGGGCGCTAACATGCCAGGGGAGAAGGGCGCTGACGGCGGCGCGCTAGGCGGCACCGCTGACGCCTTCCCAACAGGAGATGCCGCGTCCGCACCGCCCGCACTGCCCGCAGAGGCGGCACCGCCCGCACCGCCCGCAGAGGCGGCACCGCCCGCACCGCCCGCAGAGGCGGCACCGCCCGCTGAGCCGCCTGCTAGCTGATGTGGATGTGTCCGGAGGCGCCGGCGGCGCGCGAGGGCATTCGACCTCGTTCGTGCGGCGGCGAGTGCGTGTGCGCATCAGGTGCGAGCGGGGCATGAAGGGGGCATGAAGGGCCATGGCTGCTCAGTGGCATGCATGTCAGACTCTCGGGCGTTGTGGGGTCATACATGGGGCGCGAGCGGTCCCATTGCATGAGGCTGAGCGGATGAGTCCCCCCCCGCGGATTAGGTGGCATGTGTGTGTGCGATGTGGTGTTGTCGTTGTGATCGAGGTTGAGCGTTGCTTGGACGGATCGACCTTGGCTTTGCGCATGGGTGGGGCGACCGTGCCGTTTGCGGAACGTGGATACGCGAGGATGCCAGATGTGCGTTCGGTTTGAAGATGTTCATGCACTGCGATGACGTTCCCGTTCGGCGTCCGTTGTGGGCGGGGACTGGGGTCATATGAGAGGCCTCATGACATATCTCGGACTCGGTGCTCGTTCCGGTAACGACTAACAGCGAATCTTTCATGTTTCAACGCATCATGCTTCCGTACGTGGTACGAGTGCCCTCCGCCGCGGCGCGGACGCGAGCGAGCTCGCCAGGAGCTGCCTCGGCCACCCCTGCTCGCGATTCCTTCACGCGGTCGTCACAGACACTCTTTCAGCTGAGAGAGTCCTCACTCGGAAGGCGCTCAAGGGAAAGCTCAAGCGCACAAGGCCCAGAGGTTATACAGAAGCGCCTGCAGGCGCGAGAGGCGCGAAGCACTGCACCGTCTGGATGGGCGTTGCCTGTGCACTTCCTTCGCAATCGCGCAACCTTCTCGCCACGATCTGCCTCGATCCCCAACTTGTGTACGGCGCTGCGTGCGCTGCCCTGGGCACGGTGCGCTCAGCTCGTCGGCCCAGGCGCGGGCGGTGGCGTGGGCAACTCGCCGAGCGTCTTGCGCAGGAGACCCTCGGCCGACGGGAAGCGCTTGTACGTGTAGTCGGCAAAGAGGAGGTCGTCATGGGACGCGAGGGGCGGCTGAGCGGCGACGCCCGAGCTCTCAAAGTGATCGAACCACGAAGTGTCCTCTTGTGAAGAGAGGCGTGGCCGGTACGGCACCGCCTCGGGCGTGCGCAGCCGATCCCACTCGACCCCAACAAAGAAGGGGTGGGCCTTGATCTCGGCCGCGCCGTTGCGCCCGAGGCGCTCCTCGCGATCAGAGAGCATGCCTCGGATGAGGGAGACGGCACCGGCCGAGAGGGGCATCTCGGGAGGAAAGACGAGGGACTCGTGGTGGCACAGGATCTTGCGGCACGTCATGAGCGAGTCGTCGCCGTAAAAGGGCGGGTAGCCCACGAGCATCTCGAAGATGACCACCCCAAGTGACCACCAGTCGCATTCGGCGCCGTAGCCGCTCTCAAGTAGGATCTCGGGTGCCATGTAGTCCGGCGTGCCAACGGTCGACCAGATGAGCGTCTTGCGGTTGCGATTCCACGTGGCCATGCGCTCGCGACGGCTCATGCCCTGCCACTGGCCGGCGTCTGCGCGCGGCGTGCCGCTGCCCATGGCCGCCGCCGCTGGCAAGGGCAGAGAGGACGTGATCTCACCGCCGCCTGGAGAGCGCGCGGAGGGGGTGGACGCGTCGGCCGTGCAGCTGCCCTCGGCGTGCGCGCTCGCCTCGCGCACGGGCGTGAGCCCTCCCGCGCATCGGCCCTGGAGTGGAGAATCGGTGCGCGCCGTCGTCGCCGCCGCGCCGCCCGGCGTGTGGAAGCGCAGCCGCGTCTGGGCGAGCGACTTGACGAGACCAAAGTCTCCGAGCTTGATGTGCCCCTCGGCGTCGATGAGCAGATTGTCGGGCTTGATGTCGCGGTGGATGTACGAGAGCGCGTGGATCGACTCGATCGCGAGCACCGTCTCGCCCACGTAGAAGCGCGACTCCTCCTCGCTCAGCGTGTCGCGCCGCATGAGCAAACTCATCAAGTCGCCACCCGGCACGTACTCCATGACCAGGTAGAGGAACTGCTCGTCCGAGAAGGAGTAGTGGAGCTTGACGACCCACGGGTTGGAATCGTCGACCGCCGACATCACGTCCAGCTCCGCGCGCACGTGGTGCACCTGCCCCTTGGACACCATGTCCGCCTTGCGCAGCTTCTTCATCGCGTAGACAGCCTGCTTGCCTTCTAAGCCCTTCCGGCGGCAGAGGCAGACCTCGCCGAAGGCGCCGCGCCCGATGATATCCATCTGCTCGAAGTCGTTTAGCGAGATCTTGTTGCGCTGGCTGCGCAGATGCTCCGACTCGAGCTTTGCCGTCTCGTCCAGCACCTTGCTCTTCTGCTCATCGTTGAGCTGCAGCTCCTCCATCTTGGCCACGACCGTCTCCTTGCGCCGCTCGCGCTGCTCCTTGAGGTGGTTGACGCGCGCGTACCGCGCCTCGATCATGCGTTTCAGGTCCGCCTGGCTCATCGCGCTCCGAGCTATCCCAGCCGCGCGCGACTCTTGAGCCAAGGCAGGGGAGGCTGAGGCTTGTGAACTGGCTGTTATTTAAACGCATGACGGGTGTGAAGTGAAATATTTGACTGAGATTTTCTACCACGGCTGGACTTGGTAGACATGGGGACTTGATTTGATTCGACACGTCTCGATAGCGCCCCGAGCTCCGCCGATTAACTTGACTTGACTTGACTTGACTTGACTTGACTTAATACGGGTGTGTTAGCACGGGCTGTGTCGGCCACACCTCCGTCCATAGCGACAGTGGCCCCCGTGCTTACAATTGTAGGGGTCCGGAGTGTGTGCGCGCGTTGTGTTGAACAGCAACAGCAGCAGGCGCCCCGAGGGCCGCCAGGCTCGCCACTCGGCCGCCGGTGGTTGTGTGTTGATACGCAAGTTGATACGGACGTTGGGTCGACAAATTCGCATTTGCATGCATGCTCACACGGGATTTACTTTTTATTGCCAAGCCAACCGCCATGGTGCAGGTCCGGCCGCACCATCTCGCGCTGCTCGTCATCCTCACGGTGGCGCTGCACGCCCTCCAGGTCGCCTACGTCACCTCCGAGACCGCAGAGAGCGTCGCCGGCGACGGCGGACGATCGGCGTCATCGGCAGCGACTCACGTCCGTCGGGCAGCGGGCACGTCCGTCGGGCAGTCGGGCACGGCAGTCGGTGGGCGGCCGCAGCTACTCATCGTCACGGCCACCCAGCCGGCGCCGTGCACGACCGCGCACGGCGACCACGTCATCCAGCTGAGCCTCAAGAATAAGCTGCAGTACGCCACATTGCATGGGTACGCGGTGTGGCCGTCGACGGAGCTGCTGAGCCCTTGGGACCTGGGTGGGCAGTGGAACAAGGTTGCGCTTCTCTCGGTGCTCATGGAGCCCCGCCGCGCCGATGGCGGCGGCGGCGGCGCGTACGAGGGCGAGTGGTTGCTCTGGATGGATGACGACGCGATCGTCGTCGACATGCGCTTCACGTTCCCGTTTGCGGCGTACGATGCGGCGGGCGTGGACCTGGTCATGTGGGGCGACGAACGCATGACGTACGTGGACAACAATTCCGAGGGCATCAACACTGGCATCATGCTGCTCCGCGTCTCGGACTGGTCCCGTGCCCTCCTCGCCGAGTGGACACGAATTGCGTCGTCGGCGGTTCGTGAGAGCCTTTCCAATCACGACCAGGGCGGGCTTGTGCACCTGCTGCACCACGCGCCCGAGCGCTGGCGTGCCAAGACCCTGCTCGAGCGCAACTTCACCATGAACGGCCATTGGCCCGAGTACGCCGGCCGCTTCGTGCGAGGCAGTCGCTCGCTCCGAGGGGCTGTGTGGGGATCGGATGGACCACCGTTCATAGTGCACTTCTCGGGCTGCCAGATGTGCCGAGGGCACTCGTTCAACGGCACATGGACGGAGGCGGGCGTCGAGGACTGCCGGCTGGCCTTCATGGAGGCCTTCACGTATGCCGACGACGAAGTGCTCGAGCGCATCGGGCTGCACCACCTGCGGCTGGGTCAGATGAGCGTACGTCCCTTGCTGGGCTCCCCTCTGCAGCGACGGCACGCGCGGCTCTCGCGCTGCCTGCCGAGCTTCCTCGTCGTAGGCAGCCAAAAGGGGGGTACATCGACGCTCCACTACTTGTTCCGAAGCGGCTGGCACAAGGGGATCGCCATCAACGAGGGCGAAAAGGAAATACATTACTTCTCCTTCGATGACAACTACGCTAAAGGGCCCACCGTCTACCAGCAGCGATGGGACGGCGCCGGCGCCACCCTCGGAGTATGCCCAGGCAGCGGCGCTGGCGGCGGCGGCGGCGGCGGCGGCGTTGATGCCGAAGGCCGGGTGCTGCCGTTGCGCGGCGAGGTGTCGGCTAGTTACCTCGACTACCCAAAGGCGGCAGAGCGCGCCGCTCAGCTCCTGCCAGGCGCGAAGATCGTGATGCTCTTACGAGAGCCAGTCTCGCGCGTGCTCTCGTCGTTCAACATGCGCTGGCAGATAGAGGTTTGTGGCAAGCTCACCTGGACGCGCCCCGACTGCCATGCGGCGGTCTCGTCCCGGGAGACGATCCGCGACAATTCCGTCGGTCCCTTCCAAAAGACCGCCGCCCTCAAAGTACCGAGCCAGTGACGAACCCCAGTGACGAACCCCACTGACGAACCCACTGACACCGACCCTGACTCCGCCGCCCTCAAAGGTGTGGAGCAAGTGTGCCTCGGGCAACACGCTCCAGATCGAATGCCTACGCGCCGACTTCCTTTCGAAACTGCGCAACAGAACGCGCGTCGAGATGAGCGCCATCGACGAGTGCGGCCGTCGCGCGCCCTCGGAGGCGCTCGCCAGCTGCCTGGGCTACCGCACACTCTCCCAGAAGAAGCTGTGCGTCATTGCCTCGGATTGAGCTCTGATGACCTCAGATTGCGCTCTGATGACCTCGGATTGCGCTCTTCATCTCTGATGACCTGGGATTGCGCTCTTCATCTCTGATGACCTCGGATTGCGCTCTTCATCTCTGATGATACTCTGATGACCTCGGATTGCGCTCTGATGGGCCTCTGGTTGGCCTCTGATGGCCCATCGATTGCCACCGATGGTCACCAAGGGGTATTGAGTGCGTCCCTCATCAGGTACAAGGCGCTCGAGGACCGCGCCTTCGTGTACCGCTCGCTGTACGTGGAGCATCTGCAAGGGTGGCTCACCTACTTTGCGCCCACACAGCTGCTCGTCCTACCGTCTGAGTCCCTCTTTGAGGACCGGCCGCGCGTTGCCGCAATGGATGCCTTGGCCTCATTCCTCGGCCTCCCCGCGAGCGGCGACCAAGTGGACGTCGCCGTCCTCACGAAGCCGTCGACGGCCTCGACGGATGGCTCGCCGCATGAGAACGGGCGCACTTACGTCGTCGAGAGCGCGCCCGAGGACGTGGCCGCCCCGATGCGCGCCTGGCTCTGCCCGCGACAGCGCGCCCTCCACAGGCTGCTCGAGCGCCATCAGCTCACACGCCCCCTCGGGCCTGGATGGCCGTCCGGGCTACCGTGGCTCCGACAGGCGCTCACTGAGTGCAACCGAGGACGACCCGCCGCCCAGCAGCAGCAGCCGCAGCAGCCGCAGCAGCCGCAGCCGCAGCCGCAGCAGCAGGGGCAGGGGCAGGGTGCGCGCGCACGCGCTACCCCCGGCCTCCGCACGACCTCGCCCGCCGCAGCGTCCGCGGAGGACGACGAGGACGAGCCCGACTGACCGTCAACCTCAACGTACCAATGTGAAGGATCCGATGTACTTTCGCGACTTTCAAGTTTCATACCCGCAACGCCCGCGGGGCATGTTTATTATCAGAGACTCTGTCAGAAAATTTATAACCCACGCGATCACGCGCGAGGCGACTCCCGCTCGACAAAATGGTCACCACACACGGCATTTTTGCACTCCCTCTCCGCAACGGCGGCAACGCGAGCATGAGAACAGCAGAACACATCTCACATGGCTCGCACAATCATCCCCCCTAAGCTCCCCGATCAGAGGTCGCGGCACGTACATCCGTATGCGCTCGCTCGTCCGCCGCCGCTTGCCGTCCCCGTCGTAATCGCACGACTCTCTCACCGAGCTTTGCGCATGGTCCCGCGCGAGCGCGAAGCGCCGCCGTCGCGCGGCCATCCCCCAAGTCAGATCCACCATGCGAATGGGCTGAGGTAGGTAGGTAGGCTACAGTCCCTTTCCTCCCTACATCCCACCGCCACCCGTGGCTACCGCTGTACTCTCGCGCCGTCACAATGCGCCATGCATTCCACTCCTTCGACGCCATGCTCCCACCATCCGAACGCTTCGGAGTCCACAGATGACCACTGATGACGCAGATGTTCCCACCATCCGAACGCCTGTGCATCTGCGTCGCCGGCTCAGTCACCAATCTCGTCGAGAGGCTCTTCGGGTTCGGGCTCGGGCTAGTCATCAATCTCCTCGAGAGGCTCCTCCAGGAAGCCCTCGAGAAGAGCGCTCTCGAGTAGAGCGGTCTCGAGTGAGCCGCTCAGGTCGCCCAGGCCGAGCAGATCGCCGGTCGCGAGCGCAGGCGCTGCCGTAGCCGCCGTAGCCGGGTTGCAGGGCACACTCGGCTCGGCGGATCCCCGCTGCCGTGCGAGGCGCTCGCTCGCGCGAGTGGTGGGGCGGGGCCCCGCACCGGCGGGGGTGGCGCATGCGGCCTCCGCGGGCGCCGTCACGGGCGCAGCCTCCGTGAGAGCAGGGGGCGCTGTGTTGAGCGCGACGCTCGACGGGCCTACCAGCGGCATGAGCGAGAGACGGGATGCTGCCGAAGGGCGCGCCACCACCGCAAGTGACTTGCGAGCCTCGAGCTTCGCGCGCGCAGAGGCGAGCGAGGAGGCCGCGGCTGGCGCTGCGCTCACGAGAGCGCTTGTGCTCTCGGTCACCGGCGGCGGCGGCGCGGTCGGCGGCGGCGGCGGCGCGGCCACCTCAGCCTCAATCGCGGCTGGCAGAGGTGGCGGCGGCGGTGCCGGCGCCGCCGCCTCCTCGCCCTCCTCAGCAAGGACAGCGGCAGGGGGCTTGGCAAGGATGCAGAGCGATTTGCGGGCGAGCTTGGTGGGCATCAGGGACGAGCGGCCGCCCTTGAGCGAGCGCGCGGCCGGTGGAGCCTCTGCGGGGGGCGGTGGCTCGGGCGGCGGCGGCGGCGGCATTGCCATGGTCGTCTCATCTGCCTCAGCCGGTGCCTCGGACGGCGGCGGCGGCGGCGGCTCTGCGGCAGTGGGCAGTGCGGAGGAGCAAGCGGGTGCTCCGGTACCGGTACGCGCGCGCTCGAGGGCAAGGCGCAGGCTCGAGGCGCTCTCGCGGGCGTAGCGCGCCTCGGCCCATGCCGTCACAAGCTCGGTCTCGAGAGCCTCTGCCTCCACAGCCCAGCATGTGTGTGTTGCGTGCGCGGCCAGCCGCTCACTTATCGCCATCGCTGCACGCTCTGTGCGCGTCGCCTCGGCCGCGGCCGCCTGGGTAGACTCCAGAGCCGCGCACTGCTCGGTCGCTTGCTGGAGCGCGCGCGTGAGCTTCGCCTCGGTGGCCAGTTGCGCGCTCATCAGCGCTTCCGCGTCCCGCAGGGCAAAGCTCGCGCTCTCCTCGCGCCCCTGGGCCACCGCGCGCATCCGATGCGCCTCCGCCGCGGCCGCGTCCGCTTGTGCCGCGTCGGCACGCGACTTGGCCGCCTCGATGCGCGCAGCGCTCGCCGCCTCGATCGCTTCGGACGCGGCCGCCTGAGCCGCAGCAGCCCTCTCCGCCGCCAGCTGTGCCTTGGTCTCGGCCGACTCCGACCGCTCGAGGGCTGCCGCCGCCGCCGCCTCCACCTTCTGCTTGGCTGCCTCGGACGCATCGCAAGCACGTTCGAGCATGGCGTACCTCGCTTCCTCCTGAGCCAATCGCGCCTCGAGCGCCGCCGCGCGCCGTGTGAGCGCGGACAGCTCCGCCTCGGCCGTCGCCGCGCGCGCCTCGGCCGCCTCGGCCGCTGCCGCCGCCTCGGCCGTCGCCTCGTCCACTGCCGCTCGCACGTCAGCCGCGCTCGGCGCCGCTTGCGCCTGCGCAGCCGCCACCTCGGCGCGCGCTTGAGCTTCGGCTGCCTCCATCTTCGCCGCCTCCACCGCAACCTCGAGGTTTGCGCACGCCTGCCGCGCCCTCGCTAGCTCAAGCGCCTGGGCCTGGGACTCGGCCTGCGCGGCGGAGAGGACGGCAGACGCCTCGTCGGCTGCGGCGCGCTCCTCGGCGGCGAAGTCGGCTTGCTCGCGGGCGTGATCGACCATTCGGCTGAGCTCCGCTTTGAGCCGCGCCACCTGCCCCTCGCTGGCTGACGCCGCCGCACTTGACTCCTCCGCAGCTGCGGCCGCCGCACCCGCCGCGCCCTCGGCCGCGCCCACGGCGGCGCCTTGGACACGTCCGAGGACCTCCGCGAGCACCTCGGCGACCGCAGCCTCAGCCTGGGCCGCGCGGAGCGAAGCCGTCGCGTCGGCGAGTGCCTCGCGCAGCTCAGCCGCCTCTGCGATGGCCTCGTCACGCTCGAGCAACAGCGTCGTCGTCGACGCTACGCCTTGCGGCGCCGTCGCGGCGGGCGCGAGCTGCACGAGTGCGGCGTGGTTGGCTTCGAAGAGGGAGGCGAGGCGCACGCTCGCTTCATTCGCCGTGCACAGCTCGGAGAGAGCCGCCTCCTGCTTGGCACACCGGTACGAGAGCAGCGTACACTGGGCGGCAGCTGCCTCGTACCGGCGGGTAGCTGCCTGTAGCTCCTCCTGAGACGAGCGGTAGAAGAGGCGCAGGTCACCCTCGAGGCGACGCACCTCGGACGCCTCGCGCTCGGCACGTGCGTCGGAGGCGGCGCTCGCCGCCTCGGCTTGCTGCACACGCGCCTCGAGCGCCGCCATCGCCGCGCTTGCCAGTTCCGCTTGGGCACGTACAGGCTCGAGAGCCTCTGCCTCCGCGCGCGCGTCGTGCGCGTCCTTGAGCACCGTCTGGATGTGCGCGCGCAGCTGCGCCACCTGTGTCCGTGCCGCCTCGGCCTCGGCCTCGGCTGCCTGCGACTGCGCCACCGCCGCCACGCGACGCTCCTCAAGGGTCGCCTCGCGCTGCGCGGCCGCCTGCGCCGCGCGCGTCTGCGCCTGACGCGCTTTCTCGATCTCACGTCGCAGGAGCTCATTCGCCATGGCCGCCGTCTCAAGCTTGGCGCTCAGCTCAGCATGGCTGAGCGAGGCCGCACTCTCGATCGTCGCTCTCACCGACGCAGCAGCGTCCGGCGTGCCGCCACTCGCTGCACCCTGCGTGCCCGCGTCTACTGTCAGCGGCGCACCGGTGGCCGCAGCGGCAACGGCAGCCGCAGCAGTGAGCCGATCCTTGTCGGTTTCGGCCGCCTCGCGCTGCGCCTCGGCAACGTCGCGGAGGGCCTGCGCCTCGGCGCGCTCGGCCTCGGCGCGCTCGAGACGCGCCTCCGCTTCCCGCAGCCGGGCCGCCATCGCACCCAGTCGATCCTCGAGGCGGGCGGTCGCCTCGCCATTGGCGCTCGCGTGTGCTTCGAGCTGCGCACGCGCCTCGGCCTCGGCGGCGCGCGCGCGCTCGAGCTCCGCACTCACGGCCTTCAGCCGCTCGCACTTGGCCTGGTACGTGACGTAGAGCGAGGCGCCGTCCGCTCGGATGCGGTCGTGCTCTTCGCGGTATGTGTTCGCGTCCTCGCGCGCGTTGGTGAGCTCGATGGTAGCGATGCGAAGCTGCTCGGCGAGCGCGCCTCGCTCCGCCTCGACGGATTGCACATGCAGCCAGAGCTCCTGCATCAAACCCTCGGGACCTGCCGCCCCTTCCTCGCCCTCCGCCACCTCCGCCTCGTCCGCTTCCTCGCCCTCCGCAACCGTACTGGCGGCCGGGCCGATCTCAGCTGTGCTCTCGAGCTCCATCGCTGCCTCCTCTGCCTCCGCCTCCGCCTGCGCGAATACCTCCGCCTCCGCCTGCGCCAATGCCTCCGCCTCCGCCTGCGCGAATGCCTCCGCCTCCGCCTGCGCGAATGCCTCCGCCTCCGCCTGCGCCGCGGCCTCCGCGGCCTCCGAAGCCGCGGCTTGCGCCGCCTCTGCCTCTGTCGCGACTTCCTCGATCGCCTCAGTCACTGCCGCCGCCGCCACTTCGGCGCCCACAGCCGCCGCCTCGGCTGCTGCGGCTTCGGCCGCCACGGCCTTCTCCTCCGCCACTGCTGCCGCCTCTGCCTCGGCCGCTGCTGCTGCCTTTGCCTGGGCCTCTGCCTCGGCCTCGACCTTGGCCTCGAAGGCATCGAGCCAGCCGGAAAACTCCGATGCCGGCACGTAGGCACGCACGGCCTCGATTTCAGTCGCCTGAACAGCGGGCTCGGCCTGCATAGTCGCTGTGGCCACGTCGTTCGGCTGCTCGGGTGCACCCACCAGACCATCTAGGTCGAGATGCCTCCACGCCGGAAGCTGCGCCGCGATGGACTCGGACTGTGCTGATCCCAACACCGCCTCCTCCTGCTCCTCAATCGGGTCCTGCTCGAGGAAGAGCGACGCGCGCGCCAATTGCTTCGGCGTCTTGCGACCGTTGTCCTTGTGGCCACGGCTCGTCGGCGTGTTCGTGACGTCGCGAGGACGCAGCCGGCCGGGTGTCTTGCCGGCGTGTGGCGACTCCGCCACAAGCTCGTCGGGGAACGCTGCGATCTGGATCTCCATCTGCTTGGCGCAGCAGCGCGTCCAACACGCAAATCACGCAGCGGTCGGACGACGGACCCTGTTCGAAGTGCCAGCGGCAGAGGGGCCTCGATTGCGGTTTCATCTCGAGCGGCTTTCCAACACCCACTCGTACAAGCAAGCAAGCAATCAAACAATCTCCTCATCTCCTCTCCGCCCACCCTTTCCTACTGGCTACGAGGGTATTCGGTTGCGCTTATTTAGGTACTTGTGTTGTTTCGACTAATTAGCTTGCGTGCTTGCCAATCGTACGCAAGGGGTTCTTGGGGTGTCGGAAGGTTTCGACCAAGTCAAACGAAATTCCGGCGCGCGCTCGCTTTTCTGAAGCAAGAGTCCCGTCCCTTTTTGGTGCCGCTCGATTTGCTCCCGGGCGGGCCTCGACTCACGTGCGGAAATCCTCACGAAAGACGCACCGGCGACGGCGATCTCTCATGGTCGGTGTCCTCGTCTTGCCGCTCGCACTTGCATTTGTGGTGCCGCCATCTCTCGTGCATTCGCGTCCACGGCTCATCGCGGCAGCATCGCCACTGATCATGGAGGAGGGAACCAAACCTGAGGTTGTCACTCGCAAGCAGATCTCTGAGAAAATGGCCGACAGCATGCAGTACGGAGGCCAGCTCTCAGTGTACATGTTGCTCAGGCCAAAGCTCGAGTCGCTGTTCGAAGCGGTGGCGGGTGGCAAGGACGCAGTCGTCAGCTCCGAGCAACTCGGCACTCGTGAGTCTAGCACGATCGTCCTCCACAGATGGCCTTGTGGCTCCATATTGCTGCTGCTGCACATGTTCAGAGATTCGCGTGCCTGCGCCGCCGACCGCAGTGATGAGCAGCGTCGGCGACAGCTTGAGCGAGGAGCAAATTGCCGGCATGGTGCGTCCTCAAAGAAACTCGAAGGCGCCGCCGACCTTCTCTCCGTCTCTATTCCATGTCCCTCGACCCTTCGGCCCTTGCATGCGCACTCGCCAACACAGCTCGACTATTGTGATGCACTACGTAGATGCGCGATGCCGGCTGCGGGCCGGGTGGGGGCATGAACTTTGCCAAATGGGCCAAGCTGATGATGGAAGGCGACCCGGCGGCAAAGCCGCCCACGAAGAAGGGCAAGGGGTTCTTTGGGTTGTTTTGAAGGCACGAGTCAGTGACCGAGGATCGCAACAGCCAGACCTCCAGGTGCGCGCGGTGGCAACTCAGCCACCTCATGAGCGACCTCCTGGTCACAATTCCGTGGGTCTCCAACGTCCCGTTGGCGTCGGTGCTACCGTGGGCTCCGCGCGTTTCGCGTCTTTCTGAGTGGGTTCACATCGTCTAGTTGCCGGTCTCGGGAGGTAAACTATGGAATACCACGCGAAAAAGGACTAAAGAGTCGCTGAAATCACGATTACAAGCGCTCAAGAGTCGCTCATATCAGGAGAGAGGAGTCAAGAGACAAGGAGTGACTCAAGACGATCAAGATTCATGCAGATATATCCCTATATAATTCAAGATGCCTCCATCGAGTCTTGAGTCGTCAAAGGGTGCAAAACAATCTAGGAAATCGGCATAAACCAAGACTAAAATCCTAACGTTACATGTACAGCAAGAGTGTCGCGGTTCCTAGTATTTTTGTCTGTTATGTTGGTAGTGTAAGTGTAGTGTAAGTGTTAACAGTACTCGCGGCACCCACCGGTCGATCCGGATGAGAATTTGAAGGGGACTAAATGTTTCGTCAAGAAACGGCAAAAACTAATCACGTGTGCGTCGCGCGCGCGCGCGCTGCAATCACATAACAAACAATCATCGAAGCGAAACGGGCGACGATCCCGATGCCGGTCCTCGAAGTCGTATCTCCGTCAAGCACGCGCGCCTCACAAGATGGCAACGATCGCCAAGGAATCTGGCGCCGCGGCCTGCGACCCCGTGGACCTGCCTTGAAGCTAGAGGACATCGAGTCAGCCAAACCGAGCCGCCAGTCCCTCTGGATTCACCCCAATGAGCTTCTAGCCTCACGCATCTGCACCTTCCTGAGCCACCTGCTGCTCAGCGTTCCGTCGGCGTTCATGATCATTGTGGCGATCTGCGCTATCTACTATCTGCAAGACTATCACGACTTTGCCATCATCTTGTTCTTCGCGATCGGGAACGCTGCTCTCTGCGTCTTTGAAGAGGAAGTCAATGCGATCCACGTGATGAGCGAGTCTGAGAGCAGCACCGGCATCTACAACACCTCCGTCACCCCAATGAGCGAGGTCATCGAGAAGGCCGCAGATCTGCTCCCCCACCAGCCGATCATCGCCAATTTCGTCCACCACAACCCTTGGGAACGGTTCCAGCACATGCCCTTCTTCGACGCGCTCGAGCACGTGTCGAGGCTCTCGGCGTACATGTCGCCTGCGGAGCGCCTCTATTCGCTTACTCTCGCCGACCCGCGCCTGTGCGCCAACGAGGCCGTCGCGGAGCTCGCCGCAATCTTCCTCGATCTCGGAGCGGCCAAGTGGGCGGCGCCCCATCGCCAGCACGGCTTCGTCTACTTCTTCGCGTCCCTCGAGTGTTGTGGCCTGGCGCCGTGGCGAGGACTAGCGCGCGCCTACGCGCGTGGTATCCTCGCCGAAGGCCCTCAGTCAGCCGTGTCCTCGCCGCGGGCTTCGGGCGACTGCCCGTCACCGCCGACTCTGGCCGAGAGACTCATCCAAGAGAACCTCGACGCGATGGGGGTGCCAGTGGAAGAGCGCATCTCCGCCCTGCGCGCGATCTTGCTCGATCTGCCGGGCTGGGCGGGAATGTTCCTCCGCATGGAGCACGTCCCATGCGAGGCGCCCGAAGGTGTGCCCGTCCGCCTCGCCGACTTTGCTGCGGTCTACACCACCCTGCAGCGCGCGAGCCTCGAGTGGAGCGCGCGCCTCGCTGGCCAGGGATGCTATCCGATGAGCACCTTCTTGAAAAACGCGCCAAAGACGCGCCGGACCGATCGGTCCATCTTCGGACAGGGCGCGGCGCTCAGTACAACTTGGCGCGACTTGGATCGTACACTCAGCAACCCGTCGGCGGTCGCCGCAAGCGAGCAGATCGCCCGCGCCTGGCCTCTACCCCTGACACGCGAGACGCACGCCGGCCTCGAGAAGCTCGAGGATGAGTACGAGAGGATCATGCTCAACACCATCAACAACAACACGCTGGCGTCGCCCGCGAGCGCGCAAGCCGCGCGGTACCCTACAGATGGAACCACGCCGCCGCCCAAGGAGCGTCCGTCGCTGATGTTCTACACGTGCTTCGACGAGCGCGAGTGCTCATTCCGCCGCTACATCGAGGCATGCGCGACCTCGGCGAACGAGATCGAGACCTTCGGCGTGCCCGGCTTCTTCCATCTCGCCATCCGCCACTACAAGGCGTGCCCGGGCTCCAAGGAGTGGATCTCCGCCCCCGAGGGCTCCGTGCCCCCCGCGGGCCACAAGATGGTCGAGGTCGAGAAGAACCCAAAGCACACTGCGCGCGCTCGGCTCGTCGCTCGCTTCGGCTGGCTCTTCGAAACCTGGTCGTTGAACCCCTTCACCTCGCTGGTTTGCGGCGCAAGCCTCAGCGTCTGCAACCTTGTACACCTGTGGATGGTATCCTGCCTGCCGACGGCGCGGCGCAAGCTCGCGGACATGTGCATGGAATGCTTCGTGCCCCCATCCGAAACGGACTTTGACATCCCGTTCACTACAGAAGAGGCGGCCGCGCGCCTCAAGCAGATGTTTCATAACATTGGTATTCGTCAGCACTTTGCTCCGCTTGTCATCGCGCTGGCCCACGGCTCTCGCACCGTCAACAACCCCTTCGACGCTGCGTACAACTGCGGCGCGTGTGGAGGGCGCTCGGGCGGCGCGAACGCGAGGATGTTTGCGCGCTGCGCAAACGACCCCGCGATCCGGCAGGCACTCGATGAAAAATTCGGCATTGTCATCCCCAGTGACACGTGGTTTGTAGGAGGCTATCACGACACGACCGCCGACCTCGTCGAGCTGTATGATTTGGAGGCCGTGCCTGCGACTCATAAGCAGGCTCTCGAGCGCGCCATCGCCATCCTCGAAAATTCACGCTGCAAGAACGCCCTCGAGCGCTCCGCCAAGTTTATCGGCATCGTAGGCTTCGGCACCGAGCAGATTTCGACCCCAGCGCAGGCGATCGCGCATGTGAAGACGCGCTCCGTCGATATCGGCCAGGCGCGGCCCGAGCTCGGCCATGCGACCAATGCGAGCGTCGTCGTTGGTCGGAGAGTCCTCACTAAAGGCTGCTTCCTCGATCGTCGCCCCTTCCTCCCCTCGTACGACCCGTTCAACGACGATGACCGAGGATCCAATCTGGAGACCATCCTCGCCCCCGCCCTCATCGTCGCATCCGGCATCAACCTCGAGTACCTCTTCTCCACCATCAGCGGGGGAGCGGGCACCAAAGCGCCCATGAACCTCGTTGGCCACTTCGGAGTGAGCCAAGGCTCAGCCGGCGACCTCCTCGTCGGTTTACCCACCCAAATGGGGGAGTGGCAAACACCGGTGCGCGCACTCTACGTGATCGACGCGCCCGTCTCACGCGTCGAGGACGTCCTCAAACGGCGCAACGAGCTCGCCAACCTGGTGTACAACGACTGGGTGCGCATGGTGATCAGAGACCCAGTTTCCAAGGACTTCTATCGCCAGGAAGGCGGCAGCTTCAAGCTGCTCTCGCCCGACGCGTACGACCTCCCTCCGGGTGCAGCCACCCATACTGTCTCGGGCTCAACCACCCACACGACCCACACCGCCAAGTTGGTCTACCCGCCCACCACGGCTAAGGTCGAGCACGTCTCGCCAGCCCCTCAGATGAACTGGTACGGCAGGTTGGCCATCAAAGAGCTCGCGGAAACGCTCCTCTGCATGGCGGGAGCCATCGTATCGTGCGCCGGTCCGATGGGCATGACGTTCAAAGAAGCCCGCCCGCCAATGTTGGCGGCCGCTCCGGCCGTCTCGGCGTGCGCCACCGCCATCACCCTGTGCGTCCTCGTCTTCTCTCACCGCTACTTGACGGGCGAGACGATGTTTGGCCGATTTGCAATCCTCTCGACGATGTTGCTCGTTGGCTTCAATCTGGTAGTCTCGGCATCGGATCTCCATGAGATGTCGCTCGGATGGGCGTGTCTTGGCTTCGCGTCCTTCTTCCTCATAGGCGCTTTCTCGGACCGGCCGACTGCTCGAGATAACGCGACTTTCGCATTCCTCGTCTACTGTCTGTCGGACATCGGCCTTCTGCTCGCCGCCGCATTCGCTCTCCCGAACGCATACCCATCCTGGTATCCAACCCTCTCCGCGGGCGCAATGCAGGCGAAGCTCGACCATTATCCGGCAAACTCGATGGACATCTGCGCTGCCGGCCTTGTCATCAGTGCCCTCATCAAATCGTCCCAATTCCCCGTGACCGGCCTCCTCATTCGGTCCATGGAAGGTTCCTCCCCCAACTCGGCCATGGGATACGCCGGGATCTCGTCGCACGTCGGTGTCGTACTGCTCTGCGGCACGCTCCCTCTCTGGTTCCCTCTCACCTGGGCACGCGCGCTGGTTGGCGCGGTTGGCGGCTTCACCGCCATCCAGTCGGCGTGTATTGCCCAAGTTCGCGCTGACCGGAAGGGTGGGCTCGCCGCTGCGACCGCTGGCACGATCGGCACCCTTTTCTGGATTCTCGCGGCCTCGGGCATTCCAGAGCTGGTCCTCGTCCTCTGCCTCTGCCATGCGGGGCTCAGAATCACACAAGTACTTGGCTGTTGCAATTGGCTCCTTGAGTGGGATCGGCTCGCAGACGCGCTCGGCCATCATGCCGTCGCACCGAGCCACGTGCCAAGTGTTGTGTATAAGCTCGGCTGGGCATTCAACCGTCTTCACACCGACTTTAACATCCCCCAAGGCTGGGTTGCGTGGCTCGACCGTCCGATCATCAAGCTCGGCTGGCTATCCCAAATGGTGATCAGTTTGGGGCTGACGGCAGTAGCCTTCTACACTCACCTGCCAGCCGTGGCGCATGGTCTGTCTGATCAGCTTCGGACCGACCCTTCAAAGGGGTGGATCGAACTTTGCTTGCATGTCTGCACCACGGTCGCGCTCGTACGCTTCGTGATGGGAAGCGTGATGGACTTCCGTCGCTTCAGACCCGAAGGTGCACTCTGCGGCGCAAAGGCCAATCGTGGCGACTACAAAAGTCCAGCGACTACTACTGCCGGGTCGGGGGTTGAGGGGGTGACGGCAGAATCTGCGGATTCCATTTA
>Ga0210248_100876_pt1 | contig 25341 bp, 19 predicted proteins | sample ChrtobMetP3_32mM_FD_155493 | JGI IMG/M metagenome (GOLD analysis project Ga0210248, IMG submission 155493) | Chrysochromulina tobin associated microbial communities from unialgal haptophyte culture, Seattle, Washington, United States - P3_32mM | ecosystem: Host-associated > Algae > Haptophytes >...
GCCTGGGCAAGGAGGATGCCGACCTCCCTGGACCCCCCGCAAGCGGTGCTGCCAAAGACCAGGCCGCGAACTGGAGGGAACGAAGCGAGGATATCGACTGCCGTCGGTGCCCCGACTGGGGCGGCGGTCCCCGTCCGAATGTACCAGGCTGCTGTGCGGGCATCGAGCGCGGCAGCCGCTGCCTCGTACTCCGCACGAACGGAAGATGCCCTGTACTCAAGCGGCCCCCCACGGCTAGAGGCCACCGCGACCGTAGGCCAGTAGCGACTCGGACAGAAGGAGATCCGTTTTACGTCGTACAGCATGCGACGACCATCGACCGTGAAGCAGTACCGGTATGAATACTGAGGGTTTTCCAAGTTCCGACCCGGTAAAAAGACACCGGGGGGAGCCGGGACCGGTATCCAACAGTACTGTACGGTACCATGAATCCAGACGAGAAGTGTGAACGTTACTGCCGTTACTCGTTACACGACAGTCGACACACGCGACAAGCAGGGCGACAGCCCAGTTTGTACAAGACTACAAGTGCTGCCCGCTCACAATACCGCACACTTGTACCCGGCCGGTACAAGTGTGTGTTCGTCGCACCGCCAAGTAAAAGCACGTGCGTGGGTTGTTGGAGATAGGCATGTATACCGGACTACGCGACGACCGAAACCGCGGCCGACTCAACAGCCGCAGGCCCGCAGCCCCCCCGCGGCCGACTGACGGGACAGGGTACCGGTACATTGTGTGCGTGTCCCGGCTCCCCCCGGTGTCTTTTTACCGGTACATTGTACAGGTTCAAAAACACCGGGGGAGCCGGGACATACACGGGGTTCACACGAACCTCACAACCCACGCCCACCAAAGTTATTTTGACCGGAAGATTAAAACTGTGCACCTCCGTTCCCGCGAGATCGCGTCGGCGTCTATGATGCGATTCCTCGTTGCATCCGTCGCGCTCATCGCCGTGGCTGACGCGCTCACGTTGGCACCGGCACACTCCGTTTGCCGCGTATCTCCCACTGCTCGACGGGCTGAGGCAATCGTCGCGCAGTTTGGTCGCAAGCCACCACCACCACCGCCACCGCAGCCGAAGAAGGGACTGTTCAGCTTCGGTGGCTCCAAAGCAACTGAGGATGTGAAGGCATCTAAGCCAGCAAAGACGGTCGCCAAGAAGGCAGCCCCCTCCCCCGCACCTCCCAAACCGGTCGTCAAGAAGGAAGCAGCCGCGCCTGCGCCACCCAAGCCCGCGTTCCAGAATCCGTTTGCTAAGGCTGCACCACCACCTCCTGCGCCACCGCCACCTACTCCTCCTGCATTCACGAATCCGTTCGCCGCTAAGGCTGCGCCGCCGCCGGCCAAACCCCCTCCGCCCGCCACGCCAGCGTTCACGAACCAATTTGCAAAGGCAGCGGCGGCGCCATCACCTCCGTCGCCCACCTTCTCCAATCCGTTTGACTCGCCCGCCTTCTCCAATCCATTTGCGTCCAAGCCGGCGGGGGCTGCTTCACCCCCAAAGCGCGCCTCGCCTCCGCCACCGCCTCCCCCTTTGGGTGGCTTCACATTGCCCTCCTTGCCCGACCTCTCGAACGACCAGGAGACCGTGCAGGAGACTCCGGACTTCGACGACGATGAGCCAATCGATTTCGGCGCACCAACGTCGGCGTCGCCGGGCAATAGCCTGTTCGGTGCTGGCCTTGCGGGTGCCGCCATTGGAGGCGTGCTCGCGGACGTTGCAGTCACGAGCGCCGGCGTCGGACTGAGTGGCGAGCTGCTGACAGATGCGGCGCTTGCGGGCGCCATCTTCATTGGTGGGCTTGGAGCATACGCAGCGACTCGTCCGGACGAAGCTGGCGAGGCGGCACGGTTCGTAGGTGGTGCAGTGTCCGACACGACGTCGGCGTATGCTGAGCTCGCCGCGTTGAATGCGGAGCTCGCCCTGCTCGAGCAGCAACAAAAGGCTCTTAAGGCTTTGGACTCGGTCGCGTTGAAGGTGCAGGCTCTGCCCGGCGAGGTGGTCGAGGGTGTGACGACCACGGTTACGGAGACGGTCGAGACGGTCAAAGCGGCGCCCCAAAAGGTGACTGAGACCATCTCGAACCGCGTCAGGAACACGATCTCGAGCATTCAGTCGGAAGCGCAGGCGCAGCTCGACGCCGCGAAAAGAGAGGTCGACAAACTGAAGGGCGGCTCATAGCCGTTTTGAGGCAATCCCATCGCATCCGACGGTTAAGTCACAGAAGGCCTCGCCCTGCGCAAGCTTACATAGGCGGCGAGAGCGGGCGCCCTGGGCTGGCCTAAGATATCTGAGAATAGTCGAGAGACCCCACACGAAGCGACAGACCAGTGACCACACACACTCGCGCACACCCGAGTAACCGACTTCCCGCGACGACTAAAAAACGAGAGAACGTAAAAATGTCGAATCGTTTCGTTTAAACGACGCGACCGAGCACCGACGCACCGCGACCCGCACCCGGGCACTGGGTCCGCCGACCGGCGAGGACGTGCCGTGCCGACACCGGCATCGTCGCATTTTTATTGCGCGCCGTTGGCGTTGTCGAGTTCGGTGCCGGCTGGTGCGCCGAGCGCACTCGCCCCCGGCGTCAATGACAGCCCCAGCGATCCGTTCCAAATAAATATAAAATGACGCGTAACATTTACCGCTCACGAGTGTGGCGGTCGCACGACGGCCCAAGGGAGGTCGTGCCAGTGGTTTCGTGTGAACTCGGCACCACTCGCCCGAGCGTGCAGCTAACCAGCAATCCTGCAAAATCCTGCAATGCGCTTCCTCAGCGGCGGGTCTGGCACCTCGGTAGGGCGTGCGCCATTCGGCCTCGTCGCTTCATCTCGCATCGCAATGCGGCGCGTCCTTTCCAACCGCGCGCGCCTGAGTGTGGGGAGCAGCTCAGGTCACCAAGCAACCACGCATTCGCTTTCAACCAAAGCGAGCCCGCGGCTTAAGAAGATCAGCTCATGAACTCCACCCCGAGACGTTTACGCGCCCACTGCGGCGTCTTTTGGGCCCAGCGCTCATCCACCTGCATGCAATGAGGGTTGCAATCAGCGGCAATCAGCGGCAATCAGCGGCAATCAGTTTGGGCCCAGCGCTCATCCACCTGCACCCCCTGATCCTCATACGGCCGGAGCAGCACCGCATGCAGCTCGCGCACGACGGAGTAATCTCCCTTCGCCGCCGCCTCGTAAGCCTCCAGCGCCATCGAATTGCGCAAAATGTACTTTGGGTTCGCCTGTCTCATCTCGGCCTGGCGCTCCTCGGTGGGTCGTCCATCGGCGGCCACACGGGCTGTGTACCGGCGCAGCCACGCGCGCCACGCGTCGCGGTGCTCCGACGGCCATTGCTCGAGCGGCTGGAGCGCACCTGCATGCAATGAGGGTGCCAATCATCGGCAATCAGCGGCAATCAGTGGCACTCGGTGGCAATCAGAGGCCATGTTCGAGCGGCTGGAGCGCACTGGCCCCAACGGCGCTCTCGCGCAGCGCCGTCTCGGCAGCATCGCCGGAGGCGGCCGCGCCGGCGGAAGGAGAGAGACGAGCGGCCGCCGCCTCCGCGGACGCCGTGCCGAGCGCGCGGAAGAAGAGGGTAAAGTCCATTCCCGCCTCTCCCGTGCTCCTGCCCATGAGCTGCGTCAGCTCTGTGAACAGCGCATCTGCCTCGTCATCCCATTTGGAAAGCCCGAGCTTCGCACGACAGTTCTCATCGTGCCGTGCATTGAACGTGTCCACGAAGGTGCCCGAGACGGCGCCTCGCACCCTTTCGGAGAGAGCGTTGATGTCCTTCTCGCTCCGGCCCTCCGCCTTGGCCCCCTGCTCCACGAGCGCGAGGAAGGCTTGCGCGAGGCCGACGAGGTTCGTTGCCAGTGCCTGCGGCTGCTTCGCGAAGGAGTACGGCAGGCCGCCCCCCACCCATGGGTTGTACAGCAGGTTAAAACGCTCCATGAACGCAAACGGTCCGTAGTCTAGCGTCACGCCACCGAGCGCGCTGTTGTCCGAGTTGAGATTGCCCTGGCAGTAGCCCACACGAAGCCACTCGGCCACCAGGCTCGCCTGGCGCGCGGCGACCTCGTCGAACATGCGCACGAACAGCTCGGAGCGCGGCTCGGTCGGGTGCTGGACGAGCAAGTGTGAAAACTCGCGCTCGAGGCAGTGCTCAGCAAGCTCACGAAGCAGCGCCATCTCGTCTCGTTGGAAAAAGAGCTCCATCTGCCCGAATCTCAGAAAGCTCTTGGCGACCCGCGTGCCCACGGCACCCGCCTCCATCATGGCGCGCTCCATCCCGTTGTCGTCGTACCATGACCGGCGCACCTGCATGCAATGAGGGAAGCCATCAGTGGCCATCAGAGGCCATCAGAGGCCGTTGTCGTCGTACGACGAGCGGCGCACCTTCTCACCCGTGGCGACGACGCAGAGGGCGCGCGTCGTCGGGATCCCAAGCGCCGCCATCGCCTCGGACGCCAGGAACTCGCGCACACACGAGCGAAGCACCGCGCGCCCGTCGAAGCGTCGACTGAAGGGCGTTACGCCCGCGCCTTTGAGCTGCACCTCGAGGCCATTCTTGAGCTGGCCGATGCTGATCGCGCGCCCGTCGCCGCGCTGGCCGCCGTACGAGCCTGCAAAGGACGCGCCATATGCAGTCGCCCAGCACTCGACGTTCTCGGCGGGTGCGCCACCAAACGTCTTGAGGAAGGCATCGGACTCGCATTCGTCGGCACTCAGGCCGAGCGACGCGGCGACCTCGGCCGAATGGATGATGAGGGTCGGCTCGCTCGCGTTAACGGTCGGGCGCACGCTGACGTAGTGCGCGCCAGTGACCTCTCGTGACTCCCACCACGGTATCGACGACCCATCCTTGCGCAGGTCGCGTAACAAGGTATTGTCGGTGGCCGCGGCCCAGTTGTCGAGCGTGCCGGCCGACGAGGCGACGAGGGTGGGCACGCTTCGACGTGCGCCGGAGAGGATGGGCACGCTCCGTCGCGTGACGAGCGCTGCGATTGGCCAGAGCGACGATATCCCACGAGATGCGGGCACGAGGCGCTGGGCCGTCCGCATATTTGCCACGGAAGCAGATGACGAAGCCGCCTTGAGCGTTCACCTGCGCTCACGGTGATTGGGTACTAGAGTGTCGAAATAAGACCTTTAAACTTCTCTCGCTGGCGTGTTTGCTTTCCTGTGTGAAAGATGGTGCTTCCTCGGTCTGCCTGAGCGCTCGCCGAGCATGGCTGAGCCCATGCAGACAGGAACGGAGGCGGCGTCACCATCGCCTTCGACCCTTGATCTGGAGACATACCTGGCCAGCTACACGGGCGTCACGCGCATCCGGCGCCTCGCCTACATCGCACAGGCGTCTGCACCTCACCGCATGGACGCGCTGCGCATGGCGGTAGCAGAAGTGAAACGCTCGACGAACACTGCGCTCTTCCAGGAGCTCGTCCAGATCTCGGAGTCGCTCTGCGCCGACGATAGCGTCGTGCCGCGCGACTCCGCGTGGGTCGAGCAGGTCGACCGCAAGGCGGCGCAGAGGCTCGAGAAGCTCGAGTCGGACCTCAACCAGCACAAGACGAGCCTCGTCAAGGAGAGCATCCGCTTCGGGCACAATGAGCTGGGCGACTTTTACTACGAGCGCGGCGAGTTCAACACGGCGCTCAAGTGCTACGTGCGCACGCGCGACTACTGCACGACGTCCAAGCACATCATCGCCATGTGTGTCAACGTTGTGCGCGCGTCGATCGCGATGGGAAACTTCACGCACGTGGCCAACTACGTCACCAAGGCCGAGTCGACGCCCGACTCGGTCTCGGATGCCGCACTCGCCTCGCAGCTGCGCCTCGCGTCGGGCCTCTCGTGTCTCGAGGGCAAGAAGTACAAACAGGCCGCGCGCAAATTCCTCGAGATCTCCGCGGATCACGCGCCGAGCTACGCTGAGATCGCGTCGGCGCAAGACGTGGCGCTGTACGGCGGGCTGTGCGCGCTCGCCTCCTTCGACCGCGCCGACCTCCGCACCAAGCTCATCGACGCGGCGGGCTTTCGCGCCTTTCTAGAGCTCTGCCCACAGGTGCGCGAGGCTTTGCACGACTTTTTCCACAGCCGGTACGCCTCGTGCCTGGCGCTGCTCGACAAGCTGAAGCCCGATCTGCTGCTGGACCTGCACCTGCACGATCACGTCGAGCAGCTCTACACCGACATTCGCTCCAAGGCCCTCGTCCAGTACTTTTCGCCCTTTGTGACCGTCGACATGCGGCTGATGGCTAGCGCGTTCAACGTTGGCGTGGAAGGCCTCGAACAGGAGCTCGCCAAGCTGATCATGGCGGGCCAGATCAAGGCGCGCATCGACAGCCAGGCCAAGGTGCTGCACAAGCGCGCCTCCGACCAGCGCACCGCCACCTTCTCCACCGCCATCAAGATGGGCGAAGAGTACACGCGTGACATGCGCGCGCTCCTGCTCCGGATCAACCTGATGCGCGCCGACTTTATCGTCAAGGGCTCGGGCGACGCGGCGGGCCTCGGGCCGAGCAAGTCGAGCCGGCAGGAGTCCCGGCCCCGCCCGGCCCTCGGCGAGCCCCTCTCGTACGGCGCGGAGGTCGGCTTGTGAGGTGCCGCGCGACACACGCCACACAGGCCGCACCGCCAGGGACACCACCCGTCACCACCCTGCTCGCCCCGTTCCCGAATCTTGTACGGTACTTGACACTCGTAACGCCTCGTGCACCCCTAATCTCGGGTCGTGTGGTGCATGAATCATGTGTGCGTATTTATAATTGAGACTGCCTGCGGCTGCGCGACAGATAAATAACGGACCGCAAATACGATCCGAACCGCAACGTGTCGGGGCAGGAGTGCAGCAGTGGCACTGGCCCAGCACGGGGCTCGCGTTACTTCGCTTTGACACTCAAATTGCCGGCGCTCGCCGTGCGGACGGCCAGACGCAGCTCAAAGATTATGGGCCCGGCGATTATTCATGGCATGCGACCATCCCATAGGTGCCTTGTAGCTTCGCATGGCCATTCGCTGGAAGGAGCGTTGCAGGACGGCCGCGGCCACGTGCTCCTCCGTGCCACGCGCCACAATGGGCACCGCCGTAGGCGCAGCAACCTTCCAGTGGTCACCCACGCGCTCGACTTTCGGTGCGGGCTGTGCGGCGAGGGGCGGCGCGGGCTGCCGACGAGGGCTTGCGGCGAGAGAAGGCGGCGGCGGCCGCCGATTCAACAGATTCGAAAAGGAGCCACTCAACCTCTTCGCCGCAGCCAGCAGAGTCGGTGGGCGCGGTGCCAGAGGCGTGGCGGGTGCCGGTACTGAAGGTACTGTACCGGGAGGCGAGGGGCGCTGCGGGCTTGCGGATAGTGAGGGCGGCAAGGTTCGTGTGCCATCTGGTCGCTGTATGGCATAGACCTCCGGCCCCAACCCCTTGTACAGATGCTGGACCGTCTCCTGCAGAAAGGGCTTGTCGAGCACCTCCTTAAACGTAGGCCGCCCCTCGGCCGCCTTGCAAACAAGCGAGCCGATGAGTTCACACAGAGTGAAAGAGTAGTGTGATCGGAGCGACTGCAAATCGAGAGTGGCGTTGCAGATGGTACGCACGAGTCCCATGATGCCGGTCTTGCCCGCCTGGTCCACCCACGGCGGCCGCAGCGCACAGACGTGGTACATGGTGCATCCAAACGACCATGCGTCCGCTGCGCGGTCATAGGGCTTCGATTGGCACAGCTCCGGCGCCATGTACACGGGTGATCCACAACGCGTACTGGCCTGCGCATGGGAGGCTGCGAGGCTCTTGCTGATACCAAAGTCTCCAATCTTGGCGTCGCCATTCTTCGTCAGCAAGATATTGGGCGGCTTGATGTCTCGGTGTAGCAGGTGCAACGAGTGGTGGCAGTAAGCGAGAGCATCGGAACACTGCACAATCAGCTTGAGCACATCCGCCTCGCCGAAGCGCGGCGCGCTGGCCGGCTGGAGCCCTCTGCCGGCCCTCGCCATGCGTTCAATCTTGGTGAGCAGGTCACCGCCGTCTACATACTCCATGATGATGAAAAGTGTCTGCGTGGGGCCGTCCATGACTGACCCGCGGTACGAAACCAGAAAGGGGTGGTGAAGCTGGCGCAGCACATCAACCTCAGCACACGCCGACTTGAGCTTCGAGGGATCGAGACCACGCAGCGCCACTTCTTTCATGACGCACTCGCTCCCGGTCGGCTTGTGAAATGCGAGGTAGACCGTGCCAAAGGCACCCTTGCCGAGCTGCTGCCCCTTGCTGAAGCTCGAGAGTGCAGCAGGAAGCGGCGGAGCGTCACGCGACGAATGGACTGGCGTTATAATCTTTGCATGCCGCGACACGTTAGGCCCCGGCCCCGCCACGAACTCCATAGCGCCCTTGTCGAACGCAAAGCGTTCGAGAGAGGAGAGTTCGTGGTCGAAAAAGTTTGTCGTTCCGGGTTTCCTAAATTTGGTGACTTCACAGTCAGTTTCGTCGCGGTCCCCCAGCGCGCGCTCACCACGGAGTGCGACTCAAATGGCGACTTCTCGTGACTTCGAGGACCAGTCCATCCCGCCACCTCAGTTTCCCCTCGGAGCTCAACGCGGCTGTGCATCCGCGCCGTACGTGAGCTGAAAACGCGTCGTGCCGAGCGACAGGCCCCCTCGCGGCTTGACCCGCGTGAGCAGCGCGGGCCCCGTCGCGACGGAGCTCCTCGGCAGCTTGAGGCTGCCGTCGAGGCCACGCGCTCCCGGTTCGAGCAGCACGCTCGGGCCGCCGGTGCTCGCATTCGATCGGCTCTCGATGGAGCATAGCCCCTTCACCCGGTATTGGAGCCCCGGGGGAGCTCCGCTCAGCCCGAGCCATAAGGTGTCCTCGGGGAGCAGTAGCGCGAGGCGCACGCGCCGCCCGCGCAGATACGTGGCGCCACCTGCGCCAGGATGCTCCGCAATCGACGAGAGAGGCCCCGTGTGAATGCGCATGTGCATCGTGCCTAGGGATTCGTCACCGAGCAGACGCAGCCCGCAATCGCTTCCCCGCCCCACAGTGACGCCGCCGCCCTCATACAGATGGACCGCCTTGCCGGCCATGGCCGACGACGCGAGCAAGGGCATCGACTTCGGCCCCACGACGCACATCGACTTAGGCCCCAGGTTGGCGTTCAGAAGCCGGTACTCGTCACTGGCGGCGAAGGCGTCCACGGCAGTCGCGAGGCACTGACAGGCGCACACGCGATGAGACGCGATGAGACGCGATCTGATGCAATCAGACGCACTCGTGTGCAATTAGATGCAATCAGGTGCTACGGATCAGATGCAATCAGATTCCGTCAGACGCAATCGTAGGCAATTAGATGCAATCACCTGCTCGCACGCGCGTCGCACGAGGGTGGCCGTGTCGACTCGAGGAGGCAACGACGGAGGCAAGGAGGATCCCAAATTAGGCAAGGAGGAGTCCGACGGAGCCGTCGCGGCGGCGGCGAGGGCGGGGACGGCGGTGAGGGTCGCGGGGGCGAGGGTGGCGGCGGCGAGGGTGGCGGGGGCAGCCTCGTCGACCGTGTCTAAAGAGCCGATGCCGTCGGGCCGCAACGCAGCATCGGCCTCCGCAACTGCCGCAGGCGTGGCGGCAGTGGCCGTGAGAGAGGCGCTGAGGGCCGTGCCCACCCCAACGCTCTCCGCGCTCATGGCATCGGGCCCACCGCCTTCGCCCCCCGGAACGGCGCCCGGAGCGGCGCCGCTCACATTAGCGGCGGCGCCAATGCCGCCACCATCCTCAAGAAGAAGGCCTAATTTGGGATCGGTTCCCTTTCCACAGCGGCCCTTGCAGAGCAGTTGCAGCGCTTGGCGCGCCTCCGCCGTCCACGCGCCCGCGGCAGCGCTACTGCCGTCAAAGGCTCCGCCGCCACCGCCGCTCCGAGGCACTTCCTCGCCGGGCACAGCCGTGGTCGTGCCCGCCGCGGCGCCACTGCCCTCGCCTGCTGTAGGAGATTGAGGCGGAGATTGAGGCAAAGAGCTTGCGGTAGGCGTCATTGGGCCTGTGCCGGTGTCAACCACGGCGGCGGCGGCGGCGGCGGCGGCGGCGGCGACGGGGACGGAAGGGGGGCTCGCCGCTGTCTCTCGATCTCGATCTCGATCTCGGAGGATCTCGGCGAGCCTTGATGCGAGCTGTGGAATCTGGGCCGGGGTGGGTAGCGTCGTCTTGCCGTGGTGCACCATGATCCGGACGAGTGAGGCGGTGGGCTGTAGGGCCGTCCACAGCTTCATACACTGCACGAGCAGGGGCGCGGCATCCCCTAAGGCACCCCCCAAGGCACCCCCCAAGGCACGCGCGCCGCTGCTGCCACCGCGGGCGGCAACGCCGCTGCTAGCATCGGTGCCATCGAGATGATTACCGGTGCCATCGAGGCTTCCCGCGCTCGCGAATACAAACTGGCGCAAGTAGTGATGCGAGAGGGGGTGGGCCAGAAGCGACGCGACGGCGGCCGGGCGCGCGTCATGCACACTCATGTATGCTCGAAGCGTCTCTGCGAGCTGGCGGTCCGCCGACGCCCATGCGGCGATGATGCTGTGCACGGGGGGGTGTTCTTCCGAACTGAACTCCAAATTAGGAAGCGATGTTGCCTCGGCAGCACCGCCGTTGCCGCCGCCGCCGTTGACACCGTTGACGCCGCCGCCGTTGCCGCGCGAGGGTGCGGGGATCGCATCGAGTAGGTACTGCAGGAGAGCGTCACCCACCCCCCCATGGCCATCCACTAGAGAGCGCCGCTCGCGTGAGGCGGGGCGCCCCGACCGAGGCGGGTGGGGCGCCGTGGTGGGCGGTTCCACCGCGGCAGCTGCCGCCGTAGCTCCCCCCGCCTCTACTGTTACCGGTACCGAGGCCGAGCCCTCCGCCGCCATCTCGCTCGCAAAAGATTCGGCGCCGGCCATCTGAGCGGCCGCCGTACCATCGATCTCCGTCGATCTCCGTCGGGCTCCGTCGTCGAGCTCCGCCACGGCGGTGGCGAGCGGGGTGAGGGGCGGGGCAGCTGGCAGGGCAGCCGCCGGGGTCGGTGGCGGCGGCGACGCGGCGCGGGATGTCGTGCGCGCCGAGGCGCCGGCAACCCAGGCGGCCGCGGCCGCGTCCTTTCCAAATCGAGCGTCGGCGAAGAGACGCATCATCTGGGCGCATGCATGCTCACGGTAGAGGCGCGTTCCCCAAACGACCGAGATTAATCCCGAGAGCGGCGTGGGCGAGTGCGCGAGCGCATGCCGCTGCTGCTGCTCAGCCAGCAGCACCGCCATCGCTGCCTGCTGCTCGACCCCAGCTTGCTCGTGCCACGTGGCGGCGCCCGGCGTTGTGAAGAGCGCCGCCGCGAGCACCTGCATGCAACGAGGGAAGCCATCAGTGGCAATCAGTGGCCATCATAGGTCATCAGAGGTCATCAGCGTGGGAGCGCCGTAGTGAGCACCGCCATCGCCGTCATGCGCTCCCAGCTCGTCCGGTCACTCGCAGTGCTCGATGTCTTGAGCGGTGAGTGCTCTAAGCTGATGAGCTTCGCAATCAAGGCACGCACGGCACTCTTGCATGCACCGCGCTTCTCCTCCACTGCGTCCTCGTCCTCGTCCTCTTCCTGACTGCAAGCGCCCCCAGCCCCCCCAGCCCCCCCAGCGGCAGTTGAGTCTTCGACACTGGGCGCGGCGGTTGAATCTTCGGCTGAGGCGGAGCGCCGATGGCCCTTGTGGCTGTCCCCTTTGTTCTCCCCTTTGTTCTCGCTCGGGCGTGCACCAGCTCCAAACGAACCAAACGGGCCGCCCGCGCCAAAGGGACCGCTCAGGCTATCGCCCACCCCTTTCAGGCTCCCGCTGATCGTCGACAGGGCGTCGTTGCCGCCCCCCACGGCGTGCAAGAGCAGCCGCGAGATCTCCACCACGGCGGGCAGTCGGAGCCACTGAGCGCGGCGCTTCGCGGCCACTGGCGCGCCGCTCAGGGTGGCCGTGTCGAGGTCGATAGTCAGGATCTCGTCGTCGTCCAGCTCTGCCTTCAGCTTCGCGTGGTGCACCGTATGCAGCCCGACGATGTAAGGCTCGACGGCCTCGTTGAGCAGAGTCGGCGCCTCGGGGTGAAGCCCATCTGGAAGAATGGGCACAAGGGCGCCACAAAAGTCGAGGGGCGCGAGCGCGCTGGCGAGCGCCTCGGCAGCGCGGAAGAGCACGAGCGGGTCCGAGCCGACCAGCAGCACCCGCTCCTCAGAGAGCAGCGCAAGGAGCGCGTTGAGCAACCCGGTCGGGCGTAGCGTGCGGCACAGCGTCGCCAGCGCGCTCTCGCGGCCGGCGGAGGCGAGCGAGAGGCAGAGCGATCGCTGCTCGCGCAGCGTGCGGAGGAGTGCCTCGAGCAGCGGGGCCACGCGAGCGTCCGCCACGGCGGGCAGCCTGCCGACGCCCGCGGCGCCGGTCGCGCCCGCAATCCGCTCGTGCGCCAGCTGCAGCACCTCAAAGTACAGCCACTCGATGGGCGTCGAGGCGAGCAGGACGAGCGCGAGCGCGTCACCAGCACTGGCCGAAAGCGTCTCGACCCAGCCGATAACAAATCCGAATCGGCGCGTGCCGCTGTTGGTCGTGGTGGCAAAGGCGTGAGGCGTCGGCCTCTCGAGCCACAGCGCCGGAGGCCAGCAGAAGAGCGGCAGTGTGTAGGCGAGCTCAGCGAGCTCGACGCCCTCGCCGCCGCTCCACGACCAGCAGATACCGGACGCGGGCGTCAAGATGTGGGCCTCAAGGCTCAAGCCTACTAAGGGGTCGGCGTGTTCCATGGAATAAGGATTCGTCAACAAATTAGGACACAACTTTTGTACATGTGGACACCACAGGAATTCCCAGCTCGTGCTATTCTCACGCCGCGCAACGACCGGGTGCGCAGGTTGCTCAGTATCACTCGAAGTTTCGTGAATTCGAAAGCCCCGACGGGACATCCGAAGGCCTCGAGGCTGCCGTCCCTCCCTGCGCGTTTTAAAACCGCCTTGTTTGCCATGTCGAGAGAGATCATCATCGCGCCGCTTCTCGACAATGATGGCGCCCTGGTGGCTCCGGCGGCTCCGGAACAACTCCAGCTGAGTACTGGGCCGTACGCTAAATCGGTCGGTGCCGTGCTCTGTTCCAAGCTCGTCATCGCTTCAACACTCTTCAACGCCGCCGGGTGTGTCAGCGCGTGTACCTTAGTCTTCTGGTTGCTCTTTGGGGTGTTATCCCAGGGCCCATACCCATGGTACAGCCCAAACTTGGTTGGCGTGGTTGTTGGCTCCTCGCTCATCGCCTGCCCCGCCCTCTGCATGGCTCTTGCGCCCGCTGGCATGCCCGAGGCGTTGCAGAATGGGTGGTTCTTTTGTCTTCGCGTCGAAGACTGCCCGCCTTGGCTGCTGTACGCCTTCCCGTATCTGCAAGCAAACCGTTGTACCCGGATCGGTCTGGGACGCCACTTACTCCTCGGGGTGCAGCTCTCCGTTCTCTTCATCCCCGTTGCCCTTGCCATCGCTGCTTACTTCTTCCCCACGATGGAGACTTGGACACTAATCTGGTTCAACCTCGTGTACAACTTGATCTTGGTCTTCGTCGCAGTGCCTTTCGGACTGCTTGGCTTTGCCATGGAGCACAACCTCTCGCGCGTGCAGGCGACGATGAGCATGCATCCGTCGCCTTGCGAGCGCCTTGCCCATCGGATCCTCGGATGCCTGAGGCTGCTGTGTTGAGAGCCCCGGGGGAGGCCCACTGAGTCCTCGCTCCTCGAACGGTGATGTGCGGTCTCTGGTGTATGTCCACTGTATACGTGTAACCCGAACGCCATGCCATGGCCATGTGTAATGGCCATGAGATTTTAGAGATCGCTAGTACGTAGTGGCTGTGGAGTACCGGCGCGATATCCATATCGTAACCGCTCTGGTCATAATCGCGGTAAAACCCCCGGTCCGACCTGCGGTGTGATTCTCGGTGCATCTCGTGCGATGCTCAACGATCATGCTCAGCGACCCTTTATTCGCACCATGGTTGCGGCTGAGCTCTAGGCCTGGCTCTTATGAGTTCGGTGAGGCCGCTGAGGGCCTGTGTGAGCAGTGAGGCGTGGCGGCCGCCTGGCGCGCGGGCGCGGCGTCCGCGCCGGCCTCCGGGCGGCCGGGGCGGCAGGTGGGCGGTCCCTTAAATAGGTTCTCTTAAAAAGGCTCGGCTCTAGGCTCCCGGGTGTCGAGAGCTCCCGTGAGGGCAAACATCATACGATCCACGTACATGTTGGTCCCACCATAGTACACTGTGTTCCAAGCCCAGAGTGTGCCGTTACACACGTACACACAGTCACAGAGCGGGAGTAGACGAGGCCTTTACGATTCAAACGCCAGTCCAGGGCGAGGAGCCAGAGGGGCCACGAGCTCCCTCGAGATACATATGTGTAATTGTTGGCCGCGCAGCGGCAAGCCATCCGCGCGCTCTCTTTTCGCGCCGATCGCGCGCGCGCGCACGCGCACGCGACGACCGCCGACGCCTCTGCTCAGCAGCTGCGTCCGCCTGGTGCGTCTAGAAAGCTCTCTGCCCTCATTCGCACGCGCGCATGCACGTGCGCATGCATGCATACCGCGGCGCTCAGCCGAAGATGCCACCGGGGATGGACGACGCATTCGAGTTGAACTTGTTGCCGCGCTGGGGCGCGACGATCGGGGCCGGCTCAGCGAAGATGCCACCGGGGATGCTGGAGCGATTCGACTTGTTGCCGCCCGGGGAGCCCGCCGAAGGCGGTTGGCTGGCCAGCGCCACCTCGCCGCCGAAGATGCCACCGGAGATGGACGATTGATTTCCGCGTGGCCTCGGCTTCTCAGCGCCCGGTACAGCGCCCGGCGGCGGATACGACACTGGAGGCGGTTGCGCCCGAGCAGCAGCCTTGCCCCCGGCGTCCGCCTCATAGGCGCCGCCGCCGAAGATGCCGCCCTGGCCGAGCGAACTGCGGTTGCTTAGATTGCCTCCACCGCCTGAGACCTTGTCGAAGCGATCCTCGCCCGACTTGAACACGTTGCCGTGCTGCTGCTCCTTGGCCACTCCGTGGGACGACTGAATGAGGTCGTCGACGGCGAGAGGCACCGGCACCCAGCCACACGGCTCCTGCTGTCCTGCGCACGTGTCCCAGAAGGAGAAGAGGAACATGGCCTCCTGCTCGGTGAGCGCGTTGCCCGCCGTCTCGAGCGAGCGCTTGAACTGAGGGAAGTCCATCATCTTGGTGACGCCGTCGGGCAGAGTCTGAGTTTCGGGCACGAATTCGCCCAGGTTCTTCTTGACGGTGCGCTCGGTGAGGCCGCCCTTGGTCTTTTGCGCCAATTTGGTCAGGTATTTGGCCTGCACGTCAGCAATTGTGAGGCCCGACATGTCCGCGGGAGTTGGCACAGCGACCGTTGGCGTCGGCGCGGGCTGTGCTCGAATACTCCCTTCTCCTCTCATTCACAAGTGAAGCGGCATGCTCGCAGCGTGCTGTGGGGAAAGAGAGGTGTTTACCGGTACTCGTTGGGGCAACCGGCGTGTTTTCGTCAGGTCAAACACCGTGACTAGTCGCGTCGCTCCGAAGATCTCTGCTTAACGGCGGACTTGCCATTGGCCTTGCCGTTGCCGTTGGCACCACGCGCCTTGCTAGGGGGCTGCGCGTACGGCACTTCGACGAGGTCGTCTGTTCCTGCCATTCCGACCTCGACCTGCTTGTGGAGATTCTTGACGTTGAGCGCGAGGGACTGATTCGCGGTCTCTAGCTCCGCCTGCCCCAGCTTGGCCATGATGAGTTGCATCGTCACCTCCTCAAGCTCGCGCGACCTCGCCTCCAATTCGGCTGTCAAGGCGGCCTCTCGCGATCTCGAGGCCGCGAGGGCGGCCTCGAGAGCGCTGTCGTGATCCGCATGCACCGCCAGCCCGTCGGGAAACGCTCGCGAGGGCGCTTCCTCACGCGGCCCGTCGCTGCGTGCAGGCGCATCGGTTGATGGCACCGCAGCCGCTGGCGGGACCGCCGCTGGCGGGACCGCCGCTGGCGGGACCGCCGCTGGCGGGACCGCCGCTGGCATCGCCGCTGCTGCCTTCGGCGGCAGCAAAGCTAGCCATGCCTGCCACACACGACGCACGAGCGCCTCGGCCTCGTACGCGCGCCGCCGCCGCAGCTCCCGTGCGAGCACACGATCGAGCTGCTCGCGCAGCCTAGCCCCACTCACCTGATGAGGGAGGCACTCAGTGGCGTCATCAGAGGTCATCAGAGATCGAGCTGCTCGCGCAGCCTAGCTCCACTCACCTAATGAGGGAGGCAATCAATGGCGTCATCAGAGATCAGAGATCCACTAAAGATCCACTCACCGCCAGCCGAGGCTCATTCACCTAATGAGGGAGGCAATCAATGGCGTCATCAGATATCAGAGATCCACTCAAGATCCACTCACCGCCAGCCGAGGCTCATTCAAGAGCTCGATGACGAGGGGCGAGTCGGCGGGGACGCTGGCTGGCGGAGTTCGACCACGTGGAGGACTGGCATACGACGGCCTATTAGTGATGCTCAACGGACTCGCCGCCACCTCCTCGGCAAGGCTCGCCTGAGCAAATGCAAGCTGGGCGATGCGCACATTGGTGGCGTGCAGCTCCAAAATTTCGGCCTCGCGCGCCTTGGAGGCGCGCTGCTCCCCCTGCACGGCCGCCTTCTGCGCGCGCCGTTCCCACAGGTTGCGCAAGAGTATCAACACCACCTTGCAATGCAGTTGAATCCGGCGCACCTCAGAAGCGGCCGGGGGCGGCGCTGACACCCCTCGCCGACTGGAGGGCTCGCGAGAGATCCCCGATGCGCTCCTGGCGTCGTCGGCCGCCGACTTGCGCACAGGTGCCTGCTGCTTGAGCTGGTTCATATTATCAGCGATATGCCGCTCTACCAGCGCGTGCAGCTTCAGATCGTGCAGCTCGTGCTTGTTGCAGAAGGCCTCAGCAAGCTCGCGCGGGTTGGAGCCCGGGAACACGTGAATGACGCCCTTTTGCCCACCAGGCAGCTGGACCAACATCTTAAGGATGACACTGCCACGCGACGCCTTGAGGCTGTCTTTGGCCATCATGAAGAGGCCCCACCACCCCTCGAGCTTTCAAAAGCACAGAGCCTCAAAACAAACACACCGCACGTTCACAACACACCCCAAGTCTCTTCATCACGTTAACACAAGTCTCTTCATTATCATGCTCACGTCCATTCACACGGGCAGTAACAGTGTCGTAGCACCGGCTGTCGCGTCTGTCGTGTTAACGTTCACACCACCAGCACATGCGGTTCACACGAGCATCTTGCTGGGGGTTTGGAAGAAGATGGCGCCTATCTATGCCATCTTCCTCCTCATCTGCCTCCCGATTACCATCATGCTGCTCACTACGACTCGCCAGCGTCCATTCGCGAAGCCCAGCCATTCGCCGAGCCTCATCCGCAGGTGCATCGGTGCGCTGTCAAGTACGCCGGACGAGCCGCCGTGGCTTGCTGTGTACGGTGACTCGCTTGCGCGCGGCATCTTCTTCGACTCGGTGGCGCTCTTCAACGGCACACAAAAGGACGCCCCACACCCTGGACACAGCGCAAACTACTCGCTCGATTGCGCGCTTGTCGAGGCGCGGCCGCCGCTCCAGCGGCGCAAGTGTGGCGCCTTTGCCTTTGACGGCTTTTTGCCGACAGCGGGTGGTGGGCCGGTGCGCGTGGCGCACCTCGATGATGCCAACGACGCCTCGCCGGCCGTCGGTGCGGCCATCGACATCGTGCGCCTGAGCTTCCGACTCAAGACGTTCACATGGGAACCTGCGTTTGACGAGCCGTGGCTCGCGTCGCTCCGGCGCATGCGCCGACTGCCAGACGTGCTGCTGCTCTCGTCCGGCATCTGGGACATGCAGTACCCGAAGGAGGGCGGCGTGGAGCTTGGCGCGAATGGTTTCGTCGGTGACGAAACCCTTGGACGCGAAGGGACCAAAAGGGTTTGGTCACAGGAGCTTGGCGCGAACGCCTTCGTCGTTGCGCTGCGCCGCTTCCTGACGGCGCTCCGTGCGGCCATTGGCACCGCGCGTGGCCAGCCCCGGCTGCTGTGGCTCACGGTAACTGCCGTGTCCGATGCGAAGCTGCCGCTGTGGAAGCGACCTAGGATGAGCACGGCGCTCGCGCGCCGGTACAATGAGCTAGCGCTGCCTGAGCTACGGCGAGCGGGCGTCACGCCCATCGACACCTTCACCAGCGGCGCGGCGCACCCAGAGCTCTCTACGGACGGCGTCCACTTCCCCGGGCCGCTCTCGCGCCACCACGCACAGCTTGTGTGGGACGCTATGTGCGCGAGTACCAGCGCCGTGGTGAGCGCATCGGCCGTCGAGTCGAACCAGGGCGACGTGATGGGCGCCGTGATGGGCGCCGAGCCGCCGGGGGCCATCGGGGCCATCGGGGATCTGAGCAGCGAGCACAGGAGGTGGCGACGCCACGGGCGAGCAGAACGACGCAGAGCGAGCAGAGGGCGTGAAGCAGCCGCCATTACCTTGTAGCGCCCCGCCTGTGCACTCAGTAACCGGATCGTTATTCTTATTGGATTCGTCTGACCGATTCGTCGGATCGTGCGATCGGATTTCAACAAATCCGAACCGTCCGTATATTTCGTCGGTTGGTTGAGTTCCTTCTTCGTTCGATTCAGGGCCCTCTCGGCCTACTCTCGGCCAGACACACACCCACAAGACCCGAAAAGGCGGCTGCGTGGGAGGCGCTCGCCCAGACAGTCACGCAGACCCGTCGGCCTCTCAAGCCAGCCTCAAGCGTTGAGATGCCCTCGCCACGACCTTACCTCACTCTCCCATCGCACCCACCCGCCCAGCGGACCCGTCGGCCTCAAGCTTCACAGGACCGTTCACAGTATGGCGTTTGTTGTGCCCATTCTTTGCCCTCACCCCCGTTCACGGTTTCGTGCCGAGATGCATCCCGGCATGCAAGTCCTCACCACGCCGCCTGGCACGAGGTAGCTTCAGACCGTGCGTAAGTTCCTCTCGATCACATCGTCCCGCGGGACGCCGTGGTGAGCACTTGCATGCCGGGATCAGAGCGCGCGCCCGTTCCTCTCGATCAAATCGTCCCGCGCAGCGAGCAGCAGTGCCGCTCTCTCGAGAATCCCCACAGGGGCGGGCCCTCTTCGCGAGGCGTCCCGCGCACTGCGCCCGGTGGGATGATCCGAGCGTCGGCGCACGCCATCTCGCGACGTCGAGAGGCGTAGCGGCGGCGGCAGCAGCGACTCTCGCACCGCCTTTGGCTTCGCGACCGGCGGCCGACGCGACGACCGTGCTTCGGCATGCAAGTGCTCACCACGACGCGCCGACCGTGCTTCGGCATGCACGTGCTCACCACGACGCGGCGACCGTGCTTCGGCGGGTAGCGCCCGCGACGGCGCCAGCGTGTGAAACGGAACCCGAGGTGTGGGCGGCTTGCGAGGTGGCGCCGTAGTGGGCGCGTGCACGCTGATCCGAGGTGTAGGCGGCTTGCGAGGTGGCGCCGGTGCCGGCAGTGCAGGTGCTGTGGCGACGGCGTCGCCATCGCCGCCGACGCGCTTGGCTTGCTTGGAGGGCTGGGCTTCGGCATGCAAGTGCTCACCACGACGCTTGGCTGCGGCGGGCTCTGCCGAAGCCCCAGCAGCATGCGCTGCAGGTGTGTTCGCCGCGCCGTCTCGGGCACCGAGCCCCTTGCGCTTTGTGCGCGCTCGTTGGTGGAGCATTTTACCGGCGCGTACCTGTGGGAAAGTGAGGGCACCGTGGTGAGCGCATGCATGCTGGGTGGCGCTCGTTGGTGGAGCATCTTGCCGGCGCGTACCCCGGACAGATACGCGCCCAGCTGATGAGAGAGGCAATCAGCATGCAATCAGAAGTAGCATGCAATCAGACGTACCCCAGACAGATACGCGCCCACAACCGTCGCCGGGTGCTCCATGATCGTGTGCTCGCCCGCGAAATAGAGCCGCTCGCCCACCTGATGAGAGAGGCCATTAGCATGCAATCAGACGTCAATAGACGCGCTCGGAAGCGCCGGTCGCAATCAGAGGCTCTCCCCGGCTCGCCCAGCTGATGCGAGAGGCAATTAGCATGCAATCAGAGGCTCTCCCCGGCTCGCCCAGCTGATGCGAGAGGCAATTAGCATGCAATCAGAGGCTCTCCCCGGCTCGCCCAGCTGATGCGAGAGGCAATTAGCATGCAATCAGAGGCTCTCACCGGCTCGCCCAGCGTCGCGTAGTCTTGGCCCGAGGCGCCCACATGCACGTACGAGTACGAGCCCCGGGCGAACTTGTCCGCCCCCCATCGCGTCACGACAGTGCGCGTGGGGGGCGGTACGCTGGACCCAAACATGGATCGGAGAGCCTCGAGTGCGGACTCGGTGATGGTTTCGTCATCACTCTCTTCGAGCTCCACAGCTGCGGCGCCCGCGGCGAGGGCGAGAAGGACCTGTGGGGAGGCGAGGGCGCCGTGGTGAGCGCTTGCATGCTGTGGGAGGCACGGGCCCGAAGCGAGGGCGAGCAGTACAGGAGCGCCCGAGGCGGGATGTAGGTTGAAGAAGAGGAAGAAGCGGCCTCGGTGCTTCGGATTGGCGACGACGCGCCCAAAGAAATTAGACTCATGCCCCCAGAATGGCTCCGTGAAGAAGAGCGCCACCTGATGAGGGAGGCCATCAGATGTCATCAGAGCTCATCAGAGCTCATCAGAAGTCATCATAAGTCATCAAAGGTCATCAGAACGGCTCCGTGAAGAAGAGCGCCACCTTGTTGAGCAAGCCGAAGCCGTGCCGGCGAGGCAACCAGGCGCAACCAGGCGCAATCAGACGCAATCAGAGCGCCACCTTGTTGAGCAAGCCGAAGCCGAGCCGGCGGATGGCTTGCTGCTTTTCTTCGGGCAGCGGCGGCGAAAAGAGCACGCCGCCTTCATCGGGCATGAGCTGGAGCACGCCGAGGGGGAGCGTGACGACGACAGCGTCAGCGCGGAGCGTGCCACTTGAGGTATCGAGAGCGACGCCGTCGTCGAAATAATGTACAGCCTTGACCGTGCATTTGCGCCGAATGTCGAGACCCTCAGCGAGCTTCGAGAGCAAAGCACCGTACCTGATGAGAGAGGGCGATTGGCATGCAATCAGCATGCAATCAGCATGCAATCGAGTCCCTCAGCGAGCTTCGAGAGCAAAGCACCGTACCAGCCCATTAGGCGCAATCACACGCAATCAGACGCCATCACACGCAATCAGACGCAATCGATTCGATCGGACGCAATCAGACGCTCCGTACCCGCCCTGCGCCAAGATGCAGTGGTCGCCATCAAACTCGTTCGCGTCGTCCTGGTCCCAGTCGCGCGCCGAGACCGTCGTGAGCGGCGCCGCACACGCAAACTCGAGGTTGGCCAAGTGCCAATGGAGCGCACGCTGTGAAGGCTCGTCTAACGGCAGATCGGAACGGATGAGCTGCCGTTGAAGCACCTGTGGGGAGATGGGGGCTCCATCAGTGGTCATCAGTGGCCATCAGAGGCCATCAGTGGCAATTGACGAGACGCACCTGCTCGAGGGCCTGGTGCTGGATAGCTACATTGCGCAGACGCGGCGAGCGCACGGGCAGCCACTCGTCGTACCTGATGACGGAGGCAATCACGCAGCAATCGATCAGCAATCGCTCAGCAATCGCTCAGCAATCGCTCAGCAATCACTCAGCACAGGCAGCCACTCGTCATACTTCTTGCTCCAGCCTGATGACGGAGGCAATCACGCAGCAATCACTCAGCAATCAATCAGCCACTCGTCATACTTCTTGCTCCAGCCGTTGTAGTGAAAGAGCACTTCGGCCGCACGCGTGTCTGGATGCTCGACCGCCACGACGCGCCCCGTGTACCACTTGCCATCGAACTCGCACTCGAGCGCAGTGCCCACGACGGCGTCCGAGTGGTGCACGCCCGTGCTCACGACGGCGCCGCCCTCGCTCTCTGCGGTGCGCTCTTCGTGTGCCATCTCGAGCAGACGGTTGAAGAGCTTCTCCGCCTGATGAGGGCAGCAATCAAGAGCCCATCAGAGGCACTCAGAGGCACTCAGAGGCACTCAGAGGCAACTTAGAGGCAACGCAGAGGCACTCAGAGGCACTCAGATCGAAACGGACGGACCTGGGTGTCTGCATCCTCTGGTAGCAGCGCGCCGCCGTTGGCCGCATCATGGAGCGGGCAGTGGCCGTCGAGCTTATGCATGGGCACGCCATACTTGGAGCAGAGCCGAGCGAGTGGGTTGCCGCCGCGCACGTCGCCCATCAGCACCGCAGCCCCAAGCTCCACTGTCACATCGGTGGAGCCGCTCGGCGGCAGGGCGCCGTGGTGAGCACTTGCATGCTGGGATGCATCTCCGCTGGGCGCGCCTGCCGCCGCCGCCGCGCCCTCGGAGGTCGCCGTCGATGCCATATTAGGCAGCGCATCGGAGGTCGCCGTCGCCACAGCCGCCGTTGCGGTGGGCGCCGTAATGGTCGTGCGGTACTGGACAGAGTGAACGCGCCCTCCTATCCGATTTCGCCCTTCGATGACCTGTACGGTGTAGCCGAGGTCGGTGAGCGTCCGCGCGGCGCTGATGCCGGCGTAGCCGGCGCCGACGACGAGCACGCGGCGCACCCCACCCGGCGGGGGCGTGCTCGCCGCATCGGCGCCCGCCCGACGGCTGCTCGAGCGCGCTGAGACCGGCGCGTAAACTGGGCCGCCATCACCACCCTGCCTCCGCTGCTCAGCACGGCGCGTGCGCAGCGCCGAGCCGCGCGACTCCTCGGTGGCGCGCTGGACGGCGGTTCGCGTGCGGCGGCAGATCGCATCCGCGGCCATCGCCGCCGCAACCGCCTCTGGGTCCTCTTCCTCCTCCTCCTCGCCCTCCTCCTCCTCACCTTCCTCATCTCCGGCTGCGGCTGATGATGCGCCCCCTGTTAGTGTGCGCGACGGCTGTGGATCGCGCGACGCAGCCTCACCGCGCATAGCTTCCTCCGACTTGACCTCTCCGTCAAAATACTCTGGAACCTCGTCGGTCGGCGTGCCTCGCTCTGAAGGTGGCTCCGACAGCAGCTCCGCGCCGGCGTCGTGCGTGACCGACGCATCGCCATGTTCAGCATCGCTTCCGGCCGCGCCCTTGCGCTTGACCACGCGGCCAGTTTCCGCCTCGGCAAGGGTCGACCTCTTCATCCGCCCTCCGGGGCGTGGGCGCGCGAGACTGACAGACTCGAGGCGATCGCGGGATTTCCAGGGCCTTCAGGTCGGACGTGTCATGAATGACTCGTCATGAATGCTCAGTGTGGGCCGAGAGTGTGCGCGTCGTGTGTTTAGTGAATGTTTTTAATAACTCGATACCAAAACAGGGCGGGGAGAGCAGAGCTTCCATTTTGGGTACGCTTTTCGCATGAGAAGTCGTGGGGTCGGGCTGACGCTAATGGCGCTCGTGGACGCAGGTTGGTGCGATCGCAGACGCCCCCTATCAGACAGCAACGGTGATGACGCGCTAAATCTGACATCGCTGCTTCCGCTGTGGGCGCCACTGACTCGCTGGGAGAGCGCAAATGGACCGGCTTACCGTGATCTATGGCGCCAGCTACCGCAAGTGCCAGGGGTGTACAGGCATCCGCTGACAGCACGAGCAGAAGCTGGCCATCACAGCAGCGCCGGTAAGGCGGACTGTAACACCATGGCTGCAGTACCACTCAATGCGACGGCCGTCGTCTGGAGTGGCATCGGCGTAGCACTTCGGCATTTCGCGGCGCATGCAGGCTGTGAGGGTCTGCTGGATTCCTTGGAGCAGCGCCTGACCGTCGTAGCATTCGAGCCTATCTTCAATGGACCACATGTTAAGAGCACTGCCAGCTGTCCGCGCGTTCAGTCACCACCTTCTGGAGGCCACGCCTATCTCACCATTCCTTACCCAACGCAATTCCATGCAAGGAGCGATGCGTCGATTGCGGACCATCTATCCTCCATAACCAGCGTCAGCAGGCCATACCTTGTTGCATACTTTGCCAGCTCGCACGGGCGTCAGAAGGAGCTGCGCGCCATACTGCATCAAGCGTGTCAGGAGAGTCATGACCGTTGCATCCGCATCGACTTCGCAGAGGGTGGGTGCGATCCTCGTCACCAGAGCGGGCGTTGCACGAACGAGACCCAAGGCTTCGATGCCAGCGAGACGAATATATTTGAGCGCATTCTCCGTGGCTACCTTAAGTCGGAGTTTTGCCTGATGCCGGGGGGGGACACTCCGACAAGACAAGGCCTCATGGACGCGCTCTTGGTCGGCTGCATCCCTGTGGTGTTTGCAACTTGCACACAGCGGCTGCTCTACGATGAGGCGTATCATCCGTTCATACCGCGTTTCGAACGTGCTGGGTGGGGAGCCGGCAATTGGTCTGTGCTTCTAGACTCGGATCGCATTCTCAAGAAGCCAGGACTGCTGATGGCAGACCTGGAGGCCATTAGCAAAGAGCAGAGAAAGGCCATGCGTGATCAGATCGCCACATTTATCCCCCAGCTGCAATATTCGGCTCCTGGTGTGACCCTCCACGAGTACACCGATGCCCAGAGGGTCTACGAGCGCGTTGTAGCACGATTGCAGCCCCTGCACAACTAATTCCTACATAGACGCCCGGTGCGCCGCGCGCACAAATCTTGAGGACACCAAAAGTTGTGCTAACTTAGTCACCATGTAAGTTGTACTAACTCACATGAAAAGTCACCTGTCAGTCGTGTGATTGGCTGTTAAACGCACTCGGCCGTACTCGGTCATTGTGTATTAGTTGGGTAAGTACTCGCTAGTACTCGGTCTCTGGGAGGGAGGGCACGCAGGTGTCAGTGGCTGTGAATGAGGGCCCCGGCAGGCGAGGTCGCCCGGCAGAGCATGCAAAAATTAACGTTCCAAACTTGTAAACCAAATTTACCATATTTGCGCGTTAAGTCCGACGACAGGCTTGTGCTGGTAATTTCTCGAAGTAGACCGACTGAGTAGACTAGAGAAAACTGCTGCGATCGCTGCCGCCTCTCGCGGTCGGTGCGTTCCAGATCAAGCAGGGTCAGTTCGACTAAGTTCGACAGCATGCTAAACTCGTCTCGCGCCCACCTGGCAGCAGACCATATAGCAGACCGAAGGGCCAAATGCGAAGAAGAGAAGGCATGGGAGCTGGGGCGCGACAGGCAGTTCGCCAAGCTCACTGTCCTTCCCAAGCCGTTTCCCCTGGACGAGGAGTTTCCGATGGTCTTCGAGACGCCACGGGAATGCGCCCGGCTCTTGCAAGGTATCCGCGGCATGCATCCTAGAGTACTCGTCGCCATCGAATCCTACAAGCAGATTGGACTCGTGAAGCGTGTGGTGCAACGGCT
>Ga0210248_100889_pt1 | contig 25178 bp, 14 predicted proteins | sample ChrtobMetP3_32mM_FD_155493 | JGI IMG/M metagenome (GOLD analysis project Ga0210248, IMG submission 155493) | Chrysochromulina tobin associated microbial communities from unialgal haptophyte culture, Seattle, Washington, United States - P3_32mM | ecosystem: Host-associated > Algae > Haptophytes >...
ACCAGCTTGCCATCGGCGCCGAGCAACTCCTTGAGCTTGATGGCGCCTTCCTTAGGTGCTCCGGTGCTGGTCCGCTGCGCGTAGGACTGTGCGAGTGAGAACTTGTTGATGGCCTTCTCGTCGATGTGGTAGATTGGCGTACCAGGCTTACCCGCAGCGCTCCGCCGTGTCACGCACAAGGGCGCGCCCTTGATGGGCAGCCACTCGGCGATGACGCGCTTGCCGGGCTCCACCTTGCCTTTCTTCTTCTTGAGGGGCGCCTTGTCGACGACGCCGTTCTGGAAGTGTGCGCGCGCGTGCGCGCTGATACTTGCGCCGCCGATGCGGCGGTTCTTGGCGTGGTGGACCACGCCCTCGATCGCACCAGCTGCAGGCATCGCGTCTTCGTCGTCGCCGCTGTCGTCGACGAAGTCACCGAAGCGAGCGGGCGGAACGACCACACGCTTGCCTGCACGGCACATTTCTTAGATCCGGGTCCGTTAAAATTCTATGGAGTTGCATGCAAAATTATATCTTTCAAGGAGCTTAGATATAACGTTTTAACGTTGCATGCAGCTCAGCATATTTAACGACCTGCGAACCGCAGGCAAAGTACCGGGACTTAAGGCATGCGCCATGTTCTTTTAAGAAGAAAGTTTGAAACGAGGCGACGCGAAATGTGTGTGTCCCGGTGCGGTCAGCCAAGAACAAAGCTGACGATTCCTGACGTATTAATTGTGTACAACCATGTCTGTGCAAGGCGCAGCGTGCAGGGGTCGTGGTGTGATGTGCGGTGGGCGCTCCATGCACAACTGTACTATACGCGCGCGCTGTAGGGGGCTGAGACATCGTCACATGTCCTCGACATGTGTGGGCTAAATGCGCTTCTTTTCGGTTGGCTTGGCTCACAATGGGCATGGCTTGGCTTGGCTTAGTTGGCGGAGCGGGCCAGGCTGACTAAACGTTCACAATCGAGGTTAGTTTCGTCAGTTCACGAGGCCTACATTGCATTCGCGAAGTCGGTGGACTCGACGCATTGGCAAAACATGCTGGAGCTCATCGGCCTCGGAAGGCGCGATCCGCGAAGGAGTTGTGTCGACGCACAAAGAAGGACTACGCTGCGTCATCACCTCAAGTGGGTGGTCCTCGACGGGACCACCGCCGCCGTGCCGCTCGTCGGCTCGTATGGCGACATGTGGAGGACGCTCACGGAGCACCACGGCGCCTCGTGCCAGTACGAGACGTTCAAGACAATTGGTTCAAGAAGTGCATCAACGGCTCCAAGGCGAAGCTGCTCCACGAGAAGAGACAGGGCCAGCACCACGTCTTCTGGCAGCTGACGAGGGAGCCGTCCGCCGTCGCGCTCCTCGGCGACGGCGCCAGCCTGCTGGGCCTCGCCATTGAGCCTGCGCAGCTCGCGCTCGACTACGCAGCCGAGGGGCCCACCGCGCCCGTCGCGCCTACCGGTTTGGGCTCTTTGTGCTCTCTGGACTCTCTGGCAGCAGCAGCAGCAGCAGCAGCAGCAGCAGCAGCAGGTGCAGATGCAGGTGACTCCACTCTAGCCGCGCTGCCTGGCGCCGTGGCGGGCGCACCCGTCACGTCCGATGCGAGCGTGCTGCAGGTGCCCGCCACGGCTGTCGCTGGACTCGCCCCTTCCACCACCGACTACCCAGCCGTCGCGCCCACCTCGCCCACCGCGCCCACCGCGCCCGTCACGCCCGTCGGCGTCGCGCCCGTCGCGCCCGTCGCGCCCACCGCGCCCGTCGCGCCCTCGTTCGCCGACGGCCTACGACGAGTCGGAGACCTCGCCCCAGGACGGTGACCAGTCGAAGCACATGGACGAGTCCCCCAGCTACGTGGCCACCTTCATGAAGCAGCCAGGGAGGACGGTCGTCGACATGCCCCTGTCTGTCTTGGTGGCGCTGGAGGCCGCCGCCAGGCTCTGGGTCTGGCGGCGGGCGGATGCTCCGCCGAGCGTGATCCGCCTGGACCCGGGAGGGGTCCTGGTGTTCCGCGGGGATCTCTGCCATGCAGGGGTGGGATATAGCATCGAGAATGTAAGGGTGCATATGTACTTGTACCACCCTGCATACCATCCGCCCCGGAGCTCTATCTATGCGTGCCAGCGCGGACTGCCACGCCAAGGCAGCCGCTGCGACACGCGCGAGCAGGCCTTGCTGGCGAGCCTTCTCGAGGAGCGCGGCCGCGGCCTTCGACTTCGGGCTCTTGTTGAACTGCGGATGCGTGATGACGTGCGTGAATCTCTTCTCCATCGCGGTCTCCGACTTAGGGAGGTCGCCCAGTGCCTTCGCCTCGAGGAGCGGTTTGAGGAAACCGACTATCTGCTGGAAGGTGAGCTTGGGCTGGAGAATCTCGGCCTGCTTCCAGGCCTCGTAGAGGTCGATCTCCTTGTCCTCGGCAAATGCCCGCTTGTAGCCCCGCTTCTCGTCGTACTCGTATGGGCGGTTGCCGCCACAATCGCGCGCGTTCTCGTAATGCTTTGGCATGATGAGCTGATGTACTGGTCGAAATCCACGCGCGAATCAAGTGTCAGTGTGCCGGTATGACGGAGGCGCGCGCGGAAGAAGCCGGAAGCGCCGGGCATTGGGCCGTACTTGAAGTGGCACGGCGGCGCGCCCACGACGCGCATGGCTGAAGGCCAAGTGGACCTCCTATGCAGTGTCCTCTGGCGGCCAGAGCCTCACCGCTGTGAAGGTGGAGCGCTGCAGCGCTTCACCGGCACCGCCGAGCTGGTCCACTCTTGGGGCCGGCGGTATGTCTTCGCCTGGGCATAACCCTGCACCCCCACCAGCTCTGCCGACAATGAGCGACACTCTCTAGATCACACTAGGCGGGCCGTGGCGGCGGAGGACAACGAGCAGGCGTACGGAGACGAGTTGCAGCAGCTCACCTTCGATCTGTGCCATGTGGCCGGCGTCGCGACCAAGGTCGTGGGCCGGCCGGCGCCCGTGTATTATCAATTATGCGAAGCGCGCCGCCCTCCTCGCGCGGTACTACGAGGGCGGCCGCCGCGAGGAGGGCCTTCCAGCAGATAGTCGGTTTCCTCAAACCGCTCCTCGAGGCGAAGGCACTGGGCGACCTCCCTAAGTCGGAGACCGCGATCTTGGAGAAGAGATTCACGCACGTCATCACGCATCCGCAGTTCAACAAGAGCCCGAAGTCGAAGGCCGCGGCCGCGCTCCTCGAGAAGGCTCGCCAGCAAGGCCTGCTTGCGCGTGTCGCAGCGGCTGCCTTGGCGTGGCAGTCCGCGCTGGCCGTGGCGGCGGAGGACAACGAGCAGGCGTACGGAGACGAGTACGATCCGGCGTATGAGGAGCCGCCCAGCATGTCCGGCCGGATGTAGAACGGGGGCGCGCAGAGTGGGCGAGGATCGAGAGAGCACTTCAAGTACGGCCCACAGGACAACGAGCAGGCGTACGGAGACGAGTTGCAGCAGCTCACCTTCGATCTGTGCCATGTGGCCGGCGTCGCGACCAAGGTCGTGGGCCGGCCGGCGCCCGTGTATTATGCGAAGCGCGCCGCCCTCCTCGCGCGGTACTACGAGGGCGGCCGCCGCGAGGAGGGCCTTCCAGCAGATAGTCGGTTTCCTCAAACCGCTCCTCGAGGCGAAGGCACTGGGCGACCTCCCTAAGTCGGAGACCGCGATGGAGAAGAGATTCACGCACGTCATCACGCATCCGCAGTTCAACAAGAGCCCGAAGTCGAAGGCCGCGGCCGCGCTCCTCGAGAAGGCTCGCCAGCAAGGCCTGCTCGCGCGTGTCGCAGCGGCTGCCTTGGCGTGGCAGTCCGCGCTGGCCGTGGCGGCGGAGGACAACGAGCAGGCGTACGGAGACGAGTACGATCCGGCGTACGAGGAGCCGCCCAGCATGTCCGGCCGGATGTAGAACGGGGGCGCGCAGAGTGGGCGAGGATCGAGAGAGCACTTCAAGTACGGCCCAATGCCCGGCGCTTCCGGCTTCTTGATCCGCGCGCGCCTCCGTCATACCGGAGTCGGAGCGCGAGCACCTCAAGATTGCCTTCTTCTTCAAGAGGGCGCGTGCCGCTGCCTGCAGCTTGCGCTCCGCCACGCCCACGGCGGCCAGATGGACCTCCCGAGTGCCCTCCGGCGGCCAGAGAGCAGCTTTGAAGGTGCGCTTATCTGCAGCGAAGCAGCTCTCCACCCCCCACCACAGAGAGGTTGTCCACTCCTGTTTGAGCTTCAGAACCCGGTACTTCCGACGAAAATCACCTCCCCCCCCTCCCCCTATTCCCACCGTTTGCATGCGGCTTGCGCGACCCTGCAAACCAAACTCGAAAAGTTCACGGCGGGGCGTGAGGCCGTGCTCGTCAGGGGCCATCGCGAGGTAGCATGCTTCCTCGCGGGAATCGGATTGCGCGAGGTCCACCACTTGCGCGCCGATGGCTGTCGATAGCACTCCTGGTGCTTGGAGCGATCGTGCGTGCGGATGGCATACGCGTGCCGCTCGAAATCAACATCGGCTTGATGGGCTTTGCGGGCGATGGCGCCAGCGGCTTGGAACTCGACGCTGGGGAACTGCACCGGCTGCTCTCTCAGCTGCTCCCGCGGCGCCAGCCGCTGTGCGGCTCGGATAGCACGCCAGCGGACGTGACGTACGAGTTCACGTACAATGTCGTGCAGCTCAAGACGGGTCTTCCTACGCTCACCAAGGCGCTCGCCGCGGCGATGCGCCCGGCGGCGGCCTCGCCGCCCGGTCACTTCGAGGTACCGATGGGTGACATCGAGCCGCACCTTGAGCGCATCCACGCGTCGTACTTTGAGCACGCGCCGGCGAGCGGGACCACGGCCGGGCCCGCTGCCTACAGCATCCTTGTGCTTAATCCGCAGCGTGCCGCCTTGCAGAGCGCGCTAACCGCCTCGGCTCGGCGAGCCGCAGGACTCCCAGACGAGGCGATCAGCGCATTTGGGTATCACTACACCGACGGCGTGGGCGCATCGGTCGTGGAGGCGGGTGCGGCCGGCGTGCCCACGCAGCTGTGGCTCTCGAGTGGCCGATTCCTCGTCCTCGACCTCGCAGCAAACCCATGCGCATACGGAGCGACCGATGCGTCTGAGGGCGCGCTAACGGTGGGTGCCGTACCGCAAGTGACGACGTCCGCACACTCGCAGCTCATCGGCCGCCTCGCCGCGCTGCTCACCGGGGCGGCGCGCCAAGTCCTTGCCCCCGACCTGCGCACGTGCACGCTGCCTGACTTTACGACCGAGCTGCGCGTGCCGCTGATCGCGCTGCGCAATCACAACCTGTTCGACCCACTGAAGCCGGGGCATGAGCACTCTCTCGATCTCACTCGCCTCGAGGCGCAGCTCGAGCGCCTGTTGCTCCCCGGCCAGACGCTGCGCCTCCTCCCGTCCACCCACGAGTTGCATGCACACCCAACGCTCGCGGTGGCGCTCAGCCGTGCCTCTCTCTTCGACGCACCGACGGCACGAGACAGCGGGCGCGGCGGGCGGGCGTCGGCGAGCGCGAGCCGCACGTACCTGGACGCCGCTGCGATGACGCACCCGCTCAGCTCCTCTCTCCTGCGACTTGAACCCTTGGCCGACGCCCTGGCCGACGCCAACGCCGGCGCGGCGGTCGGCGGCGTGCGTCCCTACCGCGTGCTTCCGGTGTACGTGCTCTCATTGCTTGGCATGCATTCGGAGTTGCTCCTCGACCATGGATCGGTCGTGCATGCCTCCTCCGAGGCTGTCCTCGTCCTACAGACGAACTCCTCCCACCTCGCCGTCCCTTACTACACCGCTACAACGGCGGCGACGGCGACGGCGACGGACGCGCCCCCCCCCCACGCGATGCCGGCTTCGCCCCTCTCGATCCGCGCGCAAATGCACACAGTCTCGCTTCGAATTCCAACGGCCGCCGCCCTCGCAGGCCTCGCCTCCGCCCTCGGCGCCCTCATCGCTCCATTTGAGAGCGTGCGGGCGGGCGGTGCACCCGCCCGTGACTTCAGCTGGGCCGCGGGTCGCCATCCTTTCGGACCATTTGCACGGACGGCGGGGTTGCCACAGGTGATGGTCGACTCGGCGCGTCGTCACGTGGTGTTCTGCCGCGTGGCTACTGGCCTCCGCCTGGTGCGCGGGGCGACTCGCGCCCTCGAGAGCCTGAGCGCCCGGTACTTGCATGCAGCCGGCACGGAGCTAGACGCGCCGGAATTGACGGCGCTCGCCGCCGAGGCTGCGGCCGGGGCGATGGCGGTGGCCAAGGCGGCGGCGTTGCGCGCAGACGAAACTCATCATGGACGCTTGATGGAGGGGCGCTTGATGGAGGGGCGCTTGATGGATCAGCTCCGTGCCGGGCATCTGCGACTCTCCTCCCCCATCGCCCATCACGCGGTTCTCGAGCTCTATGCACATCTGCAGAGCCCCGAGGCCGCGCGCAATGCTACGCAGGCCGCCCTCGGCCACGCCGACCTCGAGGGCGCCCACGACAGCGCTGGGGACTTCGTGCGCCTGGCCGCGCTCGCGAGCGCGCGTGCGCTGGATGAGGTCGAGGGCCTCGAGGCGGCACTCGGCTGCTGTCACGTCCGAACGGTGCGCACACATGAGCCGCTGCCGCTCGTGCCGATGCTGCTCATCGGCGGGGCGGCGCTTCTCCTCGGGCGTGCCACCCTCTGGCTCACCAAGCCCGACACGCGCACGAACCGCAAGAGGCTATAGGTACAAGATCGAGTCGCTGAGAGACGTTAATAGCTGATTTTGTGCCCCTAAACGAAAGCTTAGCGCTATAAAGCGCTTCCTAAAGCTTACGTTAGCCATGAGCGATGAGGCGATGACGGCGTCGAGCTTATACGGCTTTATGCTTTAAGCCGTAATATTCAACAGACTACGTACTCACTACCTACTCACTATATACAGTGCCTAATCGCGACATTGTACGACTGGAGCTCACTGCCCAGATAATAATTGTACTACTAATCCTGATCTACTCTACCGCCGGGTGTAGTCTGTAGATTGTAGCTATCCTCGTACCATGACAGTATCATTCGGCGGGCGCGGCGCTGCCACCGGCGCGCTTGCGCTTTCGCGGCTTGAGCGCCGGCAGCAGCAGCCGCAGCAGCTCGGCGGCGTCCACATGCTCCAGGTCGCCATCCTCATAGTGCAGCTCGAAGCCGCGCGCACCTTCATACGCCGCCACGCGCCCCTCGAAGCGCCCGTGTCCAGCAAAGTGCTTGGACACGCGCCGGCCGACGAGGGCGTCCGGGCTGGCGAGTGGCAGGCGCACGAGCTCATCCAGGCCAACGTCCTCCTCGTCGCCATCCTCGTACTCGAGGTGGTAGCCTAGCGCGCTGTCGTGGGCCACCACCGTGCCCACGAAAGTCCCTTGACGACCAAAGGCCTTGCGGAAGGCGACGCCGAGGAGAGCGGCGGCAGGCGGCGGCGGCAGGTCGTCGGGATCGGTGAACAGGAGTGGTGCGAGGATCCCCTTGCCATGCTGAGCGCCCGAGCGCTGAGCGCCCTTGGACTTGGGCGCCGCCTCGAGCACATGAGCCTGCTGCGATACGTCGCTCAGCTGCCGGGGGGGGGAGAAGGGGGACAAGGGGCGCGAGGGGGCGGGCTCAGTGATGGCCAAAGAGAGAGAGAGAGAGAGGGAGAGAGGGAGAGAGGGAGAGGTGGGCCGACGCGCCCCCGAGGGAGTGGCCCCGAGGGGGGCACACGTGGGGCAAGGCGGAATGAAGGCTGCTTGTGCCGACTCGACGTGCGATAGAGACGCGACGCAAAGCCTTAGTAAGTGCCGGCGATCTAGGCCCCAAGGTAGACCCCCGCAAAGGCGATGGGAGCACCCGCGGGGGACAAGAAAGTGGGGCCGTCGGCATGGGAGGCGGGATGTCGGGGTCTTATACCGAGTCAGCGTGCGATAGGGCGACAACGCCAACCGTGAGAAGCGCCGAGATCTGGGCCCTCATGAGACCAACGGGACGATGACCTGGCATCGCATCGCCCGCTGGGCCCAAGACAGAGGAAGGGCCGACAGCTGGCGGGCTGGGGGGAGAGGCATGGCAGGGAGCGTGCGTGGCGCGTACCCAGACGTTGACCCCAAACTTGATATGGCCGTCGGGCACGGGGCAAGCGCGATGGCACAGGCGCACGTCGGGGGCGCCCGAGGCGTCCACGTTGCAGAAGAGCAGGGCTGTGCCGCACCGCGGGCGCACCGAGAAGGGTCCGCCGCCGCCGCCACGGCGCCGGAGCTCGGTGTGCCTGCCTAATTCGGCAGGTAGCAGTGGGAACTCGGTGTGCCCGATGCCCTCCGGGAGGGTGTTCAGGTACAAGAAGAGCGTCGCCAGCCGCCGAGGCCCGTCGGTCAACTCGACGGTTACGTCCTTGGCGCTGAGCGCGGCCAACGCCTCGTCGCCGAGACGGCGAGTGCTCGGGGCCTGAGCGCACGGCGCGCGGCCTAAGCCTTGGTCGCCGCTGCCGCCACCGCTGCTGCTGCTGCTGCTGCTGCTGCTGCTGCTGCTCCCGCTGCTCCCGCTGCGGCTGACGCCGCCACCGTCGCCGTCGCCGCAGGCGCTGCTGCCCTTGGCGCCACCTTTGCAGCTGCTGCCGCCACGGCCACCGCCGACGACAACGGCGTCGACGCCGTCCCTGCTGTTGCTGTTGCTGTTGCTGCTGCTGTTGCTGCTCTCAGCGCCACCCTCCTCAGCGTCACCCTCACCGCGGATGCGGATGGGCGCGAGGTCGTGGTGCATGTCGAAGCGGGCGCCGCGGCTGTAGTGCACGATCTGGAGCGGCTCGACGTGGTCCGAGGGCAGACCGACGAGCTCGGCCGCGCGCGCCTCGATGGCGCGCAGCACCGCGTCGCCGCTCTTGGGCAGCGCGAGCGAGATCGACGTGCGTTCCTTCGAGATGAGCCTCTCGCCATCGCCGTCGGTGTGCGACGGCTTGAAGGCGGCGCGGCGGCGCGTGAGCAGGTCGTCAAAGTGGTCGAGCTCGCGTGCCGTCAGAAAGTTAGGCACCACGTATATTGGTGGATCACAGTACACGGGCACGAGCCGCCGACCGCCGCCACAACCGGCCTCCTCGAGCGCACCACCCTCACCGTGGAAGAGGGTGCGCAGGCGCTGCGGCAGCGTCGGGTCAACCGAGGCCTTCTTGGACTGCGCGTTCGAGCCCAGGAATGAGTTGTCGTGCAGGCGCGCCAGCTCGCGCAGCGCCGCCTTCTCCTTCACCGCCGCCATTCAGTCCCGTCGCCGCCCGATCGCTAAGTCCCGTTCCCTTCGTAGCGCAAACGGTGTGAACAGCCCTCTTTCCACGGCGCGCGCCGCGAGCGTCTGTCATTAGGATTCGGAATAATGAGAGGCGCAATCCTGACATCATGATCTTCACTTGCCGAGAAGGCAAATAAACGTGAACGTGTGAATTAGAAACAGGACCACACAGTACAGCGGCGCTCATGCAGGCGCGTCCTCGGGGGGGCGCGCTTACATGACTGTGTCGTGACATCATGTTCTTCGCCTTGGCACTATTCCATTGTCCTTCCTTCCTTCCGCTGCCGTATGTTCAGCCGGTTTTCCGGCCGCCGGCGGAGGCAGACTCGCTCATCCTCCAGGTGACCGTCGGGTGCTCATGGAACAAGTGCAGCTTTTGCGACATGTACACGCAGCCGCAGCAAAGCTACCGCCAGAAGCCGCTCGAGGAGATTGCATCAGATCTGCGCCTGGCTTCGGAGTTGGCTTCGGCATATGGCGCGCCAGTTCGGCGAGTCTTTCTTGCCGACGGCGATGCCATGGGCCAGCCCACCGCCAGGCTGCGCAGCATCCTGGAGCTCATTCGCGAGAGCCTGCCCACAGTGTCCCGTGTCTCATCCTACTGTCTGCCTCGTAACGTGCGGTCCAAATCTGTTGAGGATCTCGCGTCGCTGTGCGCGCTCGGCCTGCGGACCTTGTACGTTGGCTGCGAGAGCGGCGACGACGAGGTGCTGCGCTGCGTGCAAAAGGGCGAGACGCGCGAGAGCTCGGTCGAGGCGCTTCGTAAGCTGCAGGCCGCCGGGCTCAGGACGTCGGTGATGATCCTTCACGGGCTCGGCGGGCGGGCTCTCTCAGCGCAGCACGTGCGCGGCTCCGCACAGCTCATCCTCGAGGCGCCGCCCCACTACCTCTCCACCCTCGTCGTCAGCTTCCCTCTGGGCCTCGATCGCCACGCCTCGGGCTTCGAGGCGGCGGGTCATGGCCCCTTCGAGCCACTCTCACCGAGCGAGCTCCTCGGTGAGCAGCGAGGGCTCCTCGAGGCGCTCGAGGGGCTGGTGCCGCCCATGGGCAGCCGAGGCACCATCTTCCGGAGCGACCACGCCTCTAACTACCTACCACTCAAAGGTAACTTGCCGCGCGATCGTGGCCGGCTGCTCGACGAGCTGAGCGCGGCACAACGGGGCGAAGTGCGCTTGCGACCAGAGTGGGCGAGGGGGCTGTGAGCGTGCATTGCGCGCATGTGGACGCACGGTCTAAGGAGGCTGAGCCTTTTTCACACCGTTTCAAATTACATGCAAGACGTTTTTTCAGGTTCGGGGTGGTGCGCGGTTCGTTGCGCTTGCGGCCATCAGTAATGAGTAAAAGCTCCCACGGGAGAAGTAAATAAAAATATTGTTCGAAGGGCGCCGGGGAAAACGAACATATGCTCTGCGCGTTCCTCCTGGCCCAGTCGCGTGAGCAGTCGAGCTGCACCGACAGGGTGCACAAACTGTGCACGCAGCCGTTGCCGCGCAGACGAGAGCTACCTACCATGCCGACTACATGAACTGGCGGCTCACATGCCCGACTCCCATGGCTGACGTGATTCAGCCGTACTGTACGAGATGTCAATCCGTCGTTACACTAACACGATGTAAACACGATGTACTACGTTGTCGCCACGAGCAGGCCCCATCGCCCCGTACGCTCGCAAAGTCCCCGACCCCTTCGTTGCGCAAACGGTGTGAACAGCCCACTCTGTCTGTCAATCGGGTTTCGGATTAAGAGACGCAATCCTGACACCATGTTCGTCGCCTTCATGCGCCTTCGCGGCAATCATCCCACATGTAATGAAACATGCAATCATGTGTCACGTCATTGTTTCCTCAATTGGTTGACGATCATACTGTAACGCGCTCAGCTTGCTCTCCTGCTGCCTCGGCAACGCAAGCTCTTCTCCCTCGGCCCGGACACCAAGCTGCTTGCGCGCCGTCAATGGCGACGAGCACACTCCTCGCGCTCTTGACGGTCTCAACTCGACTCGATCCGCTCCTGGGCAAGGTTTCGACCCCAATGATCGGCTTGGCCGGCGATAATGCCACTCAGGCCCGTTGTTCAGCCCCGCCGCCCTACAACTCGTCGCTTGCTGCGGCAGCAGCCACGGTAAGCAGCGGCGTCGCTTTCCCCGCCGATTTCACCGCCCATGGCATCCAGTGGACGCGTGAGCCTGCGATGGGGCTCATCTCTCGTACTTGCTCTCTTGATGGCATGTTGGGTGCCATGAAGCAAAGCCAGTGGGCGAAGCCGTGTGCCACCGTGGGGTATTTCATCGACCCGGCCATTCGATTCATCGAGGAGCTCTTGGCGTTCAATGCGTTCAATCGCGACAAGGACGGCGCGCTCTCTGTCCTCGTAGTTCTGCATTGGTTCCTCACGAATCCTCGCCTCTGGCTCTTCGTGGTTATCTCCGCCGTGCACATCTTCATCATCTCGTGCACCAAGATCCCCAAGCTCATCGCCAGGGCCGCCAACCGTAGGCGGAAGAAGACGGACGTTGCGCTGCCGGCGGCCGGAGCGGCGACGGAGGCAGAGGCGGCGTCGGCAGAGGCGGCAGGGGAGCGACTGGTGGGGATTTTGCGCATCCGAGGTGGCATGGGTGCGGGTGCCTCTGCTTTGACCCACGAGAGCCCAGACGCGGACATCAAGGCTGCATACGAAGGTGCATCGGCGCAGGAGCGGTCGGCATTTCTCGTCGATGCGGGCGAACAACACAAGAGGAAGCTCGTGAGTCTCGGCCTTGACGTGCCGGAGGCAGCTCCATCTGGGCTGACGCCGGGTACACCGCTGCCGCCAAAGCTGCGTCAGGCGCTCACAGAGCTCGACAAGATCGTCATACAAGTCCTTCTGCGTGGAGCGATTCGGTTCCTATGCGTCAAGTGGCTGCTGATGCAGCCGGCCAACTTCAAGATGCCGAATCGGCAGGCGCTCGAGGAGTTGGAAAAGAGCGGGGCCTCGCCGTCGCCGCTGCTGAGCCCTCGAGAGGCCGCAGCGCTCGTCGAGCGTGGAGATCGGAGCATCGGCACACTTACCTACGGCTGGCTCAGTCCAGGCGATCCGGATCCGGACGGCTCGCGCATCCGCGTGCTTCGACGCGCTCTGATGGGGATGGCAATTCGAATTGAAGCCTTGTTCTGGGACTTTGGATCGCTGTATCAGAATCCAAGGACCCCGGAGCAGACTGCGTCCTTTGATACCGCCCTCAAGGGTGGGGCAATGAATCAGCTGTATGCATCGATCCTTGCAACGACCGTGCTCCAGATCGAAGAGATCCCACCCCGGCCAGCCGAGTTCGATGGCGTTGTCTGCTTGTTCAAGTTGAGCGCAAACGTAGACGAGAGCATGGTACACGATGCGCTCATCGGGTTCGGAACTATCGAGAGCTGCGACCTCAAACGCACCCCCGCCATCGTGCGCTTTGCCTCGCACGCCTCTGCCGTCGCGGCCAAGGACGCGGGTGCCTGGCCCGGCCTATGCGAGGGGATCGACACGCTTTACAACGAGACGCCGTACTTTTCTCGTGGATGGTGAGCGCTGCCCATCCTATTCTGCACAGTTGTGATGGGATCCCCTCTCATCCCTCACCGGCTGCCACACTCTCCCACGCAGGTGCTGCTGTGAGGACTCCTTGAGCCGAGAGCTGATGAAGCGGTTGACGGCCTACCCCGCGCTCCGGGAGCACCTTGATAAGCTTCAGTCCAAGGTCTTCGTGCTGAGCAGCGATGCGGACGTGACACCCATTGAGGTTAAGGAGAGCGAGCTCGAAATAGCCGCTGACGTGGCCGTTGAGCGGATCAAGAAGTCCAAGTTCACGAGCAAGGGCGACAAGGACAAGGTCATCAGCCTTTATGAGGAGTATGCGCGCAACACCGTCGGCGCGCTGACAAAGACGCTCGGGTCGCTTCAGATGCTCGCGTCACACAGAGCGACGGCCGCGCCAGCAGAGCCGCTGCCGCAGGTCGATGCGCCCGCCGCGTCGCCGCTGCGCCTCGCCGAGGGACAGCCGCTGCTGCTGCTCTCTTGGCAGGGCAGCGGCTCTGGCCCAGGCAGCGGGCCGCGCTTTGGCGTCGTCGATGCGGCTGGGGGGCGTGTTGCCGCCGCCGTCACGGGCAAAGACGAGGCCGAGCTCGCCTACGACCGATGCAGCCAGGCGGTGCTGCCGTGGCGGCCGCCCGCTGTCGGCTGGGACGCCGCGTTCGTCGGCGATGCGCGTGCGCTTCGCGACCTCGCCGAGCCCGCACGCCGTCTGGCGGAGGATGCTCGGCGGATGGAGTCGGAGTCGGCGCTGCACATCGAATCGGAGTCGACTCTGCGCTCCATCGGCGTGCGGGCGCGCGAGATCGCCGACAGCGCGACGCAGGGATTATTGGCTAGCCAAACCATCGCGCAAGCGGCGCACGAGGCGGGTGCCGCTGTGCGGTCGTGCGTGGACGCGGCCGCGGATGAGGCGGCGGAACTCTTCAAACTGCACGCGCGGAAAGGACAAGAACCGGGCGATCAGCTTGAAGCCGCGCTCGGAAAGGTGCGCGTGGCGATCGGCAAGGTGTGCGAGGCGATCGAGAGGCTGCAGCCCGAGGCCATGGTCACTGCAGCACTGCGCTCCAGCGGCGCCAGCGGCGCCCGGCGTTACGCCGCAGGCCAGCCGCTCACCGTGCGAACGTCCGGCGGCTGGCGCGATGCCGACGTGGCAAGATCGGGCGCGGATGGCCTCTGCCACCTCCTCGAATTCGAGGGCAGCGGCGAGCCGCCAGCCACGCTCACGCTGCACCCATGGAACCACGCGCCCCGCGAGCTGCCGCACGCCGCCTATGAGGCGATGCGCGACTGGTGGGCGCGCTCGCTCCGCGCGAACCACGCGCGCATTGCCGACGCGCTCACGGGCAAGCGGCTCGACGCGCTGCAGCAGTGTGTCGCCATCAACGTGACGGGGGGTGCGGCAGAGACGCTGGCGTCTGCCATCCGCGACGCGCACAGCCTGACCGCATGGTTGCTTGCGCAGCACGGCGCGCAGCTCGAGGGCGGCCCAACGGAGGGTCCACTCGCGACGCTGCTCACCGCCGGCCCCGCGAGCGGCAAGACGACGCTGCTGTCGCAGGTGGTGATGGTCGCGCTCCAAGACGAGCGCACGGAGCTCGTGCCCATCCTGGTCAAGGTGCAGGTCTTGCAGCGGCGGCTGCTCGAGGCGCCCGACGCCTTTGCGGGCGCGTGGAACTACATCGACGCCTTCCTCCGCCTCGAGCACGAGGCGAGCCGCCCCGCGCTCTACCGCATGCTGCGTCAGGCGATGATGGCGCGGCGCGCGCTGCTCCTCCTCGACGGGCTCGACGAGGCCGGCGCCAAGCGCGACGACATTGAGCGCCACGTGGTCGACGTGCTCGCGCCGCAGGGCCACGTGCTGCTCTGCACCTCGCGGCCGGCGGGCGTCGACGAGGCGCGCTTTGCCGCCTTCCGCCGCCTCTCGCTCGCTCCGCTCTCGGACGAGCAGCAGGAGCGCGCGCTCGAGCAGCGCCTCGGCGCGGAGCGCGCGGCCGCGCTGCTGACGTACGTGCGCGACGTGATGCCGCGCGACGACACGGGCCAGAAGGTGACGAGCAACCCGCTGATGCTCTCGATGGTCGCCTCCGTGTACGAGCTGCGGCAGGGCGTGGGCATGCCCGCGACGGTAGCCGAGCTGTACGCGACCGCGTCGGACGCGATGCTCGCGCGCGGGGGCGTCGCAACGCCTGAGCTCACGCGGCTGCTGCAGCGCATCTTTTTCGAGGCGCATGTCCTGCAGCGCCGCCTCATTGAGGACCGGCAGCTTGACGAGGCAGCGCTCGGCCTGGAGGCGCCCGAGGTGCTCGCAAAGATCCGGTCCGAGGCGGCGAAGATGCCCTTCGAGCCCTTTGGCGGCCACGCCGAGATGGGTCACTACGTCGAGGTGACGAAGGAGGGCGAGCACAAGGGCAGGCGCGGCGTGATCACGACCGACCACGAGTCCAGGCACGAGTACTACCAGGTCGCCTTTGCCAACGGCACGGTGAGTGGCTGGCTCAAGCCCAACGAGCTACGCTCCTCGGGCCTCGTAGGCGAGGTGGCCGCGCTCCAGCGCGCGATGGATGCGAGCGCGCCCGCCGTGCGCGCGGAGTGCGAGATGCGCCTGTCGGTGGCGCTGCGCGAGGCGCTGCGCACGGTGCGCGAGCGCGTGCTTGTCGACGCACTGCCGCTGCTCAGCCTATGGCAGTCCGAGCCGCTGCAGCTGCAGTCGTCGCACCTCTCCTTCCAAGAGTACTTTGCTGCGATCGCGCTCTGCGACGAGGGCACCGAGCTCTCGGGCACGCCACCGTGGCAGTGGCCCGCGTGGTGGGCAAACGCGGTGAAGCTCGGTGCCGAGATTCCGGGCGACCGCTTCGGCCGCGGGTTGCTGCGCGCGGCCGGGGTGACGGGCGACACGCTCGACCTCTCGCAGAAGCTCGGCGGCGACCGGCCGACGGTGCGGCGTGTGCTGGTGGCCATGATGAAGACCACGGAGCTCAAAAACTGCAGCCTGCTCAAGAACAGCATAGACATCGAGTCTGCCACAATGCTCGCCAAGATGGGTACGGAGAACGGCATCATGCTCTCGGGCATGAAGCGCGACCAGACGGAGGCCAAGTTCGATAGCCAGAACCTCCAACCCGCCGACGCCATCTTGATCGGGTCAGACCTGAAGTTCATGGCGGTAGTGACCGCCCTCTTCCTCAGAAGCAACAACATTGGGGATGAAGGTGCCAAGGCGATCGCGGAGGCGCTGAAGGTCAACGTGGTCCTGACCAAGCTCGAGTTGAGCGGTAACAGAATCGGGAATGAAGGAGCCATCGCGATCGCGGAGGCACTGAAGGTCAATGCGGTGTTGACCACCCTGTTCCTCAACGACAACCAGATCGGGGACGAGGGTGCCAAAGCCATCGCCGAGGCCCTCAAGTCGGGCACGGCGGTCCTGACCGAGTTGCGCCTTGATTGGATCAACATCGGCGACGACGATACCAAGGCGATCGCGGAGTCGCTGAAGGTCAACGCGGTTAGGGTGCTACAAGGACGCCTTCGTAGGTGCCTTCCGCAAGCCGATTCTTCGCTGCGTCCCCCCCCCCGCACGGGGGTCCGTGCCAGCACCACTTTTGCGTCGACGTGACATGCGCAAGAGCGCACACGACGCTCGCTCGGCGAGCTGAACCTGGACCACGCGCAGGACGTGGTCGTGACGTGCGACATGGATGCGCAGACGTGGCAGTCGTGTGTGACGCTGTGACCCCGGTCATGGGTCACGCACGCTGTAACGTTAGCATTGCGAGTAGGTACAGATAGGGTACGGAGATACGGGAGATTAACCGAACCCGAAGGAACAGTGCCCTGCCGCATGCACGTAGGTTACGTCAAGCGCCGTACCGGTTGATGTTATTGATGACCGTGCGCGGACTCTCCGCGCGCGAAGCGAAGTGTGTGTTTCCTGTGAGACATTCAAGAAGAACACCTTTCAGCCTTCAGCCTTACCGGGAGGAGCCAGATCTACGAGCTGGGGCATGCAAGGGTTCCACGAGGTGAGCCGAGGGCTCCGGAGATCCAAGTATGATGCGTGGTATACAGTGGGTCCTACATTAGTACCCCGTGGGTTCGGTTGTACATTATTTTTCTTCCCCGTTCCCCGACGCCGTCGTCGGAAAATTCAATGACGGGAGTTTTTTCAGGAATAACGGTCCCTCAGATTGCACGGCCCTTGCCACAACTCGATGACGAGTGAGTTGCGCAGCCCACGTGTGACAGCAGCCACATTGTGCACCTTTTCCGAGTGGAAGAGCAGGGCGTCGCCACGCCGCATCGGGTGCTTCTCGGCCTGGCCCTCGCGCCACGTCATCAGCTCGCCGCCATCAAAGTCGGCCGGGTCAGAGAGGAGGACCGACAGAGTGAAGACAGACCCATAGTCCCGATGATCCTGCATCATCACATGGCCGCCTATTGTGTAGGTGTGGAATTCGACGCACCGCACGTTCAGGCACACGTCGCGCCCCACTGCCACCGAAAAGTAGCCCGGCCCATGGGCATGATCTCGGATGCTGTCTGTGATCCTTGAAGCCAGCTCCGGGCACTGGCTGGCAAGGTAGCCGTCCCGGTGCAGGTTGAGGGCAACGTGGGCGGGTGAGTAGGTCAGATCGTGAGGTTTTCTGGATGCGGCCTCAAAGAGCTGCGATACGTCGGCCTCGCTGAGAAACTTCGGGATGAGCATGGCTTCGGTGAGCTCGGCCTCAGCAGTGGATAGCAGCGGTGGCCACTCCCGTTCCTCCTGGGAGAGGCCAGAAGCATAGGTCGAAAGCAAGGAGGATACTGTGTTTAAGGTTTCAGACGCGTTCGCAAGCGAGGCCATGGCCGCCGCGACCGCGTCATTGGTGGCTATGGCAGAAGTCGAGAGTGCATGTTGAGGCTCACGGCGAGGGCGCGCACGCGGCGGTTCCACGTCGATAGCGCAGCGGTTCAGGAATGCGCTGAGCGATTCGGTGGGCGTCTGCCTGGTGGGTTGCCTGGTTTGCTGCCGAGTCTGCTGCCGAGTTTGCTGTCGACGCTCCTCCGCGAACATAGTTCCGCTCCGCATCGCTCCGCGTTCCGGTTTTTTGGAACATGTTGCCACTTTTGGCGGTTAAAAAGCGAAACGCACCAGCAGCAGAAAGGGGGGGGGCTCGCACAGCGAAAGTGCCTTAAGCGTCGTCTTGAACTCTTCATACCGTCTTCAGCTTTCAATTCACGTAATTGGAGCTCGAAAACCGTACATGGACATGGGCTCCACGTGCGGCTCCGAGGCCACCCCGAGGCTCGATGAGATATACCAAGCCACCCTTGACGCAAAGGATGCCGAGCTCACCGCTTCGAAGCACAAAATAATTGAGCTGGAGTCAAAGCTCGCCCAGCAGCAGCAATCAATCGCCAAGGCCTCATCAACGCCCGCAGCTTCCTCTCGTAGCACGACGACGAGCGCCGCGAGCGCTGCCGCTGCCGAGCGGCCCGTCTTCTTTCTGAACGTGATCGTGCTCAACAAGGATGAGGTGGTCGCATCCAAGGTGGGCGAGAAGATGGGCTTCGGATTCGCAGGGCGCGCGGCGACGAAGTTGGCGCAGAGGGTGGTGAAAGACGAGCGGGTGTGCAAAGAGGTGGCCACAGGCTTGATTGTCAAGCTTCCCAAGGTGCTCTCGGATCTTGGCATCGATCTGGAGCTCACGCAGCGGTACCTCAGTGGCCCGCTCATCGTCTTCCAGTGCGAGATTCGAGAGGTAGATGGGCTGGCGCTCGTCACGAAGGCCAAGGGCGCCGAAGCAGCGCGCCACTTCCAGTCGATGACGGCGGCCTTTGAGCACTTTGGCATCGAGGCAGGCTTGCAGCAGGTGCGCCACGCTCTCTTTGTCAAGAGCAGGGAGGCTCTCATGGAGAAGCTCGCCGTGCTGCTGCCTGAGAGGCTCCTCGACGCGGCAGGTGTCCAGACGGATGTCGTGTGCAAAAGCGAGGCGGCGGAGGCCGAGTGGTTCTTCACATTTGTCGAGATTCTCAAGTTGGGGGCAAAGGGAACTGCTGCGGTGCCCCTTTCTTGAGAGGCCGCGCGAAAGAGAGGTCATCGAGCCCTCAATGCGAGCCCTGCTCGTTCCAACCTGTGAGAGTGGTGAGTGCTGGACCTTTACGTTTACCTTGAGAAAGGTGTCGCGGGACAGTCACGGGACTGAGCCCTCAAATCAAAACCAGAGACCACACACTTGAGCCGGGACCGCGTCGTGATTTTACTGAGCTTCACGCGGTCCCTGCATTGAGCACCCGCGTCGGGGTGGGCGCCCGAGATCGCTTTTAGGAGTTTGACAGTTTTGACGTCGCGGGAGGAGTACACACGTAGCATTGGTTGTCGCGTCTGTCGTGTTAACGTTCACACGTCCCTGACATTGCATGTGACCTTGCCGGCCGCCGCATGCACGGTCCATGCCAGCCACAAAGGGTCCCGAACGCAGTCCGACCCGGACCAGCGGACTGTGCAGCAGCGTCGCTCAGAAAGCACTTGGCCGAAGGAGCACTTGGCGGAGCATCAATCGACGAGGCAGGCAATGTGGCCGCCGCCGATGAAATCGAGAGAGCATGCTTCTCACCGTTCGTGGCCACGCCGTGTGAGCAGTACGCGAGGCTGGTGACCCTCGGGTCGATATTGGCGAGTGATGTCGTTTGCGACTTGGGCTTTGGTGACGGCGCGCTTCTGTGTGGCATCATCACACTCACAAATTGCACAGGCTGCGGCTGCGAGATTGATTCGGAGCGCGTCGCGAGCGCACGCGCGCTCGCCGTCTCCTCTGGCATCGGGCCAGACCGGCTCACGCTCACCGAGTCGGGCATCTCGCGCTACATGCTCACTCCCGACTTCAACGCCGCCACCGTCATCTTCTGCTTCCTTGTGCCTCGACAACTCGAGGCCTTGCTGCCTCTCTTCGAGAGGGCCTTGGTTGCAGGCGCGCGGATCATCTCGCAGCGCTACCAGATCCCGGGAATGGCCCACATGCGTTGCGTGGACGGCGGCTCCCGCTTGGCTGGACACGCCGCGAAGCCCGATCCCTTTGCATTCATCGCCGATCTGGACGAGCTCCAGGCAACTCGAGCCAAGCAAGAGCTGTACATTCCCGATCAAGGGCCGGCATTCCTGTACTCACGTGGGTTGTAAAAGTGAGCGACCGAGGCTGAATGTTTTCTTCGAGACGTTAACTGGCTTTATTGAACGCTAATTCGACGCCGCAGCTCCTCATCAGCTCAGCACGCTGCTCCACGCTTAGGTCGCTCGAGTCGACGCTCGTGCCCTTGGTGATGCTCGGCAGCTCCGGACCGCCCACACACACCGTCTTCCACTCTGGCTTGCCCGATTTTGCGAGCGTGACAGTCACCAGCCTGCCGCCGTCCGTCGCATCCTCGATGCCGAAGGTGCAGCCCTCGGGTAGCACCATATGGGCAAGATCGCCACTGATGATCACCTCGCCGAGCACAGCGAGCGTCAGCCTCCTCGTACCCACGTCGAGCTTGACGGCCTTGGCCTTGGTGCCGCTCGGCACCTTGACGATGATCATCACCTCTTCGTCGCTCTGAGACCATGCAAACTTGAGGCATCGTGCGCCGCGGCTGGCGTTCTGCACCAGATGGACGTGGCCGTTGCTCACAGCGAGCAGGTCGGTCTGACCAGTCGCGATCGCGTCCTGCGAGAGCGCTTCGCCGAGCGCGCGCTCGGCCTCGGGTAGCGCCGCGATCGCACTCGTGACAGCCGCATCGAGCGACATGGCGGCGTGAGGGGTGCGCGCGCAGCGCACGCCACGAGCGCTAGCGCCTCGACAAATCGCGTGCGGCATACGGTGTGAACACATGCCGTGCGGGGTCGAGTCTGAAGCGGGGTCGAGTCTAAATTGAGAAAGATCATTATGATAGCATGCAATTTGTCCAATCACGACAGGGTGTAGGTCGTCAGCGCTGCCCTCCGCCAATGGTGCGCTGTAAGAAGCGCCACGTCGTCGGTGGCCTCTTCTGCTGGCTCCTGCTATTCCTGCTCTGTGCCGACCGCTTCCTCGAAGGCGACGCCAAAGCAGGACCCGTCACCTCATCCTCATCGTCGCCGACGCCTCGTCCGCCATCGACTTCTCCTCCACCCACAGCCGTGCCCGCTGCCGCGCCTGATTTGCCCTCGATGCAGATTCGAGAGGACCCCGTGGAGCCAGTTGAAGTGGACGCAGATAAGGCACCGAACATTGTCGGTGCTGCCCGCGTCCGCGTCGTTGCGGACCACGAGGTCGGCGGCAACGATGGTGCCGAGCACGTGGCGTTGCAGGACGCTGCCGTCGAGCTGCTGACGTCGCAGTCCGCGTGCACCGTGCAGACCGCGAGCAGCAGCGGCCGCGCCGCGCACGCGTCAAGCGTGTACCGAGGGAGTGATGGCCTCGAGCGCCACCCCGCCGTTCACGCCTTCGACGGCGACGAGTTCACCTTCTTCCACTCGAGCTGCGGCCTGCCGATGAGCCCCTGGACGCTCGGCTTCACCTTCGACACGCCGACGGCGGTCGCGACGATCACGCTCTCCTCGGACGCGCCGGCGGACTATCCGCGCTCGTGGGAGCTGCAAGGGCGCTCCGAGCCACACGAGCCATACACGACCCTCCTTCGGATACGGCAGGATGCCGGCATCAGCTGCAGCGCCGCCCTGGGTGCCTCTCGCAAGCGTCAGCACACGTGCGACCAGCCGCAGAGGCAGAGCTACGAGGTGCGCCGTCCAGGCGACTTCCGCGAGTACCGGCTGCTCGTGCACACGGTGAGCAATGCGCGGCGCGCCGAGCGCAACTGCTTCCGCCTGAACGAGGTCAGTTTCACAGGCCCGTGTGCGTCGTCCACGTTGGTGTTGCATCTGGATGCGTCGAGCCTCGAGGTGATGGGCCTCTTGGAGGGGGCGCCAGTGCATGAGTGGCGCGATCAGAGTGGGCATGGGCACCACGCACGTCGGAGGGGCGGCACACCCGCCGACCGCTCCGACCCTCTCGCCGTGACCGAGGACGATGCTTCAGCGGACTTGGAGGGTCGTGTCTTGGAGGGTGTGGGCGCTGCCGCGGCCGCCGCCGCTGGTGATGCAGTGAGCGACGGCCCTCGGCTGCGTCACGACGAGCACTCGGGCCGCGCCATGGTCCGGTTCGAGTACGCGCCCGGTGCAGCCTTCCTTGAGGCCGCCGGCCTGAGCGTCGTACCGAGCGACTCGATGAGCGTCCTGCTCGTCGGTCGAACGCGCCGTGATGGCTTCCCCGGGCGCGGCTCCAAGGTGAAGCCCCTGTACTGCCTGGGCGAGCCCGCTTTCTGGGCAGGCGTGCTCTGCATCGCGGGTGTCGTCGGCCAGCCCGGCGCCGCCGCATACGGTGGTCGAGGGCAGCCCGGTGAAGGCGAGTACCTCAACGGGTTCACGGCCGACAAGATGGACGATGGCGCGCTACACGTGCTCGTGGTGACTGTGGACAGCGACCACGGCGCCTACCACGCGTGGTTCGACGGCGCGCCCGCGGCGGTTGCTGACTTTGTCTCCAGTGCCACGGCGGGCTCCGGCCTCGCGCAGATAGGCGGCTCGGGCAGCAGCCGCACACGCCGGTTCCACGGCGACGTGGCCGAGGTGATCCACTACAACCGTGTCCTGAGTGCGCGCGAGCACCACGCCATCGGCCACTACCTCCAACACAAGTATCGAATCGCGGGGGCATACACGGACGAGCGGATGGCCCTGGATGCGGCCGAGGCGGCGCGTGGGCTCGTGGGGCGGGCCGAGACGAGCGCCGCGCTGCGCGCCGCGCTGTCGCCCCCGTCGCCAGCTCCCATGCTCATGCCAGTCTTGGCGGTTTCAGACTTGGCGGTCGACGGGGCGGTGGCAGAGGGCGTGGGGAGGCACATCGCTCGTCCGCCTCCCTCGGTGGCCCCCGCCACCGGTCTAGAAGCGGCGGTGATGGCGGCGGCGGCGCTGCCGGCGCAGGGGCAGCGTGTGCAGCTGCAGCAGCCACCGCACGCTGGGTGCCTTGCGTACCGCGGCGCGCTCGCCATTGTGGCAAGGGAGCCATGTGAAGATCACGAGGGTGGCGGTGGCGACGTGAGTAACGACGACCAGTCGCGACAGCTGTGGCAGTGGGAGTCTGCAGCGAAGGAGCTGCGACGCGCAAACGATCCTTCCCAATGCCTGACTTGGTTTGCCGACCTGGGCAGCTTTGGGGTGTGGGCTTGCGAGTTTGCGCACTCCGAGTTCGTCTTCGAGCCTCTAGCTCGCCGCTTCTGCCTCCTCGCCCTGCCCGCCACCTGCCTCACTCAGCGGATGTCCGAGCCGACGCGAGCCCTCGCCTTCGACGGCGGCGATGCCACAGCTGCTGCTGGCACTAGGGACGCTGATGCGAGCGAGAGCCGCGGCGCGGGCCCTCCGATTCAGCTGCACGCCGAAGGGAGTGCGAGCTGCCTGCAGGTGGAGGCGCCGATGCAGCCTTTGCTCGAGACCAGTTGCAGCCCGAGCCCGCAGCAGCGCTGGCAACTCACTTGGCCCCAGGGCGTCGTGGCGAGCGGCTCCGCTGCGACCCTCCACTACGCCTCGACGGCAGGGGTGCTTCATCTGTGCCTCGACCGCTTTGCGAGCAACGGAGGCCAGTGGGGAACTTGGCCATGTGATGCTCCGAACAAGCCAAACCAGCGCTTCATGAGCCCGATGGCGGTGGCAGCTGCCGCCGATTCGGCCTCTGCTGCTGCGGCTACGAGTGGCGGCAAGCTGTGCACTGCCTCCTCAGCGGGCATCGCGTGCGTGCAGCCGGCAGCCTCCGACGGGGCGGTGCTCCTCTCTTGGGCGGGCGATGCGCTCTGTCTCGCCCTCGCACCGTCTACAACGGAGAGCGATTCCAATAGCGCGCCGGGCGCAGCTGTGGCCGCGAAGCCGTGCTCATCCACCGACCCTTCACAGCTCTGGCGCTTCAATCACAGCGGCGGCAGCTTCGCCCCGTCCATCCTGCCGCCGGGCCAGTGCCTCGAGCTCAGCTCGCTCAGCTCCGCGCAGCAGCAGCTCGCACATGTGCGCCCGTGCTTAAGGATCGCCTCGGGCCAGGCATCCCTCGCAGGTGACCCGCTACTGAGCCAGAGCCAACGCTTCGCATGGGACGGTGCCGCCCGCCGCTACTGTGTCTCACTCGCGGCAGCCACGCGATTTGAGATGCGCCGCTGCCTGCAAGCCGCCCCTCAGCCGGCCGCCATCACCGTCGCCTTCGTCTCCGCAGCGGCGACCGTCCCATTAGGAGGCGACAGCGAGCTGCCTCCTCCCGCAACCCCAATGTGCCTACGAGCGCCGGGACGCTTTCGCATGCTCGAGCCCGCCCGATGTGCCGTGCACGACATGGCTCAGCGATGGTCCTTTGCGCCCACGCACGGCACAGCGGCGGCCGTCGTCGCTGCTGGCACCTTTCATTGGCAAGCCGACCCGGGCGTGTGCCTTCGCTTCTTTGCAGAGGCGGCGAGCTTCGCTGCATGGGCTTGCGAGGAGCAAGGCGGGGACGCGGGCGGCGGCGACCAGAGGTTTGAGCTCGAAGAGCAGCCCGTGGGCAGAGCTACTGCCTCTGCGCCGCCGCAGCGCTTCTGCGTGCGCTTGCGGCCTGGGGGCTCCGAGAACAAGGCGTGCGTCGTCGTTGCTGCTGACGCGTGATGCTCGTGAAATGTAGCTCGTGAAGGCGGCCATAGCGCACAATGTAAATGTACATGTAGTGATTTACGGTCTTCAGTCAAGTAGTTCGCTAAATCGAGCGGAAGCATCACGACGGGTGAGCGCGGGTAATGCGACGAAACTACTGTATCTGAAAACTATGACGCGTTGTGTTGAACAGCATCGCGTCAATGGCCTACAGTTCTCTCCTCGCGCTCTTGACGGTCTCAATTCGACTCGATCCGCTCCTGGGCAAGGTTTCGACCCCGATGATCGGCTCGGCCGGCGGCGATAATGCCACTCAGGCCCGTTGTTCAGCCCCGCCGCCCTACAACTCGTCGCTTGCTGCGGCAGCAGCCACGGTAAGCAGCGGCGTCGCTTTCCCCGCCGATTTCACCGCCCATGGCACCCAGTGGATGCGTGAGCCTGCGATGGGGCTCATCTCTCGCACTTGCCCTCTCGATGGCATGATGGGTGCCCTGAAGCAAAGCCAGTGGGCGAAGCCGCGCGCCACCGTGTGGTATTTCATCGACGCGGCCATTCGATTCATCGAGGAGCTCTTGGCGTTCAATGCGTTCAACCGCGACAAGGACGGCGCGCTCTCTATCCTCATAGTTCTGCATTGGTTCCTCACGAATCCTCGCCTCTGGCTCTTCGTGGTTATCTCCGCCGTGCACATCTTCATCATCTCGTGCACCAAGATCCCCAAGCTCATCGCCAGGGCCGCCAACCGTAGGCG
>Ga0210248_100898_pt1 | contig 25029 bp, 17 predicted proteins | sample ChrtobMetP3_32mM_FD_155493 | JGI IMG/M metagenome (GOLD analysis project Ga0210248, IMG submission 155493) | Chrysochromulina tobin associated microbial communities from unialgal haptophyte culture, Seattle, Washington, United States - P3_32mM | ecosystem: Host-associated > Algae > Haptophytes >...
TCCCGATTACACGACTTTTGTTGGAAACTGGGAATTTCAACGTCATGGAATTTCGAGGGGGCTAGGATTACAATTCCGAAATTCCAGGATTTCAATTCCAAGTCCGCGCCTGCACTGTCACCTCACCTCTTCCCATGTTTTCCCCATGTATTTCCCCATGGTATTTTCCCCAAGGGGTGCTCGCTTTTCACAACTCCGAGTGATGCAGGTGGCAACACGTCGATAAACGCGGTGAACCGGTGAGGGGTCGTGGGTCGTGAAAGACTAACGGAAAAGTTACCTCTTTGATCACACTGACCAAGCGCCTCAAAAGCGCAGCGCGCGCACCGTAATACGCGATGGTGTCGCCTCGATCGCGACGCCTAACCCTTAAGCCTAACCCGAACACACGGAAACCAATAACGGAAACTCCGACGGAGACACGGAGTGCACACAAGTTACAAGTTTCAAGTTTGGGCGAGAATATGGCCTGCGTTGTTAGCGGCCTTGTCATCACACTTGCCTCCGCAAGTGACCCCATGTTCACACCTTTCCTTACACTGTTAAATTCACACATCAATTGTGCTGACACATGGCTTCCCCTTTAGCTTCACTTCCTGTCCGCGTCGACGTGTCCCGTGTGGTGGAACTGCCGACGGTGCTTCGCTTGATGTATGCCAGTTTCGCCGCTGGCGGCTGCCTCGGGCTCTGGGGCGGCGTGCTTGGGTGTACAGACTTCCTGTGCCAGGACCAGCCCGAGAAGCGCCGGCGAGCCCGCCAATTTGGAGCGCTCGTCACCATGCTTTGCGGGATCTCAGCAGCCGGCATCCTGGTGCTCACCGCTCCCAGCAGCAAGTCCAAGGCCTAGTGGCTGGTCGCTACACATTGTACTCTCATAATTGCAGAGTGAGCAGTGTCACAGGCACCCTGTGTGTGATGTTCTTACGCCATGATGGATGATGTTCTTACGCTGTGTGATGTTCTAACCCTGTGTGTGCTGTACGGCTCTGTAACCTCTAGCATCATCGAGGCGCTCACTGGTAGCGCGCCGGCGCCGTGACCATCGAACGAGCGTCATCGAGCGAGCGGAGCCTGCGCAGCATGGGCTCCGCAGTCGTCGCCACTGCTTTGCAGTGGCCGCCCGCGAGATCGAGGCCGGGCGTGCGCACTGAGATGGCCGAGTGCACCTCCTCGGGTGAGGCGCGCAGCCGTGCGCTCGCGTACTGCAGCGGCAGCGGCTCCGCGCCATGGCGAGTCACCCAAGGATGAGCCGCCATCTCCGCGAGCGTGGCGCGCTGTGAAGGCTCCTTGTGAAGGATGCGCGCGAGGAGCTCCTTAGCGAGTGACGAAACCGGTGCCGTCGGAGGCGGCCCGCCGTCGGTGCGCGCGCCTGCAGCGCCCGAAACGGCGTCGGCCGAAACGGCACCGGTCGACGGGCTGGCGGCGGCCGCGCTCGTCACCCCTGCCGTTGGAAAGCGGAGTGGCTGGGTGCGGATGGCGCGCTCGATGGTGGCCGCGGCGCCGAGGAAGGAGGTTGAGCGACTCGCAAGGGTGGCTAGCGATGCCGGATCCTGAGGACGATCACGGATGGCAGTGACTGTCCCGTCGGGCAAGATGGCCACCTCGCCGCCGTCGTCGTCGTCGCTGTCGCTCTCGCCCAGCCTCGCGCCCGCAGCTATGGAAATGAGCAACTCCGTTGAGCTCACCAAGCCTGCGGCCTCGGCTGCGGCCTCGGCTGCGGACTCGCCGCGAGCGCTCGCTTTGTCTCCGGTGTCCTCGTCGTCGGCACCGCCCTTTGCTGGCCATGGGCTCGTCGCGTGCGGTGCGTCCACCAAGGAAGCCTCGGAGGCAGCCAGCGGGAATGGCAGCCGACCAAAGAGCATCACGAACAGGCACACCCCCAAGCTCCAAACATCGGCTTGGGAGCCATTATGAGGGCCAGGCACGTACGTCTCAGGCGCCCGAAACGCTGGGGTTCCGTCCGAGGACTCAAGGAGCAGCGCGGACGAGGCACGTCGCAGTGTCGCGCGCGCCTCGGCGACTGCCCACGCACGTACGTCCGCACTAGCGGCGCCCGCCCCGTCGGCCGTCCCGCCCGCCGTCCCGTCAGCCGTCCTGCCTGCGCGGGAGTTGGCGGTGGCGTCTCTACTCGACTCGATCGCTGCGTTCGCTTTGAGTGGCGCCCGTGACGGCGCCGCAGCTGCCCTCGGTTTTTCGAGCGCCACCACCGCGCCCTGCAGCGTCGTGCCGGGCGCCTCGACCGGCGTGAGCGCCGTACCGGGCGCAGCCGCCGGCTTGAGCGTCGTTCCGGGCGCATCTGCCGGTATCAACGCCGTGACGGGCGCCGCTGCCGGGATGAGCGCCGCGCCGGGCGCCAATGCCGGCTTGAGCGTCTGCAGGAGTGTACTGATCACGCCGATCTCCTCCTCGAGATCGCGCCGCCACGCGGCGCGCCGCTCGCCTACCGGTACGAGCATGCGCGCGACGCCAAAGTCGGCGATCATGGCGCGCCCGTCGGCGGCAAGCAGGATGTTGTCGGGCTTCAGGTCCTGGTGCACAACGCCGTGCATATGGAGGTACGCGAGCCCGCTCAGGATGTCGCGGAAGCGCTGACGAGCGCGCTCCTCGCTGAGCGCCGACCAGGTGCGCCCGCCCGGGTGCGGCGCGCCCATGAGCGTCCCACCGGACACGTAGTCCATCACGAGGTGCAATCTCTCTGCCGCGAGATCGTCGATGACTGCATGCAGCCTGACGACATTTGGATGGCGCAGCTTCTTCATCACGGCGATCTCGTTGCCGACAGCCTCGAGCATGCTGCGGTAGCCGCCTGTGGAAGGGTCCCACTGGCGCTGCTTTGCGATCTCCAGCTTGCGGAATGTCTTGAGCGCGAACAGTTCGCCGTCGGTGCGCTCGCACAGCCGCACGGTGCCAAAGCGGCCGCGCCCGATCACGTGCAGCTTGCGGTAAAAGAGGCCGCCGCCACCATTCAGAAGGCTGGTTGGCCCATCGTCGCGAGCAGCGCCATTGACTGAGCTCCCGACGCTCATCGTGCTGCCTGTGCTGCCATATGCCCAGCTGTACCGTGCTGCAACACCTGCCGCCGCAGGAGCCCGCGGCATGCCGGCTGCTGAGTCAGCCGCGTGCGAGTCGTGGGCCTCATGGCCGAGCTCGGTGAGCACAGTCGTCATTCGGTTGTTGTCGCAGGAGATGCCGCACCATACTTGGAAGCTCCGGCTGTTGAGTTGGCCCATCACGACGGCTGCCGAAGGCCCAAAGAGGCCGGTCGACGCCCTGCCGTCTTCATACCAACACGAAAAGACAACGTTCACAGATCAGCACAAACAATTCCACTGACCGCGCGCGCCGCGCGCACGCACCGCGCAGCCGGTGGCACGGTCCCGTCTCCCGACCTCTTCGAGTGCGAGATGTCGTGTCGTGTGTAGAGACCGTGTGCGTTCCATGGTGCGTTCGTCGTATGTGCCGGTTTCGAAAAGTTGACCACATGCAGGCCCCGCTCCACTCACCCCCTCTCGCCCTCGACCAGCATGGCCCTCCATCTTCCATCTCGTCATGCATCTCGTCTGGCCCTGTCTCATCTGCCACACGCAGTGTGAGGCAGGGCTGTGAAAGGATCGTCATCCGATTCACTCTCAACAGAACAGCACGTCGTGCCCACGCGCCTTCTGCCCCTCGCCTTAGGTTCGCCTTAGGTTCGCCGCCGATCCATTCGAAGCCACCCATGGCGATCTCCCGCGATCTTGCGAGTTCATCGCCATGGGATGCTCACGAGATGGGGACGTCCTCTGGCCCTGCCTCGAGGATGCCCTCGGGCATTGCGCGTTCGGCCAGGGCGCCTGGCTTGCCGCCCGCGCCGAGGCCCTCGCCGTCTTTCGCGCCACCCGCCGGCGGCGCGCACGCTGGCCCCATGGCCGCCGCGCGCGGCACGGCCGGTTTGCCTACGGCGACTCCGGCTGCCCTCCGATGATCTTCAGGCGACTCCGGTTTCCGCCGTGCAGTCGAGGGACGCACCGAGAGCGGCCGGTTGGTCGACGGCAGCGTGTAGTTGTTCAGCGCCTTGGCCGCATTGTGCCCGTCGGCGGCCGTGGCGAACGAAACGTAGAAGCTTCCCTTGGGAGAGCCATCACTCTTCCTCTGGAGAAACACCTCCGCGAGCGCGCCGTATTGAGAGAAGAGCTGAGCCACGTCCTCCTCTGTGAAGGTGCGCGGGAGGTTCGTCACGTGCAGACGATCCCAAGCTTGGCCCTGCGACGGCGAGTCAGCCTGATCCGAGTGCGTCGTCGCCGACATCTGGCCCTCGAACCCGCTGCCTGTCCCGTTGCCGTGCCCGTGCCCCTTGCCGTTCGCATATCGTTGCATAGGGGGGTACAGCACGCTGGCGCCGTAGCGGGCACCGCCCATCTCGGCGCCGACTCGATGGTACATGCTTGAGTCGTCATGGGTTGGGCTGCCAGAGCCATCGGCGCCCCACGAGTGCGCCTCGGCGCCCCAGCTGCTGCCTGGTGGCGGCGGCGGCAGCTGCGTGCCATCCATCATCGCTGGCGAGTACGTACTGCCATAGGCCTGCTGCGAATAGCCGTGCTGCGCATATCCGCCCGCGCCGTGCTGGGCATATCCGCCCGCGCCGTATGGCATCGCGTGCATGCCGGGCATGTGATCCATAGAGTTACCGCCGTAGGGATTCATGCCCATCGATGCGCCCATGCCCATCGGCCCCAAGCCCATGCTCGGCACCATCCCCATCGGCGTGTGCATCCCGACCGTCGCGGCGTGCATGCCGTTCATGCCGTTCATGGCGCCGGGCCCGCCCATCACCGCGCCAACGACGGCGCCCCCCATCATGCCCCCTCCCGTAGGGAGAGTCCCTCGACTGTGCCCGTGCATCGCCATCCATTGGCCGCCGTCAGCGCCGAGGCCCAGAGGCGCCATGCCGTACGGCGCCATGCCGTACGACATGCCGTGCACTCCCATGTGCGGCGGTAAGCTCATCTGACCCATCTGCCCGCCGCCGCCGGCTGCGCCGGCTGCGTCGCCGTAGCGCCCCATCCCCCCCGCCCCTCCCGGCGGACTCATCTGCCCCCCGTACGTGCCCGCCGCCGCCGCGCGGTTCGGGTTGCGGGGCTCGAAGGGCTCTGCAAACTTGACGACCATCTGGCGCGCCGCGCCGGGCAGCGCGAACGTTCCGTGGAGCTGCATGCACGCCTGGTTGGCCGCCTCCTGGGTGTAGTAGCGAATGAAGGCGCACCCCTTCGAGCGCCCGTCCTTCTCTCGCATCATGAAGACCTCGGCGAGCGGCCCAAATTGTCCGAAGAGCGCGTACATCTCCGCCTCGCCCGTCGAGTATGGGATCATCCCCACGAAGATCTTGAAGCCGAGGGAGTTGAGGCCGAGGGGGCCCGCGGGAGGCACCGCCGCGCCGCCGGCGCTGCCGCCGCTCACGTGGGCAGCACTGCCCATGTGGCCACCGCTCATCCCATACGGCCCCATGCCCATCGAGGTGCCCATGACCGTTGGACCCATCCCCATGTGCGCGGCCATCGACCGGCCGTTGGTCGCTCCGTCTCGGGCGCCATAGCCCGTGGGCATGGCCGAGAGCCTCGTAGGCACGGCGCCGACGCCACCGCCCGAGACGGCGCTCTTGTGGCCGGTGGCGGTGGCGGAGGGCACATGCCCGGCCGTCGCACAGCCGTTGGACACAGGGCTCGTTGGGGCACTTTCGCGCGTTTCGGCAAATTGGATGCTGAGTGTCTGCTGCGCGCCGGGCAGCGTGCTCGTGTGATTGAGGGCGGCGCACGCGGCGACGGCGTCCGCGCGGCTGGCGAAGCGCACGAGCGCGGCGTTGCTCTTCAACGAACTGTCATCCAACCGCCGCGTGATCTGCACCTGCTTCACCTCACCGTGATCTCCGAAGAGCTCGCTCAGGTCAGCTTCGGTCGTCTCAAGAGGCACGTTGGTCACCACCAGACGGGTCTCCATCTTCTGACGGAGTCCCTCGGCAAACTTGACGACGAGCGGCTTGCCTGATGAGGGAGGCAATCGGAGGTCATCCGAAGTCATCAGAAGTCATCAGAGGCCATCAGAGGCCATCAGAGACCATCTCACGACGAGCGGCTTACCGTTGAGCACTAGCTGGTCGCTCAGCGCGTCGATCGCCGCGCGCGCCGCCTCCTCCGTCGAGAAGGTCACGAAGCCGCAGCCGCGCGACATCTGAGTCGCCTTGTCCAAAATGATGCTCACCTCCTCGATGTGGCCAAAGGGCTCGAAGTGCGGGTGCAGCTGCTCGGCTGTCATCGAGACTGGAACCTGCGCGCCGCGGCCGGGGCGGGTGGGTGGCGCGCCCGGCATGCGAGAAGGCCGCCCAGGGCGGGTGGGCGCCGCGGCCGGCATGCGTGGAGGCCGTCGCAGCGCAGAGGGCTCGTGCGTAGGCATGCTGCGATCGCTGCTGCCACTGCGGCCGAGAGTGGCTGTGCCGCACCTGCCCCACGAAGAGTTTGAAGGGTGTCTTTGTCGGATCATCAGCATCGCCCACAGAGGTGGGCGGTGACTGAGGGCTGTCCATTCCGACGTAGAGGGTCAAGTTTCCAGGCCTGTTGCCTTGCGACCTGCAATGTGAGCGTCCGGGCGACACCGCCGTCAGCTTCAGCGGGAAGCCAAACGGTGGCGCAAAGGCTCAGGCAGCAGGCTGGACGGTCCAGGCAGGCTGCCAGGCAAACCGCGCCGGCGTGCAGCAGCAGGCCGTTCGCGCTGGTCGGCACTCTCACAGTCCGGTTCCCCTGGCAGACTTGTCGGGAAGGCGGCCGTCGGGAAGATGTTACGATGCAGAAGATGCAAATTTTTATGTTGGGAAAGATTGAACAATCTCGAACAAAACGCCGTCGGAGCTCCCGATATGTATTACGTGTACTAGGACTCCCCACAAGCAGGGGTCGCTGGTGTTCCCCCCCGTCGTTCGGGTGTAGTGTTCGTCGCTCGCGCAACATGTATCGGATACTCAAACTCTGTCTCAGGACGTCAAGAATCAAGAGATTCTATGTAACTAAAACTATTTCACAGATACGTGTCATCAGCGACAGCGTACATAGTAGATCGTGTAGTGCTTCGAGCGCCCAACAGGCGATCGAGTCGATTCCTATGTGTACTGACAATCGGCCGCCCTAATCCTGAACTTATGATTGTCCACTCAGTTTGTAATCAGGGTATGAGGAAGGGGTGCAAATCCAGAGATGAATCCCTCCCCTACCCCCTTGGGTAAAAGTCGTCTCAGCCGTCAGCCGTGGCTCAGGGCAATCGGGGGCTTATCAGTGGCCATCGCGCGCAAATTCAACGCCTCCTGCGCGTGCGCCTCGAGCCGCCTCGCAAGGCCGGCCATGTCACGCTCGCGCGCCAGCTTCACTGGCGTGCAGCCGTAGCACTCGATGGCGATCGTGCTTGGGTCGGCCTTGGCGAGCGCACGTGCCACTGGCTCGTGGCCCTCCTCGACGGCAACGTGCAGCGCCGTCTTGCCATGCGGCGTCGCCCGAGGATCAGCTCCAGCACGCAGCAGCAGCTCGCACCCCTCGATGTTCCCCTGGCGAGCGACTTCGGTCAGCGCCTCGGCTAATGTGTCACGCGTGCAGTAGCACGACGAGATCAAGTGTCGCAGCGGTGTGAGGCTCTCCTGGAACGTGGCCGCCTCACGGAGCGCTCGTGCCACATGCGTGGCGGCGGCGGGGTCGGCATCGGCGTCGGGCACAGCGTGAGCCATCGAGAATGCGTACTCTCCGTGCGCGCTGTACGACGTCTCGGACGGAAGCCGCGCATAGTTTCGGCCGGTGGCCATGTCGCAATTGAATTGAAGATGTCTCGACGACACCACGTGCTCTGGCAAAAGCTCTTGCCAGAAGAGCTGCGGTCGGAACCTGAGCTTGACTCCGGCGAGTCCACCGACAGAACGGCCCGGAAGGCAGTCGGATGCCTCCATTGTGCAAAACTCTGAGTGGCGCGCTCAAGTTGCGTGTGAATTGGCGTTAAACACGAATACAAGAGTCTCAAAACCACGAAGGCAGCACAGGGAGTAGGGACCGTACAGTAAGCTCACAAAAAGGGCCGTCGCAAGGTCTTTACGTAAAGGTCCGGATGGCGGAACTGTGACTCAACGTCGGTGCTGCTGGATCTATCGTATGAATATAGTAGTAATGAAAAGCCTGCAAATCATGGCCTCAGACTTTTTTGCGAGTTAACATTCGATCCGCTTCAAGTTCCTCTCCGACCGACGCGGTTATTCGATTACGAACACGTGTTGGTACACGAGGTCACGACGCGTGGACGCGATCGACGTCGACAACACGTGTGTGAATGTTGAGAACGACATGCTTTTGCGCAGCGCGCGCTCAACCAACAAAGAAGGAGTCCGCAATGCGCTCGCACCGCTCCTTTTCGCCGCCCTCCCACTTGGTGGCGCCGGCGGAGGTGAACAGGATGTACGCGACGCCCTCAACCTCGTAGACATCAGCAAAGGCGAACCGATCCGTCGCGCGCTGGTTGGCCGGCGTGATCACGGTATATTTGAGAGCGATGCGGCGTCGCGCCGTGGCGGCCCCCTCGGGCGCGTCGATCATCTTGGCCGACGTCGTCTTGTAGGCGTCGATCTCGACTCCCTCGCGAACCAGCTGCCCATCAGGGCTGAAGATCGACTCGGCAAACCACTGTTTCGGCGTCTCGGCGAGGGCGGTGCCGGGCAGCGGCGCCCTGAGCACGAAGACTCGCAGCCCCGAGTTGCCGTCGACGAATGCGATTCCTCCTAGCGCGCGGCCAATCTGCTGAAACTGCTGTGGGAAGTCAAAGTGCATCGTGAGCGAGAGCGCCTTGGCACCCTTGGGCGATGAAAGCTGATCCTCGTAGCGACTGTACTGCCCGAGCGGCGGCAGCGGCGAGATGTTGCCAGCGACGGAGAATCGCTGCGCGAACACGGCCGCGGAGGCACCTGCTGCGGCGGCTGGCGGACGGCAATGGCTCAGTATGGCAGCGGCGGTGGCCGAATTCAGCAGGGCCCGCCGCGGCATATTAGGCCAGGGCATTGTGAAAGTGAGTTGCCTGGCGAGAGTTGCGCGCGGTGGAACGGCATCGGAGTGAGCTGCCAGCGCCAGAAGCAAGAGTAGCCGCCCACACGTCGTCTCCCTTGCCATTGTCTCCCTTGCCATTGAAGGGGATTTGAAGGTTTCGGTCCCCGTCGCCGGGCCGCTTGATTGCGCCAAGCGCGATTTCGTCATTCGCTGTACGAAAGCATCATGAAGCATCTCCCACTTGAGGCACACGCGCCACCAATCCTGCGTGCACAACCATAGATTCCGATTAGGCGGCCGAGTGTTCATAGTCAATTCAACTTGCGTTGACTTGACCACTTTTGATTTGGAGTCTACAGAGTACAGTCATGATACTTGAATGGTTCACAGCCCCCCCAGTCAGTACCGGTTGCAACCGGTACGTACCGGTACTCGTCACTGTACGGCCCGAAATAGTCGGTTTTGCTTTCGGCGCGGTTTCACCCCATGTTTGAAACGACTCGACTGTGGCGGTACACGGTACAGCGACGGAACGCGTACATAAAGTGCGACTGGTCGCCCGTCGTGTGCGCTGGGAATCTGCTTCCCCCCCTTCGGCATGTGACAGTTTGATTGTCACTCGTCACATCTCCAGCAGCTTCGCAAGGTAGTTGCGCAGCGCGGGCGACACGCCGGCGCGCCGCTCCTCGACGATGGCGAGTATTCCGTTCATGCCGCGCTTCTCAAGGGTGCGTCTGGCAGCCTCGATCTCGTCGAGACGCGCCTCGGCCTCATCGATGGCGTCCCACGCGCGATCTCGCTGCGATCTCAGCTGCGCCACGACGGCCTCGAGCGAGCGGTATTGCGAGCGATCTGCCTTGGTCTCCACCGCATCTCGATCCTCGAGCACAACCTCACCCGTGCGCTCAATCGACGAGCGTAGCGCGCGCAGCCGCTCGCTCGCCTCTTCGCGCCGACGGAGTAACTCCGTCTCCTCTGCCCGCAATCCTCGCAGCCGATCCTCCACCCGTTCAGCCAGGACTGTGAGCCGCCTGTCGATGTACGCGTTCTGCTTGGAGGAGACGCTCACGGCGGCGCGCGGTGTCCTCGAGGCGCTCCCGCTGCCGCCACTGCCGCCGCCGCGGCCGCGGCCGCTGCGACCGCTGCTGCGGCCGCCGCTGCCGCTGCTGCGGCCGCCGCTGCGACCGCTGTTGCGTCCGCCGCTGCGTCGGCTGGGCGCTGATTGGGCGTCGTCCTGGGCGTCGTTGGCTCGCTCGCTGCCCCGGCTTCGCCAGCGCCGCCAGCGCTCTCGCAGCCCCCACCCGAACCATCGCCGCCTCGGGGCATCGTCCTTGTCGTCGTCGCCCTCCTCCTCTTCCTCCTCCTCGTACTCGCGTGCTGAGCGGCGCCCGTCACGTCGCCTACGCGTGGGGGTACCGCCGAGAGTCGCCGCGACGCGCTCGAGCCCCTCGCTCACCCCCGCATTGTCCTCGTCGTCCTCCTCGAATGGCTCGTCCTCCGCCCCTGCTCCGCGCCCTCCGCCCCACCGCCCGCGCCGCTGCCACGAGCCAAGCCGTCGAGGGCGACCTCCGTACACCATGTCCTCCGCACCACGATCTTCATCTTCTTCCTCATAGTACGAGGCCGTGCGCCGGCGCCGAGCCGATTGCGGCGCCGCCGACGCGCGCGGCCTGCTGCTCGACGGAAGGACGCGGCGCGCCCGGCGCCTCCGACCGACCGCCTCGTTCTCGTCCTCGTCCTCGTCCTCGTCCTCGTCCTCGTCCTCCCAAGGCGGTCGCCGCCCGCGCCCAGACTCCAGGCCACGCGGCGGGCCGGACTCCCACGGCGTGCCATCAAGGCGCGTGTACGGCCAGCCAAACGTGTCGTCCTCGCCCGGCTTGAAGAGGTACTCATCGCCCGAGGCATCCCACACGCCCAGCCACCAGCGGTACACTTGCGCACGCCAGGTCTGCTCTCGGCGGAGCAAGCCCTCGAACTCGACGACGCGCCAGTCGTCCTCGTCTGCGGCCGTCGTGCCCAGCTGTACTAGGGTGCGATCGAGCGCCTGCCCGTCCTGCTCGGCCCAATCGCGCTGCAGCCGCGAGCGCCACGCGAGCTCGCCCGCGTCGCGTCGCAGCCAGTCCGTCGCGCCCGGGTGGCGCTCACCAAACTTGGACAAGCTGCGGCTGCGCTCCGCCCCTCTGACGGAGCGGTCGGCCACCGCCGTACCGAGCGGCAGTGGAGCCTCTGCCGCACGCTCCACGGGAGGCTCGTCCGTACCTGCGCTGTCCTGGGCGGCGGCCTGCGGCGGTAGCTCCGAATCGGCTGCCACTCTCTCCTCAGCGATTGGCGGCGATGAGACACGTCGCCATGGCGTGGTCGCGCGGCCGAAGGCACCGTGCAGAAACATGGGAGCACTGCGATGACACGTTTGTACCGCTGAAGCCACGAGCACAGGGACAAGCATCATCAAGGAGGTCATGAGATCAATTCCTACGTGGTGCTCAGTACAACGCTTTACACCACGGAAAGAAAACAAGGGACTACCTGCAATGTGAGCCCTCACTCCTTACGCTTAAGAGCCCCCTTGGCCTTGGCCAGAATCATGGGATAGCCAAAGAAGCCGCCCAGCAGCACATTGACGGGCACCACCATCGCCACGCAGCCGCGCAAGAGCATCGAGCGGCCGGTGAACATGCCCAGGCTGCTGTACGCAGCGTACGCCTCGGCGCCCGCACCGAGTGGGAATGTGAGAATGGGAGCCAGGTAGCGCAGCCGGCGCGCGGATCGGCTCGCCGGCGCGAGGAACATTGGGTAGCGGCACACCTGCCAGATGAGGCCAGAGGAGGTCAGAGGAGGTCAGAGGAGGTCAGAGGAGGCCATCAGCGAGGTCTCAGAAGGCCCTCAGAGAGGCCAACAGAGGCCAACAGAGGCCATCAGAGGCCAACAGAGGCCATCAGAGAGGCCATTAGAGAGGCTCATCAGAGGCCATCAGAGGCCATCAGAGGCCATCAGAGGCCATCAGAGAGGCCATTCGAAGCCATCAGAGGTCATCAGAGGCCATCACCGGGCGGCGGCACACCTCGGTCAGGCTCCACGCGAGCAGCACAATCTTGGTCGGGAGAGCGTGTGGCATAGCGGGGAGCACTACGATTGCACTGATCGCGCGCACGCCGCGCACGATGGCCCCAAGGAACACATTGCCACGCGCCGTCCCGAGCACGATCTGAGCGAGCTCAAACACACACACGGCCTCGAGCGCGAGCGTCGTGCTGAGCAGCGTCGAGCCCCACGCGCCGCTCACGCTCTCCCACTCCCAGCACAGGAAGCTCAGCACACCGAGCCAGCCGAACAGCGCGCATGCATTGAGGGCGGTCTGCCACACAGGCCGCTGCTGCTGCGGCGCCTTGTCGTCACCACCCGCCTGCGAGCCCCCTTGCCCCGGCTTGGGCGTGATCGCGCGCTTCTCCTCGACTTCAAAACGGATGCCCACCCGACGGAGGCGCTCGACGAGCCGATTCACACCGACCGAGCCGCCCGAGCCCACGAGTGCGCCCGGTGTGAAGACGCCGCCACTCACGCCCAGGAGCGGCCGGTCCTCGAGCACGCAGCGCGCCATGGCGAGGAACATGAGTGACGTGGCAATGTAGCCGGGCTCAGGGCCCGAGACCGAGGTGCGCACAAGCACGTCGAAGCCCGTCTTCGGCGGTGCCTCGGCTGAAGCTTGCGCCCAGCCCTTGCCAAAAAAGGTAGTCTTCCATGAGGAGGCAGCGAGGGTGGCCTCGGACGGCCCTTCGTCCGTGAATGCGCCGAGCGTGAACAGCTTCGGATGCTTGAGCAGCAGCTTGCGCCCCCAGCTGCGCGCCGACAGGACATTGAAGAGCAGCCCCATCACCGCCGTGGCCAGCGCCCATTTCGCACCCGCGACGCAGAACGAGGCGCCGAATTGGGGCGTGAGGTAGGGCTCGCCGGGCTTGCGCGGCGCGCGCGCGAGGGCGCGCTGCGAGGTGCGCACGACGGCCACGTCCGAGCCAGGGAAGAGGAACGCGTATTGGCCCAGCTCCGCCTTGTACGTGGGTCCGGTGGCGACCCGTAGACGCGGGCCGAGGGGCACGGGGCCCACCGACGAGCCAGGTGCCTCGGCCTCGAGCTTGGCGAGGAGCTCCTTGCGCTGCGCACGCGTCTCCTTGGCGCCGCCAAAGCCGTGCACGGCCGCGTAGAAGGTCGTCGCGTGAGCGGCCGCCCCCTCGAGTGGCCCATCGACGGAGAAGGTGTGGTACATGTCGGCGTGCGCGCACAGGCTGGGCGGCGGCATCTGCAGCGCGGTGAAGAGCGTCCCAATGTCTGCGGGCACGGAGTCAAAGGCACACGCGTGCACGATGATCACGCCTGCCGCTTTGGCCGCCTCAGTGTGCCGAAGCAGGCACCGATCGATGAACTCGGGCTCGCCACACAGGTCGACATAGTCGGTCTTGGCCGCGATGCACGCCGTGACGACCGGCTCGCCGTAGAAGCGGTATGGGCCGGTGGCGTTCATGAGGATTGCAGCGCGTGCGCACATGGCCGTGAGCGAACCGGAGTCGCCCACGTCGGCCACCACAACGCCTGTGGGCTTGAGGCCATGCTTGGTCGCCATCGCCTCAAGCTTGGCCTTGGAACGGCCTGCGATGGCCCAGCGAGCGCACGCCCATGAACCGCCCGACGCGGCCATCCCGCCGAGCGCCCGAGCGACTTGCTCGCCCGTGTATCCTGTCGCTCCGTAGATGATGACGTCGAACTCGCGCTTCGGCGCCATGGAAACAAAGAAGAGTGTTGGGCTTCGACGGTTTCATTTCGACAAACTTTTGGTGCGGCATGCCCATCCAAAACCAGCATGCAAGAGGGGGGAGGGGGGGGGAAAGGGGATTTTGTAAGGTGGTACCGGATCGTCTGATGAGATTCGCACCGAAAAGGAAATAGGGGAGGGCGACGCGTATTAAGAGGGGACGGACACGCCCGCCGTCCCCACGACTCCATGTACTCGGCCATGATGGCCTCGAATTCGCCCGAGTTCATGATCTTGCGCACGTCGTCGGCCGAGAAGAGCCGGTACTTCGCAGCCGAGAAGAGCCGGTACTTCGCAACGGACATTTGAGTGCGAGCCAGCCGTCAGCGGTCATGATCGAGCTCACGACGGCCGGCTCGACGTGTTGCTCCTTCCGCAACTCGTCGACCAGGTACCTTGGTACCATGCGCACTCCACTACTGAGGAGGCTGTCCAAGTGCGGCCACGTACGGACCAGCAGCTCGGCCGCCTCGGACCGGTCCGCGCAATGAACCAGGCCCATGGCCGGCGCCGAGAGCTCCATGCGCAAATACTTGGTGAGTTCCAAGATCTCGGCGAGGAACCACCCTGTTTGAGATCGCCCCAGAGCAAACCGGTGTTGAGGACGAATCCGTCAATCTTGTCCGGCTCCTGGGGGTCGAGCTTGGGATCGACGAACGAGCACAACTGCGCGTAGTCGTACATCCCCGCATGCGTGCCCGAGAGAGAGCTCGCTGAGGGCTGGCTTCGCGTTGGAGGTGGAAGGCCTTGTGCTCGCGCACCCACGTCTCCGCCGACTGCAGGCGCGCTAAAGGCTCGTCCTTCGAGACTAGGGAGAGCCTGAAACACGGCTCTCCCACTGGGAGAGCCTGAAACACGGCTCTCCCACTGTCAACACGCACGCACCGGTCCAGCCATTGTTGCTTGAGGGGCATCGCGTGCTCTTCGGCGGAATCGTAGATGAGGACCTGTTGTGGACGCAAAGAGCTTGGCCACAATTCCCATCATACACGATCGGATTGATGATCAAGATTGCTTGAGGCAAGCCGCGAGCGAGGGTGTAGAGGCTGTCGCACGTCAGCATGCTCCGCGCGTTGATCGTGTACAGGCGTGAAAGATGAAAGATGCTGCTGGATCAAGAACCTTTTGAAGTAGTCGAGTTCGTTCGAGAAGCGGCCAGCCTCAACGGCGGTCACCGCCTTGGTACCATGCGCACTCCACTACTGAGGAGGCAGTAGCTGTCCAAGTGCGGCCACGTACTGACCAGCAGCTTCGCAGTGCTTTTGCTGTAGTCGCCAACTCTACGCACGTACGCAGGTCGATTTCTGAACACAAGATGACCAGCTCCTCGAGCTCAGAGCGCGTATGCCTTGGAAGGAGATTATGAAGGTTTGACGATAGTTCCATAATCACAGCTACCTGCACATGGGATTGGTAAGGGAATGGCATAGACGATAGAGGATCAGAGAGGGGCAAGGAAGGCCATCAGAGACAATCGAGCAAGATCAGACGCGATCAGATGAAGACCTAAGGGTTGAGGTTCGGCACGCACCCGTGAGATTGAAGTCACACCACCGTACGGATCATCTGGCCTTTATTGAGCCAGGTGGCTTGCGCCCATGCTTGGGCGCATGCTTGGGCGGCAGCCCCACCTGCTGGAGGTTCTGCGGCCACTGTGCTCGTGGGCTGCTGGCGGCGGCGTGCTGGCATGCATTTAGCGCGGCCATCAGCGTCGGCTGAAGGCCTGAGCTAGTTTGTGGCTGCTGCTGATACATGCTCGGCAGTCCCGCGCTTGCGGGGCCGAGCGGCTGCGGCAAAGGCGGCGGCTGATAGTCCCCATACACAGCAACAGGGTGCCTAAAAATGAATTATTAATTGCCCTCCAGGTTTCTTGCGTGCCAGTCGTAGCAGTGTGGAGATTTGCTTAAGATTCAAGAACGCAAATACAAAAAAGTCTTCATTTTGCTTCACACACGGGTGTTGTGAACTTGACTTGACTTGACTTGACTTGACTTGTCTTGACTTGTGAGTGAGAATGAAGCGACTGTGACGTGTGCGAGGTGTTGCCCTTAACGCTTTGAGTTTGGTATGCGCGTGTTGGTGTGTTGTGAATGAATGACTTGACTTGACTTGACTTGAATGCGATGGTCGCATCCAAATAAATATGCTGCCCGAAAGGTCGGCCGACGCCGTCGCCTCCTCAGCCGCCGAAGCCTCGCCGGCGCATTCATCGACGCAGATGCCTCAGCTCGACCTATTGGCGCTCGTCAGCAATCCTCCCGCTCCGCCGCCAAAGGACGCAGAGAGCCCGTTGAGCGATTGCTTCCTGTGCTGTGAAGGCCCCAAGCCCGGCGAGCCGCTGATCACGGGCGTGTGCTCGTGCCGCCGCACGGCCATGCACCTGAATTGTCAGCGGCGCATGCTCGAGGCGGCGCGATCCTGGGACGATGACGAGCAGCCGAGCCGGATGATCATGCGCTGTGGAGTCTGCCACTCGACGTTCGTCAATGCGGACATGAGCCCGTATTGGCGCCTGAGTTGGCTCGGCGCCCTATGGCTCACCTGCTGCGCCGGGGTGGGCGTGATGCTATGGTCGGGCTACACGGTGCTCGAGAAGGGCAGCTCGCGCGACCCGCGAGTCAGCTTCTGGTCACGTGAGTGGTGGAGCTTCGAGCTCACAAACCTGACCTGGTGGCGCATCGTGGGGTTGCTGTACATGACGATCTCGATCATGATGGCGGGCGCGGCGTTAACATGGCTCGCCTATGACCTCTTCTACTCGACGGGCGACCATCTCGACCACCTGTTCGTCAAGCACTATGCGGTTAGGGTGTGGTACCCCGAGCACGAGCGAGCGAGAACGCGCGCGGCACGCGAGAGCGCGCGCACGCTGCTATGACACGTATCGTTCCGTGCATGTTTTTTCGCTAAGGAATCTGTAATGCACGTGCGCGGACGTCTACAAAAGGCGGTACTACGTATTGGAAAAGGCTAGTCGATGGCTTGCTTGTATGTAACGGGTCTAGAGCGTAGAGGGTGTACGGTGTAGCGAAGTGTAGCGTGGGACAAGACGCGTCGCGCACTGAGACACAAGGGGCAGACGGAGTTAGCTCCATTCTATACTTCGGCGTCACAGCCGCGACCCGCGCAATGAGCGTAGCTGAGAGACAACTGCGTTACTTTTGTGACGAAACTCGTGTCGACGTCGCCGAGAGGCTATCGGACGCGCACGCCGACTCTCGGGACCACGCCGACTGGAACCACGATGTCCAGCGCCACGACTGGCGGCCGCTCTGCCCTAGAGCCATGTTTCCGCACAGCAGCACTGCTGCTACGCAAGCTGCAGCCCGTGCCAGCGGATAAGCTGGCTGGCAGCCTGTGGCGCACACACCGCGAGAAGCTGATAGCGTGCATCGAGGGCGACCAGCGTCGGCTGCGCCCGGCGGCACTCTCGCTGCTGGCATCGCTCGCGGCGAGCAACGCGGTCGTGGCCCGTGAGCTGCTTCAGGAGCTCGAGCGCAGTGGCATGCGCATTGATCGCGGCTTGCGCGAGGCTGAGGCGGGCGGTGGCAGCCCGCAGCTCGTCGCTCTGGGACTCGCATTGATCGGCACGGACGATCCAACGGTGCTGCTGCGCCTGCTGAGCGGCGAGCATCGCCGACTCGCGAGTGCACCATTGAGGCTGCTCCCGCGTGTACCAGAGGGCCTCCAGCTGCGTGTGCTCGCTGCGGTGCACGAGCGCATCCTACGTGCCACCCACCTGCCCGTGCGCGCCAAGCTCGCGCCGTGCACTGGGACCCTCGAGGCCATCGCCTCGCTCCTTGGAAGCGGCGGTGCGGTCGCGGATGCGGCGCACGCCCACCTGGTCTTCGTGTGCACCACGCTCATGCCCGCCTGGCTGGGGCGGGGCGCCGGCGGCAGCGAAGGCACCAGCTCCGAAGGCGACCGCGCCCGCGCCGCAAGCGGCGGCGGCGGCGGCGGCGCTGGTAGCGGCGGCGGCGGCGGCGGCGGCGGCGGCGGCGGCGGCAGCAGCGGCGGCGGCGGCGGCGGCTCACGGGCAGCTGCGCAGGACGCCGTACTCAAGCTCGTGCTCGAGCTGCGGCCAACCGCTCAAGGGCGCCAGCAACGGCTGCTTCTTGCCACCTTGAAGGCACTTCCACAGCTGCTCCCCTCATACCTACGCCTGCGGGCGGCCCCTTCTGCTGCGAGCGAGCCGCGCTGCTCTCGTGGCTGGTTTGCGCAGCTCGCCTTCTTGTCGCGCCTCGCCGCGGTGGCCCTCGATGCTTTGGCTGAGCAGCAGCCTCCACCCGCCTCGCCCGCCGACGCCGCTGCCGCCTCGGCCTTACTCGATTCCGCGCTGCCCGGAGCCCTAGGCCGACCGTTTTGGTCCAAGGCGCTGTTACATCCGTCTTTCCTTGTGCGGCTGTACGCGACGAATGCACTGCTCGCGTTGCTGCCGCGCCTCGCCGCTGCCCTCGTCCGTCCACTCGCCGCACGCGCCTCTGCCGCTTCCAACGCCGACGCCACCGACGCCGACGCCACCGCCGCCGCCGCCACCGCTGGGTCTGCTCACTACGCCGCCGCTGGGTCCGCTCACTACGCCGCCGCCGCTGGGTCCGCCAGCCTCGGCTTGCGGCATCTCCGCGCGGAGCTGCAGCGGCGGCTGCCCGATGCGAAGGTGCTCCTGAGCGGCATTGCCAGTGCGAGCGGTGGCGTACCGGACGCATCTGGCGCGGCCGAGGAGAGGGACGACGAAGTGGCTGGCACGGCGGCCGGCATGGCGGTTGGCGCGGCCGGCAGCGGCGGCGGCAGCGGCGGCGGCGGCGGCGGCGGCGGCAGCAAGCTCGCAAGATTGGTCGAGGCGCGGCTCCTCGAGGCGCTCGAGCTGTACATAGGCCTGCTGCCCGCAACGGCCGCCGAGGGGATCGGGATGGCGGAGAGGCTCTTGCGCGCTCGTGGAACCACGTTGCCTCCGGTGACGCTCTGCAATGCGCTGCGGCTCGCTCAGCGTGCTGCAGGGGAGCAGCCGACGCTCGGGGCGTCCGATTGGGCGCAATCAAGGCACAATCAAGGCGCAATCAAGGCGCCGCACTCCTGGCGTGAACCCTTGATGGTACCAGTAACGCTCTCCGAAGGACCGGCGCCGACGAGGCCGGCGCTGGACATTGTCACGCTGCTCCCCGCTGCCGAGCTCACAGCTCTCATCGAGCACGCGTGCCGGCCGCAGCCGTTGGAACTCCGCCCACCCCTTTGGTGCCATTTGGGCCACCAGCTGCGTCAGTGTGGGGCGCTGCATCTGTGCGCGAGCCCGGCGGCCGAGACGGTGGCGTGGTTGCGCAGCTTGCGCAGCGCCGCCGATCCAGCGACTCTCGCGTCACTGCTCCACATGTGCGTTGGCTCGCTGCATGCATTCGTCGATCGCGCCTCCGAACTTTCCCCACAGACTCAGCGGTGCCTCCCTAATATGGGAGGTGCGCCCGTAAGGCTCAGCCCGCTCGCCGCGTGTGCATTGGCACAGCTCTCGGCGATCATCGACGACAAGGAGGCAATGGCCACCGACGAGGACGAAGACAAGGAGGAGCGCCATGCCGAGCGCCGAAGCGTGCTCGCTTTCCTATGCCGCAGCCTCGGTGCGATCGGCGCCGCACATCCACCCTCAGCCGCTCTGCTGCACCGAGCGTGTGCGAGCTCGCCTTGGGCGTCGGAGGTCAAGGACGAGGAGCCTTCACATTCACAGCACGAGGGGAAGGAGGTTGAGGCCGAGGAGCAGAGCTCCGATGCGTCGTTGCTCGCGAGGCTGCTCGCATCTCTAGCGGCCATTGCGGAGGCTGCGGCCAAGGACGGTGTGAACGGTTCGGACGGTGTGAACGGTTCGGACGGTGCGGCGGCGAAGGCGGCGGTCGTTGCCGAGGGGCCGCCACAGCCTCGTGTGCGTGGCAAGAAGCGCAAGGCCATGGAAGCACCGGAGGTGGCGAAGCCGACGGAGGAGGCGGCGGGTGCTGCCGACGCCCACGACGACGCGCTCCGCGCCTTGCTGGAGTGGCACGGGCTCCTCTGTGCCCACGACGACGCGAGCCGTGCCGACGCGCCACACGTGGCGGCGTGCCTCGTCGAGGGTGCTCGGCACAGCGCGCCGCTCTACGATGGCGGCACGCTCGCGCCGGCGTTGATGGCGTCTGCGACGCTCCGTGAGGGGTGCCGCGCGCTTCTGCTGGGCGCGCCCGGCACGACGCTCCGGCTGGGTGAGCCGTTGGGCGCGCCCGGCACGACGCCCCCGCTGGCAGAGCACTCGAGGGTTCGATCGATGGCTCGAGTGACACTCGTCGGTGCGTGGCTGCGTGCGACGCTCGCATTGCGCTGGGGCGGTGCCGCGACTACCGAGGTGCCGCCCAGCGCAGCCGCCGTGGCGGACGCGCTACGGGGGATGCGGGCGGCGTGGCTCTCCCAACTGGTCGCTACCTGCTGCCGCCCAGCCCTCGAGTCCGCCGGAGCGGTCGGGCAGGCGGCTGTGAACAGCGGACGCGCGGCTGTGAACAGTGGACGCGCGGCTGTGAACACGACGGCGCTGAACACGTGGCAGGCCGACGGTGGCCGCGCGAGCCTTGCCAGCCGACGGCAGGCATTACACGTCGCGTCGGTCGCTTCAGCCCTCGTGCGGGCGCTGATCAGCTTTGACGGCGATCGAAGCCCCATCCCGGCTGCGGAGTGCGCCAGCCTTGCTGAGCAGCTCTTCGAGGCGGCGGCCGCTGCCCCTGGGGAGCGCGCGAGGCCCGCGGCCGCCGCGCTGTGCGCCCTGCTCCTCCACTGCCCCGACTGCCGCGCACAGCGCCGTGCCGGGCGTGCGCCTCCCACGCCGCTCACCACGACGCGTCTCGCCCTCGACGACATCCGAACAGCGACGGAGCTCAGCCTGCGCGCTGTGCGGCTCGATGCCGCCACGCAGCGCGACGTGGCGGCCGTGTGCGCGAGCGTGCTTGCACTGCTGCGCGCCCGTGCAGCCTCGGGCGCCTTTGACGAGCCGCCTGAGACGCTCCTGTACGAGGTGCGCGACTTTGTGCGCGCCGCCGCGAGCGTGCCGATGCTGCACACCGCCCGCGCGATCTTTGAAGAGACGAGCGCGGGCCGCACGATGCGCCCGCTACTGCCGCAGCTCCAACGGCTCATTTTCGACTCGCAGCCCACGTACATCGACGCCGCGGGGCGCGTCCTCGATGGTGTGACCGTGCTGGAGCGCGTGCGCCGTGCGCCCGTGCGAGAGGAGGGAGGCGGCACGGCGCTGCTCGAGACGGCGCGCGAGCAGCTCCGGCTGCTGCGGGTGCTCGCTTTCCATGCGCCCATCGCGCTCAGCCCCGAGAATGCGAGCGAGCTGCTCAAGGCGAGCACGTGCTTGCCCAGGACGGCGCGCGCGCTCGTGTGGGCGGTGCTGGCGACCCACGTCTCCCACGGCATGCCGCTCCCGAGCTTTGAGAGTGCCAACGCGGCCGACTTTGCCTCGCACGCCGCGCACATCTCGCGAGCCCGCGCCCTCGCCGCCAGCCACGGCGGCGCCCAGGACGACGCCGGTCGAGCCTCCCGCGATGGGGGCGCCGTAGCGGGCGCGCCCTCCGCGCGGGCGGACGCGCCGTCTTGGGCACCGGTCGAGCTGATGAGGCATGAGGTGGCGGCGCTGCAGTGGGCACTGCCCGACGAGTGGAACGCGATGGCCGACGCCTTCCCGCTGAGCGCGCTCGTGCCGCCCACGACGGCGCCGACGGCGCGCGAGCAAGAGGCGGTGCCGCTCTGGCGAGCGGGCGAGGGCGAGGGCGGCGGTGCTGCCGTAGGCGCCCTCGTGGGCGGCGGTGCTGCCGTGGGCGCCGTCGTGGGCGGCGGTGCGGCCCTCTGCAGCCTCCTTGACGAAACGTACCGGTACCGACGCTCGGGGGGAGGAGGCGGGCGAGATCACGGGAGATCGCGCGAGATCGGATGTGATCCGTTGGGCGCGTTGCTCGCGCTGCGCCATCTGCTCAACGCGGCGCCCATTGATGCGCGCCAGTGGGTGGAGCGCGGGGGCGTCGGGCTCTGCGTCGCTGCCCTCGCCGCCGCCGCGCCTGCGGTGCGTGCGCTCGCGTACGAGTGCCTCGGCCGCTTGATGAGCCTTCTCGAGACCGGACCGTCCTTCGTAGAGCGCCGCCAGGTCTACCGGCTCCTCTCCTCACTCCGTGACGCGGTCACCGAGGCCAACGCCCAGCTGCCATGCGTGACGGTCCAGTTTGTCGCACATGGCTTGCGCGTGCTGCTGCGTCCGACGCACCCGCAGTACCGCGCCCTCAACGCATACGTCGTGGGCCGGCCGTACCTCAAGCTGGACGAGGTGCCCATGTTCTTCGAGGCCTTCCATGGAGGAGGGCCACGCGCGCGCGAGGAGCGCATCTGGCTCTTGCAGCTGCTCGGGCGCTCTCTCGTGAGTGATGCGGACCTCGTCATGTACAAGCGCCGGCACGCCCTGCAGCTGCTCCTCTCGTTGCATGACTCGCCACTCGCCGACATGCCGACACGCCGTGCGTGCGTCCACGTGCTGCTGGCGGCGGCCGCTGTGCCTGAGGGCGCCGCCCAGCTGCTCCATGAGCACGGGCTGCCTGCCTGGCTCGCATGCACCCTCGGCCAGCCTGCACGTGCTGCCGCGGCCGCGACTGCGGGGCTCCTCCCCTCATATGCGGAAGTGCTGCTGCGGCTGCTGTCGAGTGACGAAGCTGCGGCGCGTCTCGATGGCGCGCAGCTGGTCGGGTGCGTGCGTGCGCTCGAGTGCCTTGCAATGCCCGCGGCCGTCGCGACCGCTACCGAAGCGACGATGACGACCTCGCGCGACGAGGGCGGCCCCGGGGCGGAGGCCGTTCGACTTCCTAATATGGCACTCCCTAATATGGCACTTCCTAATATGGACGCAGGGGCATCCCTCCTCGTGCGCGTGCTGCTGCGGCTGCTGGCGCTGCCGCAGGCGGCCGAGGCTGTTTGGCCGCACGTGAGCACGGCGCTCATGCACGCGCTGCTCTTGGCGCTCATGGGGCGCAAGGGCGGAGAGGAGGCGGCGGGCGAGGCGGCGGGCGAGGCAGAGGACGAGGGCGAGGACGAGGACGAGGGCGAAGCGTCAGCCTTGGCGCTCGCACTGGTGGCAGCGTGGGTCGAGTGGCCGTTGACGCACCCGCACGAGCGAGGCGAGGCAGAGGTGGCACGAGTGGCCGCGCTTGCACACTTGAGTGTGACGACGCTGCGCCGAGGTACCCTCAGGGCGGCCCCCGCGCACTTTGCGACGCCGGCGTCCCTCGTGTCGCGATTGGAGGCCACAGCGAGCGTGGCAGCCTGGCTCGCCCGCTGCCTTTCCACGAGCGCGCCCCTCTGCGCACGGCTCTCGGCCGTGGATGGCGGCGAGCGCACCTTCCTGTTGGTGCGGCTGCGCCAGACGATCGGTGCTTGGAGCGCCGTGGTGAGCGTAGAGGAGAGTGCGAGGGCGCCGCTGGCGCTGCCTCGAGCCTTGGCAGCCATGGCGCTCTCCTTCGAGACGTGTGCGGGGCTCCTGCTTGGGTCTGTACAGTCTTAGGTCTTATTTGGATGGAACTTGAACAGTTTTCACGCCGTCGCCGGCAGCAGGCGCGAGGCGGCCCGTCGCCCCCCGACGTGCGTTCATTCTGTCGCGGGGTAGGGGGTTGCGGAGAGGAAAAGGTTGTTCACACCATGTCACACTTAGTTCACACTTCGAGTCAACCCGTGAGCGATGCGACGGAGCAAAGAGCTCCTTCGCGGCCTGCGCCGCCAGTATGCCACCAGTGCAATACATATGGCCACATGGATCCGCGAGAACCAGGCGTCTTTTGCGCCGCCCGTCATGAACAAGCTCATGCATCGCGATCAGCTCTCGGTCATGTTTGTGGGCGGGCCGAACCGTCGAGAGGACTTCCACATTGAGGAGGGAAGCGAGTTCTTCTACCAGCTACGCGGGAACATGGAGCTGCCCACCGTGCAGGCGGGCCGGCGCGAGCTCGTTACAATCCGCGAGGGCGACGTTTACCTCCTGCCCTCGCGCATCCCACACTCTCCGCAGCGGCCAGAGGTGGGCTCGATCGGCCTCGTCATCGAGCGCCAGCGATACGAACACGAGCCGCCCGACGGGATTCGCTTCTACACCGACTTTGCCACGTGCGAGCACGTGCTGTGGGAGCGCTACTTCCACTGCTATGACCTCGGCAAGGATCTCGCGCCGATCATCGCCGCCTTCAACGCCTCCGAGGAGAAGGTCACTCGTGTGCCGAGCACGAGCAGCGTGCTCGAGCAGCCGCCGCTCACGCAGGACACGACGACGGTCGTGCCGCCACCGTTCAACCTGGACGGCTGGCTGGAGCGGCACGCGGCCGAGCTCGACAGCGGCACCTCGCTCAATCTGTTTGGAGGCCACCCGGACGGCGAGTTTGACGTGCGCGTGGTGGGAGGGGCGTCGACGCAGGCCGGGCAGCGCTGGCAGCATGAGACGTTCCTGCTGCAGCTGCGTGGAGAGGCGCGCGTCGAGCTCGGAGCTGAGTGCGTGCCGATGGCGGAGGGCGCATGCCTTGTGGTGCCAGCGAACCGCGAGTACGCTGTGACGCGTGCGCCGGGTTCGCGTGGGCTTGTGGTCACCAACGACCCGAGAGGTAACAAGCGGTGGATCAATCGCACGGCATGCGCCAACCGGAACCGCTACTAGAGGCGGTAGACCGCACCTCTGCAAGAGGGGCAACAAGAGGTGATGGACGTTAGGTGGATGTGACTCGTGTGTTCCGACTTTTCCGTTCACATGCGATACCACCTGCCGTGTGCAGTTGTGCACTCGCGGACCGCACGGCACGACGCCGGCGGCCGCCGCTGCCCGCTCGTTTATTTTTCGGGGGGAAATACGGTACTGTAACCTTTACTGTAGCCTAACTGTAGCCTTCTCAATGCGCATAACCATAATAGAGACATCCCGAGTGAGAGGGTCCCGCCCTGTACCCTCTAGACCCCTTTTCTGGACCCTCGGGACCCCTGGACCCCTGGACCCCTCTGGGACCCCTGGACCCTCGGGACCCCCAGGCTGGACCCCTGGACCCTCTGGACCCTCCTCTGTACCCTCCGGGACCCGCCGGGACCCTCGGGACCCTCGGGACCCTCGGGACCCTCGGGACCCTCTGGACCTTCCCTGGGGACCTCGGGACCCTCGGGACC
>Ga0210248_100901_pt1 | contig 24946 bp, 8 predicted proteins | sample ChrtobMetP3_32mM_FD_155493 | JGI IMG/M metagenome (GOLD analysis project Ga0210248, IMG submission 155493) | Chrysochromulina tobin associated microbial communities from unialgal haptophyte culture, Seattle, Washington, United States - P3_32mM | ecosystem: Host-associated > Algae > Haptophytes >...
GAGGGGGGCGGGGGGGGGGGGGGGGGGGGGGGGGGGGGGGGCGGGGGGGGGGGGGGCGGCGGGGGCGGCGGAGGCGGCGGTGGCGAGGGCGGTGGTAGCGAGGGCAGCGGCGGCGATGTTGGCGGCGGTGACGGAGGCGGCAGAGGCGGCGATGGGGGCGACTGCGGCGGTGGCGGCGACGGCGACGGCGGCGGAGGCGGCGGAGGCGGTGAGGGCGGAGGCGGGGCCGGCGTAGGAGGAGGCGGCGGCGGCCTTGCGTTCAACGTGGCCAAGATCGCATTCTCGACGGAATCGGGGAGCATTGGGCAGTCACAGGCCGGGCACGGGATTTGGGGCGGCGGCGGCGGCGGGAGCCGGGGCGGAGGCGAGGGCGAGGGTGGCGGCGAGGGGAAGGGCGGCGGCGAGGGCGGTGCCAAACGAACCCCACAGTCGGCGCAGTCGTGCCCCACCTCGCAATCATGGTTGAACGCGCCCGGCCCGCCGTCGTCGCAGACCCCATTGTTGTGAATGGGCAGTCGATAGCCGCCGGCCGTCAGCGTGCAGTCGTCGAGGCAGAGCCTCGGGTCAGCTCGCCACCTCGGCACGCCAGAGGCGCCACCGCCACGATCGCCCGAAAGCTGCGGCTCGCCTGGGCGGCCTGTGGTAGTCTCGACCGTGGCGCGGAGCAGCCGGCGCTCGAGCACGCTCAACGGCTCCAACGGCTCCAACGGCTCCACGCTCAACGGCTCCAACGGCTCCAACGGCTCCACGCTCAACGGCTCCAACGGCTCCAACGGCTCGAGCACGCTCAACGGCTCCAACCGGGGCTCCCACCCCTTCGGCGACATCCCTTGCGGCATGCCTTGTAAGCCCCTCCGCGGCACGCTCGTGAGCTTCTGTACCTCGTCCGCAGACGCTCCCGCGGCCACCATGACGACCAACAGCCCCGCACAGAGGGAGAGGGCATACGCGTCCCACCGGAGCAGCCAGGCGAGCCGGCGGTTGGGCCGGTAGCGCACATGATGCTGTGGGAAGCTGAGGATGCGCCAGACGAGCCTCGCGCTCAAGACGGCGCGCAGCAGGAGCGCCTTCAGCTCCGACAGGGAGCGTGGGCATTCGAACTCGATGAGGGCCACGCCACGCATGGCGCCGTCGTGGGCGCCGCCGTGGGCGCCGTCGTGGGCGCCGTCCTCCTCCTCGAGCCGCACGTAGCCGTCCTTGTAGGCCCCCTTAGCGCTCTCGTCGGCTGCATAGTTCCACAGCTGGACGCCCGCTTGGTGGCCGAGGACCCCCTTGGCCACGTCGTACTTGCTCGCGAACGGTATGAGAAGGAAGGCGGTCCAGAGCAGCGCCTGCAGCCAGAGTGTCATCGCCATGCCAAAGGGCACCGTATTCCCCACACCGGCCCACGCACGGACGTCGCAGTCGGCCAAGCCGCTCGAGAGCGCCGTCTTGAGCACGGCGCATGGCCAGAAGCTCAGGCTCACCTCGAGCAGGCACCAGAGCGCCGAGAGGAATTGCGAGCCCTTGAGCACCACGACGAAGCGCGTGAGCTGATACTCGTCTCGATCGACCATCAGGCATGCGAGGTAGATGGAGAAGAACCAGACGCGCACGCCCAAGTCAGGTGAGGCTGCCAGGGGGGCCAGGAGCAGGTGACGCCAATCGAGGTACGTGTCGTACCCCGTTCGGTCGTACGGCAGGTACCAGTAGAGGAAGAGGGCGCGGCACGCCGCGAGCGCCGTCTTGAGCGCCTCGACGCACAGTCCGCAGATCGAAGGAGGCGTCACCTGAGTCACCTGCACGTGCACCGTCACAGCGCCTCGCCCACCCTCGAGCTGCTTCGTCAACTCGCGCCCGCCGTTGCCCGCACTGCTCACCAGCGCCTTGAGCTCCTGGACGTCCACCTCGGCCGCACCCAGCGAGTCGTCCGCGCTGAGCTCCGCGCTCGAGATCGTGGCTTCGTCAAAGAGCTCGAGCTGCATCGATGCGCCGAGCAGCCGGTGCAGCGCGAGCTCAAATCGGAACGGCTGCTCCCATTTTGGGTCGAGGCTCCGCTGGATCGCTCGAGTGCAGCCCTCGTCGCCGCCGAGGTAGACACGCACGTACGGATCGGGCAGCGCGCCCGTCACGGCGCCACCACCCCGCAGGCCTTTGGCGCTCTTGACCGTCACCAGCACCGTCGCGCGAGCGTGCGCCGCGTACGGCAGCAGCTGCTTCAGGTGCGCGAGCAGCTGCCCGAAGCATTTGGGAACGTCCCTGGCGAGGAGGCGCGAGATCAGGCCGAGATGGGGGCCGAGCAGCTGCAGCATGACCTCAGGCACGGACGGCGCAGCCTCCAAGGCGGCCACGCACACGCGCACGCGCACCGTGCCCGCGGGCGTCAGGGGCAGCTCAAGCACGCGCTCGGTACGGCGCTCAACGCCCGCAGCGCTCTGGAACCCGTCGACGAGCGCCGTACCGAGCGCGTGCAGCGACGATGGCTCGAGCTCAGCGACGCCCAGGACGACGCCCAGGCCGCTGCTACCGACGGGAGATGTCGTCCTGGGCACACGCGGCTCCCCGCCCTGCTCGTGATGCAACGCGATTCGGAGCGGCCCAGAGAGCAGGCTGCGTAGCTGGCCTCGTACTTCAAGCGTGCAGGTGGCGTCCTCGCGCGCGTCCTCGCTCGTTGCCCAGATCGGATCACAGGTGCTCGGGCGCATGGGCGAGCGGTGACGAGACCGACCGAGCGTCATCATACCGTATGGATTCGGCGTACCGGTCAGTGGGGTCGCGCCGTCGTCGGAGCTCAGCCCTTCACAGCTCAGCCCTTCACAGCTCAGCCCACTCGCCGAGAGGAGCTGCACATGGATCGTCACGCGGGCAAAGTCTCGCAGAAGGAGCGTCGAGACTTGGTGCAGCGCGCGCATGGCGAGAGGCCCGAAGCCGCCGAGGATGCCGGCGGCACGCGACGGCCACGCCTGTGCGTGCGGGTGCGCAGCAGGCTGCAGCTTCGCGGACAGTGCGCCGCCAACGGCCGGCGCTGGCGTGGGCGTGGCTCCGGCGACCGAGGGCTTCGGAGTCGCAGCGGGGATCTTGCTCGGTGTCAGCTTGCGCCCGAAAGAGGACGCCCGGCTTTTACCGGCCGAGAGCGGCGGCGAGGGGGGCGGCGAGGGGGGCGCCGAGCCGGGCACATTACGAGCCTCATCAGCACGCCGCCCGTCGGCTGGAGCCGCGTCGTCCACCCGACGCACAACGTCTTCTGTCAGCTCGAGCCACAGCGTATCGAAGAGCTCGTGCACCGCCTCGCGCACCATCCAAGGCATCCGCCGGCTGCTCGTGAGCTTCGGCTTGAAAGTACTCTCATAAGAACGAAGCAGTTGGGCCTCCACCAGCTGCGCGAGCGCCGAGCGTGCTTGATGAGCTGTCCCGCGAATGACCGGTGCACTGAGGGCTGGGGGTGCGAGTACAGGCTTGGTGGTTACTGGCTTGGCGGTTACAGGCTTGGTGGTTTCAGGCTTGGCGGCGGCGGGTGCCGGTTTGGCGGCGGCTGCGGGTGCCGCCTTTCCGGCGGGTGCCGATGTTGCGGACGATGATGCTGATTTGCGCTCCACAAAGCCCTGGGCCTGCAACGCTTCCTTGAACTGGTTGTCGGACATGGCTGCCGGCACTCCCAGCGCATCGCGCAAGGCAGCCAGCAGCTTGTCCGTCAGCGGATCGCCCGCAGATACCGACACGCTGAGCTGCTCGCTCACCTCGGGCGCCGCACTGGCGGTGAACACGTAGGCAACGGGCTGCTCGGCAGTCGAAGGCTTTGGGGCGGCGGGCGCCGGTTTTGCAGCGGGTGGGTTTTTTGCGGAGGGTGTGGGTGCCGGCTTCGCGGCGGCGGCGGGTGAAGCTTTTGCAGCGCGTGGGACAGATGGTGGTGCCGACCGACGCTCGACAAACCCATCATCCAGCAGCTGTGATTTGAGTTGGTCGTCGGCCATGTCGTCCTCGACCTCGAGCGCATCGCGCAAGGCAGCCAGCAGCTTGTCCGTCAGCGGATCGCCCGCGGCCAACGAGAAACCCAGCATCTCGCTCACCTCGGGCGCCGCACTGGCGGTGAACACGTAGGCGACGGGCTCGTCCTCGTCCTCATCCGCGTTCTCACCGGCGCCAATCATGGATGCAAGTAAATCCTGAGGCTCAGCGGCAAGCTTGGTGGCGGCGGGTGCCGGTTTGGAGGCGGCTGCGGGTGCCGCCTTTCCGGCGGGTGCCGATGTTGCGGACGATGATCCTGATGGGCGCTCCACAAAGCCCTGGGCCTGCAACGCTTCCTTGAACTGGTTGTCGGACATGGCTGCCGGCACTCCCAGCGCATCGCGCAAGGCAGCCAGCAGCTTGTCCGTCAGCGGATCGCCCGCGGACACCGACACGCTGAGCTGCTCGCTCACCTCGGGCGCCGCACTGGCGGTGAACACGTAGGCGACGGGCTGCTCGGCAGTCGCAGGCTTTGAGGCGGCGGGCGCCGGTTTTGCAGCGGGTGGGGGTTTTGCGGAGGGTGTGGGTGCCGGCTTGGCGGCGGCGGCGGGTGAAGCTTTTCCGACGGGTGCTGCTGCTGCACGTTTAACAAATCCCTGGGCCTGCAACGCTTCCTTGAACTGGTTGTCGGACATGGCTGCCGGCACTCCCAGCGCATCGCGCAAGGCATCCAGCAGCTTGTCCGTCAGCGGATCGCCCGCGGACACCGACACGCTGAGCTGCTCGCTCACCTCGGGCGCCGCACTGGCGGTGAACACGTAGGACATGGGACCTGCACCCCGGTAGCCGGCTTTGCTGATTCGGTCAGCCTAAGCACGAGCTGATTGAGCTGGTTTGTCGCATGTGCCTCACCTGAAATGTGCTCAGGAAAGCGCTCCGGATTCCGTCGGGATCGCGACGGTCTTGCTGACGGTCGTGTTTCATTTGTAATAGTTATGAAACTTCAATGAAGTGAACCATACCCGGGGCCGGTACGCTCGTAGGGGGGTGCCAAACGAACCGCCCCCTGCCAAGGGGGGGTTCTAGGCTTCTAGCCGCCCGATGGTCGCCCGCCTCGTAAGGTACGGTCCGGTGAGACAAAAGAAAAAATTTCATACCCGGGGCCGGTAGCGCACACAAAAATCAACACGACTGTCCAGTGGCCTACTGGCCGCCGCAGCCTGTCTCCACAAAACCGCCCAAGTCGAGTGTTACGGGGACCCGTCGAGCGGAGCGTAGCGCCCTCCGAGGAGGCTGTCGCTATCGTCCGCCCTCTTCGACGCGACCGGTGCTCTTACGGTGCTCGATTCGACCCCGACTTTCCTCTATGCGTCTCTCCACTAGCCACCCCCCCGCCCACGTTCTACCCACGTTCATGATTGGTACGCCAGGAGTCACCATGCGACGTCGATCCGCCCCACATCCGCCCCACCTGAACGCGGATTCGGCCCAGTTAGTGCTCGATCCCCGGCCCGTCCCCCGCCTGAGCCAGGGCATAGTTCGGCTCTCTGCGTCTCTTCAGTCTTGACACATGGCTGTGTCAGTGCCCACCGTTCATGAGAGCGCAGCATGGTATGATCTGTGACCAGGCCCTCCCGCCCACACATGCGCTGTGGATGAGCACGAGAGTCAGGCGGCGGACGACTCCTCGAACTTCCGGTCGAGTTGTTCAGATCCGGTCTGATGCAGGCAGCCGTGCACGAACCCGAGAGGTTTCAGATCCGGTCCACCAATGGATCCGGCCCATCTGCTTGACGTCCACCTGCAGGTCCACCGATGGGGGTGGGCACATTCAGGAGCAGCTTGATCTTGGCGATCTCCACCTTTTTCAGGATTGTGACGATTCCTGGATCAAGCAGCTCTTTCGCCACCGCACATTTGGACAGCCTAGCCTCAACAAAGTCTCTGCGCGCGATCGCATCGCGCACCCACTCCGGTGAGTCGGGGATGGCGTAGGCGAGGATCAACTTGACGATGAGGAAGATATGCTCCACGATGACAAACACACACAGCTGGATGAAGAGCACCTCGTTGCCCCAGCCTTGGCACGTGCGGCAATGCATCGGGTGGTGCAGCGGCGACTCTGGGTCGCAGAGCGCCTTATAAAGCCTGACCGTGGACGGTGAATGCCCGTCAACCCAGCGTGGACCGACGAGGTATGTCATCGCGGGCAGCCACTCGACGCCGCCCACAGGCGCCCAGCAGTCATTGATATTCTGCTCGCACTTGGTATAGAAGGTCGTGTTAGTGCCGTAGAAACGCGCGCGCGGCGAGAGCATCGCGTGATATGCGGGCAGCGAGCCGCCGCCACTGGGCTGCAGGAGGAACGCGCTGTCGGCGATAGAGAACCCGAAGGGCTCGGCTTCCTTGCAGGGGCCTGTGGCGATGCCGGGCGCGATCACGTACTTGCGAAAGGTCCACGAGGTGAAGACGAGGAGCAGGGCGTTGACGGGCAGCGCGATCCACGACATGAGGACGATCACGTCCCGCCATGTGCCGATGTCCTCCGCGCCCTCGTACTTGCGCCGGCGCGATTGAAGAACCTTGATCGCGTCGAGTCGGAGCTCGATAAAGTTGCCCACAGCCCCCGCGATCGAGGCGATCAAAAAGGCGGGCGACCACATGGAGACGTAGCCGAACTGGGTCACCTTGGTCAAGTACTCGCCCAAAGTGCCCTCAAAGCGCGCATGCGTGACCTCGAGCTCGATCGCCTTGTGGAAGGCTTCGCGCGCCTCGTCGGGCGACATCTCGTCGCGCCCAATCGATCCCTTCGTGAGCCACGAGCTACCGTTGTCCGATTGCACTTTGACCGCAACTGTCATCTCTTGTTCAGGCGGCGAGGGAGGCGGCGAGGGCACTGCCAATTCGACTTTCTCGCTCGCGGGCGGCGGTGGCGGGGGGAGTGGTAGCTCCTCGTCCTTGCTTAACGACGGCGGAGGCGGACCCTCCTCGGCAGTGGAGAAGGCTTCTGCTTCACGCTTGCTCCTCTCTTCTTCTTTCTCGATCTCCATCTGCTTGATCTTCTTATGGAGGGTTGTCTTGTTCATCCATGTCAATACCATGGGGATGGCAACCTGCAGCAGGCCCTCGTACACCTGCTTGAGCAGCGTGTAGCTCACCATCATCAGGCGCAGGTCCGAGGTGCAGTCGCGCTCGATGAAGATGAAATCGCACCCAGACATTGCCAGCGTGGGCGCGTCATAGTCGCAGCAGTCTGTGGCTTGAGTTGGGCACAGTGGGTTGACTTGGGCGTACCGGAAGCAGCCCTGCTTCACGCCGCAGACACCCTGGGCGGCGCCGTCCCAAGGCGCGGGAGGTCCATTTCCCGGAAAGAAGCCGCACATGTCCTCGTATTTCCCAAACTTGCCCACGTTGAGAGGGTAGCCGATGGCCTTCGCGAATCCAATGTAGAAGAGGGTTATGTACGAGTTGATGAAGGTGAACAGCATCACCTTGAGGATGAGATGGTCTTCGTAATCGGTATCAGTGCGGTAGTTCTCGAGGTCGTTGAGCCATTTGGCGAGTGCTGTGTACACCCAGTTCATGATCGAGATCCAGATCACCGATAACAGCATCGGAATTTGCTGGCCGAACCCCCGCCCCAGAACTCATCATTGAGGAAGAGATCGGTCGTATTCACGAGAAACTTGAAGACCATGATCGAAGCCGCGCCGACGATCATCGCGCTGGTGAACAAGAGGAGCTGCGGCATGGCAAAAAAGGTCCTGATCTTGAGGCGGTGCTTCTGGGGGAAGTGGATCTGCTTCTCCGCCGCGTAGCTGCTCTCCGCATCGACCTCGACGAATCTGCCGTCCTCCGTGAAGAAGCCGGGACCCTCCTTCATGTGCATGTCCTTGACCACGTACTCCCACCAGCTCTTGCCCTCCTCTTCCTTCTTGCTTGCCCTCCAAATGCCGCTGTTGAAGTTCTTGATGAACTCGGGGCGCGGGTCCTCCTCCTCTTCGAAGTCGACCACGTCCCAGATATACGCGAGCGTTGCATTCTTGCGCTTCCAGCTCGCCATGTAGACGGTCGTCCACATAGCGACCACGAGGCAGTAGATGAGCCTCGAGTAGGCCGACGTCAGCTGGCGTGACTCATCTGCGATCTCTTCGGGCGTCGTCGCTTCTTTCACAGGCGGCGCTTCGGAGGCGTTGGCCAAGATGGCAAAGAGCGAGAGGATCGACAGGTAGATGAGGTAGGTCTCGTAGTGCTCCATCCACGCGAAGTAGAAGGCCGTCTTCTCGCCGAAGTAGTCGCGCACCTTGTGCACTGGCTGATTGAACATGCCCAGGGTCCCCGCGATCGCGAGCAAGACGCCGAGGGTGATGCTGCACGCGAGGTCGAATGTGCGCGAAGGCAGGCTGGTCGAGAGAATGTAGAAGAGTAGGAGGAGCGCCCAGAACAAAAAGCGGAGACAGTCGGGGACGAAAGTGCGCCCTTTGCCCTTGATCGGGCCCCACTCGTCCATGCCGCCCCATCTGTCCCAGAGCTCGTCCTTCTCGGACGTGTGCGGCCACAGATACTCGGAGAGAGCCTTCGTGCTATAGAGCTCATCGAGGTCTTGCTGCGCGCCGCCGGACTCCTCGGTGCCCTCGAGGATTCCGTAGATGAGCCGCTGCCGCTCGAGGCTCGAGAAGAGGCGCCCGTTCTTGCGCTCATAGTCGTCAATGGCATCCGGGACAAAGTCGCGGTAATTGCGCTTCGCCACCTCCTCTAGCTTAAAGAATTTGGGGACCAGTAGCTGGATTTTGTCACCCCAATCGCTGGTTGCAGTCAAGGTGACCGGCATCCCATCCTGGCGGACGAGCATCTCCATTTCCTCCTGGCTCGCCTTCTCGATGAGGAGCTCGAGCGTGGCCCAGACTTTGATGTACATGAACTTGCCGTCGCGGCTCGGGTTCTTCTGAACCATCAGGCGGGCCTTTTCTAGACTATAAATCAGGTCCGCGCGCCGCTCCTGCCGCTTGTCGAACTCCTTGCGAGCTACTTCAGTCTCCATTTCCTCCGCCGTCTCGATCGGATAGATGAGCACGAGGTCGGCCACGATGCCCTGCATCGCATTCTTCTTGTCTTTGGCCTCAAGCTCTTTCTCGCGTATGGGGTTAGGTTGCGCGAGCTCTGCGCGAGCTCTGCGTTCGGCCATGGGTCCCATGTGCGATACCAAGTGTTATTTCGATTCAATTCGGAAGAGAAAAGCGTCAGATTTTCATCGGGCGCCCGTCCGGGGCGTCAGGTACTTTCCGTTCGTTAAAGCGCCAATTGCACATTTCGCAGTCAATCGCTTTCGTTTCGACCCGACGATCCAAAAAAGGCAAGTCGATGACAAAGGCAAGACCACGGATGTCAGCGCTGCTGCCGCCGGGCGAGAGCAGCAGCTCTACGCAGAGATTGAGAGGTGCCTTGTCGCTGCTGCAGCCGGGCATCAATGTTCCTCACGACGAATACTCCACCGACTCGCTATCAAATGCCTCAGCGACAACACTGCGCGAGTCCATGGTGGTTAGCCCGCTGCCTGATGAGCGCATCCCGCGGCACGTGTACACGTTCTGGGATCGAACTATCGAATTGCCCAGCATCGTTGCGTCATGCATGAGCATGATGCGAGACTACAACCCGGGCTGGAAGGTGACCGTGCTGCACAGTGGCACCGACGGCTTCGAGCTGCCTCCCTCGACAGCGCCGGCCCAGCGGGACTTTGGTAACAATGACGCCCTGATGGCTGACTGGTACCGCCTTGCCGCCCTCTACGAGTACGGCGGCATCTGGATGGACGCCTCCGTCATCACCGTGCACGCGGCAGAGCACACGTGGGTCGACCTCACGAGCGACGGCGTGATGGGCTTCTACTGCGAAGGCACCTCTGCGGAGACGCCAGGGCCCGAGTGCATGGAGAGCTTCGCCTTCGCCGCGCCGCCCAAGAACGAGCTCGTCAAGGCGTGGTTCGACGAGCTGCGCTCCGCGATCTCGATGGGATGCAGCTCGTACGGCAGTACCATCAGCCCCGAGGTCCTCGGAAATGTTGAGCTGCCGAGGCTGTGCGTGTACGCTACGTTCAAGCAGGCGCGATCCCGGCTCAACCAAAGCCAGATCAAGCTCCGGCCGGTCACCGGCTGCCAGTGCGAGACTGGGCTGCCGGTGCGCTTGCAGTCGCTTTCCTCTCCTCCGACGCCTCTGCCGCCTGCATCTTCTCCGCCGCCTCCACCGCACTCACCGTCTGGGTTTGGGGTTTCGGGGTTTCCTCGGCCTCCTCCGCCGGCACCGCAGTGCGAGGACGGCGCCCCTCAAGTGTGCGGCCCGTACCACTACATGGAGGGCATGGAGGACTTCGGGGACGAGCGTGCTCTCAAGCGCCTGCTCGAGGGCGTCTTCTCGGCGAGTGAGCAGAGCCTGGCAACGACGCCGATGATCAAACTGCCCTCGGCAGCGCGCACGTACATGATCAACCATGCGCAGCTGTGGCAGAATCCGAGCTCATACCTCGGTCGCAGGATGCTCGAGGCGCTGCCGAGCGCGCCGGACCCGAAGCTGCTACCCGACTACACGCCCCCTTGGTCATTCTGGTGGAGCAGCCCGTGGGCGTACGTGAGCGTCACGGCGCCCCTGGCCTTCTGTCTAGGCTGCTTCTCGATGTGGCTCATCACGCACTGCAGGGAGCGGATACCCGCGCATAGAGAGAAGCATGACCCAAAGTCCTCCTTAGGCATGAGCCTGGCCCCAGAGCCGACGATCGGATGACGCGAGACCGAGGGATCCGGGCGGACCGGCAGGGCGTCGGGGTCTGTGACCTCACGTTGTCGGTACTGAAAGCACAGCGGCGCGCTTCTGACTTCTCCGCGCGTGGGCCCCATAGCCGGCGCGACCATGAAGCAGAATCTATTAGAGCTGAAAAACTCATACCCACACCGGTAGCTAGTTATACGGGGCAACGGGGGACGGGAATCACGTTCGCGTCTGGCCGCGCCGCTGATTAGCGTAGTTGACGACTGCACGACTGTTTCTACCGTAAAATCTATTCCTATTGCACAGTGAAGCTGTAGGCCTGTAGCCTGTAATACTGTGTACACACAACCGAACTGAGCTCACACTCACCGACCTTGCATTAGGGAATCGATGCGTACTTGCAGCCCGGCTATGTGCTGCGATGCCACCGTCGCGCTCGGGCCCTTGCTCGCCCAGCGCTCAGGCTGGTCGATGTAATGCTCGCACATGTTGCGCCACCTGCGCAGCGTGTGCAAGCGCGTGTACACCTCCTCGGGCAGCCCACACGCCTCGCGCCAGTAATTAATGCGCTCGTCAAAGTCCTCCGGCGCCTGGGCCTCGGCGTGCTTGTACATGGTCGCGAGCCGCCGCATGCACGTATTGAACGCGTCGGTGACGTTGCGCTGCACGGAGCGCTCTGGACCGTCCTCGGCGCGCATCTTGCGCACCTGAAGCGAGAGAGGGCTCGCCTCATATGTCGTCGATGCCGATGCGTCCGAACCTTCAGCCATGGACCCTTCAGGTGCGGCGGCCATGTGCGCCACGGATGCCGCCTCTGGCTGCTGTTGTGTCAATTGGCTGGTTGGATGCCCCTCAAGGATCGCGATCAGCGTGCGCAGCACATCCGGGAGCGTAAGGCGCTTCCGATGCTTGACGACGCACAGCCCCCTGTACAGCTCCTTGATTGCGCGCGCAATCTGCAAGGGCCAATTCGCAGAGGACTCAGCGAGCTCCTCGGCGGGAATGTCGCCTGATGAGGGAGGTCATCAGAGCTCGTCAGAGGTCATCAGAGGCCACCAGAGGCCATCAGAGGTCATCAGAGGTCATCAGAGACTATCAATTGAATGTCACCAAAGTCCAAGTTGCCCCCGTGCGCCACCTCGATCGCGTCCTCGATGCGGACGGGGTCGCGGCGCGTGAGCACCACGAGCAGCGTCACGCCCACCGCGAAGCCGTCGGTCAGCTCCGAGTACTCCCCGTTGAGCACGTCGACGTCCGCGTAGCCCGGAGAGCACATGATGCGGCCCGTGGTGGCACCAGCATGGCGCGAGAATTCTCCGCTCTGGCGCGCAGCCTTCGCGAATCCCGTATCGCCCAGGTAGGCATGGAGATCGTGATCGAGCAGGATGTTGGCCGGCTTGAAGTCGCGATGCAATGTGCGCGGCTTGCGCTCGTGCGGCGTGTGTAGGTAAACGAGCGCCTCGGTCGCCTGCATCACCGCCCGCAGCCTCTGCCGCCACGTGAGCGGCTTGGGTGGCGCCTGCACAAAATGGCCCATCGCCTGCAGGTAGGCCACGTCCCGGGGATCGAGGTCCAGCCGCGCCTGCAAGCTGCCGCCCGCCATCAAAGGAAAGACCAGGCAGGCGGGCTCCGCACAGACGCCAAGCAGAGGCAACAAATGCGCATGGGCACAAGACTGCAGGATCGCAACCTCCGTCTCGAAGTCGCGCATATCGAGCGCTGCGCTCGCGCGCTTGACTGCCAATCCAGTGGCCCGCAGCGTGGGCGGTCGCCCTTCCGCTGGCAGCGACGCGATCGCGCCGGCACAGTACACGTGGCCAAAGCCGCCCTTGCCGATCAGGCGCTCAGGAGCAAAGCTGTCCGTCGCACTCTCCAGCTCTCCGAATGTCAGAACGACTGCGACGCTAGACGCCGCGGCGGGTAGGGCAGCAGTCTCCACGACGAAGGGCGAGACGGCGTCTTGGAGTGCCAACTGCTCAAGGCGTGCGCGCGCGCTGTTCACCTCTGCTTCAAGGCCCGGCAGCGCGTCAGTGTAGGCATCGGCCACATCCACAGCCTCTCGCAGCGCATCCGCGTCGCCTCTGAGCTGCGCAGACTGCAGTTCCGCGTGTGCCGTCATCGCGCTCGCGTGGGCCCGCCTCTGCCGCTGGCTCTCCTTCTTCTTGCGCTCCCGCAGCCGGTTACGAATCGAGGTCGCCTCAGCCACGAGAGATTCGCTGCCGTGTGCTCGGTGCTCAGCAAGGGCCGCTGTCAGTTTATCGCAGTCGCCGGACGCCATCGCCTCCCTCAAGGCCGCATTGCTCGCCTCTAATCGGCCAATTTCCTTATCGGCCACGCACTTGACTTTGGAGCCGACTGTGAGCGGCTCAAGGACGTCGGCGGCTGTCTCGCACAAGTGCAGGTCCTTGATGTCGGAGCCACGGAAGATGATGTAGTCGTAGATCTCGGACGGCGCCGGGATCGGGTTGTCCGGCTTGCGATTCTCCGTGCCGAAGGAGCGCACGTTCTGCAGCGCCACCGTTGATTCCTGCGTGTTGATCGTGTACAGCGTGCCCTCGTAGCGGATCTCGCTCTTGGAGATGAGCACAATGCGGCTGCTAAGGTAAGGCATTGCGTTCGCCAACCCGACGTCGCGGCTGCCAAGGAAAGGCAAAGGCACGCCTCCGGACATTGGGCTGGCTGGTGGATGTCTGTGGTTTGTTGCTGCTACGTCGCTCGCGACTGCATCGCCTGCGGAGACGTCAGCAGCGTCGCATTCATTCGCGCCACAATCCGAACGCACCTGCTTGCTTCCAGTTGTGATCTTCTTCTTGACCGTGCGCGCATTCGCTGATAGGCGATCAGCCTCAGCCTTCTCTGCTGCCGCCTTCTCAGCCCCTATGTGCTCCGCCTCGAGCCGCTCTGCGTCTGCATGTTCAGCCGCTGCCCTCTCGGCCGCGGCCGCGGCCGCCGCGCGTGCCTCGCGCGCCTTCTCGCGCGCCTTGCACTGCACCTGCTCCATCGCCTCCGCCTCGCGCTCCGCCTCAGCTCGCTCGAGCTCGTCTCGCCGCTTCTGCGCCGCCTTCGCCTCTTGCTGCTCCTTCTTGGCTACCTTGCGGCACTCCTCGGCGAGTTGATCGCGCAATCGGCGCGCCTCCTTGAGCACGGCCGCCGTGCTCGTCACATTCGGGTCCACCGCGCTTACGCATGCATTGATCGCCTGGCGCAGGTCGGCGAGGCGCGTCGTGACGGGCACGCCCCCGGACTCGTCACACGCCGCCTTGCATGCGGCGCGAAGTACGCACTCCGCCACCTCAGCAGCACTCTGCGACTGCTTTGCGCGCAGCTCGTCACGCCGATTCATTGCGCGCACCATCAAGCCACCATCCGATGTGAACATTTGCACAGCAGCGGACGCCGGCGCCGGCGACAGCTCGAGCAAGTCGCACAGACGGTCCACAATGGTGAGCGGCGCAGAGCCGTTGCGGCCGCTCGCAGCCTCCGTGCTCAGGGCACGCGCATGCGCCGCCTCGGTCACGGCGTCGATGGCCTTCTCGAGGCGTGCCAATGCCCACTCCTCCGCAGTGCCGTTTGCACCAGAAGCGACGGCGCCGCGAAGCCCCTCGCCCACGAGCATTGTACCGAGCGCATTTGAGCTCTCGAGGGCTTCGCAAAGCTCCTCAACGGCCTGCCTGGCCTTCGCGATCGCGTCACGCACGCCCTGCTCACGCGCTCGGATCACACGCGCGCACTCCACCTTGCCGACCATGTCAGCGTGCTCATCCGCCTTGAGCCCAAATTGCGCCGACCTGCGCTTGCAGTCGGCTCCAAAGTCAAGGAGGACCTCGACACACGCTACACTGCCGGAGGTGGCCGCGAGCAGCAGCGGGAACCATCCGTTGTTATCCATGTTGTCGGGCTCGTTGGCGTCCGCGCGCGCCTTGAGCAGCCGCTGCGCCACGCGGTAGCTGCCGTGGAAGCAGGCCAGGTCGAGGGGGGTGAAGTTATTGCCGATGCACCATCGAGTGCCCACGCTATCGCGCCCGCCTTCGCGCAGCCACTTGGACACGTATGCGACGTCATCCATCTCGATGGCCACCTCGAGAGTAATCGTGAGCTGCTCCTCTGTGAGCCTCTGCTTGATGCCCATCTCGGTGAGCTCACGCTGCGCCGCCGATGTACCGAGCGAACCCACACGCCTGCCCTGCGCGGTCTCGATGCGCTTCTCGCGCCGCTGGGCATGCATACGCACCGCATGGTGACACTGGCGCGCGCGCTCGTCGCTGCCAAGCTCACAGAAGCCGAGGGCCGCGCGCGGTGAGCCTCTCGGCGCGCCGGCCCACTGCAGGTCTGGGCGCGCGTCGTACTCGAACAGGAGGTCGACCATGCGCTTATCGCTCACGGCGCACGCCGCCATCAGGGGCGTGATGGCCATGGTGCTCCCGTCCGAATGTACCCCGTCGGGCGAGGCGCGCGCCTTGAGTAGCAGAACGGCGCATGCAACCGAGCCGCACCGGCATGCACAAGCGAGCGGGGAGAGTCCCTCGGTGGTGTCGATGATATGGATCGGGAAGCCGTTTCGGATGAGCTCAGTGAGGAAATACAAGTTGCCATTGCCGGCGGCATACCAGACGGGCGAGCGCTGCTCATCGTCCACATGGGCTGCAATGAGCGCCTGCCCCTCGGGTGGCAAGATTGTACGCAGCTCGAGCAGCCTCGCGATCTCCTTGTCCTCGTCCAACTCAATGACCATGCACAGCATGTGTGCGAGCACATGTACCTGCCAGACGGCGAGTAGGTACCCTGCCGTCAGGTACCTACCGTCTGGCAGCATCCAGTTCCGGCTCACGATCCACTGCTGCTGCTGCTGCTGCTGCTGCTGCTGCTGCTGCTGCTGCTGCTGCTGCTGCTGCTGCTGCTGCTGCTGCTGCTCGTGCGGCGCGTGCTGCATCCGATTCGAATCACCGGGCGCCGCCGCAGAGGCGCCATTCGCGCCGCCGGTGTCGAGCGCCCTGGCCGTGTGGACTGGCTCACGCAGGCGCACCGCCTCGTCGAGTGCCATCGCCACTGGTGACCACTGATGACCACTGATGACCTCTGATGACCTCTGATGACCTCTGATGATCTCGTCGAGTGCAATCGCCACTGGCGCGACGGGCAGCCGTCCAAAGGGCGTGTCGAGTCGTTTGGCGAGCTGCCGCAGCCATCCTTTGATCAGCCCGGTGCCTTGCGGCTGACCGAGCGACTCCTCGTGTTGCGCGGCCTGACCCAAGAACCACTGGGCGCCTTGTAGGTCCTGCGACGAGCGCTGCACCTGCTTTTGGTATTCGCTGATGTCCTCGGCCACGTTGGCCGCTTGAGGCGGGATGCATTGCAGCACGCCCTGCGACGCGCCATTGGCCATAGAGAAGGCGTCGGCTGCATTCCCGGGCGATAGCGGCGCACTACTGGGGTTGCCGACACCCGTATCTTCTCCGGCGCCTTCGACGTCGTCCACTCCACGCACCTCGGTGAGCGCGGTCAGCGGCACAAAATGCGTACGCCAGTGGCCGTTCAACTCAACGGATACGCGGCAGCGCGCCGAGCTCACCTCGAACTCGAGTACCACGCCGCGCCGGCCGATGATGACGGGCACTTGAGATTGGTCGGAGATCTCGACCAGCTTGCCCTCGGGCAGCTTGCCATGCCGGAAGGCATTAAGGAGCAGGCGCACGCACTCGACGTCCCCACGCTCACGTGCGATCGCCATAGCGGTGCGCCCGTCCTGCGTGGTCATGCTCGGATCGGCCGCATGCTGCAGCAGCACCTTGACGCACGCGGCATGCCGGCTGTCCACCGCAATCATGAGCGGCAAGAGTCGCGCCGAGATGGGCACCACGTTCGGGTCGGCTCGCTCGCTCAGCAACAGCTCACACACGTTGGATGAGCCCTGCTGGCACGCACAGTTGAGGAGCACCTGGCGCGCCTGCTCTCGAGTCGGCGCAAAAGGCTGCCCCATCACCACGAGCTGCGTGCAGGCCAGCCGCTGCTGCAACTCCTGCATCTCGAGCTTGGGATTGCGCGCGTGCTTCGTGAGGGTCTCGAGCGCGTTCGTGAGGATCGTGTTGTACAGACTCTCGTCCGTCGGCTTGCCGCCCGCATTGAGCAGCATGCTGACCAGCTGCGAGTCCCCGCGCGCAATCGCCGTCCGGAGGGCCACAAATTGATCTGGCCCGGGTTCGCTGCCGGGCAGGATGGGCGGCGCGTGCGCCTCGAGCAGCATCTGGACGCACCTCACGCGCCCGTGCAGCATGCCATTCGAAGTAGGATTCACGGAGATCGCGGATTGAATCAGGCTGAAGCCGTCCATGGCCGTGAGCAGCGGCGGCGACCGGGCGGGCGCACTCGCACTCACGCCCATGGCTCCAAATTGGAGCAATTGTGACAGCATCTGAGGGTCTGAACGGAGGCATGCCTGGCGGAGCGAATGCACGTACTCGCTCTCCGGCGTCATCCCGTCCTCAATTCGGTCGATCGCGATGGAATGCTGCGCGTCAGCATGACCCTGTGCAGGCGCGAGGCCAAGCAGCCGCCGAGCCTCAGCTTCGGTCTTTGGTCCGCCACGCCCGGCGGCGTGCATGACCCCGAGGCTGCACTGCACATCAGCATGCCCCTGTGCAGCCGCGAGGCTACACAGGCGCCGCGCCTCGGCCTCGTCCGTTTCGATGCGCGCTTCGCCCCTCCAGTGGGCCAACGCGATGCCGAAGCTAGACCAAAAGGTCACCTCGGGCATAAGCCCCGAGACCACCTCTCTTAGGAACTTGGCGTGTACCTGTGGGTGCTCCCGAAAGATGCGCTCCTTCCTCTCTGGCGTGGGGAAGAAGCGCCCAGGTCCGCCACGCCCTTGGAGCATAGGTCTCCGCGCGCGGTTTTCCACAAAAGGGACTGTCTTTCGAAGTCTTTACTCAATTTGGTCTTTTCCCGATCCTCATAGAGATGCCCTGGACTCTTCACTGTGAAGAGACATGGCGGGCTCCAGCGAGGAAGGCTAGTCACGTCGGAACCCCTAACATCATGCCGGACTATGACCGACTCTCGCTGACCCTCTCCGTTTTCGGACTGGGCTCGTGCGTCGTTCATGCCGCGATTCTTCCTTGGGCGCCCACATGGAGCATCCTCCTTGCTCCAGTGCACGCCGCGTGCTGCGGCTTCCTGCTGCTCCTTCTGCACCCAGGGATCGGGGCAATGCTCCAGCGCTTGCAGGTGCTCGGCGATCAGGCGGACCCACTGGTGGTCCTTAATGATCCGATCGTAAAATCAGCGATGAGCTCGTCGCCACCGCCGCCGCAGCCGTGGCGGCACACGCTGTTTGCGCTTGTGCTCCGCGCCCTCGCCGATCTCTTCGCGGCGATGCATGCAGCCCGCAGCCGCGGCGGCGGCGCTGGCGCGGAGCTCACGCCCGCCGTGCTCGAGAGCCTGCACGAGGCCGCCGGCGCGGCGAGCATCGGCTGCCTGCTATACGCCTCGTGGCACCTCGGCGCCCAGCCGTCGAGCTTCCTCTCCTCAATGTGCTGGGGTCTCAGCATGTGCGGGGGTGTGCAGATGCTGCTCTCGGCGCCACCGCCGGCTGCGTTGGGCACTGTGGCGCTTTATCAAGGGGGCCTCGCCGCCGCGCGCTCGCTGCTCGCGTGTGCGCTCGTGGCACAGGCCGCGAGCGCCCTGTGCGCCGCTCTCTCCGCGTCGGGTAAGGGCACGTTGCCGCCACCATGCGCGGATGTGCCGCGCTGGAGCGCTCAGACTGCGGGCAGCTTGCTCCTGCTCTCACGCCCAATGCTTGCGGCCCTGCTGCCCGCGGGCGGCGGCGCGCTCGCGTTTGCCGCTGAGCGGCTCGGCATGAGCGCACTCACCCTCTCTGCCTATGTGGCGCACTTCCCGCTCATCCCATGCGACGGCGAAGGGGACGTGGACGGCGCTACGGGAGGTGGCCGTGGTTACGAGTCACTCGAGCAGATGCGCGCAGCGCGGCGCGCGGCGCGCGAGGCGGCGCAGAGGGCGTACGTGCCGCCGCCGCCGCCGTTGCTGCAGGACAGCATAGGCCACAGAGGGGGCGTACAGGGCCTGCAATGGCACGATAGCTCCCTCTGCCGAGACGACGACGGTGCGACGCCGCGCCTTGCACCGGCGTGCCCGCGACGACGCTCCCGCGCCCGCACTCGAAGATCCCGACGACTGTGACTGTGAATGCCCGCGACGACGCGATCCGTCCGCTCACTGCACTCACCCCCGCCGCGCTGTTGTCTGGCTGTGGCGCAGGCGATGAGGCTCATGCCTTCTACGAGGCGGTGCAGGGCGGCACCTTCCGACCACTCGAGCGGCCAGCCGCGCCGCCGTCGGAGCGACCCGCAGTCGCAGCCGCAGCGGCGCAAGGGCCGGCCTCCGGGGCTTCCGGGGCTTCCAGGGCGGCCTCGTCGGGCTAGCGTCGTCTCGGGCGTCGGACTCGACGTCGGGCGTCGTCTCGGGCGTCAGGGCGGCCTCGTCGGGCTAGCGTCGCACACTGTCCAGAGCAGCACGAAGGGACCCGTCGTCGTTCCCTCGCAATTCGTATCGGTAGAATCTCCCGTGCCCGCGTACAGGTGCGTTAAAGCGCCGGCATCGGGGTATGTCGTAATGCCCCGCCTTCCGGCCGCCTTGGCCGGTGTGCGAGAGAGCGCCAGGGTGCTTTGCCTTAGCCCGTTAGCGCGGTGAACCTAACGTAAACAAATCGCACGCTCGTTAAACTCATTCTGGATTCTCCAAACTCCGCTATGCGCTATCGATGTCCATCACGAAATCAACAAATCATCGACGTAGCACGTACCTTCGACCATGACCTTCGACCTAGGATGCGAACTATGGCGAACTCGTAAGTCCAAGCGCATCGTCAACCATCAACGGGGCAAAAAGGCAAGGGGGCGGCGTAGCGTCAAAGCGCATCCCTAACTTCGTCCTCGGGTGCCTCCCGCTGCGCCTCGTGACACTGTGCTTCGCAGCCGCACTGCGCGCACACTAGCAAGAGGGCCGGCACGTGGGCGCACCGCGGCAGCTCGTAGCCAGGACAGCCGTTACATGCAGCGCAGAAGCCACGACGCACGCCCTGGTGATCGGGGTGCGGCCCACGGGGCTTGGGCGGTGCGGGGAAGGGCTCGCCTACCAGCTGATACGCGTCCGCGAGCTCCTCCAGACGCTTGGCCCGCTGGACCTCTACCTGCCGCCTCCGCTGCAGCTCGTGCACGCGCTCCGCCCGCGCCAGTATTGCGCCCTTGGAGAAGCGGCGCGGAGGCGCCGAACCGAGCGCCTCACGCGCCTTGCAGCGCTGGTCGGTCAGCACCGCGACCACAGCGCCCGGCGGCAAACCGAGAGCACTCATCCCCACCGCGCTGTCGTCCACATCGCGATCTCGGGTCGCCAGATCGCAAAGGCGCCTCCACGAGAGGACGGAGGGCGCCGTACTGGGCGCTGGCGGGGCCAGGCCGACGCAGTACGGCAGCAGCGAAGGCCACGTGCCCAGGGCTTCGGATCCCAAGGGGCGCTCAGTACGGCGCCCGGGGGCATCAAGGGGTGCCGCGCCGGCTGCGATCGCCTCGGCTCGGCCGTTACGCGCCCGCCACGACGCCTCGCATCGTTCCTCGCAGTGATGGGTCGGAGGCGTGCCAGGCGTCGTGGTGGGCGTGTAACGGCCGAGGAGCGCACATGCCTCATCAAGCGCCATCAGCACGCCCCCGTTCATGTGGCATCGGTGCAGCGCGCGGGCGGGCTCCTCAGCCAGCAGCTCGCGCGCGAGTGCGCGGCCGGCGGCGAGGTACACGCGCTCAGCGCGCAGGCGGGCTGTGCCAGACTCCCTGCACACAGCCTCCTCCTCCTCCGTCTCGTCCCGAGGCGTCGTGGTGGGCGCATCCAACGACTCTTGAAAGCACGTCGGCGGCGCGGTGACAGGCACGAGCTGGCCGAGCTTCAGATCAAAGATCAGCTGGCGGCCGCCCGGTGCGGCGGCGTCGTGGGCGTCGTCGGGTGCAGCCTCGAGCAGCACAAACGCCGCCCGCTCGATACGCAACGCCTCGTCGTCCAATAACGGCTCGGCCACCCCTCGCACCTGTGGGGAGATGGCGCCATGGTGAGCGCTTGCATGCAAGGCGGGCAGCAGCTCGGCCACTCCTCGCACCATGTCGATGACCGTCCAGCGCGCAGCTGAGGTCCAGCCCGGCAATCAGAGGCAATCAGAGGCAATCAGAGGCAATCAGCTCCTCGCACCATGTCGATGACCGTCCAGCGCAGCTGAGGCAAGCCCGAGCTGAGCAGGCGCATCACCGCACAGGCCGCGGCAGAAGGCTCACTGCGCGACTCGCCGCCCACACGCACGAGCACCGCACGCAGGCAGTCACGCGCGGCCTCGTCGGCTGGCCACGACATAGGCAAAGGGGGCGCGCTCTCTGCGCCTTGACCCTGGCCTTGTGGAAGTGCCGCCGCCACGACCGCCTGCGCGCTCGCCCGTGGCGATAGTGCCACTGAGTGCCTCTGAGTGCCTCTGAGTGACCCTGAGTGCCTCTGAGTGCCTCTGAGTGCCCGTGGTGACAGTGCCGCCACCGAGCCCTGCCTTCCCATTGTCGCTGGCGCTGTGGTGAGCGCTTCCATTGTCGCTGGCGCCGTGGTGAGCGCTTCCATTGTCGCTGGCGCAGCCTCGCGCATCCGGTGCACGACGCCCATGTTGCCACCCGACTCAAAGAAGGCTTCGACCTCCACCTCGCGCCATCGGGTCATCCCGTCGGCGAGCTCGATGTCGCTCGCGAACAGGGCCTCGCGGATGGCCTCGATAGCCTCGATGCTCAGACTACGGGTGCCGTGGTGAGCACATGCATGCTGGATGGCCTCGATGGCCTCGATGCTCAGACTGCCCGCTGCACCGGCACCAGCGCCCGCCTCGCCTCCCTCTGCACCCGCTCCAGCGCCCACCTCGCCTGCCTCTGCACCCGCTGCAGCGCCCGCCTCGCCTGCCTCTACACCCGCTCCAGCGCCCGCCTCACCTGCCTCTGCACCCGCTCCAGTGCCCGCCTCGCCTCCCACAGAGGCAGCGACGGCACCACATGAACCGAATGCACCAAAGGAGACTCCACCACCAGAGCCGTTGAACACGACCGGCATCGACGGCGCGCTGACGGGAACGCCGGCTCGTCGGCGGCGGGTCGCAATGAGAGTGAGAAGGGCCGGGAGCAGCGTGTGCGTGAACAGCACGGCGAGCGGTGCGGCCGGCACGAGGCGCTCGCCACGGCGCTGCGCACCGATGGCCGGCGCTGAGGTCAGGAGCACGCTGAGGACGGAGGCAATCAGAGGTCATTAGTAGGTCATCAGAGGCAATCACCTGATTGAGAGCCGAGGTCAGGAGCACCACCGGTGGCAGGTGCAGGACCCCCTCGACGAGGCAGAGTCGTTGCGGACGAGTGCGATCTCGCGGCAGTTTGACTGGCACCTTAACAATCAAGTCGCCTCGCTCGCATGTCGCCGGGTCCAGTTCGGGTGCGGGCGCCGCCGCCGACTTCTGCCCCAGGAGCTGCTCGCGCTCCTCGATCGTGCCAGTGCCGCGCAGCACATCCCTGGTAGGGTAGTGGGGCATCCCCTTGCGAGGCACGACGGCTCGTGCGTAACCACTTCGGTCATACCCGAGCCGAGCTGCGAGGCAGTGCCCCACCGCAACGGCGTGACCCAGCACGCCCACTGTCTTGAGCTGCGTGCCCACCCACTTCTTCTCCGTACCCTCAAGGGTGCACACCTGATGTCGGAGGCCATCAGAGGTCATCAGAGGTCATCAGAGGTCATCAGAGGCCATCAGAGGCCACTTCCGTGCCATCAAGATGCACTCAAAAGTGCACGCTCACTTGCTGCGTGAAGAAGACGGTCGATGAGGCGTCGATCACGCCAGCTTCGTCAGCTTCGTCACCAGCCGCCGGCGTGCGCCTCCACAGGTCGTTCCCCACTCGCTCCCATAGGGCGTGCGGCTCCTGCGCGAGGACAAACACAAGGTCGGCCTTGCCGCCCGTCGACACGTGGCCCTCGTTCTTGAACCAATACGTCGCACCCTCGAGCTCACCCGGCCGAAGGTCGAGCTTAAATGTGTCGTCCGTCCTCTTGGCCCATTTGGTGCCTTCGAAGAGCTGCCGGTTGAAGCGCACCACCTTTCGGCCGCCGCTGAAGAGCTCCTCGAGGGACACGAGCACGTCCATACACGACGGCGGCGGCTTCGTTGCCTCATCGTCGGCGACGACCACGCCCGCCTCATACTGCGCCTCCACCTTGAGCCGCGCCTGATCATAAGCCTGGCGCGTGGCCGGCTCCGTCAAGATGTCGTATGCGACCTGCACTTGGTGGTACCGCTCCTTGGCGGCGACGCGCTGCACCTCCGATGCGCCCAGCTGCTTGTCCGGGTGCAGTGAGAGCGCGAGCTTGCGGTAAGCCTCTTTGAGCTCGTGGGTGGACGCGAAGCGATCGATGCCGAGATGCTCATAGTAGTCCGCGTACTTGTTGAAATGTTTCATCGTGCGTCGGTCGAAATCAATAGCATCCGGCTTAAACGTTGGGTCGCGTCGTCGGCGCTCATCCATCATCTTTGAAATCTTCTCTGCCTCCTTGCTAAGTGCGGCAGCCATTTTTGTCTTCGTGTCCTCGGAGACCTCAAAGCTTTGTGAGCCGATCTTGTTGACCTCGTGCACCTTTTTCGGCGCAGCCTTCTCGCGCAGCTCGGCTTGCGACTGCTGACGAGCGAGCGCTGGGTCGAAAACGGCCACGGAGTTGCGAGCCATCGTGCGCGCGAACTCGTTGCGGACCACTGTCGCCTGAGAACACTACAGCGCCACCATCGAAGCTCTAGAAGTTCACTGTCTAAAGTAGGATATTCCGAGCATTTCAATACGCCTCCACCAAGATGGAGTCTGAGCTTCCACCGCCCTCATCGCCTTCCGCTCCCAGCAGAACAAACTGGTGAGCAGACTGCTGATGATCCTCGTCGCCCTCAGCTCCTAGCAGGACAAACTGCTGCGCGGCTGACCGCGCTCCGGTTCCGCGTGCTTCGTCGCCGCCGCCACCGCCTCCCAACAGCTCTTTTTCGTTTTTCCAGATGCTGGCTCTCGGTCCCGTCTCGTCTCGGGGGCCAAAAATCGGAGTTTTTGTGCGATACGATTGGTGCGCTTTGGCGCGCCACGTGCGTACCGACCGTGGCAAAGTCTGCGTTTCAACGTATGCCCTTTTACGTTTTATGAAACGAAGTTTTCCTCGTGAAACTGTTGTGCCTTCACGTTGCGGCGCCGTTGCGGTCGTTTATGTGAACATGTGTTCGAGGGTTGGGTCTCAACATCTTATCTCGACAGACCAGCCGAGGCTGGCTGCCGCGGTGAGCCAGCCGTGAACGGCTAACCCCCCTCTCCAAGTGGATGCGAGAGCGTCCATTGGAAGGCGAGTCAGAAGGTGAGGCCTAACCCCCCTAGGGTGGTGGGTGGGCCGCTGCCCTGTGGGCAGCGTGGGCAGCGTGAAGAGGGAGGCGCCCTGCGCACCCGAGCTCGGCACTAAGGCGAGTTGGTGTGCGCGGAGCGCCGACATGCATGGAGTGTGCCGGGGTCACTCGCGTCGGGTACCTGTGCACGGACGCGGCACGTCATGTCACTGGTCAACTCACGGTGGCGCGAGTGACCGGGGGGCCGGGCGCAAGGAGCCAGTCCTGCGGGCCCCCAGCTCGGCACTAAGGCGAGCATATGTGCGCGTGGAGCGCGAACGTGCATGGAAGTGTCACATGCGAGATCGAAAGACCTGAGAGGGCGCCGGGATCGTGCCCGGTGGGCCCACGCTCGAAGCGAGCGCTAGCGCAGTTGCGCATGGCAGGTCGAAAGACCTGAGAGGGCGCCGGGATCATGCCCGGTGGGCCCACGCTCGAAGCGAGCGCTAGCGCGGTTGCGCATGGCAGGTCGAAAGACCTGAGAGGGCGCCGGGATCATGCCCGGTGGGCCCACGCTCGAAGCGAGCGCTAGCGCGGTTGCGCATGGCAGGTCGAAAGACCTGAGAGGGCGCCGGGATCATGCCCGGTGGGCCCACGCTCGAAGCGAGCGCTAGCGCGGTTGCGCATGGCAGGTCGAAAGACCTGAGAGGGCGCCGGGATCATGCCCGGTGGGCCCACGCTCGAAGCGAGCGCTAGCGCAGTTGCGCATGGCAGGTCGAAAGACCTGAGAGGGCGCCGGGATCATGCCCGGTGGGCCCACGCTCGAAGCGAGCGCTAGCGCGGTTGCGC
>Ga0210248_100911_pt1 | contig 24846 bp, 16 predicted proteins | sample ChrtobMetP3_32mM_FD_155493 | JGI IMG/M metagenome (GOLD analysis project Ga0210248, IMG submission 155493) | Chrysochromulina tobin associated microbial communities from unialgal haptophyte culture, Seattle, Washington, United States - P3_32mM | ecosystem: Host-associated > Algae > Haptophytes >...
CAGTCAAACGTCACCTTCGTCTTGCCGGTGCCTGGCGGGCCGATAATGAACACTGATCGTCCTGAGCGCCACGCCCGCACAGCAAATTCCTGCTCCGCGATGAACTTGTCGCCTCCTCCACCCTCGCCTCCTCCACCCTCGTTAGGAACGCCTGCGCCATCCTTGACCTCGTCCCGCACACGCTGCACCTCGCGCGCCGCCTGGTCAGCCAAGATGGATACCTTGCGAAGCACCATGAGGTACTCACCCCCGCCGCGCGCCACGTGCTCGTCATTGACAAACAGTGCACGCATGCATGCGCCGGCACCGAGAGGCGCTTTGCTCAGAACGCTGCGATCGGAGCACCAGCGCTCGTATGACCTCAGGAAGTCATTGTCCACCGGTGCTACCAAAGACGCAGCGCGTACAGCCAGAACAGGCGCGACCTCCATCGGCGAGATGGGGCTTGCCACCGTTGCTGCACTCTTGGCCCCTGCGACCATTGACCGGATCGGCGTTGTCACCGCGCTCTTGCGTGCTTCCAGCTCCTCCTCTAATGCCGACAGTTCCTTCACCTTCTTGCCGAGCTGGGATTGCACCTCATTGAGGTCGTTGTTGGCGGGCTTGCAACGTTCAACTTCATCTTCGACGGCCTGCGATAGTGCTGCCACCTCACGTCGCGCGCGTGAGACATCCTCTTCGAGCGCATCCTTCACAGATGGCTGGAGTGCCGGCGTAGGCAACGGCTGCACTCGAGCACGCGCACCTTCAGCTCCTCGACTGTCTCCGTCTCAAAAGAGACCATCATCGTGGTCGTCTTGCCGTGGAGGTTCTTCACAAAGAGCTGAAACAGGCCATTCTTGTTGAAAAACTCATCCGCCTCGAAATCTGCTGCATTCACGAGTCTTGGCACGTCGCTGAGCTCTTCACCCATCTGGGCCGCAGACGGCATCTCATGGACGTCCTCAAGGTGCCCAAGCACTTCTCCATATTCATCTACTGCGAGGAGAGCTAAGTTGTCGCGTGCCACACCGCGCCGCAGCTTGCGCAACAGTGACTCAGCATCGAAGTACTGTACGTGCACACCGAGCTCGCACAGCCGGTGCTGCACCATCGACGACGTCAGTCCTGCCCAATCCGTCAGCCTATTGGCCTGCATGGCCGCCTCTGCCACGCCTCGGTTGAATGCGGGGGCTGCATTGAGCACGGCACAGCATGCTTTTTTGGCAAAGACGACTCGCCGCGCATTGCTACTCGCCCTGGACCTCGCCTTGTCCTCCGCCTTGGCCTTGACTGTCGTCGCCACAGCCGTTGCCTGCTCCTCTGGGTGCGGCGTCACGGCCACCTCCACCTGGCACCCCTCCACCTGCATCGGTGCCGCCTCCTCATTGCTTTCTGTGGCCACGAGCGCCTTCGCTGGAACACACACCATCATTTTGACTCCTGCTGACGCCTCCGGTACGACGCTGCACGGCATGTTTGACGGGAGCCTCGGCAACGCAGCCATGGGCGGCATGGACATCAGCAGCCCACCCAGCCCGTTACATGCAAGCATCTCGCGCATCGCCGCGTTCTGACCTTCCATCTGCAACATCGTAGCATGCAGCTCCGCGAGCTCGGTCTCGTACCGCTCGAAGAGCACGGCCATCTTGTCGACGCTCGAAGCCTCACTAGCGGTTCGCCCACGCAACACCACGTCCGTCAGGTTCACAGCGGAAGTGCTGAATGGGTCCGTCGCCTGCACATACTTCATCATCGTGCTGAATTTGCTCCATCCGCCTTGCTTCATCGTCAGGGTTGGCGGCACGTTCCCGTTTGCATGCGCCGTCGCCATCGTGCGACGCATCGACTTTGACGTCAATATGCCCTTCAGGTCGGACACCTTGAACGCATTTCCAAAGGGAAGCTCGTCCTTGTCTCCTCCGCCAAAACGGACGTGGCTGACGACTGCGCTGCCGCCGTCGCCGCCGCCCTCGCTGCCGCCGTCGCCGTCGCCGCCGCCGCCGCTGAGGCCGCCACGGCCGCCGCTGCGACCGCGACCAGCCTGGCCGCCACCGTCGCCGCTGCGACCGCGACCGCGACCAGACCGGCCGCCACCGCCGCCGCTGCCACCGCGACCGTGACCAGCCACGCCGTCTCTCAGGCGTTGCGCACGTAGCGCCTGCCGCTGTGCAATCATGGCGAGCTTCCGCAGGCGCTGCGAGACGTCGTTGGCATTTGTCCACACCCGGACGAGGTACGGCTTGTTTGCCACCTCGAACCACAGGCCAGCCATCTTCGGCTGCACCTCGACCATGGTATCGCTACCTGCCTCGAGGAGCACCTCGCCATCCGCACCAACCGCGCACAGCTTGTCACCGAACCGATAGCGCAGCCCGTCCTTGTCCTGCTCCTTCGTCACAATCATGACCGGATTCTTCGGACGGTAGCCGCTTGTCATCAAGGGTGACTCCTCATGCAGTGCCACCACCGTGGCGCCGGCGGGCGCGTCCTCCCACAGCTCGTAGTCCGCAAACACCGCCTCCTCGATCTCGACGCCAGGCGGTAGCTTCAGGTGCTTCTCCACAGCAGCCTTGGCCGCGAGCATGGTGTGCGCCGGGCAGGCCCTCAACGGATCAATGAAGCCCTTTGCGTCGACGATGAGCTCGCCCGTGCAGTCCGACGGGCACTGCAGCGCCTGCTTCTCACCGACCTGCAGGCGATCCACCTTTGTCTGGCCGACGTCGATGATGACGCCCTTATGGGGGACAGCCTCTACTTCCGTCCAGTCGAGGAGCAAATTCGTCACAGCGCGGGTGCCTTGAACCCCATTCTTGAGAATGTACGCGGCCACCGTCATGAGCATCGGGTTCTTGGCATCCACAGCACCGACCATCGCCGCCATCTGCTTCATCGACAGCGGCTGCAACGCTCACAGGAGGGGGCAGCACGCACGAGCCGTTACGAGCCGTGATCAGGGAGCGCAATCATCCTCATCAGACGTCATCAGAGGTAATCAGCCTCATCAGACGTCATCAGAGGTAATCAGAGGCCATCAGCGGCCCAATCGTGCTGCTCATCTTCTAATCTTCCTCATCATGCCGCTCATCATGCCCATCAACTCCTCTTGCGGCTCATCATGCTCATCATGCTCATCATACTCTTCGGTGCGTCGTTCTCATCATCATCCTCATCATCCTCATCATGCTCATCAGCTCATCTCGCTGCTCATCACAAGGGGCTCATCATGCTCGTCATGCTCATCAAGCTAATCATGCTCATCATGCAGCTCATCATGCTCAAGATGCACAGCATCCTCAGCGTGGGCGGCTTTGCCACACACCTGCGGAACGTGCAGGGGCTTGACACCCACGAGCCGCGCCAGCGCGCCGAGGACGCCGACCACCTCGTCGGACCAGCCCGGGTTCTCGCACGGCAAGGACTTGTAAAAGTCGCGCACCGCGTACACGCGCTTCTGGTACGCCTGCAGCGACCAACACTCGTCCGCGTACGGGCCCGTGCCGAACTTGCCCGCCCTGCGCTTCTGCAGCGCACGCGGACCGCAGGCACCGACCATCTCGTGGTCCGCGTTCGCCGCGATGTCCTCGGCATGCCCACCCTTGGGCGCGTCCTCGCTGCCTGAGGCCATGTCGAGGAGGAGCGCCACGATCATCTCGGGACGGATCATCCTAATTGCGCCCGTTCCCGCGTGCCTGCGCGGCTCGACCTTGAGCACCACGCCATCATCAGACGTCGACGTGATGGTCACGAAGGAACCGTGCCCCATGCGCACGAGATACTTGTCGATCGACACGATGTACCTCAGGTGCTCGTCGGCCGTCGACTGCGCGCGCTTGCTCTTGCCAAACACGTTCGCCGCCTTGCGCACCGCTGCACAGAACACCTCGGTGGCTTCCTCATCTTCTGCTTCGCCAAGGGCTCGGCGCTTGGGCACATCGCCGATCGCTCCGGTGCCGTCCGGGTAGAGCTTGCGCATCATCTTGTGCGGTCGCACGACGGCCTTCTGCTCCAGCCGCGCCTTCAGCGCGCTCGACTGCACGGCCATCGCGAGCGCCATGTGCTCCGACGACCGCGGCGACGACTTTCGTTTTCCCAGTCTCCCGTCCTGACCGAACGCTGACCGAACTGACCGAACGCCGTTTCGCGGCCTTTACCATAAAGAAGTAATTCCTAGGAACCGAAAAAGAATTGAACGGAGCGAAGAGCTCTCCTTGGTCGGCCGATCAAGCGCCAGGCTGGGTCTGCGACGCCTGCCGCGTGCGCGTCAGAGAGCGCACGTGAGGCTCATGGGCTGCAGCAGCAGCAAGGGTGATCAGGGCGCTGGCGATGGCGCTGAGGGATCCCAGGCGGCGGGCTCACCTGACAGGGCAAAGAGCTTTCGAGACCGCCGGCTGTCGATGAGCCACCTGCCAGTAGGAAACAGGCGGCTGAGCGTGTACGGCAGCGACGGTAACATAGGTGGGCAGCCATCGGAGGTGCAATCGCCGATGCCATCGGTTGGCTGCAAGACGATGGGCGGCTTCGAGCCGGTGCCGGGCGGCTCGACGGCCAAGATCAACCAGGATCGTGGCGTTGCCATCTACCCGTTCACCGACTTGGAGAACTGCGGCATGTTTGGCGTGTACGACGGGCACGGGCGGGCGGGCGAGAAGGTGTCCGAGTTTGTGCTGCAGCACCTGCCCGCAGTGCTCGCAGCCCAGGGCGAGGCGCTATGGTCTGATGTGGGCGGCACGCTAAAATATGCGTATGTCCAGGTTGACAGTGATCTCGCCAATGAGATGGACGCGAGCGTGAGCGGCACCACCGCTGTCACTTGTCTCATCAAGGACAATCACTGCTGGCTCGCCAACTCGGGCGACTCGCGAGCGATCGTGATGCGCAAGTCGGCTAACGGTCTCAAAGCCGTCGACCTGACGAGCGACCACAAGCCCGACTCGCCCGGCGAGATGAAGCGCATCCTGAGCATGGGCGGTCACATCACGCCGGTGCGCTGCCGCCCGCTGCCTTGCCGCGGCTGCCTTGCCGCCGCTGCCTTGCCGCCGCGCGCGCGCGCGCCACCGTGCCGCTTCGCGCACTGCCGCTACCTCTGCCCTTGCCGCCGCGGCCGCTGTTGCTCACATGGATGGCGCTCTGTGCCCGTTCGTCTATGGCGCAGGCGGGCGCCAACGGCTCGCCCGCGCGCGTCTGGCACAACCTGCGGGGGCTCGCGATGGCACGCTCAATAGGCGACCATGCGGCGGCGACGGTAGGAGTGATCTCCGAGCCGGAGATCACCGAGTACGACATTGTGGAGGATGACTTTGCGATCATAATCGCTACCGATGGGGTGTGGGAGCTGCTCTCGTCGCAGCAGGTCGCCGACATTTGCCACGGCGTGAAGAGCGGGGACGTGCAGGAGATGACCGAGGTCGTCGCTGAGCAGGCAAGCTATATGTGGAAGGTTGAGGAGGGCGACTACCGAGATGATATCACGCTGATCATCATCAAGTTGCCATGGCTAGGCTCAGCTGAATAACTGATCACGCTGGTCATCATCAAATTGCCAAGGCTTGGCTCAGCTCAATAGGCCCCGCTGGGGCTGTGAGCACAACCACATCGAGGTGAGCTTCTCAGCCCTCAGTGAGCTATAATCTCTGCGCAGCGCTCGTCGAGTGGAGCCGGACTTTCCCACTACGATACGTTGTCCTTCGTTGTATTTCTCTATTTCTGCATGCCCGTCGTCCTCTTGGCTCTTGCCAAAGCCTCTTTGAGTTGCTTCTGTGTTGTTAATGTGGTGTGCGCCATGTTGCATGTATGCTCCGGTGACCACCACGCACCAGTCGATCCGCCGCGTTCCCGGTCCGCCTGTCGCTGTCCCCTTCTTCGTTAACAGCGTGTTTCCGCAATTCATATCTTACGTTTTCTCAGGTCGTGAGGCGTTCTTGTTCGCCCCCCCCGCGAGGGCCGTATCTAACCATACCTAGGAAGCTAGGTTATACCTTCCGAGAACCTCTGAGACCCAGACCGCTCGAGACTATCACGTATCGACTTCCTCGGAGCCGTCCGTCACGCACTTCGTCCATCGGGGATACTAATGCCGTTGGAGGGCGCTGGCTGACTGCGTCGCGTTTTCGTTGTGAACGACCGTGTGTTCACAGCAGCTTAGCATCTTGACGAAAATTGAGCATCCCGGTAGCGAATCATGAGCGACCACCGGAGAGAGAGATGAGGTCATGTACGCCTCTCGCGAGCCGCTCCGCCGCCAAATCGACAGACGCCTGATCGCCCAGCCCTCCGTACGAGAGCCGAAGCTTGCCCGGACAGCCAAAGGCGCTGCCCGGCAGCAGCAGCAGCCCATGGCGCTGCGCCAGCCGCGCTATCGCAACCTCCTCGTCCACACCTTCTGGCAGCGGCAACAGGAAGTAGAACGCGCCGCGTGGACGCGTTGCCGTGGGCGCTCCTGCGGGGCCGGCAGTAGCCTCATAGAGCGGCGCGAGTACCCTCCACAGAGCCTCACGCGCGGGGCTTAGACTAGCGAGCTGCTTGGCTACCCAAGGCTGTCCGAGGGCCGTAAGCGCATGTGCACCGACCTCCTGCGAGACCAAGGTTGCATGCGTGGGCAGAGTGTCCTGCACCTTGAGCAGAGGCTCGTGGAGTCGTGTGGGGTAGCTCGCGTACCCCACGCGCCAGCCGGCGAGCCCGTAGGACTTGGAGAAGGTGAAGAGGCTCACCACCCCATCAGTGAGCTCCAGAGGCAACGGAGCGCCCGCCGGAGAATGGTAAGTCTCCCCTTCATGAATGAAGTGTTCGTATGCTTCGTCCGCCACGAGCCACGCGCCATGCTCGCGGCACGTCTCGAGGAGCGCTCGCGTCCGATCCATGCCGCACACCGCGCCGCTCGGGTTGGATGGGCTGACCAGCGTGACTGCCTTCACGCGGCCGTTGGCCGCCTCGAGAGCAGCTCGCAGCGCGGGCACCGTTGGCAGCCCCTCGTCATCGCAAGCCAGCACGCGAGGCACGAGTCCGAGCAGCTGGATCGCCACCAAATGGCTAAAGTAGTACGGGCGGAAGAGCACCACCTCGTCCCCAGGGTCGCACAGCGCGAGTAGTGTGGAGACGTAGGCCTGATTGGCGCCGTTGGTGACCATCACCTCGCGCTCGCTCATGTCGTGCCCGTTCTCGGTGGCGAGCTTCGCGCGTAGCGCCGTCAAGAGCACCGGCGCACCATGGCATGCTCCGTAGCGGCTATGCTCTGGGCGCCACATGCGCGAGGGCATCTCGTCTGCCGTCGGAGCCCAATGCGCCACGCCTGGAGCCAGATTCAGGATGCCCGGCCTGAGATAGCTTGCGATGACGCGCTCGACGACGGCTTCGTTTGCGTTCAGTGCGCGTTGCGAAGCCGGCATGCGGGTATGCATCGCACGTGCGCAGCACGTTCTCGCTCGTGCAGAAGCCATCGTGTTCACAAGGACAAAAAGGGCTTCACGGAAATTTCGTTAACAGTGACTTAGTGTGAATCACGTGCGGATCGCGAGAACGGGCACGAGTGCGCACACCTATCACAACCCGGTCCCCCCCTTTTCAAGCTCCTTGAAATCGGCGGGATCGAGCAGCACGGCGGGTTCAACCAGCGCGAGCACCTTGAACTTACTGCCCCACTTCTTGTCGCCGAGTGTCTGCCGGTGGCGGTAGTTTTGCGGCCTGCCAGTGGCGGGCTCGTGCTCGAGCCGGAGCGTGCACGCAGTGGCGTCGACAGCGGCCCAGCTCGCCGCGTGGTCTTGCGGTGGATGCACGGGGAGCATCATCATTGCTAAGATGGAGGAGCGTTGGCGATGCGAGCCGTAGAGTGTGGTGCCGTTGCATCTGCATCCCCGGACACAGCCCACGCGCAAGTTGCCCATGTTCTCGTCATACGAGCGCAGGTAGCCGAGCGCGATCGTGCCTGCGGGCGGCGGCGGCACGTCCAGCTCGAGCACACTCGGTGCCACCAAGCTGAGCAGTCCCGGCTTATCGACCGTAAGCGGCTGGCCCGGGTCCCGCTCTACATAGCTCCACGAGCCATTGAGCACCCGCCAAGCCAGATTGAGGAGCGTGCGGCCGCGCAGGCAGATGCCGTGCCCACTCCCGAGGCGCGGCTCCGCCATCGCCGCTACCAGCGGCGGCGGCAGGGCACTCGGTCTCGTCAGCCGCGCCGCCGCGAGGGCATTGCCGACCACGCTAGGCTCGTTGACGCTGGGCGGCGGCGCGCGTCGCCGCAGAAGCATCGGGATCAACCCAGATGGGGCAGCCACGTCCCTTGGCTGCTGCCGCCGCCGGCGCAAGTAGCTCCGTGCACGCGCGGTGCTCTCGTTGAGAAAGCTCGTGAGGATCGTAGTGACGACGGCCGCCCCGAGGGGCTTCAGGTGGCCGCACCCATACAAACCATATGAGTCACACAGGGTGCCTCGGAAGCGCAGATCCGCGCAGTCGCGATGCCAGAGCGCATTGCGCGGTGCGAGCGAGGGCAGATCATACCAGCGCGCCACGGCGTCGACGGCGATCTGCGGCGAGTGCAGCCAGGGCACGCCGCGCCAAGGGCCCTCGAGGATGCGCTGTCGTGCATGGCCGCGCTCCAAGTTAGCACACCAGCCCAGACGATCCCAGCTGAGGAAGAGGAGCGCAGGCCGATGGGGGCGGTGCAACAAGCGGCGCACGAGCAGCTCGTACACGAGCACACGCCTCCGAAGGGACTCCGCGTCGACCACGGGCTGATGCTCGGCGTCGTTGAGGGCGTGCTCAAGTATGATCAAGTCCACCCGCTCAGGTAGCCGGTTCTCGGAGCACAGAGCAAAGAAGGCGGAGCCCGTCGCGCCGATCGCGCCGTTGTAGAGTGAGAGGCGCGCCGCCGGCCACGTGCGCTGCATCCAGCCTAGGAGCCCTTCGGGCCAGTTGGGCGTGTGGTTGGAGCGGGAGGGCAGGCTCATCGAGCCACCAAGCACGCCGATGGCCACCTCCTGTCCACTCTCGAGCTTCGCAAGCACGCGTGCCCAGTCGGCAAGATGCCCCATGTGCGCACGCGTGCGCGCGAGCGCCGTCTCGAGCGCCGTCTGCGCATTTGGGAGCGCCGCCTCGAGCGCCGTCTCGAGCGACCCGCCACTGGCAGGGCCGCCGGCAGGGCCACCGGCGCCGCCGGCCTGTGCGCTACCGCTTGGGCCACTGAGCGCCGCTGCGACGGCCGCGGCCGACTGGTCCGCCGATCCTATCGCGCACTCTTGCTGCTCGTCTGTAGTAGTGGTTGCTGGCATGCTAAGGACCCTCTGGCAGAGACCGAGTGCCGTGTTGGGCGAGCGTGCCGCGCCGGCGGCGGCGGCCGCTGATGATGCACTCACGCTCGTCTGCCACGGCCAGCCGGTATGGGTCTGAGCGTCCCTGTGGTGGATGCGCCCGTCACGATCGTGCGCGTCTTGGCGGCTTCCATCGCCGCCGTTGGCAAGCCACTCGGGGCACGAGGCAGCTGCGATTGCGCCCGCGCGCCACACGCCACACCGAAGCCCGTCGCTCTTGACGACGCACGGCCGATCCAACGCCTCGGCCGATCCATCGAGCAGCATCTGTCGCTCAGGCATGCGCCATGCCACGCGCGGGCCCGCCCTGGCCTCGGCAGTCCTTGACGAGCGCAGCCATCGCAGCGTCATGGCCGCTAGCTCGTTGTCGTCGTCGTCGTCGTCGATGCCAGATGAGGCGCTAGCAGTGGTGATGCCGCCAACGGAAGCGCCACGGTCGCCGCATGAGAGCATGGTCGGTAGGCCGTAGAATTGGGCAAAGAGCGAGAGCGGATGGGTGAGTGAGCGCAAGGCCATGTGCTCCCGCTGCACTGGGCCAAGGCCTGATGCCACGGGCGTGGCACAGTGCAGAAGCAGCGCAGCACTCGGCCGTGACATGGTCGAGGCCGTCGCGCGCAGTAGCCGCTCGGCAAGCGCTATGATGGATGCATAGTGGGCGGTCGAGTTCCGCCCGAGCTCAAAGAGCAGCACGTCCGCTGATGCTCCGAGCTGTGCGAGGAGCGGCTTTGGCAGGCATGCAGTCGCCTCAAGGTCGGCAATGGAAACATGGGTGAGCTCTGCGATGCTGCGATTGAGTCCACGCAGCACGAGCAGCGGCCATGGCGTCGTGCTCGCCTGCGACGATATGGCGAGCAGTCGCATCGGGCGCCGCCTTGCGCCGTGGTCGGACGCCATTCACGGACGAGAAGGTGTGTTTGGTGCTGAAGTCGGAGCTTGCAAGTGCTCCTACCCTGCTGGCTGGAGTACTCGGTTGTTCTTGATTAAGTCCATGTTCTTTTCTCGGAAGAGGTGAGCGGAGATATGGAGAGATTTGTACAACTTTGATCACCTGATCCGGTGACTTTGTACTTTGCCTGATGAAATCGCCGAGCTTCAAAATCGGAAAACTTCGCACCGCTATCGGCAATGCACGTCGCGGGGCCCGGGCTGAGGGCGTTTGTCAGCCTTCTTAGTCTTCAGGCGTCTCTCCTAAGGGCGAGCGAGACAGCTGTCATCCATGCCGCTACGCTCCCTAGAAGCTGAGTCTGAACGCAACGCCACAGACAGCCTCCTGTCCCTCGCTGGGGCTGATGGGGGCGAATGGGGATGCAACGGGGGCACTTCTGGCGCCCGCACTCCGGCGGCAGCGGGACCGTTTGGCCCGGGCCCATCTGGGACAACCGAGGTGGCTGCTGCCGCTGCGGATGAGGTCCGGTATGCGGCCGATGCGGAAGATGCGTCAGATGCGGAGGTGGAGGACTCCGTGGAGGACGCCGAGGTCACCGAGAAGGCCGAAGGGGGGTTGATCTACTGCGAAGCAACGTCTGAGACGGCAAGCAGCACCGCTTCACTACCATTGGCGTACTCGTCGATTGCGGTCTACCCGCCGCAGCCGTTGGCGCACGGCGGAGCGCCACAGGCGTATTCGGCGGGCGCGCACGCGGCCGGTGCACCCCCTCAGCACAGGGGGACCTACGGCCTCTCGGAACAGTCCCCACAGCGACAGTCCACCCCCTCGTTCACAGGCTCGCCAACGCACCAGCCCTCGAGCGCAGCAGCGCAGCCAGTGACGGCCATCGTAATGCATGCAACTTCGCCGCAGCAGGTCGCGCACTCTGCGGGGTCTGCCCACCCTGCCCCATCGGGCCCGATGATTGGCGGCATGCCAGCATACCAACGGCAGTACTACCAACCGCAGTACTACCAACCGCAGTACTACCAACCGCAGCAGGGACAGCTATACTATCAGCAGCAACTGCCGCCGCATTACCAGCAGCAGCCGATCTACCAGCCGCTGCCGCTACAACAGCACTACCAGCCGCAGCCGCAGCACTACCAAATGGCGCCACAGCCGCCGCCGCAGCAGCACCAGCACCCAATGCAGTACCAACTTCAGCCCCAACAGTTTGCCGATCCCCCCGCGAGTCTCCCGACTGCTCCCGCTAGTAGTCTGCGGAAGCAATCCCGGTCAGAGGACGGCACAACTCCTGACGAGGATGAAGAATTCGAGTGTGGGGGTCGCCACTGGAGCTCGAGCAAGAAGCACAAGCATAACGTCGCTGAGCGGCGACGCACCTCGCGACTCAACGCACTCTTTGAGGAGCTCGCGCAGATCGTCGTCTCGCGCGCCGACCTGTACCGCGAAAAGCAGCCGGGCAACTCGAAGGCGGACGTACTGACCACGTCGGTCTCGTGCATACGCCACTGCTTCTCTACGATCGATCAGCTCAAGGGCCTGCTCAACATGGCGCTCGCGCAGCTCAACCAATCCCATGAGGACGCTGGCGCGTCGCCAGGGCAGCCTCTCTCGCAGCAGGCGCTCGCAGCAAGGGTCACCACACTCGCCACATCAGCCGGCACCATCGCACCCGTCTCGGTGGCTTCTCCCATCGTCCCCCTTTCCCTCGTCCCCCCTCCTGCCGCCTCTGCTGCGGCAGCAAAGGCCGTTTCCGCACCCAGAGCTTGCGCACCCAGAGTTGTGGCGGCGGCGGCGGCCGGCATCGCCTCCATCACCCCTGCTATACCTGTCTCCCTACCCGCAGCAATGCCTGTGCCGGTGCACTCCATCGTACCGGTCGTCGCGCTCACGGCCGCGGCTGGCGCAATGGCCGCCGCCTCACCCGAACCAAGTAGGTCCCACAGCGAGGTCGCGGCTGTCGCATCCACAGTTGCTTCTGCCATTCACCTGCCCCAACACTCTCCGGCTCGTGCACAGTGGAAATCGCCCTAGGCCCAGCGGCATGGGCGCGACAGGCCGCACTCCGCGGCGTTACTGACGTGCGTCGCGCGACGAAAAAGAACGCAAATTACTGTAGTTTTACTGTAGGCTGGGTTTCTTCGCCCTTTAGCGTAGGAACTGGTGACCTAGGGGCTAGGCGAGTAGTGCTGGTATCGTGAAGACCGTTGCCCACCTTCGTGCGAAGTCTGCGGAACGCGGAACGATCCGGAAAAATTGCAAACGGTCGAACCGGACCGTCGCTCCACCGCACGCGCGCACGGCGGGGGCAGGGCTTCCCCGCTCCCCGGCGGTCCCCCGTCGTCCGCGCCGCGCGGTCTACCTAAGAGAGAGAGAGAGAAGAGAGAACTTTGTAACTTACCAAGCTACCTACACATTGGCAGGACCCCCTGAATTGCGGTGGGGGAATTTGAAGGGGATGTCGGCGTGGGAGTAGGGCGGCATGCGAGAGAGAGAAGAGCGCGACCGAGAAGATAGTGTTTCCGATAGCGAGATCTTTATCGATACATCACGAGAGACATACGGAGACACACATCCCATCCCTGATTGCCTTTCACAATCTAACCCGCTCCACCGCGCGTCAGCGCCACCATCAGCGTGGGCAGCTCCGTCCTCACGGCAGCCTCACTGAGCCCGACGTACGTGTTGCGCCCGACCTGAGCGCCCACGTCCCTGCCTGAGATCAACCGCCGCCCGCCGAAGTCGCCCCAGCTTGTCAGGCGCTCCAGGCGTCTGCCAAGGCTGCTGGAAGCCGCCCGCCTGCCCGGTAGTATCGGGCAGCGAGCACCAGGGACTTCCCAGGCTCTCCCCAGTGCGCACCCAGTGAGAGGGCGTCTGCCCCCTTTTTGGTCGAGAGGAGGACGGGGAAGCATTGGTCGTCGCTCAGCGAGTAGTGCTTGGCGATCGCGTTCGTGTCGTAGACTAGCGTGCCCAGCCTGAAAGCGTGCGACCGCAGCGTGCCCAGCCTGAAAGCGTGCGACGGCGACCGCAGCGCCGCCGGGAGCAAGTCCATAGCCAAGGAGAAAGCCGGGAAATGCCTTGCCAGGGCGGCGTTGCCCAGCGTAGTCACATTAGAGTACCCCAGCGTCCCCGCACGCAAGGAGTCAGCGACCTCCCTGATGAGCGAGTTCGGCTCCGCCCGCGCCGATTGCGAGCAGCGGTCTGGTGCGACGGCGCCCATGCGCAGGAAGGCGAGGAAGGGGAAGATCGAGGTCTCGTCCATCCTCGAGCCCAGCTTGACCAGGTAGAACCACTCCAACTCAGCCGGGGCACCGGCAGGGGCGCCCGCTCTGCCCGTCACCGCGACCACAGCAGGTCTGGCGGGCACGGCGATGACAGCGGAGATGGCCGCGTTCCCAGGGTGCGCTTGCACCGCTGGCACGGCGGGCACGGCGGGCACGTACTCCGAAGCTGCGCGTTTACCACGGGCTTGCACCGCTGCCACCGCGGGGCGTCCCGGTACGCCTGCCACTGCGACCACTGGAGGCCTAGGCGGCACGAACGCCTGACCGACGACGGCGGGCACGGCAGGGGCGGCGTTAACAGCCAGCACCGGCGGTATGGCGGCGGAGATAAAGGGTGACAGGATAAACAGCTCGAGAGGGTCGAGCAGGAAAGGCGAGGGGTCCGGGCAGCGCGAGAGGGCGACCTCGAGCACGTCAAGATGCGCCCGAGTGGAGGTGTATACCTTCCCGAGCACGCCCAGCCCCTCCTGAGCGTCAGCGAAGCGCGCCATCGCGCCCAAAGAGATCATCGTGAGGAGCTCAGGCAGCCGCAGGGCGGCGCTCGCGCCCACTGCTCCCCAGTCGAGGTGCATGGGCGCTCCCAGGACGTGGAGAAGAACCAGTGCGGGGGCAGCCACATGCCCTGGGAAGACGGCAGACACATCGACCCATCCCAGAGTAGGGAAAGCCCGGTAGACGGCGCATCTCCTCTGAACGCGCAGGTAGTCCAGCTCCAACTCCGCGCCCACGGGCGCACACCTGGTGAAGACGTGTGGCACAGCCGGCGGAGCGTAAGGGGCGATCGGATGCAGAGCGGGTGGGGCCGCAGCCCCTGGCGCCAGTCTACGAGGCGCATCCCAACCCAGCGCCGCCATCACTCCGGAAGAGGCAGAGGCTTGTGTGTGGGGCCGCTGAAAGCGAGAGCGCAGCTGTATCGGGTCCCTGAGCACGACAAACGCGGCGGAGCCGGTGGCAGGGCCCAGGAAGGACACAATGCGCGGACGGCTTCGAAGCTTCGCGCGGGCGTCACCAATTTTAGACGTCACGACGTCTGGACGTTCTGCCCGATATGGCAAGTACAGTATGCATATGGTTTCCCCCGCCCGCCGGCGCATCTAGCTCACTGTTGCGCCTGCCGCCCTTGTCGTTGATCGTTGTTCGCCCCTGAAGACAACCAATCTACAAGATGCGCTATCTTCGCGATAGTATGTATGTATGCCTTTTACCATCTCCGCCCACTCCCTTCCACAACTGCTGGCCTCCGGAGCACATTCAATAGGCTTCCGTATCGTGGTTGTCTGTTGTTTTCTGGTTTATGTTGACTTTACTATTGTACTTGACTTGACAACCACCACAGCGCCAGGACTAGGGCCACGCTGGGAGCCTATACTCTCGAGTCCAGCGTTCGGACGAGCTGGGGGACCGCGACGAAACTTTCTGTAACAGAGGACGAACTTGCAGGTACGAACTGATCTCGGAGATCTCGGAGAGAGGAGCACGAACGAGTGTGTTCATGTTGCGCTTCGCGTCATCACTGGTGGCCGTCGTCTGCACCGGACTTCGTCCCTCATCGGTCCCACCCGCAATGGTCGGCCTGAAGCGGTCAAGCGTGCGAAACTTCGTGTGCCGCGTGCCGCCCGGTTTGCCGCCGCACTTGGAGACGATGGCTGAGGAGCTGGAGAGCGGCGAGGCGCAGCTGTTTGATGTGCGGGAGCCTGGCGAAGCTGCCATGGGCAAGCTTAAGGCCTCCACCCTTGTGCCGCTCTCTGCGCTGCGATCTGCGATCCTTGACCGCAACGCGGGTGTCTCCGAAACCGTCTCCTCAGCCGGCGACAAGTCCAAACTCACATACCTCCACTGCGGTGCCGGGATCCGCGTACACCCAGCCGCAGAAATCCTGCAGAAAATGGGCTACGAGCGCGTGGTTCCGCTGCAAGAGGGCTTTGCCACGCTGGCCAACGTTGGGTTTGAGTGGGAGCGGTGAGATGGTCGGCAGGAGTCCCTTGGGCCTTGACAATTGCAATTCACCAAGGCGTGCATTGGATCGTGATGATGACTTCCTCACCTAGGCGTACGTCATAGGCGTGATACTGTAGGCGTGCGTCTCCTCCGTACGCGAACATGCTTCGAAACAGTCCACGCCACCGACGCGCTGCGACGCAACAAGTCGGCCTGCACTCCAAGGAGGCTCATCGGCCGAGACGAACAGACGTGGTCTAGGAGCCTTTCGTCTCCTGTGGCGAGCTCGACGGGAAACGGCGACAGAACCACACTCGGAGTGGTCACTGAGACTAATGTATTCCGTCAGCGGGCATGTAAAACTCTTGAACTCTTGGGTCTTGGCTCTAACAACAAGCTCGCTAGGCGAGTCGGCGCTGCGCGGGGCTGAGACAAGGGCGCTCGAGAGTCACAGAGATCAGAGTTTCGATCTGTCGAACCTAAACACCTTGAGCCCACACAGCCATTCACACTCATACGGTACTCGACCTATTTTGGAGTCCTCTGATTACAAGTACAGTAGTCCATTGATTGCTTCCTCATGCAAGCCACCCTTCTCGTCTGCGCCGCGGCGACGGCGTCGGCGGCGTTCGTGCCGACCATGCCCCATGCGGCTACGGCCAGGAGTACAGCTCGCACCGCCGTCGCGACCATGAACGATCCAGACATTCGCACCTTTCTGACGACACGTGAGTGCGCGCACGGCCTCTCTGATTCGCTCTCAAACTGCCCGCTGTTGTGCATGCGGACGAGCGCTCTGTCTCTGACCACGCCGTACCCACACCATCGCACAGGGGCGGGCGTTGCCGCAAAGTTTGTCGACAAGGTGCTGAGCAAGTGTGACGAAGAGATGATCGGTGACGTGCAGGGCCTTCGCATCGCATCTGAGGAAGGCATTCTCGACAGCCTCTTCAAGCCGGTTATCGCGCTGGGCATCGAGCGCGCGCTCGCGAGCCCCGCCAATGTGGCTGTAGCCGCAACCGCCGTGCGCGCCTTGATCGCGGCGCCGGGCGAGCCGGTCGCGGTGCCGTCGCACCTCGAGTTTGAGCCGTACTTTGACATATCGACGATGCCGCTCAACACCTTTAAGAACAAGGCGCCGCACACGGGGACGATCGTGTCTGCGAAGCGCATCGTGGGCGACAAGGCACCTGGCGAAGTGTGCCACGTGCACATCAAGTCGGGCGCCGTCTTCAAGTACATCGAGGGCCAATCTCTTGGTGTGATCCCTCCGGGCAATTGTCCCAAGTCTGGCAAGCCAAACACGGTGCGCCTGTACTCGATCGCGTCGACGCGATACGGCGATGATCTGGATGGCGAGAGCGTATCGCTCTGCGTGCGCCGCGCCGTCTACTGGGACAAGGACCTAGGCAGGGAGGACCCTGCCAAGAAGGGGGTCTGCTCCAACTACCTCTGCGACGCCAAGCCTGGGCAACTGGTGACACTCACCGGGCCGACAGGTAAGGTGATGCTGATGCCCGAGGCGACGCCCGAGGCGGACCTGATCATGGTGGCGACCGGCACAGGCATCGCGCCCTACCGTGGCTTCCTGCGACGCCTCTTCATCGAGCAGACGCCCGCCGCGGCTGCGTTCCGCGGCCTCGCGTGGCTCGTTCTCGGGGTGCCTACCAGCGACGGTCTCCTGTACGACGAGGACTGGCAGGCGATCGCGAAGCGCCATCCGAAGCACTTCCGCGTGACGTACGCGATCTCGCGCGAGCAGGAGACGGCCGACGGGCGCAAGATGTACGTGCAGGACCGGCTCGCCGAGAGCGCGCAGGAGCTCTTCGAGCGACTGGACAAGGGTGCGCACATCTACTTTTGCGGGCTCAAGGGCATGATGCCTGGGATCGTCGAGACGCTCGAAAAGGTCGCGGCCTCCAAGGGCGTCGACTGGGACGAGAAGCTGGAGCACCTCAAGAAAAACGGACAGTGGCACGTTGAGGTGTATTAGGGCAGCGCATTTAAGTTCGGGTCTGGGCGGGAGCACGCGAGTTGACCGGGTAAAGAGGCTCACCGGTAATATAACGAAGTACGGTGTGCACACACATGGTCTTCGGGACACGCGCCCATCGGGCCCGCGCGGCAGCAGCGGAGCTCGCCGTCACCGGACACCGCGGCCGCGGGGCAAGGGCGAAGCGGACCGTTCGCGGGTTCGGTTCCCGAATCCCGGGAAGGGGTCCGCCGCGGGCATCCGCTCGGCCATCGCTTCGTGTTTTAGGTATTATAGCTCTGCCGGTCAGCGGTTACCCGGTTTGGACCGTTCGTGCAGACGCCCCGTCGGGCCGCGCGGGGGTCGGGTCGTGCGGGTCCCTCGCGTCGTCCCGGACCAGGCACGACCCGGCGACAAGCTCACACCAGCTGGAGCTGCCGGCGACCCACAGACATTTACTGAATCTGATCAACACAGACATAATGCTGTGCAGTGTGGTACTCGTGCCCTGTACAGCCGTCTGGATTCGGCTGCTCCCAGCCAGGCTCTCGGCGAGAGGCAGTGTGACTAGGAGGTGGGAGTGCTGCATACGCAGCGAGCGGGGCAGCCATGCTACTGCCACTGGCAGTGCCACTCGCAGCTGCCCATGGCGGCTGCGCAAGGACGGCCAGGTTGCGATCGCTCGCGCCAGCCTCAAAGGCCTTGAAGACACAGGTGCGCATCCCCGCCTCCTGCAGCGCGAGGGCGCGGTCCAGCGTACAAAGGAGCTCCACCAACTCGCCAAGGACCGGCTCAAGCAACCCGAGGCGCCGGTGGCGCTCAAACGGCCCGCGCGCCGTGGCGGTCGCTTGAGCCAATTCGGCGTCTGTGGGCGGCGGCATCGCGCGCAGCCGCAGTGCCTCGGCCGCGAGCACTGCGATGCCGCGCGCCGCCTTGCGCGGCTGGATACCATCCATCTCGCTGCGCGAGCTCAGCTCGTTCTCATGAACGCCGCGATGCCGCAGCAGCTCGCGCAGCTCCGAGCGCGCGCGCCGTCCGGCCAGGCTCGTCGACGAGTCGAGCGCCATCGAGGCTTTCTTGAGGGCCTTGACTGGGAGACGCAGCCCGGCCGCACGCGCGCCTCTCGAGAGAGGCTCGCGCACCGCCATGTGCTGCTTATGCCAGCAGCACGGCACCATCAATAAGAACGGCCTGTTGGGTGCAGCGGCCGCCGCCGCTGACGACGACGACAACATTGGCTTCGGCTCTGGCACCGACGACGTTGGCCTTGGCGCCGGCACAGAGCTCGCACGATCAGTGGCGTCACCGTCCGCATTCTCGTAGCCATGTGCGCTCACAGAGGCGCTCGGTGAGTCATCTGCGCGTGGACGAAGGGTTGCGGTGATCATGGCCTCGCCGAGGGCGCCACAAGGGTGCAGACCGACAATGAGGTCCCCCGCGTGCCACGCGAGGCCCTCGTGCACCAGGTCGCGCGCCTCGAAGGCCACCGCGGGATAGAGCTTCCGCGCCGTTTCGATGAGCGCACGATCAATATCAAGTCCGAGCGCGGGCACGCCGAGCGCTCGCTGCAGCTTGGCGGTGAGGTGGCCCTTGCCGCAGCCCACATCAACCACGCGCCTCACGCCCGATGCGCCGCCACGGAGCCGCGCCGCGAACGCGCCGAGGAGTGCGTCCACCTGCTCTGCCTTCTCGGCACTCTGACGCCAAGAGCAACAGCTGCTGCAGCTGCCGCCGCCCATGCCCACGGCTCGTCGGCCGAGCGCGATCGAGGCGGATGATACGGACACGCACAGCTGCCGCAGCGACTCGGGCATCGGCGGCTGTTGTAGCTCTGCCTCTGGAAGGCAGTGCAGCCCGTAGCACTCACACCGGGCAAGCACAGCCTCGGGCAGTGAGCACAGGTAGCTTTCCCACGTTGGTTCGTAAGGCCAGCCGTCGTCGTCGTTCGCGCGACCCTCGAGAAGCGCGATCGAGCGCGCGTGGGGCTCGAGCGACGCGAAGACACTTTCCAGGTGGTCGGCGCGATCGCCTTCCATTCGTAGTGCTCAACAACGCGCGAATTCCCCTGTGGGGCTCAGCGTCCATGTATTTACATTAGTTCGGATGGTTAATGATAATTAACTGTGAAAGTTTGGGGACTAGTTTGTGTTTCGTTACATGGATAAAGGTCGCTGTGTGCTTTTGCTTCTCGACGCTTGCAGCGCTTGTGCGGAGCGGGATGAGCGCCGCGATGGACCCCGAGCTCGTTGGGATGCTCAAGCCACTCTTCGAAAACGTGGACACAGACAAGTCTGGGGCCCTGGATTCGAACGAGATCTACGCGCTCTTTGAGAATCTCGGCATCACTGCGAGTCGCAAGCAGGTGCTCAAGATCATTCGAGATGTGGACCCGAACGGCGACGACCAGATCGACTTCGATGAATTCTGCACGATCATCGGCAACAACAGCTCCAGCACATCCAAGGGCGCCAATGGCATCTCGTTCGCAGGGATCATCGATCGCATGAAGAACAGCGGTCCGCCCATGGTCTGGCGCTCTGACAAGCTCGGCAAGGGGCTTTCCATTGATGCGAACTCGATCACGGGCACGGCAGGCAAGGACGAGTACGGTGTGGCGCTGATGACCTTCCTCCCGAAGGACGGCGGGGAAAAGCCGGACGGCGCGTGGCTCAGCATCAAGCAGTGGACTGAGGCGACATGCTTGCTCGAGGTGGAGAAGATGGGCGGAGATGCATTCATCGGCATCGCCGGCAGCAACTTCAAGGCGCGGACGGAGGATGGCCAATGGGACATCCCGCTGGGCAAGAGCGCAGATCAGCCCGGCATGGCGCCGTGGGTGGCGGTTCAGCTGATGACGGGCGATGTGTACAAGAAGGGCAAGGTGGACCCCGGCATCAAGCTCGGCAGTCCGGGTAAGGGCGCCAAGGAAGGCGACCGTATCGCCTTCGAGATCAACATGCATCTCCAGACCCTAACGCTCACGTGCCTACGACTCCAGAAGAGTGCCGACGAAGACGCCGCGCCCGACTGGAAGGAAGAGATGAAGATCGAGCTCGACAACCTGCCGCCGGAGCTGTGCGTGGCGGTCAGCCTCGGCAACAATGCCGATGCCGCCGTGAAGCCCACGACTCTCCGGGTGGTCGGCTCCTGGTGCCAGAAGACTGCCAAGGCCGTGGTGGAGCAGGACGCGGCGGGCTATGGTACGCAGAGCGGTGTGACCGACAAGGCGGAAGCAGCCATGATCGCGGCCTCGCAGGCGAGCGGCGCTTAAAGCCCACGGGCCGGCAGAGGGCATGCGCATCTGTTCTGGGCGTCCGAGGGCAGGGCGCGCGTGAAGCCGCGCGTAGATTGTAGTGATGGCGAGCTTGTGCGGTGGCTCACGTCAGCGATCGTCCCCACGTCCGGTCGTCAAGGGAGGCATGTCGAGCGAGTCGTTAGGGATGGGGCTTGGGGGGGCCGAGAGCCCGCCCACGTCACCGCGACACCCGACTGCCGAGTCAAGGAGGAGACGCTCGGCGTAAGACACCGCAACGCGCAATCCGGCGCCGCGTGAGCCGTGACCGACGCCGACGCGATCATACCATCATAACCGAACATTTAGCGAGGGACCGACGCGAGTCCGAACGCTCACATCAGCAATTTGGTCTTAGTGAGAAATCATGGATATATCCATGCTTTGTCATGAAAAATGTGATTTCAGACGCCAAAGTATGATTTCATGGGCTGAGAAATCATGCGCCATGATTTCATATTCAGATTCTGAAATCATGGGAATTGGGATGGACACCTCACACACGGGCTATTGCGTACTTTGTACTGTAACGTAAGCGCGCTCACACGTCATGTTGCATGCATACGCGACGAGATTACATTATGCAGGGGCGCGACAATGCTCAAACGTGTCAGGACAGGCTACCTGGGCGACTGCGGCCGGTTGCTGGAGCGTCGAGACCAGCTGCGGCGACCGCGACCGCTGGGGTCTGCACACGCGTCACACAGGTCGAAATCATGACATGTGTGGCAAGTCCACCCATATTTCCCACTCGCGATCTTTGCGTCGCAACCCTCGCCGTCGCAGTTGAGATGCCTCTCATTCATGGTCGGCTTGAAGACTTGGTAGGCCATTTCGTGTCCACTGAGGCAAACAACACGCAAGCAAGCTGCTGGCTCCTTGGCGTCCCTCTTGGCCGGCCTCGGATTAGGCGCGCTTTGTGCGAGAGCGCTGGCGGCCTCTGTACAAGGCTGCTTCGTGTGGACTGGCACTTCGAGCCCGCAGCCGCACAAAAGCTCGATCGCGAGCCGAATATTCTTGAGGTGCATCGGCTTCGCATCGCACATCTGAGTGAGCGCCGCCTCGACCTTGCAGTAGATGCTGAGGTCCATGCGCTTCATGTCGATCAAGTCCTCGATGTCCGCCGCATCGAAGGCCAAGGCGAAGCGCGAGTATCCATCCTTGATGCGGTCAAGCCACGTCTCGAGCGAACACGGCTGCTCCATGGAGCGCGCGCTCTGCTCCCTGTGCTCCCCGTCGAGGGCATGGCCGCCTCTCATGCTGCCACTGAAGGCACCTCCACACACGGAACGCGCGGGCGGGCGTGGCACTGTCGAGGGCATCGCCGCCGGACGTGCCGCAGCAGAGGGTGCCACCGCCGACCCCGCCACCGCCAAATGCGTGGACGGGCGTGACGCCGCCGAGGGCAACGCCGTCGGGCGTGCCGCAGCAGAGGGTGCCACCGCCGACCCCGCCACCGCCGTGCGCGCCAACGAACGCGAAGCCAAGTGGCACGGCGGACAGGATCGGTATCGGTGCGCACGGCATGGCGGGCACGACGCGTGACTGTGCAATAATCGAGACCGCGGTGGGCGAGATCAACCGCCAGCGCTTCAACGGTCGATGCTCATCGCACAGCCGGTTCTGCGACAGGAGGAACGGGAATGTGTTCACTCCTGGAGGAACGGGGCTCCGTCGCTCACTTTCTCGTAGCCTCGACCTCTTCTTGCTGCCATTGGCGGGGTCGTCTGGCGGCTGAAGGACGAACTTTTCTCCAGTTAGCCGCTCCACGTGCCGAATGGTGTGTACATAGTCGGACTCCTTGTCCTCGGCATCATACGACGACAGAGGAGTCCCCACCAGCTTCGTGTGGCACGGCCCCATCAGCCGATAAGTGCTATTGAGCATGCACATGTCGTAGCCGACACCGCCATGCCCTGCCGGTCTAGCTTGCCGAGGGACGTTGGCGGTTGGCCTCGGTGACGCGAGATCGACCGACTGCTCGGCCACCCGCGAAACCAGTTGAGGACTTGAGGCCGGCTCCGTGGCCAGCGCGGCCGTGCTATCTGGCAGCGGCCACAGCGGCAACTTCGAGCTCCAGGCCTCCAGATCCGGCAGGCCATAAAAAAAATGAGGGCGAAATTATCTTCGGTCAGCATGTCGGTCATCGCAGGCAGTCCAAGGCCGATCTCCATTTCGGCGTTGGCCAGCCAATGAAACTTGCCAACTTTAGAAAGCCAACCATGCAATATGGGGTTCCATGTGGAGGTCCAGTCTCGTGCTTGAAAACGCGACGCGACCCACGCCATTCGATTTGATTTCGTTTTCCCCTTTTCTCGGCCCCTTTCTCGGCCCCTCCCCTTACGTTAGGTTGCTTCCTGTACAGAGAGTACAGCTTCTTGCGGCCGCTGCTACACGCGTAGATGCGTCAAGCATGAACGCTGCGTCTGTGTATAGCTGCTCGGGGTATGTATGAGATCCACGTGAGGCTCGCAAGGTCAACTTCCTCGCAAGACAACTTCCTCGCAAGACATGAGCATTGTTGTTTCGACTAACGACCCATCTGGATGTGGCGACGACGCAATGGAAGTGCAGATCGACGAGGCAGCTTCCTGCGGCCTACTGCGGCCGCTGCTACATGCATAGATGCATCTAGCATGAACGCTGTGTCTGTGTATAGCTGCTCAGCGTATGAGATCCACGTGAGGCTCGCAAGGTCAACTGCCTCGCAAGAACGATCATGAGCACAGTGATGCGGCCTGCGACCCATCTGCGTGTGGTGCTGCACAGAAAAGGAATGGTGGAGCAAGGTGATGCACTTGAGGCTTGCTAAGGGAGGAGAGGGGTCAGTACCCCTCCTGTGCCAGCGCCGACCTCTCTCAGAGCTCTGTACACTTGCATTGCATCGTCGACGGTGCACTTTTGAATCCAAAGTGGCGAATTCTCAGGCTTGGTCTTGCGAGGACGTTGACCTTGCGAGCCTCGGGTGGATCTGTTTCGCTGAGCAGCTACACACAGACGCAGCACTCGTGCTAGACGCATCTATACACGTGTAGCAGCGGCCGCAGGAAGCGGCCTCATCGATGTGCACTTGGATTGCGTCGTCCGGTCGTCGACCTTGCAGATGGGTCGCATCAACCGTGCATGCTCGGTGTTGCGAGGAAGCTAACCTCTTGCGAGCCTCGGGTGGATCTGTTTCGCTGAGCAGCTACACACAGATGCAGCACTCGTGCTAGACGCGTCTATACACGTGTACCAGGGGCCGCAGGAAGCGGCCTCATCGATCTGAACTTGCATTGCGTCGTCGACCTTGCAGATGGGTCGCATCAACCGCGCGTACATGCTCGGTGTTGCGAAAAAGCTGACCTGGCGAGCCTCGGGTGGATCTGTGACGCTGAGCAGCTACACACAGACGCAGCACTCGTGCTAGACACATCTATACACGTGTACCAGGGGCCGCAGGAAGCAGCCACATCGATGTGCATTTGGATTGCGTCGTCGACGATGCAGATGGGTCGCATCAACCGTGCGTGCATGCTCGGTGTTGCGAGGAAGCTAACCTCTTGCGAGCCTCGGGTGGATCTGTTTCGCTGAGCAGCGATGCACAGACGCAGCACTCGTGCTAGACACATCTATACACGTGTACCAGGGGCCGCAGGAAGCAGCCACATCGATGTGCATTTGGATTGCGTCGTCGACGATGCAGATGGGTCGCATCAACCGTGCGTGCATGCTCGGTGTTGCGAGGAAGCTAACCTCTTGCGAGCCTCGGGTGGATCTGTTTCGCTGAGCAGCGATGCACAGACGCAGCACTCGTGCTAGACGCATCTACGCGTGTACCAGGGGCCGCAGGAAGCGGCCTCATCGATCTGAACTTGCATTGCGTCGTCGACCTTGCAGATGGGTTGCATCAACCGTGTGTGCATGCTCGGTGTTGCGAGGAAGCTGACCTCTTGCGAGCCTCGGGTGGATCTGTTTCGCTGAGCAGCGACGCTCAGACGCAGCACTCGTGCTAGACGCATCTACACGTGTCGCAGCAGCCGGCAGGAAGCGGCCTCATCGATCTGCTCTTTGCATTCGTCGTCGACGATGCAGATGGGTCGCAGACCGCATCAACGTGCTCATGTTCGGTGTTGCGAGGAAGCTGACCTCTTGCGAGCCTCGGGTGGATCTGTTTCGCTGAGCAGCGATACACAGACGCAGCA
>Ga0210248_100912_pt1 | contig 24842 bp, 26 predicted proteins | sample ChrtobMetP3_32mM_FD_155493 | JGI IMG/M metagenome (GOLD analysis project Ga0210248, IMG submission 155493) | Chrysochromulina tobin associated microbial communities from unialgal haptophyte culture, Seattle, Washington, United States - P3_32mM | ecosystem: Host-associated > Algae > Haptophytes >...
CTCTTGGAATGTAACAGGGCATGTAAGATACATTTGAGATACATCAGGATACATTCGGGATACATGTATCCTTCAGGATACATGCAGGATACATGCAGGATACATCAGGATACGTATTGTATAGGAACCCCCCCCAATTTGTATAGGAAACCCCCCCTAACCCCACCAGGGTGTCCCCAGACGCTCATCTTCGGCCGACCGAAGGCCACACACCGGCCCAAGGCAACGCACGCGTGAGCGCGTGCACGTACTCCCCCACCCCTCATATCACATTGGGGCCGGGAGGTGGAGTGAGCGTGGGGGGACCGCGATGACTGAACTGAACGTTCACACGAGTTTTCACGCCGAGCTGCCGCCAAGATCGGGCCGACTCCCGTACGGCGACACCCCGCTTGGAGGGAGAGGTTTGTGCCGTGTGTACACGAGACCATGGCGCAGCCATCGTGCGCTGGCCGTCCCCGGCTCTACGTCTATGACCTGCCTTCGCGCTACCGTGTAGACCCGCGCGATGCGCCCCCGGGCATGGGCGCACCGTCCAGCTTGCCTCCGTTGGAGCACATGCCGTATGGCGTGCGGCTGTGGCACACTGCCGAGTTTGGGCTCGGCAGCCTCTTCTTGCACCGTGCCTCCACCTACCAGTGCGCCACCACGGACCCCGAGCTGGCTGATCTGTTCCTGGTGCCCACTTTCTCGAGCCGCTCCTCCAACCGGCCGACGGAGCGTGCTGCTGAGCCGAAGGAACAAGTCGAGAAGCTGGGTGGCCGGCTCCGCGCTCTTTTCACACGGATTCGTCAGGTGCGCGTCCACAGGTGCGGCGCCGGCGCGCGCCACGCGAGCCACGCGGGCGCCCGCATCGGTGGCGGCTCGCGCACAGCGGGCCGGCCTTCGCGCGGCGTTCAGTCGCGCAGCGGTCCGTCGTCACGCAACTGCTCCGCGCTTGAGGCGCGTGGCGGTGCGGATCACATACTGATCAACCCGCGCAATGGCGCGCCGTACGAGCGACACCCGATTTGGGAGCTGGACTACATGGACGCGCGGCTGGGGAACGTCACACTCCTCGACCTGATGGAGCCCGGCGACTGGCCTTGGGTGGGCGACTACAAGCCCGAGGCACGATACCATTCGGTAGCCCAGCCGAGCGGCGTGCGCACCATCTGAGTGGATCTGTTTGCTTGTTGATGGTATCTTGATGGCATCTGAGTGCCTCCCTCATCAGGTACCCCACCCGAGCTCCCTGATTGCTTCTGATTGCTTCTGATTGCTTCTGATTGCTTCTGATTGCCTCTGATTGCCTCTGATTGCCTCTGATTGCCTCTGATTGCCACTGATTGCCTCTGATTGCCTCTGATTGCCTCTGATTGCTTCTGATTGCTTCTGATTGCCTCTGATTGCCTCTGATTGCCTCTGATTGCCTCTGATTGCCACTGATTGCCTCTGATTGCCTCTGATTGGTCTTGAGTGCGTCCCTCATCAGGTACCCCACCCGAGCGTCGTGCACCTCGAGCCGAGCGCACGAGGATTCCCATGGCGCTCCGAGCACGCCCGCCCGCTGCTCGTCGCCGGGGCATTTGGGGTGCAGCACGGCGGTCGCGAGGTGGTCGCCCTCCGGCTGGCCTTGCAGAGGGCGTGCGACCGGGCGTCCGAGCCCATCTGTAAATTCCATCGCCTCGGCGACAAGGGGAGCGAGCCGGGCAGCGCGAAGGCGAGCTTGGGCGCGGTATGCGAGCCAGCGCACTCGATCGCGCGACTGCATGCAAGTGCATGCAAGTGCTCATCATGGCGCCCCGCTCCCCACAGGCACGCGAGCCGTCGTGGCACTCGATCTCGCGACTGTACTGGAACGCCACGTTTTGCCTGCAGCCGCCGGGTGACGCCGCCTCGAGGTGGCCGTTGGCATGCACGTGCTCCTCACGGCGCCCTCCCCCCCTTTCCCCACAGGTGACGCCGTCTCGAGAAAGGCCATCGTCGACTCCCTCGTCCTTGGGTGCATCCCCGTCCTCTTCCACAGGCGAGCGCCATGGCGAGCGCCTCTGATGACCTCTGATTGCCTCTGATGACCTCGTCCTTGGGTGCATCCCCGTCCTCTTCCACAGGCGAGCGCCATGGCGAGCGCCTCTGATGACCTCTGATTGCCTCTGATGACCTCGTCCTTGGGTGCATCCCCGTCCTCTTCCACAGGGGCCAAGCCGAGCAGTGGCCCTGGCATTGGGGCGCATGGCACCAGAATGCGTCGGTGCGCATCGATCCGGCCGAAGTGGCCCGAGGGCGCCTCGTGCCTGATTGCTTCCCGCCTCTGAGGACACTCCTGATTGCCTCCCTCATCAGGTGCTCATCGATCCGGACGAAGTGGTCCGAGGGCGCCTCGATCCGATCGCTCAGCTTCGTGCCATCCCGATCGAGCACGTGCGCGCGATGCAGCGCACGATCGGCGCGCATGGGCACCGGATGCAGTACGCGGCCGTCGACACGGCGCTGCTCGACACGGCGCTGCTCTCCCGCAGCGCCACGGCGACCGTTGCCGACGCTCGGGACGACGCTCGGGCCGCACCCGACGGAGGTGCGAGCCGGCTGCCCGACACGGCGCTGCCCGACACGGCGCTGCCCGACGCCTTCGACATCGCGCTGTCGCGGGCCTGGGAGCGCGCCACCGACCGGTCGACGATCGAGGCGGGGCGACGCACGCAGCGCGTCGAGGGCGCCGCCCTCGAGGCGGGGCTGGACAGCTTTGATCTGGAACCCAAATTTGGGAGCTGGGGAGGGCCGAATACCGGCACTTGCATGCGTACCTGGGGCTTCCCAGGAGACTGCGAGCGCGGCGCCGCGGGCACATGGGCGCTCGGGTTCGGAAGCCGCGACGACATCTCCCCGCATGGCTTGTGGAGCCTCGAGGATTGCTCCGAGCGCTGCCGCCGGTGCGCGCGCTGCCGTTGGATCTCACTGCATGCAAGTGCTCAACATGGCGCTCCCCCTCCCCACAGGTGCGCGCGCTGCCGTTGGATTTCACTCTCACACGCGCACCAGCAATGCGACTGGTACAGCAGCTGCAACACCTCGAAGCTGCGGCGCATGTTTGGAGCGGAGACGTTCAAGACGCGCCTCGTCAAGCCCGATTAGGAAGCTGCGGCCTGCGGCGCATGTTTCTAGAGCGGAAACGTTCAGGACGCGCCTCGTCAAAATGAATGTCGCCAGCCGCGAGATCCCCATTGATCAATCCACACGGTGTCTTCAGCGGATCCGCGCAATTCACTAACGCTATGTAATCTATTTCGTTTTAGAGAAACAATGTATTTGAATGCAGTATTTGAACGCACCGCCACCTACGCGCCTCTCTGGCACTGGCTCTGCTGCTCGTCCGCCTCACCCCAGGCGCTGTCCACAACTCCACATGCAATGTTGCCCGATCTCATGCTGGGGCGACAGATCTCCCTTCAGCCGCAAGCCCTCTCTCTCTCTCTCTCTCGTGTGTGTGTGTGTGTGTGTGTGTGTTGTGTCTGGGTGGGCTTTACTTGGCGCGCTGCTGCTTGCGCAGCGTGCTCAGCAGGCTCGCAAGCTCGTCCACGGCCTGCTTCTCAAGCGCCGCCACGCGCGGCGAGCGCTTCTGCTCGACCACCTGCACGACGCCCTCCTGCACGACGCCCTCGGTCGCGGCGGCGGGCAGCAGGAGAGCATCGTCCTCATCCGCAGCCTCATCTGCAGCCTCGTCGCCCTCGTCGGCCTCGTCGCTCTCGGCCAACAAGCTCCCCTGCCGCGTCCCATGATGATGCAGCGTGGCGTCACGCGCGGCTTGCACCGCACACGAGGCGGCGCACGTCTTGGCGCACTGTGCATAGCATTCGCGAGGGCTCTGGCGCGTGATGCCGGTCGGCAGCCCATCCATATTTGGGCGGCAGCGCGCGAGGCAGATGCCGGTACAGCGCCCGCCACAGTGCTGGGGCGGTCCAAAACGCTTGGAGCAGTCCGCCCCCTCGAAGCCTCGGAAGCACTCGCAATGCCCGTGGGAGCACAGGCCCTTGCCGGAGCACTCATTCGGGCATGGGGCGTGCTGGCATGCCTCGCCCGTGTAGCCGGGCGCGCAGAAGCATGCCGAGTGTCCGAGTGGCGCCGGCCCCGTGCCGTTGGTCGGCAGGCACACTCCGTGGCCGTTGCATGGTGGTGAGCCCGGGCACGTCTGCTCGGTGCAGCCGACGCCTCGCCACCCATCCTCGCACCGGCAAGTGAGGGCACGGTAGTCGCACACACCGTGGCCGCACCCGGCCGCCGGGCACGCGTGCGTCGTGCAGCCCGCACCGCTCCACCCCTCGTCGCACTCGCACAGACCCCCGGCAGCGCAGTGGCCATGCGCGCCGCACGTACCTCGCTCGTCGAGGCACGTGACGATCTCGCACGCGGGGCCGGTGCGCCCGGCGGGGCAGTAGCACGCGCCATGCTCGCACTTGCCCACGTGCGAGCAGTTGCCGGGGCACTCCTCCGCCGCCGTACGCGCCTCGCAGCCGGGGCCTGCCCAGCCAGTCGCGCACGCGCACACGCCATCGGTGCCGCACACTCCGTGGCCGGAGCAGCCGAGGGGGCACGTGCGCACCTCGCAGCGCTGCCCCTGCCAGGCGGGCCCGCAGTGGCACGCGAGCACGCCGTGGTCGCCCAGGCATGCCCCGCCATTGAGGCACGGCGGGGAGCAGGCAAGTCGCCCAGTGCTATTCGGAGGCGCGTAGATCGAGCAGTCCGTGCCAGTCCATCCCTCGCCGCACAAGCACGTGCCGTCGTCGGCGCACTTGCCGTTGCCAGAGCAGCCGAAAGGGCACGCCGCGATCGAGCACGCGAGCCCCGTCCAGCCGCGCCCGCACGCGCACTCGCCCGTGACGCTGTCGCACAGCCCGTGGCCGTGGCAATCGTGAGGGCACTGCTTGATCGCACAGTCGAGCCCCGTGCGGCCCGGCGCGCAGATGCACGTCCCTTGCACGCACTGGCCACCGCCCGAGCACGCCTTCGGGCAGAGCGGCACCTCGCACCCCGTGCCCCCCCACCCCTCCTCGCACGAGCACGTCGACGTCGACGTCAGGCACGCGCCGTGCCCCGAGCAGCCCAGAGGACATGGCGCGTCGCACGCGGACCCTTTGCCGCCCGGCGCGCAGTCGCACACGCAGCTGGCGCTCGCGCCGCGGCCGACCTGGCGGCGCGTGCCGTACACGCACGGGCACGTCAGGTACGCGCAGTCCGCGCCGCCGAAGCCCTCGCGGCAGTACTGGCTGCCGTTGAGCACGACCCCGTGGCTGACACCCTCGCAGTCGTCGCCCTCGTAAGCCTCTTCGCACACGCACGGGGCGAGCGCGGTGCCGTTGTGCGTGCCGCGGCCGTGGCAGCGGCGGTGCTCGCACTCGGACCCAAAGTAGGACTCCTTGCACTTGCACTGCCCCGCGACGCAGCTCTCGGCTCGTGAGAGCTCCGTGCAGTCGTTCGGGCAGCGCGGCCTGTCGCACGCCTCGCCCATGTACCCGGCGGAGCAGACACACTTGCCGCCGACGCATGAGCCATGGTGCAGGCAGTCCACCGGGCACACGCTCTCCGAGCAGTCTGCGCCCGCGTACCCCGGATAGCACGTGCAGTTGCCGTTGCGGCAGAAGCCCTGGCCGCTGCACTCGTTCGGGCACGAGAGCGGGAGCGAGCAGTCGGCGCCGGTCCAGCCCGGGTAGCACGCGCATCGGCCGTCCGGGAGGCGGGTCCCCGCGTGCGAGCAGTCCAAAGACGTCGCCGCCGCGCCCGACAGCGACGCGAGCAGAGGTAGGAGGCGCCCTTCCATGATCCAGAGCACCATGCCTCGTGAAGCGTCGACGCGAGCGTTTTCGTGATCCCGCATGCAAATGAATGGAGAGGGGGGGAAGGGGGGAAGGGGGAATTTTGTGGGAAGGTGCGGGATAGCAAGCAGGGCTTCCGAGGAGCAAGACACGCTGTCGTCGAGAGGATCAAGGCCATGCTGGCAAAGTACTGGCAAAGGGCGCGGGGCGCGTGACGGTGGCCAGGTTTGGGGGCATTCTGGCAGACGATGCATTACATCGCAGAGGTTCTGTTGCGCGACGCTTAGCGACAATGAGGGCAGTCTCCGTTTCCTTCAGGTCGAGGCCGACGTCGTCGCGGGCGGCGAGCTGCGTGAGGTCGTCGGCTGAGAGCTGTCATCGCTCGTGGATGGAGGCGGCGACATCTGACAGTGCTCCATCTGACAGTGCTCCATCATGGAGAGCCCTTCTCGAAGGGTAATCATGTGCTCGAGGGTGCCATCAGTAGCTGTGATCGGGATGTTGACTCACATCCTGTATAGACTGGCGCTGATAGTGATCGGTGTACGTTCCTAAGAGAGCACATGTTTGTGCTCTGAAGCTGTTCAAATCCTTGGTTCTGGCCAGAGCACCATACAGCATGGTGGAGCAGTCGGATGGCCACACCTCCGAGGTGCACAGCACTGTGACCACTCCCTGCGCATTGTATGGGGTTTGGGCTGGGCGGGCGCACGGCCATCAGCCATCTTCTTGACGATCGTCTTCTCGATCTTGGTGGCGTTGCCGCTCTTGAAGTTGGAGTGTGCCTCCTTGACCTTCTTGCCTGCGCAGGCACATCTCGCAAGTCGCACACTTTGCAGGTGAGTGAGATTGGGCTTTTGGGAGGGGCTGGGGTTTGGGCTGGGCGGGCGCACGGCCGTCAGCACCGCCGTCAGCCATCTTCTTGACGATCGTCTTCTCGGTCTTGGTGGCGTTGCCGCTCTTGAAGTTGGAGTGTGCCTCCTTGACCTTCTTTCTCCAGCGACGCATGGGCGCAATGGGACTCGCTCTGTATAGACTGGCGCTGATAGTGATCGGTGTACGTTCCTAAGAGAGCACATGTTTGTGCTCTGAAGCTGTTCAAATCCTTGGTTCTGGCCAGAGCACCATACAGCATGGTGGAGCAGTCGGATGGCCACACCTCCGAGGTGCACAGCACTGTGACCACTCCCTGCGCATTCGCCGGGATCGCCCTCTTCAGGGAGGGACTGCCTTGATGGTGTTGCAGCCTATCAACATCAAATGAAGCTCCTTACCCATCCTGAAGCACCTGTCAGCTACAGTCTGTAGCGGGGCAATGGCCTTAGCTAAGGTGTTGTGGGGGACAGAGTCCTTGACCCGTCACTGTGCCAGTGCGGCAGCAAGCGATGCACATTCTTCGTTGCTCACGACGTGGCCTGATACATTGTCATCGCGCATGCACTTCAGTGCGTCGGATACGCTGTATTCCGCCCCCTCCCGGGATTGCACTATCCCAGCGGATATGTTCCACACCTGCCCGTGTGCGTGTGCGCGTGGCGTGCCTGCGCCAACTGGGCCAACTGCGCCTGCGCCAACTGCTCCAACTGCGCCTGCGCCAACTGGGCCAACTGCGCCTGCGCCAACTGCTCCACGGCTCACTTCCTTTCTGTCGCGTCTCCAAGTGGCTTCACTTGTGATGTGGACAAGGAGAGTGAGGCTGGCAGCAGCTCTTACATTACGGCAGATGCGACGCCAGACCAATGGTCCGCATGTCAAGAATGCAACCAAGGCCATGGCCTTGGCCATGGCCTTGGTGCAAGTCACTCCTGCATTGAGGCACTGTGGGTGTTTGAGGAGGTGGTACATGTAGACGAAGATCCATCCACGCATGTGGGTACCGTGAAGGTAGTGCAGCCCTCCAAACATGTCGGTCTCGATCTCGACGGTGGGACCCCCTAGGCCCCCCCGAGATATTGAAGTAGGCCACGGTGAGCACCATGAACATGATCTTGTCATCCAAGATGCCGAAGTACTTGGCCAGCCAGAGCAGGAGGGACTCAGGGTTGTTGACGGTGGACTTTGGGACCTGCTTGAATGATTGGACGACTGCTTCGTGACCTCCTGCACCCGCAATAAGTTTCCGCCAATCCCTCGACTCCTTATCAGTGCTGCTGTACGCGCCCACGAGGGAGTCGTCCCAGCCATCGAGCCGCTGCTCGAGCGTCGACGTTGACGCACCTCCGGCGCCGTCGAACATCATGTCTTGGAGGGACGCCGAGAACCGGGATGCCACCAGCGACGACCAAAAGGTCCACCAACATTGCACCAACGACCGCGCTAGCATTCACCATGGGCAGTGGTACGTACTGTTGCGCTGTGCGCTGTACATGTAGGCCGAAGCCGCTGTCGCCGCCTCCGATCGCTACAGCCTCAACTGGGTCGGCAAATCCTGGGCGACCATTGCCGCGCGGCCCCCGAGTGCCTGCGACGGACATGTGTGGTCTCGGCGGATTCTACTTGCCGGTACTGCGTCGACCGCGGGTGGGCCCATTGATCTTAACATTGATCGGGAACGGGTCGCAAAAGTCACCCTGAAAAATTGGCATGCCACCGGAGCCCGGTAATCGCGCGCGAAGGACTTCTCGCGACCACGGGGAGAGCCATGGCCAGACGCGGCTGGCCCATGAGGAAAAGAAGGACGAGGGTGCGAGCACTTGGGCCCCTGCAACACTTAGCTCTCGTCAGAGAGACCGACATCGTGCGCACCATAGCGCTTCGAAATCTCCCCAAGAGCTGCACAGGTGCCGAGTGGCACTCAGTCTGCCCCTATGTATCTCCCGTTGGGATTAGTCAAGATGCGCATCGAGTGGATTCGAGAATCCCCCTTGGGCCTCGAGAATCCCCCTTGGGCCTCGAGCCTCGAGCAGCAGATCTCCTGACATAGCCCAATATCCCAAACGGCCGGGAGACGTCTCCCCGCATACCCCTTCCCCCCTGGCCGGGGATGGCTCCGCTGTCTGTCTCCACGCGGTGGTTCACGGCCGCTTAACAGTTGGGGCGTGCATGGGAGTGCTGCCGAGAATTAACAGCCAATTCACACGACTACTCCGCTCTGCAATGCTTCGACGCGCAGTTTCGCGACTCGCTATGGCGCCTGCGCTGTCGCGCGCGAGCTCTGTGCTGCTCTCGCGCCCCACGCCGGCACTCGCGCGCGTGCAGGCGCTGCGCCCCGTGCTTCCGGCGCTGCAGCAGCGCCGCGGCATGGGGGCGGCCGCATTCCTGGACGAGGCAGACGTCACTGACCGCGTTCTGGGCTGCCTGAAGAACTTCCAGAAGGTGGACCCGACCAAGGTGCGCGGCAGTGCATGTCGGCGAAGCTCGCAGCGGCTGCCCGAGCGCGCGCGCGCGGCGCTGACATATGCTCCTGTCTGCTGGCGCTCTCAGGTGACCGCGACGTCACACTTCATGAATGACCTCGGCCTGGACAGCCTGGACGCAGTCGAGGTCGTCATGTCCTTCGAGGACGAGTTTGCGATCGAGATCCCTGATGCCGATGCGGAGAAGATTGTCTCCACCGCTGACGCGATCAAGTGCGCCTCGCGCTCGCGCACGCGCTGCGCTGCACTCTCCGGCGACTGTGGCGCTGTGGAAGGACGACTCTGGCGGGGCTTGGCGCCCTGCCGAGCCCGCCTGCCCGCACGGTCGGAGGCGCGCGCGAGGACTGTTGATGTTGACTGCCATCTGTTCGCCCTCGCAGGTACGTGCTCCAGCACCCTCACGCCAAGTGAGGGAGCCTCACTCGGACTGCGGGCACGAACAGCAGGCGCCACAAGCTCCGGCCGGCCAGTGTCTCACACAGCGACCACTCTGTCGTGCGGTGGTACGAACCAAGCATGCCCGCAGGGCGGCGCGCGTCGAACGCTCCCGGCCCGGCTAGAGGGCGAGAAGGTGAGACTCGCCTCGCGTTTAGAGAAGATCTCGGTGTTTTAACGCGCGGTGGTCGCGTGTCCTTACCGCGTTATCAAAGCTGCAACGATCGCACGACCCTTTTGCGGCGTCCCCAACAAGGTGGCGCAAAAGTGATGCCATCACGCACCTACTTCCAAGTTTGCGTAATGAAGTTTGCCTTGGAGAATGGGGGTATCCCCGGATAATCGGAATCATGTTCAGCTTCAGGGTCAGTGCGGCGGCGGCAGCGACTGCGGCTGTCGGCGTCGGCGTCGCGATCTACTACGCGTGGCAAGCGAACGCCAGCAAGCTCGGCGCTGATAGGCTCGAGCGTCTCAACGAGGCTGCATCCCATCTACAGACACTCGGCTCGGAGCTCTCCAAGGAGGGTTGTGAGATCCTGCACAAGGCCGTGGTGCGAGTGCAGGCACGACTACGCGGCATGCTGGTGAGTGTGCTCCCAGCGGAGGCGAAGGTGGTCGAGACTCCCAAGGGGTCGAGCCCAGCAGAGCCGTCCGAGGAGCTGAGCCCGAAGGTCGAGGACGACGGCTTCACGGTCGCATCATCAGTGCAGCAGCTCGACGACGAGGGCTTTGGCGAATACTTCAGGCTGCATTCTTCGGCCTTCATCCGACAGCCCTCTTCGGACTGCAGTCCTCCGGAGAAGACGGACGCCCATGACGACGCCCATGGCACGTCGAGCGCCGATGCGGACCGCTTGTCGGCCATCGGTCCGCTCAAGGAATGGCTCGATCGCGGCGGGCCGTCGCCGGCGCTCGTGCGGCATGCCGAGTCGCCGCCGCTGCTGTACCTGTCGAGCTACATGGCCTTTGGCGGCGACGCGGCCAACGTGAAGCTCGTCGCCACCCGGCGCGTCGAAAAGGGCCATTTCATCATGGGGGTGGCTCGATCGTCGTGCTTGCATGTGGGGAATCCGGCGCTGACGGCCGCGCGGATCCGACAGGTTGAGCTGGCGGCGACGGCGCTGCGCCGTGTGGGCGCGTGGACGACGCCGCTGGTGGATGCGTCTGATCCGGGCCGGCTCGAGACCATCGTGCTGCTCACGCTCGAGCTCCTCGACGGACGTAACTCGACATGGTCTCCATACCTCAAGTCACTTCCGAGCGCGCGCGACGCCGCGCCGCCGTCGCTGTGGGCGTCGCTTGGGGAGGGCGCGGCCGCGGAGCTGCTGCTCGACACGTCGATTGGCGCGCTCGTGGCGCTCGATACGCGCGACCTCGCCGCCCTCTCAGCCCCTCTCGCGAGCCTCTTCGGTGTTGCGCCGCGTGTGAACGATGCAGACGTACGTGCGGCGTTCACACATGCCATCGGCCTCGTCGCGACGCGTCTGATCGCGGGCGTGGGTCTCGTGCCCTTATTCGACCTGATCAACGGCATGCCCTCGGGAGAGCACAACGCGACGATTGAGCTCTCGAACCTCGCGGCGTCAGCAAGCGCGCCCGAGCAGGCCCCGTGCGTCGCAGCGATCTCGTCACGCACCATCGAGGCCGGCGAGGAGGTGATTGCGATTGTGATTGCGATTTCGTCACGCACCATCGAGGCCGGCGAGGAGGTGATTGCGATTGTGATTGCGATTTCGTCACGCACCATCGAGGCCGGCGAGGAGGTGATTGCGATTGTGATTGCGATCTCGTCACGCACCATCGAGGCCGGCGAGGAGGTGATTGCGATTGTGATTGCGATCTCGTCACGCACCATCGAGGCCGGCGAGGAGGTGATTGCGATTGTGATTGCGATTTCGTCACGCACCATCGAGGCCGGCGAGGAGGTGATTGCACCTCTGATTGGCCTCTGATTGCACCTCTCATTAGCCTCAGAGTGCCCTCTGATGGCCTCTCATTGGCCGCTGATGGCCTCTGATGATGCCTCTCATTGGCCTCTGATGTCGCCTCTCATTGGCCTCTGATGGCGCCTCTGATTGGCCTCTGATGGCGCCTCTCATTGGCCTCAGAGTGCCCTCAGATACGGAGGTCGCAGCATGCATATGCTCACCGGCACGCAAGCGCTCACCACGGCGCCCTCGCTTCCCCACAGGTGCTGCTCTCATACGGAGACCTCTCCGCGGGCGCCTTCCTCTACATGTACGGCTGGCTGCCAGGGGGCGACCGCTCGGCGACAGGCGCGACCTCCCCCCACGATGAGCCAACGGCCGCTCCACATCGCCTGTGGGGAACGCTCACACCACGACAGCGCGAAGTACTCACACGCTTCCAACTGACGCCCGCGAGGCTCGGCGTGGACGCACACTGCCCTACCGTGAGTCCGTTCAAGCTGCCCGCGGCGCAGGCTGCGGCTGGAAAGACGACGACGCTCATGCGGCAGGTAGCGATGGCCTCGAGCACGCATGAGTTTGGCGCCCCGCATGCAAGCGCTCACCACGGCGCGCCTGCACGTGCCCCACAGGTGGCGCTGATCGCCTCGTGCACGAACCAGGCCGCCCTCGCCGCGATCGCCCAAACCGGCAAGATGGGCGACGAGCACGGCGTGAGCGCGGCCGCCATCGGCGCACGCGTCGCCCTCTGGCTGCAAGAGCACGTGACGAAACTCTGCGCGCTCGAGACGGCGCCCTCGAGCGCCGTGGCGAGCACCTCGCGCTGCCGGCTCTCGGCGCGGCTGCGCCGTGGCGAGCGCGAGCGGCTGCTGCAGTGGTACATGGCGCTCGCGGCCAAGCACGGCCTCGCGCCCGAGCTCGTGGCGAGCCTCAGGGAGGCGTGCGACGCGGCCGGCGCCGCCACCAACAAGGCGTTCAAGAAGGCACTCAAGAAGCCCAACGGCGATTCCGCCGTGACGCGTGAGTCAGAGTCGTTGACGTCGTGATTGGCTCCAGATTGGTTCTCACCTCGGCCATCTCGTCTCTGAGGCGAGCACAAAAGCGGACTTCTGACGAATCGAGTTATGACGCGTCGTCATCGGGGGAAACCACAAAACGCACGCGCGGGAACTCGGGTGGACGGCACCCGGGAGCGCGCAGGCATGCTCGGCGACTCCCTCCGAGACGGCCTCTCAGAGCTCGTAGTCTTCACAAGCCTCACCAATGTGCCACTCAGCCGCCACTTTCTCACCGGGCTCCTCGAGGGCCTCACAGGGCTCGCGCTGGCGCTCTTCGTGTTGTCGGCACTCTTGAGCTGCATCCGCTTTGAGTTACTCGGCCTCAAGGTGGGCGATTGGACGACGCGACACCAGATAGCCATGCTGCAGGCGAGGCGATGGCGCTCCAGCCGCGAGCATTCCTCACAGGCCAGCTGTAAGTCCACCAAGGGTGGCCACGAGTGTCCTCTCAAATAGTGCTTGGCCGACCTTGATGAGAGGACCTCGTCATTACGCTCGCGTGCCGACACACGTTCCACGCCGACTGCATCACGCGCTGGCTGCTCTAGAGCAACGCCTCGCGCACGTACGTGCCCAATTGCCCGTGCGCGAGCACATGCCTGCCGAAGAAGCTGGGCCCGGGCCAGGAGATTGTCTGAAATGGTCTGAGATGGCCAGGAGATGAGCAAGGATCAAATTCCCACAGTGGCCAGGAGATGGTCTGAGACTCGTGTGTCTGCCACGTGCCGAGCACTTGCAGCATCTTGGGAGAGACACCCCCATCAGCGAATTCTACGGCCACTGTGGAATTTGATCTCTATTGCAGCACACGCAACACACACTCAACGTCACTCTTCACGCATTCGAGTTTTCGAGGACGCGCGTCACTCCGCTCGTCAGCACTCAAAGCTGCCGTGCCACCTGCCTCTCCGTGTGAGTCTTGGCTCTTGCAGGTGTTTGTGTGCCGGTGTGTGTGCGGAGGGTGCGGTGGATATTCATTTATTAGCGTGTGTCAAGCGACGGCAGGTACTTTGTTGCAATCGTCTCAACGCGCGTGGCGGCCGTCGTGCCCGTGCTGGTACGCCACACCTCTCGTCATCCGAGCAGCGCGGCCTCGGCGAGCACCTCCGACTGCGCCGCCTTCTTGGCCACCGCCTTATGAGCCCAGCGCAGCAGCACCCGGGTCGCGAGGGCCTGCGGGCTAGGCACCGGCCCCTCGGCACCAGACGGGTCGCACGCATGCAACTCAAAGGTGCCACATTTGCGCGGGAGCACGTTGAGCCAGAAGCGGCCTCTTATGGAGCGTCCATCCGCGGCGATCGTGCCTTCGTAGACCCAATGACCGAAGGTCGGGCTGTGCTCACGCCACTCGACGGCCACTGCCCTCGCCGTCGCCGACGACGTCACAGAGCTCGAGCGCATGGAGACGACCTCGCCGAGCCACGTCTTACGCACGGGCTCGTTGTGCAAGCTGCCGGCGTGGAAGCTCACCTGAGGAGGGACGCAATCATTGGCCATCAGAGGCTCATCAGTGCCAAGCTGCCGACGTGGAAGCTCACCTCGGCCAGCAGCCCATGCGAAGGGATTCCCAGGCGCGCCGACAGGCCGCCTGGAGGCGCTCGGCACAGCGCCACGTCCATCGGCGTGCGGTTGCCGTCATAGCTGTCGTGCGCAGTGCCTTTAAGCACCAAGACGGCGCTGGCTCGTACTGTGAGGCCCTCGCTTCGATGCCGGCGGATGTACAGAGCGAACGCCGAGGAGGAGTCATCGGAGGACAAGGAGGAGGCAGCGGCAGCGCCTGTGGTGAACGTGGTGGCCTCGCCCCTCTCCTCCTCCTTCTCCTGCGCCTCGTCCTGCTGCCGCTGCTCCTCGTCCTCCTCCGTTAGCTGCGCGTAGCCACTCGCACTGGCCTCCCCCTCGAGTACTCCCTCCTGCTCCGTCGCCGACGCCGTTGTGAGCAGTGTCCATGCAGGCCAGCGGCGCTCCATCAGCCCCTTCCACAGCTCATCCGCGCGGCTCTCACTCCACAGGGCGACGCACACGCTCCCGGCGCGCAGCACATCAGAGGGGCTCAGCAGCTGGCTCAACACAGCGCGCAGCAGCTCGGTGGGCAGCTGCAGCAGGCCCGAGGATGAGGAGGATGTGCACGCAGAGGGCGGCACCGAGGCCGAGGTTGCACTCTCCGAGGCCGAGGTTGCACTCTCCGAGGCCGAGGTTGCACTCTCCGAGGCCGAGGTCGCACTCTCCGAAGCCGAGGTTGCACTCTCCGAGGCCGAGGTTGCACTCTCCGAGGCCGAGGTTGCACTGTGGAAGGATGAGCTGTGGAAGGCCGAGGTTGCACTGTCCACCGGTGCGGGTACATGCGGGCGCGGCGATACGACCGAACACGGGGGCAACGACGAGGCTCGTCGAAGGCAGTATGCATAGATGGGCCGGCCGTTGACGGTCGAGGTCGTCTGATGCGCGAGCTCGCATGCAAACCCGAAGCGAGGCTCGCGCGCGAGGGCGAGGAAGGCGGCCTCCTCGTGCGGCTTGCGCTCCTCCCACGAAAGCACGCACGGCGTTCCGTCGGGCGCACGCCGGCGCAGAGTCGCGAGCAACGGCTCGTGCATCTCGCGATTGTAGATGAGGTCCGAGCCGATGACGAGATCGAATCTGCCGCGCAGCTCGTCGCCCTCGTCGCCTGTGTCGACCTCGGAAGCGGTGGCGGCGTCCGCGCTCATCGCCGCGGCTCGCTCCTCCTCCCAGTCGAGCGCCACCACCGCCACGCGTAGCGACTGCTCGCCGTCCGCCGTGAAGGCGCGCTTCTGGTTGCGAAGCACGTTGAGGGTGGCCGCGGCAACACGGCACCCACGGTCGGTGGCCGTGACTCTCGCACCGAGCCGTGCAACGCGCAGCGCGAGCCACCCCGTGCCACAGCCGAGCTCCAGCACGCGCATGTCCTCCCAATCCTTGGCCGTGCAAAGCTTGACGATCGCCGCCTCGCACACATTCGACGCCTCCCAGATCCATCCGCCGGACTCGTCCGCACGGTACTGGCTCGTGATCGAGGCGTCTCGCACCCCTTCTTGAATCACTCGCACCACAAAGGAACGACGGACCTCTTTCGCCATGTTACTATTGTACAAGAAGTGTTCGGCCACAGCTCTGTGTGAAACGGCTGTGTGACCCCTGCGCGCGCTGGCGGCGTTGAGGATGGTCTGGGCGTCGGCGGTTTGGATGGCTGTGTGAGCCGGAGCGTGCTCCCGCACCAACTCACAGTTGAAAAGGTCGTCCCTGGAGTTCGGCGATGTTATTGTGTTGGAAGTTTGGTTCAGAGTGAGGTGAAGCGTGAACAGGGAGGTCAGCCGTTGCCGCGAGGCGGGAGGCGCCAGCGTACCTCGCGCCCTCTCGCGGTTTCGTCGACCGTCGTCCATAGAGTTTCAGTTTCCTACACGAGGTTCATGCTTCATATGTGTTGCTTGTGGAGATAATTCCGCCGAAGAGAATTCCTGTGCGGAATTCGCGTTTCCTATTTTGGAAATTTAGACAAAATGATAAGCGACCTGCAGAGGCTCAAGCTCGCTGCGGACCAGGGCGATGCTGCGGCACAGTGCTTACTTGGAGACATGCACAGTGACGGACGCGGTGTGGCCCAAGATGATAAGCGGGCCGCAGAGCTGTACAAGCTCGCTGCGGACCAGGGCGATGCCAAGGCACAGTTCTCACTTGGACTCATGCACCGTCACGGACGCGGTGTGGCCCAAGATGATAAGCGGGCCGCAGAGCTGTACAAGCTCGCTGCGGACCAGGGCGATGCCAAGGCACAGTTCTCACTTGGACTCTTGCACCGTGAGGGACGCGGTGTGGCCCAAGATGATATGCGGGCTGCGGCACTGTTCAAGCTCGCTGTGGACCAGGGCGATGCCGCGGTGCAGTGCTCACTTGGACTCATGTACCGTGACGGACGCGGTGTGGCCCAAGATGATAAGCGTGCTGCGGCGCTGTTCAAGCTCGCTGCAGACCAGGGCTATGCTCTGGCGCAGTGCTCACTTGGAGACATGCACCGTTATGGACGCGGTGTGGCCCAAGATGATAAGCGGGCTGCGGCGCTGTTCAAGCTCGCTGCAGACCAGGGCTATGCCGCGGCGCAGTGCTTACTTGGACTCTTGCACCGTGACGGACTCGGTGTGGCCCAAGATGATAAGCGGGCTGCGGCGCTGTTCAAGCTCGCTGCGGACCAGGGCGATGCTGCGGCGCAGTGCTCACTTGGTGACATGCACCGTGACGGGCGCGAAGTGACCCAAGATGATAAGCGTGCTGCGGCACTGTTCAAGCTCGCTGCGGACCAGGGCTATGCCGCGGCGCAGCACTCACTTGGAACCATGCACCATGAGGGACGCGGTGTGGCCCAAGATTATAAGCGGGCTGCGGCACTGTACAAGCTCGCTGCGGACCAGGGCTATGCTCCGGCGCAGTGCTCACTTGGAGACATGCACCGTGAGGGACGCGGTGTGGCCCAAGATGATAAGCGGGCCGCGGCGCTGTACAAGCTCGCTGCGGACCAGGGCGATGCCTTTGCTCAGTGCGCACTTGCACGCATGCACTGTGAGGGACGCGGTGTGGCCCAAGATGATAAGCGGGCCGCAGAGCTGACAAAGCTCGCTGCGGACCAGGGCGATGCTGCAGCGCAGTGCGCACTTGGAGTCATGCACCTTGACGGACGTGGTGTGGCCCAAGATGATAAGCGGGCCGCGGCGCTGTTCAAGCTCGCTGCGGACCAGGGCCTTGCCGTGGCGCAGTGCTTACTTGGGGACATGCACCGTGAGGGACGCGGTGTGGCCCAAGATGATAAGCGGGCCGCGGCACTGTTCAAGCTCGCTGCGGACCAGGGCGATGCCTCGGCGCAGTGCCAACTTGGGTTTGTGGCTGCGACTCAGCACATCGCCTCATCATGCGCGGCAGCAGCGTCCAGTGCAGGTGTCACGTCCGTCGTGGCTGGCGGCGCTCGAGGCGGCCTCTCGCGCGAGGACGAGCAGGCGCGCGCCGACGCGATGATGGCACGCCTGATCGCTGAAGAGGAAGCGAGAGCCGAAGCGGAGGCCGCAAAGGCGTCCAAGAAGGCGAAGAAGAAGGCGAAGAAGGGTAGAGCGGCGACCACAGCCGCAGGCGAGGCGGGCACCGGCTTGTCGGCGTCGCAGTCAGAGCCGACGGAAGCGGTGTTGGTGGCAGAAGAGAAGATCGAGGAGCCTGCGGCAGAGCAAGTGGCGATGGCGGCACCAGCACAAACATCGGAGGCCGTTGAGGCTGAGGAGGACGTGGAGGCGACCGCAGCAGCAGAGGCGGCCGCAGCGGAGGTGGCCGCGGCTACGGCGGCTGAGGCGGCTGCGGCGGCGGAGGCAGAGAGGGCGGAGGCAGAGAGGGCGGAGGCGGAGAGGGAGGAGGCGGAGAGGGAGGAGGCGGAGAGGGCGGAGGCGGAGAGGGCGGTGGCGGAGAGGGCGGAGGTGGAGCGCGCGACGGCTCTGGCCGTGGCAGAGAACGCTGGCCGCGGCGGGCGAGGGGGGCGAGGGGGGCGCGGAGGGCGCGGTGGGCGCGGCCCGACTACCGTGCATCCGCCGCCCACTGCGCCTGCGCCACCAACAGCCCCAGCACTGGCTGCAGGTTTGATGCATGCGGAGAGGCATCTGACGCTCGCCGACGTGGGCAACATCACCGGCCGTGTGCACGACGAGGCGCCCGAATCGACCATCGGCGGCCAGACCACGTGCATCGTGTGCATGGTGGGGCCCAAGTCGCACCTTGCGGTGCCGTGTGGCCATCAGCTCGCGTGCGAGCGCTGCGCGGCCAACATGAAGATCTGTCCGTACTGCCGCGAGCCCGTACAGCAATGGGTGATGGCGCGGGTGGTGTAGCCCGAACCCTTGCGCTTGGGGCGAAAAACGGCCACGGGCGGAAAGAGTCACATCACACACAGGAATCCTAATTGTACTCAGTCAGTCGTTTCCTCCGTTACAACCCTCCTGTTGGGACGAACAAAGTGTCAACTCGACTGTGCACTGTCACGTGAGTGTCAGTGTGTTAGAGTATACAGCTCCTGTGACGCTTCCTATTATGGTAAGTAAGTGTGTAAACCCTCTTCGTGCACACACCACCCACACTTATCACACACCCCTGGACACACTAGTGTAACCTCTACGCGTCACCTCACCAGACCCTCGCCTACTTCCCTGCACGCCGGCAGGGGACGTCAGGGCCATGCGGCAGGGCCTTTTAACCGCCCGGCAGGCGGGCAGGGCACACAACCCCGCCCGAAATTTCAGGCTCGTGACGGGCATGCTATATACTCTATATAAAGACGAGATTCTGGAAAAAAATGCCCCGTGTGTATCCTTTTCCGCATAAAAATAATTCGGTACGGACCATTTGGACCCCTTACCCCGAAGATACAGTCTCCAGAGGGCGCACCTACGCCCAGGGGCAGTCGGGATGGAAAGCATGTGGCAAGACGAAGAAGGCGATCGAGTAGGCGGGCAGCGGTGCGCTCGAGCCACCGCTACCGGGCGCGGCCGTTGGGCGAGCGACGGTACCATCATCAGCAGCGGTCAGCAGATTGCCGTTGAGCAGGATGCCCGTGCCCATGACCCCGCCCACCCCCGTGAGCGAGCTGGCGGCGTCGGGGCTCGGCTCGAGCACATAGACGCGCTCGATGCCCCCCAGCCCCTCCTCCAAATGAACGGTGGTCGAACGGTTGGATAAGTTGATCATCATCAGCGCGATGCCGCCGTTGGGGGTGCTTGAGGACTCGTGCTTGGCGACGCAGTGGACGGCCGCGCGCACCTGTGGGGAAGGGCCCGGACGCCGTGGTGAGCACGTGCATGCTCGGCGACGCAGTGGACGGCCGCGCGCACCACAGCCGAGGTGCCGATCGTCTCGCCCTTGTCGTCGGCGAGCGTGACGCCGAGCACTGTCGGCCCCATGACGTGCGTCCATACGAGCGCCGTGAAAAAGTCGGGCAGAGGCGTACCGGTCGAGCAGTCCACCATGCCGTAGTCGGCGCCGATGTAGTCCTGGCGGCAGAAGCTCGCGTACCCGTGGCGGGCCTTGGCTGCGAGCGCGTCCGCATACCAAAACGAGTCGCCGAAGACGGCCCACCGCATGGACGCGTGACTGCAGGCGGGTGAGCCTGCATTGTGCGGCCCAATCTCGCCTGCCCAGATCCCAACCGCCTTAGACACGGCGCGCACCGTCTTGTTGACGACCTCGGCGATCGAATCGCTCAGTGCGAGGCGCGTGGGTGCGGTGAAGCCAGCCAAGCTCGGCTCGACCTCGGAGTACTGCCGAGAGGCACTCGGACGCTTTCATAGGCCATCAGAGGCATTCATAGGCCATAAGGCGCATTCATAGGCCATCAGTGGCACTCAGAGGCACTCAGAGGCAAAAAGACGCATTCATACCTCGTGATGAGTGACTCCAAATATGGGAAGTCCGAGCGTCTCGCACGTGGACAGCCACTCCACCATCCAAGCAAGCTCCATTTGGGACGCACCCGAGCTCGTGTCATGCAGGGAGTGAGGATCAGGCCCAAAGAGGCGTGGGCGCCTCGAGTCGTCTGGCCAGAGCTCGAGCGTCAGATTGTACAGGCGCGCCGTGTTGTGCGCGATCTGCACGGCCGAGTACTTGGTATTCTGCTCGTTGCCCAACTCAACGCCGTACAGCAAGTGATCGAGGCCGTTGGCGATCGTCCACTCGAGCAGCTCGCGCGCGTTCTTGGGGTCCCAGGGGTACGGAAACGGATCGTCGCCCGACGTGTGCGCGAGCTCGAAGGCGTGGACTCCCTTATTAGGGAGCTCGTCGGAGGCGTGGACTCCCTTATTAGGGAGCTCGTCGATGGCACCTGTGGGGAAGTGGGGGCGCCGTGGTGAGCACCTGCATGCTGGGCAGAGCTCATCGGTGGGATGGCCGGCCTCCGTCTGTACACCGTCGGCGGCCGATGCCCGGTGAACGAGTCGTCGGCGGCGGTCATTCTCCGTGTTCATTGAGAGGCCGACGATGATCTTCGCCTGCGCCATCTCGGTGAACGAGAGCAGCCCACGCCACGTGCTCTCGTTCAGGCACTGCTTGTACTCACTCTTGGGCGGGCACTTGGTGCCGCCGAACTCATACGTGAGGTAATCGTTGCCGGTGCCGCCGAAGCGAAGGACCGCGAAGCCGCTCTCTTGTCCAACGGCCAGGGCGGAAGCTTGGCGAGCGATCTTGGAGCCGAAGGCGTTGCCTGTCGAGTAGTTGCGCACGAAGAACTCGCGGTTCTCGCTCGCATCGATGTTCCAGCACACATAGTGGCCAGAGGTCGTCGAGCGCTTGGGCAGCACGCGCACCGAGTAGGTCGGACCCGCCGGCGCGGGGGTGGGTGGATCGGCCCCTTGGTAGCCAGACGTGGCCGACGCGTTCATGCGCGAGTAGTCGGGCGCGTTCGCGTTCTTGAGGTGGCACAGCCCCTTGGCGCCCCCCTCGTACCTGATGAGGGAGGCAATCAGAGGTCATCAGAGGTCATCAGAGGTCATCAGACATCAGCGGTCATCAGAGGCAATCAGAGGTCATCAGAGGTCATCCGAGGTCATCACGAGCCAATCGTGGTTCATCAGCGCCTCCCTCGTACGTGAAGAAGGCACAGCCGCTCATGGCCGCGCACGCAGCACAGCACTCGTCTGCACCCGCGGAGGGCATTGGAGGTGCGAGGTCGTTGCCGAGGTATTCGGTGCCCTCCTCGGCCGTGCAGCTCGGCCCGCCGCCGCCGGTGCGCCCTCGAAGCAAGGGTGGGGCAGAGGCGAGGGCCGTCATCGGGCACGGCTTCGGGGAGGCCTTCGCCGTGGGCCGCGGCCCCGATGGCGCCGTGACGGGCGCGCTCGGAGTGCTCGCATTCAGAGGCGCCGTGACGGGCGCATTCGGAGTGCTCGCGTTTAGAGGCGCCGTGCCGGGCGCGCTCGGAGTGCTCGCATTCAGCGGAGGCCAGATGAGGTTGAGGGGCGAGTCGGAGTAGTGATAGCCCATCCCGTCGGTGGGCAGTTGGCGGAGGGCGGCCTCAAACTTGGGCGCCGCCTCCGGCCACACGCGCTGCGCCATTCGAAGGATGGGGAAGAAGCAGCCGGTGTCGAAGGGCGTGAGCTCTGGCTCAGGGAAGGGCTCCGCGCCGGTGGCATAGGGGAGGACCCATTCGAGGGCCTTGCGCAGAGAGCCACCCGAGGGCGACGTGTAATTAAACGCGGGTACGCCGCGGCTCTGCGCCATCCAAGCGTGCTCGAAGAAAGCTTGGAGATCCCACCACGTGTAATGGAGCGGTCGGGTGCGCGAGGTCTCTTGAGGCAGCTCGCCGGTAGACGAGATCTGCTCGCTGATGCGCGAGAGGATGTGCTGGGCGAAAAAGTCGGCCGAGGGGGCGTCGGCAAGGTGGAGCGCGAGCGAGAGCGCCTGCACGTCGTACCACGTGCCGTGGTTGTTCGTCGAGCTAAACTCGTCCACCGAGTGATGGCTTCGGTTCATCCAGCCCCAATACTGTCCCATCCAGCTGCGCAGCTGCGACGTGCGGCTGGCGCCCCAGCTTGGGTCGTCGGTCGGCAGGAGGCACGCCGAGTCGAGCGCGTACGCAATGTCCTTGGCGTCGATGATCCCGGTCCCGCGCCCAGCGTCGTCGTTTGGCACGCCGGGCACGGCCTGCGAATGCTCGAGGCCAACCGAGGCGTCCATGTACGTCTCCTGGTTGAAGAAGAAGGTGTCGACGAAGGCGGCGGCGGCGGCCGCGTAGCTGCGGTTGGCGGTGAAGAAGTAGGCGAGGGACAAGTTAGACACCGCGAAGAGCATCTGCGACAGAGGGATTGAGTCGTACTTGAATGTGTCCGGATTGACCAGCCCGTCGTCCCGCACGTAAGGCAGTCCGTCGGGCGTCGCGTTGTTGGGCCACCAGTACGTGCCCAGTGAGTAGAAGCAATGCGGCGAGCACGAGTACGTGACCGATGGCGTGGCGGGCTTCGTCGTCACCGTGAACAGCTGGTCACTTTTCCTGGAACGCGCGAGCCAAAGATCCGCGTCGCCCAAGAGCCGCTTGAGAGGCGACTTGAGATCGCCCGCGAGCACGAGCTCGCGCGACGCCTCGAGCAGCGGCAGGGACCACAAGCGTGGCTCGCAGGCCGGTGCGGCGTGAAATGACGCCATTTGTGTGGGGCGATTGTACCCCTTGTGAATAGCCACGACCTCGAGATGATATCTCAAACAGACATCGAACTCGAACTTCGGATCACGCTACGGTGCATGCTCGATCACGCTCACACAAGCAACGCCGCCAGCGCGCGCATGCTCCGCGTCTCATATGGGGTCATGTAAGGTGTGTGTATTCTGAGCGGGCAGTAACAGCGCCGTAGCACCGGTTGTCGCGTCTGTCGTGTTAACGTTCACACACGGTTCACACCACGTGCTGCCGCGAGCTCCCGAGAGAGACGTCCGCGAGCTCGCGGCCGCCTATCAATAGCAGGCGGCTGTGGGCACGCGACGTGCGTACGAGCCGTGCGCGGCGCACGGTTCACACCTTGCGAGCTCCCCTGTCATCATATGCGGCCGCGCGCGACGCTTTTGCTGAGCGCCATCTTCATCGGCCTGACCGCGTCGGCAACTCTTCGTCCGAAGCCGCTGCTATTCCTCAGGGGCGGCGTCCAGCCCCACATGGCCGAGGAGGCGGATGCTTCTGCTGATGCGGACGTGCTGCCCAAAAGCCCGCCCGATGTCGTTCGACGCAATAGCCGGTCGATGCGCAGCCAGCCTGGCAAGAGCAAGCTCAAGCTGAGCACACGCAAGCGCAAGGGCGGTAGCCCGCTCCGAGACGCTGCGGCCGCTGCCCTCTGCCTCGCGGCTATCGGCACTGGCCTCTCGACCAACTTCGATTCGTACTTGGCTGCGGTGCCCCCGCAAGCGCGAGGGCTGGTGTGGCTTTGCGTGGGCGGCGCGTTCGCCGTGGGCCTCTTTGCGCTCGTCGCGGTGACTTCCTACCGCCGGGCAGTGGCCCTCTGCCAGCTCCTGTTTGGGGACGAGCCATCGCTCTCGGTGCCGCCGATGCTGTTTGCGCTCGGCGCGGCCGCGTCCATGCAGTCGCTGCCCGCGGCGGCCGGCTGACAGAAGAAGCAGGCCATCAAGATGGGCATGGCCGCCGCGTACGACTTCAAGCTGACGCTCCTCTTCCTCTGCCTCCTGACCGGCGGACTCGCTGCGTACCAGCACTTTGGGTCGGCGAAGCCGGGGGCGCAGAAGGCGCCCGTGGGGCTGGGCGGATGATGCGGGTAAGCGTGTGGACGGCGATACAGCTCTCCGCACGAGATCCCCTCGAGGTCCGCGCGCACTGCAAACACTTGGGCTCTGTCAGGACTCTGGCAGCTCGGTCTGTGCTCCTTGCGTTCGGCCTCAGACAGACAGACAGGCAGACAGGCAGACAGACAGCGTTTGGCCTCTCGATCTTCTCTCAAGCATCCTCATATGATGCTGGTACTGCCCATCACGATCACCGTGAACAGGCCAGCGGAGACCTCTGAGGGTGCCACAACTTTTCAGTTCAGCCTTTTTTCACAGAACAAGGGCTCCAGATTCTCAATCGTCATCAAAGAGTGTTGGAACGCCCTCAGTGCTGTAAAGACTTTTTACAGTGAATCTGTGAAGACGCCGTCGTGAGCTGTGATTCGACGACGCGGCCACCGCTGCCAGCGTGCTCGTCGATGATGCTGTGGTGCTTGCTGAGACGCTCGAGCTCGCGGACCTCCCCTCCATCGACGCGCGCGCCGACGTCGATCGTGCCTTCGCCGCGCACCGCGCCGCCGCCATCGCTGCCGCCAACACGGCAACCCGCCACACTGCCGCGCTGGACCACTCTCACGCGAGTAATGCTAGAGCCCACCTCGTCTCGCGATTCGCGTGTTGGGCTGCGCAGACCATCTCGGGCCTTGTCATCGAAGGGCAACGTGCTGCGGTGCGCGCACACGTGGCACTCAAAGCCGCGGCGGCCGCGCGGGCGGCGGCTCCTCCCCCCATCTCGCCCGAAGAACGGCGCGCGCTCACCACGCGGCGCACAGCACGGCGACGGGACGAGGGTGCAGCGAGCGCCGCTATACAGTGCGCTCTGCGCGAGCGCGAGCACGTCCACGCGATGCGCCTTCTTGCCTCGCGCCCGGACGCCGCCGCGGTAGTCGCGCGCGTCCGCGATGCGGCGCGCGCCCGCCGTGCCGCCGTCGCTAGTATGGACCCCATGCAGCGCGCGGCGCGCCACGCGATGCGCATGGCAGGTAC
>Ga0210248_100920_pt1 | contig 24699 bp, 9 predicted proteins | sample ChrtobMetP3_32mM_FD_155493 | JGI IMG/M metagenome (GOLD analysis project Ga0210248, IMG submission 155493) | Chrysochromulina tobin associated microbial communities from unialgal haptophyte culture, Seattle, Washington, United States - P3_32mM | ecosystem: Host-associated > Algae > Haptophytes >...
CACTGGCAAACGTACCTGCAGCGCACCCTTGTGCAAGCGCACGAACATGGCCGTGTCCACATCATGATCGTCAACACTGTGACTTCGTTTACGCTGCACGACATTGCAAGCGGCCGTCATTGGTTCGGTAGTACTGGTTAAGTAAGGGGTCACTGGTTAAGTAAGGGGGACCTACTCCCTTACTTAACCAGAGTTCGGATCCCGTGTGTTGAAACGACGACGCGGGAGGGGAGTGGCAGGGAGTAGGCAACGACGACGCGGGAGGTGAGTGTGCAGGGAGTAGGAATTTGTGGTGTGGGTGTGTACATGTGACGATACGTGTTTATAGCAGCGGCTGGGCGAGAAGGGAGGGGCGGGGTCTATCGCCCCGCACCAAAGACAACAGTGATCTCCGATTGCTAAAATTCACAGTGAAAAGCCGAACTTCCACTGAAGTTTGGGTTTCTATCCTCCCCATGGGCTCCGTTGATTGGGTCCACAGTGGCTTATAAGAACAATGCTAAAAACAGCTACGCGAGCTAGCACCCCCGGCACAGTCGCTCGCACATGAGGTTTCGGCTCGCTCGGTCGTCAGGATCCCATTGGCATCGAGGTCCCACATCGCAGCTCGCCTCAAAGGAAGTGAAGGTGCCCGTCACGTTGCACTGCGCGGTCAGGATCGTCTGGTTGTGGTCCTCGAAGCGCAGCGCGCAGCTGCCCGGCACGCTCGAGAGGCAGCATGAGTACCAGTCCAGCACCTCGACGCAGTTGAGCAGCTGGCAAACGTCGCACCGTTGGAAAAAGGCGCGCACCGCGGGATCGCCGATCACAGTGGCGGCGACGACGCAGACGAGGAGCAGCAGCACGCCGGACGCCATCGCGATCGCACGCTGTGCCCGAGTGAGCCCACGACGCGCCCGCAACGACGCGATCGTCACACGGAGGTGCCGTGCCCAATCACTGAGGCGATCATTGAGGCGATCCCTGAGACGCTCCTCAGTGGTTGCAACCTGACGGTTGGCCTGACGTGCCGCCTCAATGAGCTCGAGGCACTGCGCCAGCTGCCCGGCGTCGGCTTGAGCGATCGCGAGGTGCGTGGGCTGCCCGCCGGCATCAGCACCGCCTTGATGCGCGTACTCGAAGCCTAACGAGCGGAGTAGCGCAACAGCCGCCAGGTATTGGCCTAGGCGAGCGTGGAAGGCGGCGTTGGTGAGTCTGACCGTCCTGTACTTGGTCTCCTCCGGATGGGTTAGCACGTTATGCACGAGTGTAGCGACGGTGGACAGCGCAAGCTCGAAGGCTTCAGGGCTCGCTGCCTCAGCGCGCAGCTGGCGAATGAAAGCGAGCGTGCGCTCCGTGCCACTCCACTGCGCCGGAGCTGCCGAGCCTGCCACCGCCGAGCCTGTCGCCGCCGCCGCGTGGGCAGCTAGGGAGGCGTCGTCGTGGGCAGCCAGGGAGGCGTCGTCGTGGGCAGCCTGGGAGGCGTCGTCGTGGGCAGTCTGGGAGGCGTCGACGGCCGATGTGGTGTCCGGGAGGGTGACCGGTACTGAGGCCTGAGGCCTGAGGGCTCGAGGCGCCGTCGTGGGCCTTGTGTGCACCGGTACGGCGTCCATCTGCCGCGGATGCACCGCGCTCGTGACCGGTGCTCGCTTGCATGCGTCGGCCCGATGTGGGCGTGGCGGCACGGGAGGTCGAAGTAGCTGCCGCTGTGCATGCATCAGGATGCCGATCAGCACACCGGTCACGAGCCCACCCAAATGCATAAAGTTGTCCACCCATGGAGTGAGGCCAATCACCTGATGAGGGAGGCCATCAGTCGCAATCAATGAGCGTCGTCATCACCTGAGGCCAATCACCAAATGAGGGAGTTAGGCCAATCACCAAATTAGGGACGGTTGCAAAGAGAAGGCCGCCCACGCCCGCGTGCCGAAGCGTGCCGCGCGAGCAGTAGTTGAAGAGGACGTCGGCCCAGTAAGCGCCGAGGAGCCCAAACATGGAACCCGACGCTCCCACCGAGATGACCCCTGGCAAGAAGACTGTCGAGCAAACGGTACCGAGGAGGCCGGAGACGATGTAGAGCAGGGCCGTCTGCACAAACCCGAAGGCGCGCTCGAAGCCCACTCCGAGGGATAGGATCCCGAGCAGGTTGAGGAGCAGGTGGAAGAGGCCAGAGTGCAGCCAAGAGGAGCTGAACAGACGCCACCACTCGCCTCGGCCCACGCCCCAGCCAAAGATGGCTTCGTCATTCTTGGCGCCCATACGGTTGAGCACCCGAATGGGCGGGCCAAGCATCCAGTTCGGCTCACAGGGCGTGCCGTCCGCATACGTAGGCAGCCCCGTCGCGCTCGCCTCAGGGCACACGAACGGCGCGACAGTCCATCCATTCTCGCGTACCTGATGAGGGAGGCCATCCGAGGCCATCAGAGGCCATCCGAGGCCATCATAGGCAATCCGAGGCACTCCACGTACCTCGAAAATGAAGACGATCGTGCACGCGAGCGTGCTCAACATGCAGAACCACGGCTTGTGATCGACGTGAGTGGGCAGCACCCATGTCGAGTACTCGCGTTGGCGCGAACGTTCGCGCTCCTTTTGCGAATGCTCGCGCTCCTGACGCGAATGCTCGCGTCGCACTTCGCGATGGCGCGAATGTTCCTTTAGAGCTTCGCGATGCATCTCCATCTGGTGGCGAAGGAAGCGCGAGGGCGACGCGAGCTGCTCTTGAAGCTGCCCGCCGAGCGCCATGGTGAGCGCGCTCGTGCTTCGGGCGATCGCCTTGAGAGAGGGCGACGTACCGAAGTGCGAGGGTGAGCGCCATGGTGAGCGCCGGTGCGCTGAGTGCCTGTGACGGCCTCCCTGAGTGCCTCGGAGTGCCTCGAATGGCGAGGTCCAGTGCGAGCGGTGTGCCACCATCGCCCTCAGCTTCGCGGCAGCTCGCTCCTCGTCCTCCTCCTCGTCGAGCCGTCGCTCCTCCTCGTCGAGCCGTCGCTCCTCGTCGTCCATATCGCCGAGGTAATCTCCGAGGTAATCTCCGGTAGCGGAGGCCGCCGCCGCCTCTGCTTCCTCGGGGGTGCGGATGGCGGGTGGGCGCGTCGTCTCGGGCGAACGCATCGGCGCCGTGATCGCACCGCTCCCCGTTCCCGAAATCGACGAAATCGACGAAATCCTCGCCGCGCCCGGATCCAAACTCGACGCCCTCGACGCCCTCGACGCAAGTGATGACGTCGCCGGCATCCCCACATCGCCGGTACGGTTTCCGGCACGCTTCTGAGCCTTGAGCTCTGCCTTAAACCTCTTGAGCTCGGCCTCGATCTCCGCCGCCGACTCCGCCTTGGCGACCGCCGCCTTTGCCTTGGCTGCTGCCGCCGCCTTGATCGCCTCTGTCTCAGGAGCATACTCTGCAAACGAGTGCACGGCCGGTGGCGATGAGTCGGGTGCGTGCCATCCTTGGAGCTTCCAGTAGCGTCGCCTCGCCTCGTCGATGCCCTGGTACAGCTCGACGAGCTGCACGATGAGCTCGCGGTCCGCTATCGTGCCGCCACGCAAGATGCTCAAGATTCGTGGCTGGGCATCCTCCAGCGGCGGCAGCATCTGTGCCAGCCGCTGACGCTCGTTCCCGCTGATGCTGATGCCGCTGCTGCCGCTGCTGCCGCTGCAGTCTCTGCGGTTTCTGCTGTCTCTGCTGTCTCTGCCACCGCCCGCGCTCTTGCCGACACCTGGGACGGCGCTCTTTCCGCCGCCCGGGATGTTGGCTCGATTGAGAGCGGCCACGAAATGATTGAGCTGCGCCATGAGCGCATCCACCTTCACCTGGAGGCGTGCGGTGCGTGTCGGGCCGAGCTTGGGCACATCGGCAGCTGCGCCCTCGGCGAGCGCGAGGCCAAGCTCATCCGTCTTAATCGACGCAGACGGCTCCTCCTCCGCACGCCGCTCCTCCTCGACCGGCTCTTCGACATGCAGCGACGACGATGAGAGACGCTCAAGTGCCGAAGCTGCCATATCCCATAGCGAGCCGAAGCCCGACCATGGCGAGTCGCGCGGCGGCCCACCCTGCAAAGGTGAGCGTGGGTCCTCGGCATCAATAGGCTGCCGGGACGCGTGGCGCGATGACGTGGGTTGCCTGGCTGGCACGCCCATCGGAGGCGCCGGCGCCGGTGGCCGCTCCCGCGCATGCTGCTGCTCGCGGTAAAGCGCCTCGAGCTTGGCCTCCGCGGGCGGCCGCGGCGTGTCCTGCACGTTGAAGGCCGGGGCGGCGCTGGACCGGCCAAACATTGCACACGACAATGTCGTGTTAACGTTCACACCACGTCCCTTCTTTTTCAACAGAGAGTTGGTGTCTTCTCGGGTCGCCGAAGCTTGCGGAACGTACGCAAGCTTCCGGCTCACAGCCGTTTCACACAGTGCTGAACAAGTTGCGCGGCGTAGCGGGCGTGAGCCCGTGTGAACGACGGTTTCGGACGTGTGCCTGCATCTCGATCGTGTCCTCTCTCCTCTGCCTCTACACGCACAGCACAGCACAGGAGACACGACCCACACAACAAACGGAAGCACTGGCAACCGTCACAAACCTGACACGGCCGAGCCGCGAGCCCGCGCCCCGCCCGGGACGACGCGAGGCGACGCGCGATATTAACATATATCGTCAAGCTTGTAGCTTCAACGGCACACGCATGTCGCATCACGCGGCGCGAGATGCGAGATGTGTGCCGGTGCGCTTTGCCTCTGGTGCACACATCACTCGCGCGTCGCCTCTGGGCCACCCAATCCACTTGTCGTGTACGCAGCACGTCTGCATGGTTCCGCACCACATGCCAGATCAGCGTCGACCCATGTCGACCCATGCCAACACGTCAAATACCCTCTTGTACCTGTTCGGTTCGCGCTCACCCGGCACGCGGCATGCATGTTGAATGCCGCGGATCAGGTTGGGTACCCCACAACACCACGCCCCTCTCGCCGGATCGGGGTTCCCCACATTCACACATTCCCCACATTCACACCCCTCCCTCCGCTCCCGCTCTCGGAGGACACGAAGGCGAGACGCCCCAGCCGCCCTCCCCCCACCGCCTCGCCCGGCAGGCCCCCCTCGCTCCCACATTGCCAGCGCCCTTAAAGGGCGCACGTGGCAATGGGAGTCGGCCACCCATGCATGCACGGAGATGTAGCACGCACGCACGGTTTGTACGTGGCCGTGGTCGCCGCCATGGCAGTGGGGCGGGGCGCACTGAGCTGTCCTACTTTGTAATGAGCACGAGTTGCTGGCAAGGCCGCACAGTTCGTCACGTCCCAGCCGGTACGCGAGAGCATCCAATGCGAGCACTCTTGCCATGGAGAGGCAAGAATGCAAGCTCATCAGTGCATGCATGCTCACTTCTGTACGTCCCACTTGTACACGTTCGTGTGCTTGATGTCGCCCTTGGCGTAAGGGTCGCGCTGCTCAACAAGGCAGGGGGAGGCGACGACCGCGGTGACGAAGCCCTCGAGCACGAGCTTCGAAATGTAGCAGTCGGTCGGGCAGTCGATCGGCAGGTGCGCGAGCAACTCCTTCGCGGCGGCTGGCCAAATGATGTACGACGACGTTTGCCAGAGGTACTCGGCCTCGCGCAGCTTCATCACGGGCGGGCCCTCGACGACGACACGGCGCGAGTCGCGCCACTGCACGACCTCGCATCCCACGTACAGGATGACCGGCGTGTTCTCAACGTCCCAGCACTGCGGAGCGCGCGACAGCGGGCGGAGGCACTGGCGGTCAGCATGGCCGAGGGCGAGGGTGGCAAGGGCGAAGGTGGCAAGGGCGAGGGTGGCAAGGGCGAGGGTGGCAAGTGGCGAGTGCCAACCAGGCATTTGGCGGGCGCACGCAAGTGGCGAGCGCCAACCCTCCCCTTGGCCTCCCTCGCCGCCCCGCCACACGCACGCGCGCGAGCACAGCTCCCGCGCACCTGCTCGACTGCGTCGATGAGCCGCTGCGTCAGCTCGGGGAACTTGATGCCCGAGCGCTCCCAGAGCACGGCATCGTCCTCAAGGATGAGCATGGGCTTCGACGGGTCGTTGCGCCGCAAGCACTGCTTCCAGAGCGCGATGTGCGAGCCCGAGCAGCCACGCTCGCCCTTCGACATGTCGTGCAGCGCCGGCAGCGTCTTCTTGTCGTACAGGCAGTTGAGCTTCGAGTGCCACTGCCACGTGACGAGCGAATCCTTAACGTCGTCGCCCATCTTGGCCGAGAACCGCTGCCCCTTGAGGCCCTGCGCCTTCATCTCCGCCTGCATCAGCTTCCTGCGGTCCAGGCGCTTGTCTAGGTTGATGTACTGACAGCTGAAGCCCTGCTCGCCGTTGAACTCGTCCTCCTCCTCGATCGACATGGGCGAGCCGCGGCCGCTACCGTTGGGCGAGCTGCGGCCGCTCCTCTTCTTCTTCGAAATGCCAGGGAGCGTGATGCGCTCCGGCACTACGCACGAGGAGCACACGGGAGAGGGTGAATGGGGTGCACCGCCGAGGGTGGCCAGCGACAGCATGCACGGTCGGCTGTGCGGCGTCACGCAGCGTGCGGGCGGGCGACGAGGCAGCGGCAGGCTTCAGGGCATCGAAAGGCACAGACTCAGCACGCCGGCGCTTACATTTGTGCAGCAGTGACCTCGCCACCATGTGCTCACGCCATGCCTTGAGGCCGTTGAACTGGCCGCCGCAGCTGCAGGTGTAGAGCGCAGAGCGCGGCTTTTCGCCCTCAGATTCACTCAGCACGCACGTTGGCTTCACCTTTGGCATCGGCTTCCGCTGCGTTCGAGAGCGTGCGGTGGCGCACGAGGTGGTCGGCCGGGGGCTCTGGTCCGGCGTACTGGTGGCTGGTGAGTGATCACCTCCTGTGGATTCCCGCCGCGTTGCCCAAGACAGCGCGAATTTCTGGGAATCGTGTACAATGTAATTAACCCTGACCCTCATCCTAGAGCTCTACCCTCTACGTGAGCGTCGCACCGGCCCGTCGGCTTCGGCTATCTCGTCACCTTCCAGCCCTGAGTGCTTCCTGCGCGCGTGGTACATGTACGGGCTTCGTGCTCTTTTGTCAATAGTACGTCAAGAGAGTCTCGAGAGTGTCTCGAGTCATTCAGAACCTGGTCCGACCATCCTCGGCACAGCTGTGATGAACGGACTAATTAAAAAGAAAGCGAACGCGAGCGTCCCAAGGGGTACCTCCGACGACGAAGGAGAGCACGAAAGAGAGCACGAAAGATTGCCAACTTCGGGGTCCTTGGAGACGCGCTATGGCGATGAATGAACAGCCCGAGGACGGTCCATCCCGTCTAGAACTGCCTGCTTTCGTGACGCACGGCCCCAAAGGGAACGAAGCGAAGTACATCTCGACGCTTTACGCGCTCGCCCGAAGCCTCGACGATGAGCTGTGTTCTGAGCAGGCTTGGGTGGCAAAGCGCCTCGTAAGCTTGCGCCTTACACACTCCACCCCGTATTTCGAGCTGAGTTGTGTTGACGCCGCCGTGCAATTCTCCTGAGCGGCGCACCTTTGACTCTTACCCTGTGACTCGTACCCCGTGACTGTACCCGCAGCTGCCTTTCGGCGATGAGGTCCAGCCTGGAGACGGCAAGTCCCAGAACACGAACCGCATTAAGAAGGCGAGGGCAAAGCGCATAGAGCGGCTGCGCTATCAGGTCAGCACGTACTGCCAGAGAGCACTCAACGGTTCCGCCGCTTCGGCCAGCCCTTCACGTCTCGAGCAGTCGGCTACGGACTTCTCCAGTAGCTTTGTCATGGTGGAGAACCACAGCTTCGGCTCCGGCGAGCTGCAGTTGCGGGAGCCGAGCTTGGCGAGTGTCATCGGTCCGGACCCCGTCGCTCTAGACTCGGAGCATCTCGCCAAGCAACTCGAGACCATGCTCGATGGCTTCACTAGACCAGACAAGATGATCGGCTCGATGATCAGCCTCGGCAGCTTCTCATGCGCCTCAAGCCCGGCGAGCATGGAGCTGGACCAGGCGCTGCCGTTTCTTGATGAGCTGTCCGAGCTCGAAGCCATCGCAAGTCAGTTGCAAGCTGCGGACTTCGACAGCTTCGAGACTAAGGTGACTGCACCTCTCGCCCCTCTCGCCCCCCTCTCGCCCCCCTCTCGCCCCCCTCTCGCCCCCAACTCTGTGCTCAGCACAACCCTGCGATGGAGCCCGGCCACATTCACTAGCGCCAACGTCCGAGTGCCTCTGCTCGTGCTCCCACTCAGTGCACTCTTGTCGCTTGCCCTCAGCTCCAATCGGTGGACTCGACGGCCTTCTGCCATTTGCCGCCGCCTCGTCCGGGCTCGGTGTTGACCCACACGATGCTGCCTACTCCCGTGGCCAACATGCTCAAGGAGCTCATGAAGCCGACGCTCAATCCGGGAACGCGCTCCCTGACGATGCTGCAAGAGCTCGGTGTGCTTGCCGTCGGCTTCGTTGGTGTAGAGGATCACGAGCGCGTCCTCTTCATGCCCGGTGCGCCCGAGAGTCGCCGGCTCGACATGAAGAAGAAGCTGCGTATCATGATGGCGGAATATGAATGCGAGCAAGAGGAAAGGAACGAGGTGGCGAAGCCCGGCTGCACTGCACTCGTCGTTTACTTCGACACCGAAGAGGGCGTCGAACCGACGCCCGAGGTCGGCAAGGTGCTCAACACCAACTTTGCGCTCATCATGCTCTCGCAGGCGCGAGATAAGGGAATACTACTTGAGGCTACGCACATGCAGATGCTCGAGGACCACGAGCGCCGCCGCGACAAGCTCGAGCTCGCTGAAGACACTCTCGCAAGATCCTACGAGCTCGTTGGCAGCAGCGCCTCGTGGATGTCGTCGCTGGGGGTGTCTTTGAATCCATCCACACCGGCCGGCTCGCGCCAGCTGCCGACCTCCAATGTGTGCCCGCAACCGTCGACGACGACGAGCCTTCTCGAGGTGATGGCCAGCACTCTCCAGGAGGGAGAGATCTCGCCGTCTTACCCCTGGCAGGGCACGACCTCGGAGGTGTTAGGGCCACCGTCGGAGACGACGAGCCTGCGCGAGGAGAATGCCGGCGCCCTCAAACTGACCAAGCAGCCTCAACTACTGAGCGTGCCAACGCCTCCACCTGTCCAGCCCAAGACTCGGGCGCTGGCTGCGGGCCCTACCCGTGATGTTGATGATGAAGACGAGGAGGGCTATACCATGCTCGCTCGGCAGCCGGTGGCTCGGCAGATGGAGACCAAGCGCTCCGCGCCGCCCCTCCCGCGGAGGATCGAAGACAGCCGCTCGACCGGCGACGCCTTCGAGGAGCTCACCTACCCGCACGCGCCGTCGACGCAGCTGGTTGCAGAGCTCGACGGCTTGCGCCATCACACGCGGTCGCGCCTGCCAGCCCCTTCATCGGCCATGGCCCTCAACGAGCATCTCAAGCGCGTCGGCGCAGAGATTGACGGCGAGCAACCCTTCGAGATCATCGGCGAGAACATCGAGGATGACGAAGAGAAACCGATCCTCGACAAGGTGATCAAGGAGCACCACGATGAGCACCACCGCTACGAGAAGTGGGCGGGTGTCGCGCATGAGCGCTGGGTCGAGTACCTACATGGGGGGCGCCTGCTGCTCAACGACGAGACCATCACGACCGTCCAGGAATGCATGACGAACGGCCAGAAGCTCGAGTTCACGGGCTCGACGGACGGCTGTCCGTACGGTGTGATCGCTCTGCACGTGCATGGCTCGGGCACCTCTGCAAATCGGAAGCGTGTTGCAGAGGTTCTGGTCAAGTGGCTGCTCGATGTCGGCGACGCTTTCGTCTTCTATGGCAAGATGTTGCGCGACTGGGTCCGCTGGGACCACGTGGCGCCTAACGTCCAGACCTGGGACGAGCTGATGGCCTACTTGCGCGACTCGTTCGCCTACCTCGAGTACACCGCCGCTGACTGGCTGCTATACGTCGCGGTCTCACACGTCTTTGGGCCCGTGCTCATCTTCTCTGGCCGCCTCTCGCGTGCCATGCGCTTCGTAGCTTCCGACGCGCGACGCTCGGAGCACCCGACTGACAGCGAAATAGCCAACCTGAATCTGCGTGGCTACGTTGATGCAGCACAGCTGCCAGCTTGGAGCGAGACGTGGCTCCGACTCGGCATGCTCGAAAATGGCCACTTCGTGCGCTGTCGCTCGAAGCAGCTCAAGTCGGAGCTCATGCTGCAGATGTGCAACGCGCGTGATGCCGAGCTGCAGAAGCAGCTCAGTGTGGAGGTGCCACACGCGGTGATCTTCCAGGGACCCTCGAAGGCGGGCAAATCCACAATCATGAACGCGCTGGCGCGCAAGGTGCTCTACGACTCGGCTCCTCCCACGCCGAAAAAGGGCGAGAAGAAGGGAAGCAAGGTGCAGCCCGAGCTCGCCGTGCTCGGCGCGCCAGTGCCGGGCTCGGAGATTGGCCGCGGCATGGAGTCGGAGACGCTGCTCGTCAACTCGATGGTCATCCACACGAATGACGATGACACGCCGAAGTTGCAGCTGCTCGACACACCCGGCATGTTCGACTCGCGTGGACCGCTCATCGAGGTTGTCAACGCCGTCTCGATCGCCAAGTGCATGGCTCGCTTCAAGTCCCTTCGGATCGTTGTCATGGTGCGCGAGGAGGCCCTCAATGGCACGGGTGAGGGCTTTGCCAACACGGCCGAGGCAATGAGCAAGTTGTTCTCGATGAATGGCGGTGGCAGCGCCTCGGCCAAGAAGAATGTGCTGCTCTGGATCAACCCTCACAAGCCCGAGGTGGACTACGGAGAAAAGGGTATCATCGAAGAGATCAAGAAGATGAATGCCGCACGCCCGGAGATCCGCGACTTCCTTCGGATGATTGAGGGCCAGTATAGCTCGCGCAAGGTCGTACACATGCTCGAATACACTCCGGAGACGGCACAGGGCGATGAGCGCGAAAAGATTGTGCGCGCGCGGCGACAACGCTATCCCGACTCCGACCCCGACGCGCCGGTCACCAAGGCCGTCTTCGACATCGATGGTCTCATCATGCAGCTTGTCAACCTCAACCCGATGCAAAACCCTGCGGAGAAGTGCGGCCTGCCCCTCACCGAGAAGGCCATCGCCGAGATTGTTCGGCAGGCCAACGAGCTGCATGACTATGTGTCGCTTCGCTCCGAGCTGCACGACTACAGGAGCCTACTGAAGTACCTCGATGTGCTGCAAGCTCTTTGTACGCACATGCAGGCCGGCTCCAGGTCCACGCAAGGCCAGAACCGGTTCGATTCGACGTATCAGACATCGTTGGCGACCGTTACGGAACGCCTTCAGTCAGTGTGCGGCAAGATTCGTATGGAGACGCTTTGCCTGCCGATCGAGCAGCCAGTAGCCTTCAAGGCGACAGACCTCAATGACATCTGCTTCGCCATGCGAGCGGCCGCCGCTGCGGCCGTGCTCGAGCCCCACCTGAGCCGCCTTCTCGGCTCGTCTTGGAAGGAACTTGGCGTCGAGACGTGCTGCGGAATCGTAGCCAAGCAGGTGCAGTCGGCAAGCGAGGTCAGCCGCAAGCTGCTTTGCGACCATTTCATCACCGGATCGTCAGGCCTCCAGGCGGCTTACAACGTCTTTGGCCAGCAGATCAAGCTGATGCTCAATAAGCTGCAGCAGATGAAGGAGTATTTCAGCCTCGAGGCTGAGGTGAACGCCGAGCTTACTCTCGAGGCGAGTGCGAACTTTCAGCGTATCGCAACGGAGGCTGGCAAAAACCTCGACCTGCTCTATAAGACGCTGCACCAGGCAGTCGACACACAAACTAAGGCTGCCGCTGCGCACATCACGCGTGGGCTCGACGAGGCCGCGCGTGCAGTATCGCAATACCTGAAGTCTCTGTGCATCAAGAATGACTCGGCGCTTGATTTGGTGTCGTCGGCAGCGCCAAGCGTCAGCCCGTTTGACGCCGCTGCCAACGCGCTCGACGTGATCAAGACTGCCGAGGAGTCGCTCGTCGGCCTTGTCGAAGAGATCCGCGGCGCGTATTCGTCGTCACGCAGCCATGTCATCTCGGTGGTCGAGAAGAAGTGCCAGGAGACGTGCTCGCTCATTGAGCAGGTCAAGGTGGACGCATGCACTCGGCAGCCGCTGGCAGAAGAGCTCGAGCTGATGCTTGCGTCGCTGCTCTTCCTGCTGCACTCGCGCTCCTCGAGCCTGCGCAAGCATTGCACCAGCGGAGGCATGTCCGATGGTGCCATCGATGCCCTTGCCCGTCTCGACGCATGCTATGAGGAGCCTGTCGCTAAGGTCGTCGAGTGGCACGCCGAGCTTGTCAAGGGCGTGCTTGAGGGTGCGAAGCGCAGCAACGACTTCAACTTTGTCAAGAATCTGAGCGACTTCCGGTCCCATGTTGAGCTCTCAACTGAACTGGCCAAGCTGGCAGCAGTGGAGAAGATTCAGTCCGATCAACGTGCCACGCGACCGTGCCCTAAGTGGGGTGCCCTTCAAGCAAGTGCCAATGACCTCAGCCGTAAGATTGAGGTCGCGCTGCAGACTTTCGGCAATAGTGTCTCTTCGCGGCTGCATGAGCACAGCGTCACGATCAACAACGCTCATCTCGATGTGGTCGAGTCATACGACTACAAGGAGCACGCAAGAGATCTACTGGTCCTCGAGAACGCGCGGTGGTGCGATGCCATTCTGGCCGAGCCCACCATCGAAGCTGCCATCCTCAACGTGTGGCAGGCCTTCGAGAAGCACATGAAGCGGCTCGCGAAAGGCGAGGACGGCGCCATTGAGCTGCTGCACAAGGGCAACTATAAGGACGCACGCACGCTCCTCGTGCAAATCCACGGCATGGAAGTGCTCTTCGATGAGGCGCTCGTCGCCGATGTTGAAGTGGCACAGCGTGTCAAGGAGATGCACGACGAGGCGCACAAAGTGGCCAATGACGTGATTGCCACCAAGTGCGACGAGGCTCGTACCAGGGTGCTCGAGCGCCCTTGCCCGACCGGCAAGCGTGAGCGATGGGACTGGTGGATGGTCATCGGGGTGCAGGACGCAAATTTCACCGACGCGTTGTGGCACCTCAACTCGCTTCTCGACCTGGCGAACTGGCTTATCACGGCGTCGAAGGGGCACAATCGCCTCCGTGGCTGGCTTGACCTTGAGAGGCTTGAGAAAGTACATATTGATTGCGCGAACCGTGCCAAAGCTCTTATCCATCGGCTGCACTCACGCGTTCAGTCATTCTTCGCAGCCGTCGGGTCGTGCCGATCGCAAGCAATAGACGCGGCCGTCCTCGAGTTGACGGGCGATCAGATGTGTGATCAGATATGTGCGACCGCAGAGATGGGCTCGATGGGCTCGGAGGGCACAGCGTCTGATGAGTTGTCCGGCATGAAGTCTGCTAAGGTTGCGTGCCGTGAGGTCAAGGATATCCTCATGCTTCTGTCACGACCTGGAACGTACTCGGCTCTCTTTGCTGCTGCTGCGCATGGCGAGGCGGGCTCCGACTTTACGGCGGCCCATGGCATCCATGACCTGGAGCGTCTCTTCCAGGCCACCTACATGGAGTGCCAGATCAACTTTGGAGATGAGGAGACGGAGCCTGTTGCGCGGCAGGGGGCTCTCAACATCTACTTGGAGTTCGATCGTTCTCTACCGTTTGAAAAGATTTTCGAGGGCTTCAAGAAGACATTCCAGAGCCACTATCAACTGCTCGTGAGTGCCCACCAACAGGCCAAGAAGGGAGAGAAGAATGCCCTGCATGCCGCCTTTGCGTCATACGAGTTCAATGAGGACACGTACCGCATGATGGACAACCTGCGCAAGTCGAAGGTGGCTGACCCCAAGTCGCGAGTGGCATACGATGAGGCTTGCAGCAAGCTGTCTGGCTCCGTGCGCTCACTGCTTGAGTACGTCTCGATGAATTTCTCCCATCTCAAGCACTCAGATCAGAGCTTCCGCGCCCAAGATCATCTCGTCAAGCCATGGAACCAACTCCAGGCAGCACGCACACACGTCGAGTTCCTCAATGAAGTCCCGGGCTCCACGCAGATCAGTCTCGATGGTGAGCTTGCTCAGATGGTCCAGAGGTTCGAGGCAGTGTTCAAGGATGAAGTTTTACAGCCGTTCGCCAAGATGTTTGACATGGGCGACTACCTGAAAGCGGAGGGCGATACCGCCTTTGGGCTCAAGCGTGTGCACATCCTCACAAGCCAGATCCAAGCGCACGGCGGCCAGCTCGGCCAGATAGCGAAAGCGGCGCTCAATGAAGAGCGTGAGCGCCAGAAGCTGGCGCTCCAGAGCCTCCATCTTCTGCCATTTGAGAGGAAGTTCGAGCTGCCGCAAGACGAGGAGGATACTACGTTTCTCAACGAGAGACTTCGTGTCGTCCATGGGTTCCTGATCAAGAGCTTCGAGCGCATCGCACAGTTGTGCCAATGCAAGGGCGACTTTGTTCTCGTTCTCGAATACAAGGCAGCACACGACAACATCCTCAAGGAGGTGGGCTCGTTCTTGCAGAGCGAGTTCGGGCCTCTCTTCAGGGATGACTACCTCAACATGAGGATGATGCACGTCAAGTATCTCGAACAAGTGCTCGACCAGATGGGCATCGGAGGCTACGCACCTGACGCAGCCAAATTGCTCAATTGCAGCCTCGCGAAGTCTAACATCGAGATGTTCCTGAAGCTAACTGACCACCAAGATCAGGAGTCATTTTCTTCGGTGTCGCCAGGCCAGCAGGCCGAGATCATTCGCCGCACGTCGCCGCAAAGCAAATCGTACGTCACGATCGTCCAAGAGTTTGGCGTGGCGCATAAGAATGCAGTTCAGCGCGCCGACAGCCTGCTGCGCAAAGCTTCCTCTGCTTCCGAAGTGCTTCCGGGCGAACTGGAGGAAGTATTTGCGGAGGTGCGCACTCGGGCGGAGTGTGCGCATGAGCTCAAGGGCATCAAGCTCGATAGGAAGGTTGTCGCTGATCTCGAGGTGACCCTTCGTACCTGCCGGGCCAATCTCGAGGGTTGGCTGACTACCAACCAGCAGAGCCCTCTGCTGTTCTCGAGCGGGGACCCATCAACATCGGCTGTTCGGGACACGCAGCTGCTTCGCACCATCCATACGTACAAGTCGCTCGTAAAGCTTGCGCCTGTCAAGACTCATCTGTCGTCCGGCGCCATGCACAGCCCGCCGGCAGCGCCCCCGGTGACTAAGGAACCTATGGTCGACAAACCCATCGACGAGGATGGGCCCGTGAGTCATGAGGGTGGGTTCTCCTCGATCCTCATGGGTGGTGTCAAGGATGTGGTGTCAAGGATGGGTGGTGTCCTGGGTGGTGACTTTCTGCAGGGCAATCACGGTTCTGCAGGGCAAACACGGGCAAACAAGAACCAAGCTAAGGAGATGAAGAACCCGAGCGCCGCCGCCGCGCTGACGCCTGATGCCCTGGAGGTATGTCCCAACGAGGCCGTTGCCAGCTCCCCGGCGGGATCCGACAGCTCCCCACAGCTCCGTTCATACCCCTACAGCTCCCCGGCGGGATCCACGCAGCGCTCATCTGCAGATGGCTTTACAACTGGGCCAAGGTCCGCTGGTGCACAGGTCATGGAGCTGCTTCGCGCCAAGCTGAATGAGACGGTCAAGCAGTGGGCCGATGCGCCCGAGGCTGCGCAGCACATTGGCCTCAAGCACCAAGCGCTGCTTCGCCTGCAACGCTGGGAGCCGGATGAGAACGCCGGCAATGGCCCAACCGGCCCCGTCTCCATCTTCGACGCTGCTGCTGAGCTCGAAGTGGCGCTGATCGAGGAGGGTGCCCTGGCAGCCAGCCAGCAAGTGACTATTCGCCCGGTCCCGCACGATGTGCGTGTCTCCAAGACGTGTGATGAGATCATGCAACTGCTCTTCAAGGCCAAGGCGAGTATCGAATTTGTCGCCCAGTTCGATCCCGATGGGAACCAGCCGCCGATCGATCCCAAGCCCTTTGAGATGATCTTCTCTCGCGAGATGGCTGAGCTCTGCCAACTTGTGGACCACCGGTTCATGCATGACATTGAGTCTCTGAAGGAAGAGGTCGCCAAGTGGGCCCAAGGTATCTTGAGTGATGTCACCAAGCTTCTCGCTGAGCGAAAGAACAAGATCGCGGACCGTTGCCTGAGAACGTGGACGTATCTTGAGCCGCTCACGTTGTTGGGGGCTCTCAAGCACCTGCCAGGCTCTGCCGCGTTCGATGCACAGCTGCAGGCCCACGCTTCCAAGCTGGGTCAGCTGGCCAAGATGGCTGTGCAGTCGAGCGATAAGAAGGACGGCTGGGAAAAGGCCGTCACCATGCCTCTGCTGCACCTCGCCAAGTTTGGCTCGGACATCTCACGAGCGGCTGCCTTCTCAAACGAAGCACTGGCCGAGGCCCTGAGCGCCGCCGAAGCCAAGTTTGGCGCTCACGGCATGCAGACGCTCGCGGCAGAGCTGCGCGAGCGCGAGCCGGCACTTGGGAATGAGGTCATCTCATCTTCGGACGCATTCATTGCGGTGGCGGTCGCTGACTTCAACCAGAAGACGCAGCGCGATATCAGCGTCGTCAAGCAGCTTTACGCCGAAAAGAACAAGGACGCCGAGAATAGCGTTTGGCGCAAGTACGACGAGTTCGAGCGGGAGTACAATCGTCTTCTTCGGCATTGCACTGACGGTCTTGAGCATATGGACGACCCGCTCGCCTTCCTCGTGGAACAAGCCAAGAAGAAAGCTAGGGAGGACAAGGGCATCATCTACGAGAGTCAGGAGCACATTCCCAAGGTGCTCGCTGCCATCTTTGCGTGGTGGTCCATCGACTTCCTAGAGAAGCTGCGCAAGCGCCACCCCCACCTCAAAGCCGAACCGAAGAAGCTGCGTCGTGCCAACAACGGGCAGGTCGTGTGTATCCTCCGTTTGCTCGGATGCTCAGCGGAGTACACTGGAATCGGCTCCAAGTTCAAGAACCACCTAGCAGAGGTGCCGACTGGGGAGGGCAAGTCGGTTGTCATCGGCGTTTTGGCTACGACGCTGGCGCTGTACGGCTTCCACGTTGACTGCGTCTGCTACTCGTCGATGCTCTCGAGCCGTGACCGCGACGACTTTATGCAACTGTTCAAAGCTTTTGGCCTCACGGACCGCATTCGCTACGGGACGTTTGATACGCTTTGCGAGGAGCTCCTCACCGAGCAGTATGGCGATCTTCGCCAGGCCGCGCGGGACTTCATCACGACTGGCAAGTCGACTCGGAGCGCACTCGCCGCTCCACCCAAGCGCGCGCTCGTCATCGATGAGGTGGACGTCTTTTGCTCTGAGGCCTTCTTTGGCGGTGCATACTGCCCGGCGCTCACCCTCCAGAATGATGAGATCGCCGAGCTCATGAAGCATATCTGGGCGAGCCGCTCCGCCGTTCAACCCGGCATGGATCAAGCATTCGATCTGTCTGCAATCCAGCAGCACCCGACGTACCAGGCAGTGCTCAACAGCGGCATCCTCGCGGATGGGAACGAGTGGCTCCTCGAACGTGCCGTGCGCGAGATGGACAAGGCTGCGCGCGCCTACTCCCCTAACGTGCGCGAGCATATCGTACGCGGTGGCAAGATCCTCTACAAGATCGAGGGGCGTGACGAGTATGGGCCCTGGGCGTTCGACTACGAGACGAATGCCGAGTACCTCGCGGCGTACGACAGCGGCAACCTCGATCTGCAGCAGCTCAAGGAGGGCCTCTGCATCTACGTGCGCTGTGGTGAGTTCTCATTCGCTGCGCTTCCGTCTATGTTTGAGCACATCCTCGGCGTCACCGGCACGCTAGACAGCGAGAGGCTGCCGCCGCAGATGCACGAAGTCCTCAAGACGGAGATCAAGATTGAGAAGTTCACCTACTGCCCCTCGATGTACCACGCGCAGAAGCGCGACTTCAAGCCGGACAACCCCGCGTACGTCCAGCTTGCAAAGGATGTCGATGAGCACTACAACCTCATTGTCGACGAGATCGACAGCCGGCTGTCGCCAACGATTGAGATGGAAGGCCAGCGCTCGGTCATCGTCTTCTTTGCGAGCGCGGAGGAGCTGCACAAGTTCCGAGACTCGAGCTACTTTGGCAAGTTCCGCGACAAGGCGAAAGTGCTCACCGAGCTCACGGCCTCCCGTCGCGATGACCGCGATAACATCATCAGGGCCGCGACTCGGCAGGGCGCCGTAACGCTCGCTTCCCGCATGTACGGCCGCGGCACCGACTTCAAGATCTTCGACGACCGCGTGGAGAAGGCGGGTGGCATGCATGTGCTTCAAACGTTCTTCTCCCGCGATCTGAGTGAAGAGGAGCAGATCAAAGGCCGCTGTGCTCGCCAAGGCAACAAAGGCTCATACTCGTTGGTGCTCCTCAGTGCATCGGCCGCCAAGGACTTCGACCTGACTATCGAGACGGTGCAGGGCTGGCAGCCAGCCGAGGTCTACGCCAAACTCTCTCAACTGCGCGCCAACTCCGGCACTGCGGAGGTGAAGTCCCTGCGCGAGATGGCTGCCATGCGGCTCAAGGAGCACGGTATGCTCGCCGACTCCCTTCAGAACTTCCACGCCGGCAAGAATAAAGGAGCGTTTGGTAAGCTGATGAAGCGCTACAACTTGCCCGGCGGAATGGCTGTCGGTCCGAACGGCATGCACGTCATCTTCTGCCTCGACGAGAGCGGCTCGATGTCGTGGTGCCTTCCGTTTCAAAGGTCTCCGTGGAACGAGCTCATGGACGCCGTCGCCGTCTTTTGGAATCAGTCGGCGGACCAGCCGGGACCACCAATGTTCGTCTCGGTCGTTCAGTTTGGCAGTGACGCTCGTGTCACGCAGCAGATGGTCCCACTCCAGGGCAAGGTGCCGAAACTTGAACCTAATTGGAGCGGCACGTCTTTCCTACCTGCCGTGGAGGCTGCGGCCAACCTGGTCAATAATGTGGCGGGCCCCGCCAATGGTTACACTGCCGTCGTCATCTTCATGTCCGACGGTGCAGCAAGCGACTCGGCACCTGCGGCCCGCGTGCTTGGGAGCCTCGCCCAGACGCACGGCAACCAGTTCTCGAGTTATACCGTTGGCTTTGGCTCCAGTGCCCCGCGGACGCTGGAGCAGATGGCCTTTGCGAACGGCGTGCTGGAGAAGAACAACTACCGCGCGGCCAGTGTGGGCAATCTCGCCGAGGCCTTCTCGGCAGTCGCGAAGAGCATCGCGCCCGGCCGCCTCTGAAGCGCCCGGCTTCTGAAGGTACAATCATGGAGTGCGAGGTGGCGTGCGGAGAGATGGAACAGCCGTTGTGTAGTGCGGCGTGCGGAGAGAGATACCAAGTTGGCCATGATTCGAGAGAACATCTGGGGTGAGTGCGTGCGGTGATGCCGCGATGCGGGATCCGGGACAGTGCGGTGGACTCGCTCTCCGGTGTCTGTACTTCTGCGCGGGGATGTCCATTCTCCATTGGGGGGACTAAGCGAGTGACGTGCGGCAGGGTTCGCTCCTCATGGATGTGAGTTAGGGAGAGTGTGCTGAGACTGCGTGTCGATCCACGATCGTCGTGGGTTATGCGTGTGTCACACTGTGAATCAAAGTGACTGCTGTTGTGTACACGGCGCTCGCCTTGAACTGCAGGCCAAGGAGGACACGTGAAGCTGTGGGCCGGGCGGGTTTCGTGTGATTCCGACACGACGTGGGTCGGCTCGATCAGCTACGATCAGCTAAGTAACCGAAGACGGGAAAGCCGCGAAGCTAGTACGACACCTCGTACGGTCTACAACGTATCGATCCTACTAAACTAACCGTTTAGACTTAGTTTCCTAGAAGGACATGCTCATGCAGCCTTCGTGCCAGCGTGACGCGCGCAACGTCGTCAAGCCGGCACCTCGAACGGTAAGTCGTGCTCGAGGTCGAGCCCGAAGGCCCCCTCGCTCTCGGGCGCCGCCTCGACGGCGCCCACGACGGCGCCCCTCGAGTGCTCGCGCGCGACCGCTCTCAACAGCTCGACGTAGCCGCGTGGCGGCAGCGCCTCGGCAAGGCGAGGGGCGCCGCGAAGAACGCCGAGGCACACCGTCGCCGCCTGCGCCTTGAGCATGCCTCGCAGCACGAGGAGTGTCGCGCGCCCATTCGCGCCCGGGACGGCGCCGGGGAGGGGTCGCGGTGCGCCCGGGACGGCGCCGGGGAGGGGTCGCGGTGCGCCCGGGACGGCGCCGCGACCCGCCTGCTCGCCCTCGGCGTCGCTGGACTCGCCGCGCTTGCCGCCGCCGCCGCCCGCCGCGGCTGCCACGCTCACGCCGCCGTGGGCGGCAGTGCGCCGCCTGCGCCGCCGTCGGCGGGCGTCGTCGAGATGTTGAGCGAGACGCAGCATCGCTTGCCACTGCTGCAGCCTCAGCCGCGCGCCGAGTTGAGCAAGGGCTCTGCCGAGGCACCCGTCGCGCCATCCTGTGGGGAAACCGATGAGTGCGGTCGCCACCAGAGCGAGTGCGGGCTGTGCCGCGCCCAGCGAACGCATCGCCGCGGCCGCCGCCTCTCGAGACGCCACGTCACGTGCTATTACCTCGCCCTCGCCGCGAGCGGCGGCGGCGCCGCACTGGGCCCTTTCGCCGTCGTATGCACCGCCATACGCGACGTAGTCGGCCTCGTCATACGCGACGTATTCCGCTTCATTGATGGCGAGTGGGCGTGGCGTCGGCAGCGGCTGCGATGCCAGCCCGTTGGCGTGCAGTGCGCGGCTGAGCCCTTCATACCAAGTCAAGGGAGTTGCCAAATTAGGAAGCTCCCCATCGAAAAGCGCCGCCACCGTCGCCTTCGCCTTCGCCGCGGGCGCAACGGCCGCGTCCCCTCCCGTAGCGAGGCGCCGTGGTGAGCGCATGCATGCAAGGACGTCAGGCGCAACGGCCGCGTCCCCTCCCGCCGCCGCCGGAGCCGCGCAGTCCATCGCCGCCGCGGCCATGCCTGCCACGTCTGCCCTGGCCTCGTCCGCCGCCTCGATCGAGATCTCGCGCTCGGAGATCTCGAGCTCGGCGATCTCGATCTCGCGCACCACTGCCACCTCGCGCGCGCTCGACACGGCGCGGCGGCCGGTGGCGGCGGGCGAGCGCCGCGCCTCGAGCGCCGTGTCGGGCGAGCGCTGCGCCTCGAGTCGGCGCTGCTCGACACGGCGCTGCAGCTGCTGCAGCACGTGGCTGCTCACCGCCGCGGGCGCAAAGTCCGCAACGTCCGCAGGCGACGGCGGCGCAACGTCCGCTACGTCCGCAGGCGACGGCAGTTGGAGGCTGGTGGCGACAGTTGCCGTGGCCGCAGAGGTGGCTACAGTGGCCGTGGCGTCCTCGGGCACACCGACGGGCGCGACGTCCCCCGTCGTGCCCGTCGCGCCAGTGGCAGCGGCGGCGCTATCCTCGGCTGCGCTGTCGTACAGAGGCGGCTCCGCGGCAGCCTCGTCGAGCGCCGCGTCGAGCGCCGCGTCTTTTGGGTCGCAAGGCTTCTCCGTCTCCTCCGCGCCACATAAGTCTTCGGGGCGCACGGGCAGCTGCACATGGGAGAGGCGAGGCGCCGTCCCGTGCACGACGGCCAACTGAAGCGACCAGCGCGCGTCGTGCCGAGCAGCGTCACGCTGCTCGGCCTCGACTAGCCCGAGGCATGCGACGCTGCGGACCGGCGCCTCAAGCGTCACGGCCGCGACCACGGCGACCTGCTGCACATCGACGAGGCACACGCACCCATCGTGGGCGCCGTCTTGGGCGCCCGTGCCCTCGCCCGCGGAGGTCTCCCCCTCGGCATGCAAGTGCCCAGTACGGCGCTCGGCGTGCAAGTGCCCAGTACGGCGCTCGGCATGCACTTGCCCAGCACGGCGCTCGCCCACGGAGGTCTCTCCCCAAGAAAGAAGCAGCCGCAGACCGCTCACCACACGCAGCCGCCCGAGTGCGATGGCGTCGTGCTGGGCGAGTGCTATGGCGTCCGCGACGGCGGCGTCGGCGGCGTCGGCGGCGACGGCGGCGACGGCGGCGACGGCGGCGTCGGCAGAGGTGGCAGGCGGCGCGGAGAGGCGCAGTGTGGAGAGCACGTTACCCACAGCATCCACAAGCCACAGCCGCCGCCCCGGCCGCGCCGCCACCAGTATCGCCTCGGGGCTTACCGGTAGCCTGCCTTCGACGAAGCACGCCCCGAAGGCGCCGTTGCGCTTCGCTCTGCCAATCGGGTGTGGCGGAGGCAGAGAGAGCGGGGGCAGGAGGAGGGCGGCGGCGGCAGCGGCGGCGGTCACGGCCAGGCTCGCGGCAGCCTCCGCCGCGCGCGCCGCCGCGGTACCGGTAGCCGACGCGGCGACGTGGCTGACCGGTACCGGTACGTGGCTGACCGGTACCGGTACGTGGCTGACCGGTACCGGTACGTGGCTGACCCTGGCCGCTGAAGACGCAGCCGAGAGCGTCGTCCCGAGCACCCTCGGTCCGGGCAGGTTCAGCAGCAGAGAGCGAGCCCACGTCGACACGAGCACTCGGTCGTTGCGCACGTCGAGCTGTACGATCGGCGAGCCTTCGGCCGGCAGCAGCGCCAAGGGAGACTGCATCGATCCTCGGCACGTGCCGTCAGGTGCGCCCGAGGTTACGAGCGACGCGTCGGCAAGTTTTCCGTCGTCTGCGTTGGGCACGAGCCACAACCAGACGGCACCGTCCTCATCGCCACCGAGCAGCCGCAGCGAAGTGGCACTCAGCCGCCAAGCTAAGCTGCGCGCTGGGCACGTGAGCCGCGCCCGCAGCAAGCAAACGAGCACCACGCCGCCAAGCTGACCCGTGCGCGTCGCCAGGGCGGCGCCGAATCGGTATGCCCGCACGCCTCCGCCCTCATCGGCCCATGCAACCAGCTTGCCGTCTTCGCTGAGGCGCACGGCCACTGCCCGCGGTGGTGACGCTCCGATCTCCTCGTCGTCAGCGAGCATGGCAACGTCGATGAGGCGATGCCAGCTCACAGCTGCGATGACGACGAGCCGAGCAGGTGCGAGCGCGAGTGCGAGAAGCGCGTGATTCGCATCGAGCGCGACGACGGTGCGGGCATCAATATCGCCGCCTATCAAGGCTTGAAAAGCCGAAAGGGACCGCGATGAGGATGGGCTTGGAGAGCCAACCATTTTAGTTGCGAACTCTCGCGTCGTGGTGTTCATTTATGCGTGAAATCGCCGTGGCCCGGTGACTCGTCCTGAAAGCTTCGGTGATTTGCTGATTTCATCGCATGTTCAACTTCGCGCCCATGACGACGCCCCAACATTCGCCATTAACGAAACTAGACGAGCCCCGCGGCGCAAAGCGCCGCGGCGGTGAACTGAAGTCTCTACACGCATCATGATAGGTTCCTAATACAGACACAGTCACATTATCATGACACAGTCACAGGATTTTTGTTCCTGTTCGCTTACATGTAGAACATGTCCACAGGATAGACAGATCCTCATGTGAATAGCACGGACGCTCAGTAGACATTACGCATTACGGCTTAACGCCACGAAGGTTTCATTGGACACGGCGATTTGCCTCTTGTGCATGAAAACAGTGTACAGTAAGATAAGCCCGCCCCTGCACTACATGGGGTGACGTGGGGTTTGTTATCGAGTTTGGGGGGGTTTGTTATCAGGATACGTATCCCATGTATCGCGCATGTATCGTGCATGTATCCCGCATGTATCTTGATGTGTCCCGTTCATATACATCAAGATACATCAAGATACATCGAGATACATTTGTATCTTGACTTTGGCCATCATAGGAAATGTATCTTACCTAGGGATATGTATCCTTCTTTAAGATACATTTAAGATACATTTAGGATACGGTTAGGATACAATGTATCTTAAGCCTCAGATACATGGCACACAAGATACACTCACGATACATGTTGGATACATCGGGATACATCGGGATACATACAAGGATACGTATCTCGAGCCCTACTTGCGGCCATCAAGTACATCAGGAGCTGCAGAGTGCTGGAGTTGACCCACTACTGCTCAAGGACCCAATGGGTGGCCTCACAGGTGTGCTGCACACGATGATGGCATCAAAACATTCCCCCAACCCCCGAGATACGTATCCCGCATGAGTATCCCGCATGTATCTTGCAAGGATCCAGAATGTATCTGGATTGTATCTTGATTGCCACTGAGGATACATGTATCCCGCACGTATCCCGTATGTACATGTATCCTGCATGTATCCCGCATGTCGCCTTCGTATCAGATACATGTATCTTAATTTTGTATCCCGGTGTATCCTGATGTATCATGATGAAGAATCCAAGATACATGTATCCTGATGTATCCTGACATGTATCCAGTGTGACACCAAGGAAGCGCCCAAGATACATGTATCTTGATGTATCTGATGTGTATCCCAAAATGTATCCTGGACTCGTTTGGGATACGTGTAAAATACATGCAAAATATCAAGATACATGTATTCTCTTGGAATGTAACAGGGCATTTAAGATACATTTGGGATACATCAGGATACATGAGAGATACATGTATCCTTCAGGATACACGCAGGATACATCATAATACATCAGGATACGTATCCTGATAACAAACCCCCCCAAACTCGATAACAAACCCCCCCTGACCCGCACTACATGTAACGGGGAAGCAGATCCGCCCAGAGGAGCTGAGCTGCATCAAAAGCATGTGAATGCTGAATGGCGAAGAGCCCAGCTCAGCCTGCGGCTACCTTCCTGCGGCGCCTTGGACACTCGGTCCGTCTATGTAAATGCCCGTGTCGGCCGTGTGTCG
>Ga0210248_100928_pt1 | contig 24506 bp, 11 predicted proteins | sample ChrtobMetP3_32mM_FD_155493 | JGI IMG/M metagenome (GOLD analysis project Ga0210248, IMG submission 155493) | Chrysochromulina tobin associated microbial communities from unialgal haptophyte culture, Seattle, Washington, United States - P3_32mM | ecosystem: Host-associated > Algae > Haptophytes >...
GCGGCTGCGGAGGCGGCGGCTGCGGAGGCGGCGGCAGCGGAGGCGGCGGCAGCGGAGGCGGCGGCAGCGGAGGCGGCGGCAGCGGAGGCGGCGGCAGCGGAGGCGGCGGCAGCGGAGGCAGCAGCAGCAGTGGCGGAGGCAACGGCGGCGACGGCTGCGGAGGTCGCGGATACGCCCGGGGCCACGCCGAAGCCTGCAGCTCCGGAAGTGGATGTGACGAAGCCTTGTGACGAAGCCGAGGTGACGAAGCCTGAAGCTCCGGAAGTGGATGTGACGAAGCCTTGTGACGAAGCCGAGGTGACGAAGCCTGAAGCTCCGGAAGTGGGTGGCGTGAGGATCACCGTGGACCAGGCAGAAGTGGCTGCGCTAGCTGAGGCACCGACTGAGGCACCGGCAACTGTGGCGGCGGCGGCGGCCGAGGGGGCCACGGCCGAGGCGGCGGCAGCGGAGGCGGCGGCAGCGGAAGCGGCGGCAGCGGAGGCGGCCGCGGCGGAGGCGGCGGCAGCCGAGGCACCTACGGCACCGGCCGAGGCGCCAGCGGTTCCGGCCGAAGGACCAGCGGCTCCGGCCGAAGGACCAGCGTCTACGGCTGCTGCCGAGGCCCCTTCGGCTCCGGCCGAGGCACCAGCGGCTGCGGCGGAGGCACCTACGGCTGCTGCCGAGGCGCCAGCGGCTGCTGCTGAGGCGCCAGCGGCTGCTGCTGAGGCGCCAGCGGCTGCGGCAGTGGCAGCGGCAGTCGTGGCAGAGGAGGTGGCGGCGGCGGAGGCAGCCGCGGCGGAGGCAGCCGCGGCGGAGGCAGCCGCGGCGGAGGCGGTGGAGGCGGCTGCGGCGGAGGCGGTGGCAGCGGAGGCGGCCGCGGCGGAGGCGGACGTGGCGGAAGCGGCCGCGGCGGAAGCGGCCGCGGCGGAAGCGGCGGAAGCGGCGGAAGCGGAGGCGGCCGCGGCGGAGGCTGCGGCAGCGGAGGCGGCCGCGGCGGAGGCGGCCGCGGCAGGAGCGGCGGCAGCGGAGGCGGCCGCGGCGGAGGCGGCTGCAGCGGAGGCCGCCGCGGCGGAGGCCGCCGCGGCGGATGTGGCGGCAGCGGAGGCGGCCGCGGCGGAAGCGGCGGCAGCGGAGGCGGCCGCGGCGGAGGCGGCGGCGGCGGAGGCGGCGGCAGCGGAGGCGGCCGCGGCGGAGGCGGCGGCGGCGGAGGCGGCGGCAGCGGAGGCGGCCGCGGCGGAGGCGGCGGCAGCGGAGGTGGCCGCGGCGGAGGCTGCGGCGGCGGAGGCGGCGGCAGCGGAGGCGGCCGCTGCGGATGTGGCTGCGGCGGAGGCGGCGGCAGCGGAGGCGGCAGCGGCAGGAGCGGCGGCTGCGGAGGCGGCGTCTGCGGAGGCGGCCGCGCCGGAGGCGGCGGGAGCGGAGGCGGAGGCGGCCGCGGCGGATGCGGCTGCGGCCGAGGCGCCAGCGGCTCCGACCGAAGAACCAGCGTCTACGGCTGCTGCCGAGGCACCTACGGCGGTGGCCGAGGCACCTGCGGCTACGGCCGAGGCACCAGCGGCTGCTGCCGAGGCGCCTGCTGCTGCGGCTGAGGCACCAGCGGCTGCGGCTGCGGCTGCGGCGGTCGCTGCAGAGGCCGAAGCTGCGGCGGCAGAGGCGGCCGCTGCTGAGAAGGAGGCGGCCGCTGCTGAGAAGGCGGCGGACGAGAAGGCGGCGGCCGAGGCGGCTGAGGCGGTTGCGGCGGCAGCCGAGGCGGCTGCGGCGGCTGCCGCAGTGGAGGAGGCCGAAAAGGCTGCTGCGGAGGCGGCCGCGGCGGAGGCGGCCGCGGCGGAGGCGGCCGCGGCGGAGGCGGCCGCGGCGGAGGCAGCCGCGGCGGAGGCGGCGTCAGCCGAGGCACCTACGGCTGCGGCCGAGGCACCAGCGGCTCCGGCCGAAGAACCAGCGTCTGCGGCTGATGCCGTGGCATCTTCGGCCCCGGCTGAGGCACCAGCGGCTGCGGCGGAGGCACCAGCGTCTGCGGCAGCGACCGAGGCACCAGCTGCTTCGGCCGAGGCACTTGCGGCTGCGCCACCTGTGGAGTGAACGAATTTCAGTGAGCCTTAGATCATGTCGTCTCCAACCACTCGACCGCTCTGGTGCGCTTTCTCTCACGCCCGACACGGGCGGCGGGGGGCGTCCTCCTCGAAATCGACCCATCGCGAATCGACCCAAAATTCAGATTACGAGGTTGGAGGTTAGCAAGGCGCGTGCTCTTGAGCGTGGGGCTGCTGAGTTGTAGCGTGATGTTCGAAGAAAAAGGCAGGATGATTGGTCCGTACGTACTCGTTTACGACGCGGTCGACGCACGGCGAACCGCCTGACCGAGCGCGAGACACTCGTCCCGGGCGCTCGACGCTCGAGCTCGACACCCAGACCCGGTGACCGAGACCCACGAGCCACGTCGACAGACTGAGTCAGACTCAGACGTCAGAGATCAGAGAAATCTCGACATGCTCGATCGCGAGAAACAACAGAAATTCGAGTCAATCGGATCCCCCCGTTCAGTCTCGACGCTCTCGACATAGGTCATAGCCGCGTTCCAGCTCGCGACAGCTACAGGCCTACCGCTCGACGCCCAGGCACATGCATCAGGAACAGAGGAACTCAACAGGAACTCGACAGGCTCGAGACAGGCAAGGCCTCGACAGCCCCTCGACAGCCCCTCAACAACGCCTCGACAGCGCCTCGACGGAGCCTCGACAGCTGTCGTCCTGTCCGCTGTCGACAGCTCGACAGCCAGGGCTCAATAAAGAATAAACCCAAGTTCTACATGTACCCGGTCCCGTGGCCCGTTACCCCCGCCTGGACCGACCCGACCCGCACCCCATTCATCCACAGCCACACTCTCGATCAGATAACAAGTCCGCAGGAAAACGAATCCCTCACGTTAAGAGAACATACAGCATACAGATTCAGTACAATCAATCAAACATGAGTATGTTCTAGAACAGGTTCAAAAACACGTCCGGAGGATGCCGGGACCGATGGTAACGCGTCGCAAGCAAGCAAGTGGTTGCTTGCTTGCTTGAACACGTCGGCGAGCTGCTGATTTTTTTGCGACTTCGTCAGAAAAAGATTATATGGAACTAGATTAGGAAGGTGGTCCTTACTGCTCTTCTGCCGAAATCTGTCGACGTCGCCTTGGGAGGGAGACTGTCGGCGTCCACTTTGCGGCGTTGGCGCTGTCCGTCCCGCTAAATGGAAGGTTCGGACCACAGCGCTGTTGCTCGCGAGCCACGGTCATCTACATCGCACGACCGAACCAGCGCCATGCGCGAGCAGCTAAAGGTTGACCCTGACGATGAGGACGGTTCGATCATTATTGGCCTCATTAATGACGAGTTCATCGAGTCCTCAGATGAGGAGGGCGAGGACGAGGGCGAGCAGCAGCACGCACAGAATAGCGAAATCATGGACGCGGTCGTCTACGTCGACGAGGCCTTCGATGAGGATTTCGACGATTCTCTCGAAATCCTCCCTCAGCTCAATGCGATCATGGACAGTGAGCAGCGGCAGGCAAGCATAAGTAGTCTACCTGGGAGCGACGTGATGGTTTCCGAGTTGACCAGCCAGCAGACCGACTCAGACGCTCGGACGGTGTCGACGAGCCCTATGACCACCCTCTCCGTCGACGACCACCGCTCCGTACCAGACACGTCTGAGGTCGGGGCGACAGAGGTGTCTGCACCACCTGCTCTGCAGCGCACGACCTCAGTGGCGATGGAGGCTCTGTTCAATCTGTCCGAGAGGGGCCGCGAGCAGGTGGAGCTCGAGCTCGCCTCGCACGGCGTCCTCGTCCAGCAGCACGACGAGCACCAGCGCATCATGCTAATTGAGCAGGTCGAGGTGCGCTCAAATTCTTCGGACTCCGACTCGGAGAACGAGGCGGTGGTGCTAACGGCAGCGCCTGCGGACGACAACGTCGCAAACACGCGCGCGCAGGCGAGCATCTGGCTCAGCATCTCGCGCTACTGGGCCAACGGCAGCTGGCGAGCCGACAGCGCCGTGGTGGGCGGCAGCAGTCTAGAGCCTCGACGTTCGACGTCGACAGAGCGCCATGACCGCGACGAACCAGACGACCGACGCGTGGCGCGCCGCGAAGAGCGCGAGCGCTCCCACTCGCCCGACCGGAACGACTTCACGCACGCGGTGCGTGGCGCCCTACAAATGGCGCTCTCGCGAACGCAAAAGAAGTGAAGCCGCAGCTTGTCAAGGGGCGATCCCATGGCCATCTCCCGCGAGCTCCCGCTTCTGGCAGGTGTGGAGCAACGCAATCCACAATCGGGTGCGTCTCGGAGACGTGCCCGATGACATCTAAGTCAATAAGTGAGAAGTAGTAGCCCAAGTCAGTCAGCCTGAGCCAAGCTCAAGTGTGGAGCCGCTGCGTCGCTAGTCCGGCACGCCGCAGGGCACCGTGCGCCGCCGAGGCCGTCCGAAAGGCCAGCGCGGCCGCGGCGCCGGGCGCCGCGCCGCGACCGCGGCGGCGGAACGGCGGCGAGCCGGCCCGGAAGCCGAGCGGCGCCGGACCCGGCCGTCATAAAAACCGCGCGTAGGCGCGCGGGCCAGCCGTGGCCCCGGTAAAAGGCGGTAAGTTCGTCGGAACAGGTCGCTTCGTTTTCGGTACCTAAGCGCGCGAAGGTTAACCTTAAAAGGTAACCTTAGGTTCGTTGTTTTATTAAAGTACCTACGGCCCGGCGCGCCGCACCGAGACGGCATGCGAGAGACGAGCGAGATCTGTTCGCGGGCGCGCGTGTACCGCGTCGTGCGCCTTCTCGGATTTCGCCGGGCCCGCCCGGCCGGCGGCCGCCGCACGCCGGCGCCCCGGGGCGCGCGGGGGCCCGGGGAGGCGGAGCGGGGGTACGTCGCTCGTCGGATCGGTTGGAGGTTGCAGTCGCGTTCGATAGCATAACCGGGATATTATTCGTCACTCTCTCTCTCGACTCTGCACGCACTCGCACCGTCTCGTCCACCTGACCGCTCCGCGCTCGAAGCGTCCGGGCGCGGGGGGCGGGGCGGCCCGTCCGCCTCGCCCTCCGTGGCGGTGGCGCGGTTTCGTTATCGATCGTCGGTCGAATCGGAGACGGGTAGGGGAAGGGGTACGTAATTTCGGGTTCGTGTTACACATCTGACATCACACGCAATCACACGATGGGTCAGTTGCGAGTCGTCTGGGTCACCGGATCCCGTCACGTCTCACGAGGACGGGACGGTCTGATCTGTGTTCTGTCGAACCGAATTAGAACCGAATGCAGCAATGCACTGCACACACAACACACGCGGAGAAGTTCATACACTCGAGCCACACCACACCACATGCTGCGACTGGCTGGTGCGTCCCAGCTCAAGGCGCACACCGCCCACAGCACAAGACGCAACCGCCACACCCGAAGTGCTTGACCCTTATCTCTCTCTTCATCTGTGCCCCATGCCGTCAACATAGCATGTGCTTCACACGTGCACGCCCCGCCGCGTCGCTGCACGCTGGCCATGCTGCACCTGCCGCGTACGCTTGCCGCCGCTTGGCCTCCTCGAATGGCCTCCTAAGTCACCACCGCCTCAGGGCCGCCTCAGACGCCACCTGACTGCCCTTGGAGATGGCTCCAATGCCCCGAGGGCGCCGCGCTGGCCGGCAAGCGCTCGGTCGGCACCTCAGCTGCCGCCGGCTCAATTGCCACTGGACGCGTACAGCTTGGCGCTCGAGATCTGGCCATTGTTCGGGCCGGAGATCTGCGAGGGCTGCAGGTCCGTGTTCTGTGCCACGTACAGGCCCTTCGGGGGGAAAGCGGTCCAGCCGAAGTCCTGCTTCGGCTTGCTCTCGGCCAGCTTGTTCAGCGCCTCCTGAGCCATGACGAGCTTCTTTCGGTCGGGCGTGTCGTTGAAGCGGCGCTCGATCGACTGCTGCCGCCGCTTGGCAATCCGGCTCGCCATAGAGAGCTCCTCGTCGCCGTTGTCAATGCGGTGCGCCGCTTCGTGGCCCGTGTAGCCCCAGGCGGGGTCGGGGTGCTTCACGGACTCGTTCTGGCGGTTGGGCCGCATCGAGCAGTCGATAGGCGGGTCGGGCGCGGGCGGCTTGGGCGTGTACGACTGGTAGCGCGTCGGCGGAGGGACGCGGCGCGCAGGCTCTGTGACAGTCTGTTTGCCCTGATAGAAGGACCCGATGCTGCGGCTCTCAGGCACCTTGGGCATGGCCCACTGCTGGGCGGCCGTGTCGGGCACCCAGGCCTTATTGTACACCTCCGACACCTCGTCCGGCGCCGCCTCCTTCGAGTAGTGGGCACCATAGCCCGTCTTGGTGCCGATAACGCTCGACATCGTCGGGTTAAACTCACCGAGCAGCGCATACTTCATCGGCCAGCCGCCCGCCGGCGAGCGCTCGACAAAGGGCCCGTGCAGGAACTTGATGTCATCGAGGCGATCATCAATGTCCGTCACGTCAGTCTCGTAATTCTTGCCCTCGTACCCAGTGTATCCCATCATGCCCTGGCCAGACGCATCCATCGCAGCCTCATACGCAGCGTCACCGTACGCGAAGTCAAAGCCCATCGAATCGGGCGCATGGAGCGACGCCTGCTGACGAGTCATCATTTTGCCAGCCGACATCTCCGCCATACCCGTGCTGTCCTCGACCTGCAACGTGGCACCATAGGCAAGAGCAAGATGAGACGGTGGGCAGTCGAGCGTCAAGATCGCCGAGGCTTGAGCTGGCACGTGTGGCGATTTGGCGAGGTTCAAATGGCTCAGACCGATACCTGGCGGAACTGGTAGGCATCGCCGCTGAACTTGGGGATATCGCGGCCCGCGCTCTCCATGGACACGTGGCCGCGCGCCGCAGCTGGGGGCATGGCGCACAGGGAGCTGGCACGAAAGAGGAGGAGCCAAAGTTCTTTTTGGAGAGAACCAAACTTCGTTTCCCCAGTTTCACAGCTTTTTGCCATGTGGCGCGCGAGACGCGACGCCTGAGACTCGTTTACCACCTCGGAGGCCGAGCGAATCATGTGCACCGTGCAGTGCGTGCAATCGCGCCACCACTCTCGAGCGTGGTTCGCGAGAGGTGCTCGCGCCCCGCGGCGGCCACCAGGATGAGTTCCGCGGCACTAGGGTCCCATTGCGTCTCTGGGTGTGCACATTCGGCGGCCACTCGAGCCCTGCGGCGGCCGCCCTCGCGCTGTGCGAGGGGCTGCGGCGAGGAGCGTTGCCAGCACAAGTTTGCATCGAGGAACTCGTCGGCACTCGCATCCCACGCTTGCACCAGCCGGTCGATGGCCGTCGGTGGCGAAGACCAGAAGCACATGTCACCCGACTTGTTACCAGGTCGGGTCTCGTCGTCGCAGCCGCGCACGCAGGTCTCGCACCGGCCACGGCTGACGATGACTGGCCATGCAGCTGACGGCACGGTGCAAACCTGATTGATGGGTACCCCTCGGTAGCGCTCGCCCCTGCCCCGATTCTTGCGCGCATTCCGCCGCTGGTACAGGTCGGGCCGCACCCGAACGGCCACGTCATAGGGCGCCACGCGCCCGGACCGTTCCTCTCGCTGCCGTAGTCGAGCTGCTGCGGCCACGCCTTCGATGGCGCTACGCAGCCCTGCGAGGCTCACATGCGTCTCACGGTGCCGGCCTGCTGCAACAATCCACGTTTCGTTGGCGGATCGGCGAGACACCTGGCGCTCAACCTCGACTGCCATGGGCGCCAGTGCCGACGTCAATTGCTGCACGCACGGACGCGAGCTTTGGCCCAGGTTGGGCACATCCGACGGGTACCAGGTGTGCCACGTGGGCGTGTGCGCATGCAGTTCGTCCCATGTGTGCACAAAGAGGTCACACGAGGTGACAGCACGACACGCGGCGACGAGCGCCGCGAGCGGCGCAAAGTTGGAAGGACTGTCGCATAGGTTGCGTAAATGGCCAGACAACTGCAGTGCTACACGCACCTGACTCGTTCGCGTGGCCAAAGCTGCTGCGGTCGTCGGAACCCAAGACATTGCTTATGCTTTTGTACTTTTCTCGCATCGGGGTGTGAATACGGCTGTTACCACCGAATGGTAGCGCACGCAGGAGTTTCTCCTCTCTGTGAGTGTCAGTTAAACTGAAACTGAACCTTGAGGCATACTCACACCAAGGGAACACCTGCAGTGCGACCGGCGGCAAAGCCACGGGGCGCGGCGGGGGGTGCACGTAACAGCCGGCACGTAGAGCACACGCATGCACACCCGCACTGCTGCAGACGTGGGCCCCGCGGTGCGAGCATTGAAGCGGTCAGAGGCAGGTCAGAGGCGCGGACAGTGTCACGTCAAGCGTACTCGGCCTGCTTCGTGCCTTTGCTCTTGGACTGCTTCTCGAGTTGCTCGACCTTGGCGCGCACGTCGCTGAAATCGGGCGATTCCTCGACCTTATACTCGCGGTAGTGGCGGCGCTCGGCGAAGAGGTATTGCATGATCGTGTCGGCGAGCATCGAAGCTATGGGCATGAGCGCTAGCATCACAAAGATCTGGAGCATGATCATCTGGATGTCGACCTGAGCGCCCATGGCTTTGCTCCTCACGAGCAGCCGCAGCCCGCGTGCCTGATGCAGGTCACGGTACTCGATGCTCGGGTCCGCGGCGCGCCGATAGTAGTTTGCCCACTGCACGTAGAAGGGCACGCCGGGGGCTAGCTGGGTCACCTGGAGGTTGGGCAAGCAGTCGGCGGGCGCGAAGAGGTTGGGACAGTCCCAGAAGAGCAAGAGCGAGAGCACGCCGCCGTCCGTCTGCGCCACATCCTGCCCCATGCCTGCGCGTTGCAGCACCTGCGCGAGCGTCCAGCGCACGCGCGCCTTGCCGTTCTCGGTGCTCAACTCGACGCTGCTGAGCTGCTGAAAGCCGACCACGCCAGTGAGCACAACCTCGAGCTCCACCTTGTCAATCTGCCCAATCTCCTGCAGCACCGTCTCGCCCACCGCCTCGAGCGCCGCCGCGTGCTGCGCGCTGAATGGGTCGTGCGGCGCTGTCGCCCCGGTGTACTGGCCATTCGAGCCGGGCGAGCACCACTGGTAGCGCTCGCACAGCTGGCCCTCGCACTTGCCAGGGGCGAGTGGAGGCTCGCGCCTGCAGTCCGAATCGGCCGAGCAGGGCTCGTCCGCGTTCGTGCAGTTGCCGCGCCGCTGTTCCGTCCAGGTGACCCATCGCGTCGGCAGGAAGAGCGCATCGCCCTCGGGGCCAACCTTCACCAGGCTCGCAATGTCAGCAGGCTCGATGAGGCCCTTGGTTTTGGTGTAGCCCGTACCTTCCAGCTTGATTCCTACCACGCCATTGGAGAACTCGACGGCCTTGTACCCCTTTTCGTAGTACAACCGCACGCCGATGACGTATGACATCACGATGGACGTGATGGCAAAGTACAGCATCCCGAGCTTCCGGTCGAGCAGCGTCACTTCCTTGTTGGTGCTGTACGTCCTGACCGGGGCCATGACGGTGTCGCAGCACGATTCGATCGCAGCCACCAGGCCTCCTCTATTGCGATTCGGCGGAGCTGACATCGCGACAGCGCTGATGCCTTCGCGGGATCAGTCGTGACGGCTGCCTCCACAAAAGGGATTGGCCAAGAATTCCTCACGGCCGTACATGTACTCGGAACCTCGGAACGAAAATGGAAGGGACGCAGGATTAGGTCATCCCCCGGGCTCCACCACTCCACAACACTTCCGTGATGGTTAAGTTTTCGGAGGCGCCCGTCGCAAACTCGCACGCGGCCTCGGTCGCTCGCACGATGGCCCTCAAACTCAGCCATTGCGATGGCCCATTACTGCAGCACGCCGGCTCGGAGCCCGCGCTAATGTGCTCCGAATACATCACGATGAACACAGCGAGGTTTACGGTCGACGCGGAGAAGGGCTACTTTCCTGAGGAGACGTGCACACTCTTGCTCAACGTGTATGCCTCGTGCTGCGGTTGCGGTGGCATCCGTGCGTTGAGCGATGGCGTGAGCGATGACGTTGGCGACCTCGGCAGCGGTTCGCCCGAACGAGACTTCTTCGTCCCTGGCCTGCAGCCGCAGCAACCACCAACGCTTCCGTCAACGCTGCAGCCTCCACCTGTGCTGCCGTCTCCATATGCGCAAAGCCCTCCACCGCCGCGACTACCGCACCGCCCTCGCCACCCGCGCCCACCACACTCACCCTCGTCGACGCCACCCGCGGAACCCGCAGAGCCCATGCAGCCGTCCTCGCTGCCATCCACAGGTACAGACAGCGCTGGCCATGACGATGCGCCGCTGTGGCCGCCGCTGCCCTCGTCGCCGCCCTCGCCGCTGGCGCCCTCGCCGCCGTTGCCCTCGCCGTCGCAGCCGCCCTCGCTGCCGTTGCCGCCCTCGCCGCTGCCACCCTCGCCGCCGCCGCTCTCGCCGCCGCTGCCGCCGTCGCCGCCGCCGCCGTCACTACCGCCTCCGCTGCGGCCACCGCCTCAAGCGCCGCCGCCGCCACACCGCCTCCACCCGCCGCCAACGCCGCGGCCGACGCCGCCGCCAACGCCGCCACCTCCACCAATCGCGCGCCCACCCCCACCACATCCGCCGCAGCTGATGCACTTGTCCGCTGAGTGCCTGCACAAGAAGATCGAGCTGACCGGCGACGCGCCTCGGCGCATCGAAGATGCGAACGTGACGACGTGCGAGACGAGCTGCGTGCGAGAGTCCACGTGTCACTTTCTGCTCACGTCCATCGGCCAGCACGCTGCACGTAGTGCCTGCTGGCTCTATCCCATCAGCTACAACCATGCTGTGAACCGAGCGAGTGGGGTTCAAATGGCTGCGAACATCGTACCGTGTTCGAGCCATGATGCCAAATGGCAGGTGCGAACGCGCCACAGCAGTAGCAGCAGCACGGGCGGCACGCCTGGCGCGTACGACGACCTGACCTACGACGAGGCCCCCCCTCTCGGGAACACGGCCGACGACGACGAGCTGGTGGCATCGCCGCCCTCGCCCTCGCCGCCGTCGCCTCGCCGCCCACGGCTGCCGCCCCTCCCGCCCCTCGTGGTTTTCGGGGAGGGAGAGACGCCCGACACGGCGCCCGGCGCCCACGACGGCGTCGCCTCCGAGCCGTTGGACCCGAGCGTGCTTGATGGCGTGCCGCCGGAGCCCGAAGCCTCCAACGGCGCCGACGCCGACGGGCAAAACGCGAGCCCCTCGCCGGCGGCCGAAGAACTGGCTGGGAGCGACGTAGCTGAGAGCGACGCGGGAACACCCCCTTCGCCGCCAGCGCACGGCCGAGGCAAGGGCGGCGGCACCGGCGCCCGAGACGGCGCCCGAGGCAAGGGCAAGGGCGGTGGCGGCGGCGGTGGTACGGGTGCAGGTGAAGAGTTGGAGCCCGCGACGACGCCTTCCACGCAGTTGCTCGAGGCAGCGCGCTCCTGCGGAGACCTCTGCCGCTCCGCCGACGCCGTCGCGCTCCGCTTGTCAGAGACCGCGTGCAGTCGAATGAGCGACGTCATCGGGCGCGATGTGTGTGGCAGCCTCGACGGCCTCGTCGTCGGTGCGATGCCCATGCTGGCGCAGCCGGAGTGGGCGTGGGCACGGCAGCTGCAGCTGCCACTGCTGCTGCTGCTTGTGCTCCTTGCGCTCGCTCTCTGCTGCTGCTGCTGCTGCTGCTGCTGCCGACGCTGCTTCCGCCGCCTCTGCCGCTGCTGCTGCTCTGCCGCCGGGCTGGCGGGCAGCAGGCCCAACGGCGTCATGCCCCTATCCAATGGCAGCGGGCGCAAGTCACGCAAGGGCGTCGAGCTGCCCGAGGATGGAGGCTATTCCGTCTCGTTTGGCTCGGCGGACGGCGAGGAGGGTGGCGGCGGCGGCGACGGATTCCTCGGCGGGGGCGAGGGCACCTGGGCCACCTGGGGCGGCGGCGGCGAGCCAGATTTCATCTCGGCCAATTCGGGTGCACCCACATGGGGCGGGCTCGAGATGGTCGACATCCTCGTGGACGATGCGCCCCCTGTCTGCGCGGGCCCGGCCTCACAGGTGTGTTCCTATGAGGAGGTTGGCGATCCGAACGAATGCTCCTCGGACGACTTCGAGGTCCACTTCGAAGAGTCGCGAGGCTTGGGCGCGGCCGCGCGGCCGAGTGGAACGAAGCCTTTTGGCAGCAAGCCCTTTGGCAGCAAGCCCTTTGGCAGTAAGGCCTTCGGCAGCAAGGCCTTCGGTGCCCATTCCCCGCGCTCCTCCATAATGTCTGAGCGCGGCCGCTCGACCGCCATGAAAGCGGGCTCCGACGAGAAGAACTCGCTGCTCACCGAGCTCGTCGAGTAGCAGCGAAGAGTTGTCTTGTCTTGTCTTGTCTTGTCACAGTGTCAATGGTTCTCATCGAAGCCATCGAAACGCGTTGTGTTTGGCGCGTCGTAATGGGCGTGTTCCCTTTCGAAAATCGCCTCTCTCAAGCTCCTCCCCATCACCTTGGGACGGAAACATGGCACTTCCACCTCTCTGGGACGGGCTGTCGAGCGTCGACCACGAGGAGGAGGATATCCACGAAAGGAGCCACGAGGAACTTGTGGCCTCGAGGAACTGGACGCCGTCCAAGAAGAAGTCGAAGAAAGTCAAGGGTGCTCCATCGCGGGGAGATCTGACAGATCGCTCGAATGCGGGGGACTGCACGGCGCGCTCCTCGAATGGGGGCGATACAACAGCGCGCTCCACGCGGTCGACCGCGAGTGAATCGACGAGGACCGCAAAGCGAGTCGCCACAACCGCCGGGCGAGTAGCCAAGGCGTCTCGTGCGAGCAAGCATGAGAGCGACAAGGACTTGCTGGCGCCTCCTCCGAAGAGCAAGTTGGTCTTGGCTGCGCTGCGCGCCGACGTCGAGGGCTCTGGGCTTGGACTGCTGGCCGACATGCCAGATAGCGTGCAAGAGGCGCTGCTGGGGCGCCCATCGCCGACATCGACTGGCAACGGCACGGCGCGCATGGCTGCCAAGTTGGCCTCGAAGAAGTTGGCCAAGTTGCCGCACGGCCAGAAATTGGCGGTCAATAAGTTGCCCGGTGCCAAGGGTAGCGGCAGCGGAGCGGACTCGACGGACGCCAACGAGAACGATGGGAGCAGCACGAGTCGCTCGAGCCGCTCGACAAAGGGCGGCGGTGGCAGCACCAATCGATCGAAGAATCGACGCGCTCGAGAAAAGGAGCAGCGCGACCAGCTGCAACGGTACAAGGAGCTCGTGGCCGCGTACGCGCGCACGCAGGCGCGCGCGCTGGGCAGCGGCGGCGGCGGTAAGGGTGGTGTCGAGGAGGACGTGCCCGCGGACGAAGCGTTCGAAGACGATCAGGCAATCCTCGAGCGGGCGGACCGTCTGTCAGTCTCCAAGGGCGGCACACCGCGGGTGGTCTCCGCGCGCGAGGCTGCTGTGCTCTCCGCGCGCGAGGCGGCACAGGTGGTCGCGCAGGCGGTGGTCTCCGCGCGCGAGGCTGCACTTGAGGCCCTTGATGGAGACCTGAGCCTCGGCTGCCTCAGCCTCAGCGGCCTCAGCCCTGGAGGCCCCAGGCCCGGTGGCCTCAGCCCCGGTGGCCTTAGCGTCGATCGTCTCAGCTCCGGCGAGCGTGCCTTGCTGGCGGCGCCTACAAATCTTATTAGACCGGCAATGGACCGGAATCACCTTGACAGGCGGCCTATGCGAGATTTGGGGCGAGATTTGGGGCGAGATTCGGCTACGAGCATCGAGGCTAGTGGTCTCAGCTTTGGGGGCGCGGAGGCCAGCCAAGCTGCCGCTGCCAAGACGCCTCCTCCAGACAACTTTGCCCTTCCACCCGCCATTACGCCCACGTCAAGCGTTGCGTCCAAGCCGGCGGAACGCAACCAGAGCGCTTCGTTGTTGCTGGGCGGGAGCGCGCCGAAGGGCAAGGACGATGCACACCCGGCTGTGCTCGCCGACGTGCGGCCGCCGTCCCTGCCGGAGGCGCCACCGGCCGCACTACCCCGTCAGTCGAAGAGCTCGTACATCAAAGAGCTCGTCACGACCACGGTCACGCCCATCTCGACGCCCATCCGTAGCCCCGAAGCGGTTGCGATCGGCGCCACCGCCGCCTCAAGCGCTTCCTCAGGCTCCCCGACGTCGAGCCTCAACATTCAGGAGCTGCTTGCCCAGCATAAGAATAAACTCGACTCGCGTCAGAATACCAAGGCGAACGCCGATCGGACGGTGCTTCAGGCGCCCATGCCCATGGCCATGGCCACGGGCGCGACGGCGCCCGCTGCGGCGCCCCCCACAGCCCAAGTGGCCGTTCGCCACAAGGTAGACCCACGGCAACACGGCAACAGCACCAAAGAGATGGCCACGGCCCTCTCGCACGCGCGGCGACAACGTGAGGAGCTCGTGGCTGCAACGGTCAAAAAGGGCATGGTCGCAATCCAGGCGCAGCTGGGAAACGCGGCGGCGGGAGGCCTCTCGACCATCAAGGCCAATGTAGGGGCGTCCAAGCTCGCTGCCGAAGCTAGAGACAAGTCGGTCATCACGTCCACTAAGCGCGTCGTCAAGGGCGCAGTGGACGAGAACGAGGTCAAGCGCGTCGTTGTCAAGAGCGCCGCCCACCGTGCCTCGAGTGCGGGCTCGCAACAGGGCTCGACGCAGGGCTCGGCGCAGGGCTCGACGCAGGGCTCGACGCAGGGCTCGACGCAGGGCTCGGGCTCGCTGCCTAAGGAGGAGGAGGAGGAGGAGGAGGCACCGGAGAAGCCGCAGCTTACCAAGGAGGAGTTGAACGAGTACTATTCCAACTTCGAGAAGCAGCGCCAACGCTCGTTTGAACAGCTCTTTCGCGAGCAGGTGATTGACGTTGATGGCTGTTGATGGCCTCTGAGTGCCCGTGAGTGCAATTGAGTGCCACTCTGACGTCCGCCGCCCTGCCGCGAGCAGCCCTCGTCGCCGACGCTGCTTCCATCGACGGCGAGCGTCCTCGGAGAGCGACAGCCTGTCGTCGCCGTCAATGCTGCGCGCTCCGATGCTGACCTTATCGGGGCGCTTGATGAACGCATCTCTCCCGTCGTCACGACAATATCAACGGGATGGCGCTTCGAGCGCGTCAAGGCAGCATGAGAGATCTTTAGTTTCGTGCAAGGCGATGTGCATGGCGCGGTGCGCTTATCGCACGGCTCAGGCTGAACGCTGATCGATCAAGATTGAGTCTGTGTCTGAGAGAGAGCAGGGGGAGCGGCTCGTCGGGCAGCTGTCGTCCGGGCGGCCGCGCTTGACACCAGCGCTGGCGATGGCAGCCGGCACGCTCGCATAGATTCTATGAATGGGGCTTTCTTGGTTGCATGGCCCGGCCATGGGTGTCGCCGCGCGGCTCGACCGCGCCGCCGGCGGAGTGCGACGCGCGACGGCATATCATTCGAGCATGTCACGCGACATGTCTGCACGTTCGGTTAAAAATTAGTATCGTTACCGCTTCGTGCGCTTAGCGAACCCGAACATAGTTGGTCGGACACAACCGTGTTCAACTACAAGCTCTCAAAGTAGGCGACGGGTAGGCGACGGGGTACGTGTACCTCGCACCTCGGTGCACGGACCACGGTGGTTGTGCCGCGACGACGCGCGCGACGGCAGGTTGAGCTTGAGGTTCCAGGTAGCCGACGAACAGCACCCTCCACCCAGGACCCAGCGCGACCGGACGTGCCACGTCGGGCCTCGTGGCGATGTGCCCAGCTGGCGCCTGTGACGCCTGTGGATTTAGCCCTCTGACCTCTGTCCCACCTCACTTAACACCTCTCTCCTCAGTCTGTGTGGCACCTCTTCGAAAGCGTACTGTAGTCCTTGGCCAAGACGCAAGAGGTGCGACCCTCATGATGGCCGAGGAGATATCCGCGCTTGAAAGGTGAATGCTGATTCGCACGTTGTGTCCTCCTAGCAACGAAGTTCCAAGATCCATTAGCGGTCAGTCAGAGCCTTCGAGACCGTGTCGCGCGTTTGTCGCGCGAGCTCCTGCGTCGTGGACCTAGATCTGGAGGCATACGTGCCACGTCATCGTCTACATCCGAGCCGCCGATTCGGAGCGACGACGCTGTAACGACGCTGCTGCTGCCGATATCCTGTAGATATCCTGAGATGCCGCATGAGCCATGTAGAGCCATGGTCTTGAGCAAAGAGATTCGGTCTTGCAACTGCTCCATCTCTTCGAGTGCCGCCTGCAGCTCCTTCGAGTGTTCCATTTGCCGAGCCTGTTCCGACCGTGCGGCCCTTGGTGTGGTGAAGCTATTCGACGGCGAAGATACTTCACTCCCATCGCCGTCGCTGAGCTGAATAGGCGTCGTGCTCCATGCCACCGTGCTGTCACTTTCGCCATTCTGCCCAACTCTTGACTTTTGCCCGAATATGAGACGATTCTCCACGGGATGCGGTGAAGTACGTGTCCATGCTGAACGAGGGCTTCGCGGTGAACGAGAATGAGGGCTTGCGCCGCCGAGAGAGCTGGTCGAGCTGCTCGCTGAAGTTGCCCGCTTCAACTCATACTGTTCCTTTCGTAGCAGATCAGTAAAAATCATCGCTGCGTGTGCCGTGCCTCGCTCGATGATCCTCGGAGCACGGCTCATGGTGGTTGAGACGACGAACGAATCCACATGGGGCGGCCCTCCAGCTGGCATTCCAAAGCAGCAAGCGGCGACCAGTCGCAGACGTGGTGCGGGTTAGTGCCGGAGCTGCCCGGCAGCGAATTTTTTATATTTGCGTCACTCTGCTTCAGTCGTGATCGGAGAAAACTAGAAAGTGTTTAATTTCGTCGGCCCTTTTTCTAAGAATACATTAATTTCGTCGGCCCTTTTTTTCTAAGAATACATTTTATGCAGAGTTTTCATAATAGTGTCGCCGCGGCGGATGACGGTTAGCACGGTAGTGCGGCACCGGTTTCTTTCGAGAAGTCTTCACACCCTTCACGAGACACACAACATTACATACAGTATACCGCTCGCGGGTGCGATGTAACCACATTCTTCTACATTCTTCCACATCGCCACGTCACCCCTCATTCTTCCTTTCTTCGGCGTGGCACTTCTGCCTCGCCGCTGTCGCCGCGCACATCGCGGCGACGGTATCGAAGGGCCCGCGCGAGGCGACACGCGGCCGCCTCGCCACGCGGCTAAGTCATCTCAGACATCACGCAATACGTCAACCGGAACCGCAACGCGCAAGGTCCAAGCACTCGTGACTCGAAGCACGGGCCTTAGCACGGGCGGTCATTCACGAAAACTCCGACGGTCCGAAGGAACTAAGCGTGCTGCGTGTATTTCAAAGGTCCGTTAAAGAACGTCGAAACGAAAACAATCATCGACGCAACATCAATCATGCACACACCGTGACTTCAAATATCTTGGTCTCACTCTCATGTTTTGGTCTCACTCTCGCAGCGATGCGTTCACTCCGCAGGCGGCGCAGCCTCTGGTGCCGCGGCCGCAGCCGCTGGTGCCTCGGCCGGAGCCGCTGGTACATCGGCCGGAGCCGCTGGTGCCTCGGCCGCATCCGCTGGTGCCTCGGCCGCAGCCGCTGTTACATCGGCCGGAGCCGCTGGTGCCTCGGCCGCAGCCGCTGGCGCCTCGGCCGCATCGACCGCTGGTGCCTCGGCCGCATCCGTTGGTACATCGGCCGCAGCCGCTGGCGCCTCAGCCGGAGCCGCTGGTGCATCGGCCGCATCCGCTGGTGCCGCGGCCGCAGCCGCTGGTGCCTCGGCCGCAGCCGCTGGTGCATCGGCCGGAGCCGCTGGTGCCTCGGCCGCATCTGCTGGTGCCTCGGCCGCATCCGCTGGTGCCTCGGCCGCATCCGTTGGTACATCGGCCGGAGCCGCTGGTGCCTCGGCCGCGTCTGCTGGTGCCTCGGCCGCAGCCGCTGGTGCCCCGGCCACACCCGTTGGTGCCGCGGGCGCAGCCGCTGGTGCATCGGCCGCATCCGCTGGTGCCTCGACCGCATCCGTTGGTACATCGGCCGCATTCGCTGGCGTATCAGCCGCAGCCGCTGGTGCCTCGGCAGCATCCGTTGGTGCCGCGGCCGCAGCCTCTGGTGCCTCAGCCGCAGCCGCTGGTACATCGGCCGGAGCCGCTGGTGCCTCGGCCGCATCCGCTGGCGCCTCGGCCGCATCCGCTGGTGCCTCGGCCGCATCCGTTGGTACATCGGCCGGAGCCGCTGGTGCCTCGGCCGCATCTGCTGGTGCCTCAGCCGCAGCCGCTGGTGCCTCGGCCGCAGCCGTTGGTGCCGCGGGCGCAGCCGCTGGTGCCTCGGCCGCAGCCGTTGGTGCCGCGGGCGCAGCCGCTGGTGCCTCGGCCGCAGCCGTTGGTGCCGCGGGCGCAGCCGCTGGTGCATCGGCCGCATCCGCTGGTGCCTCAGCCGCATCTGCTGGTGCCTCAGCCGCAGCCGCTGGTGCCCCAGCAGCAGACACTGGCGCCTCTGCAGCAGCCGATGGTGCCTCAGCCGGAGCCGCTGGTTCCTCAGCCGGAGCCGCAGGTGCCTCGACAGCAGCCACAGGTGCCTCGGCCGTAGCCGCTGGTGCCTCGGCCGCAGCCGTAGATGCCTCGGCAACAGCCGCTGATACATAGGCAGCAGCAGCTGGTGTTTCGGCAGCTCTGTCGTCGCCCTCGACGCCCGTGTTGTCGGCGCGCGACTTCTCCTTCGCCTCCTTCTTCTTCTTGTCGGCGAGGGCCTTCTGCGCCGCTTTGACGCCCTTCTCACTCAGCGCCGCCTTCAGCTCGTCAAACTCGATGAGCCCGCTGCCGTCGTCGTCCATGCTGTCGAAGAAATCGTCAATCTCCTTCTTGGGCGCATCGTACCCGAGCGCCGCAACGGCACGCCGCAGCTCTTTCTTGTCGAGCGCGCCGTTGCCGTCGTCGTCCCACTCGCGGAACAGATCGATCAGCCTGACCTTGTGCTCTTTCACAGCATTGAACAGCTGCTCTTGGATCGTCTTATTGCCCTTCTCCAGCTTGACTGTCGGAGGCAGAGCCGCCGAGCGCGATGTGACGTAGTTGACGTTGACGTTCTTGGCTGTGAGCTTAGCCATGCGGCCGCGGTCCGCCTGCTTGGGTGCGCGCTTGAGGTTCCTCTTCGTCAGATCCGAGCCTACGCCCTGGCGCAACATCGTATTGAGCTCCTTGTACTCGAGCGAGCCCGACTTGTCTGCGTCCAGAGCGTCGAAGACCAAGTTTGCGTCCTTCTCCTCGACATCAAAGCCCAGCGCGCGGACGGCCTTGAAAAACTCCTTCTTGTCGATGGTGCCGCTCTTGTCCTCGTCCCACGCACGGAACAGATCGACCACGCGATCGCCCGAGCGAGCCAGAGCGTCCTTGAGCGACCAGATCAGGTACTCAGACATGTCGATCTGGCCACTCTTGTCCCCGTCGAGCGCCTCGAAGCGCTCGCGCAGCTCCTTGTCGGTGATCTCGCCCTCCTCGCGATCGCGCACGAAGACGCAGAACTCGTCAAAGTCGAGCTTGCCGTCGTTGTCTGCATCCGCCGCGTCGCGCTCCATGGCGTTCTGGCGCATACCGGCCTCGAAATCCTCCTCGCCCGTGCCAACCTTGTCGTCGCCTTCGACGCCCGTGTTGTCGGCACGCGACTTCTCCTTCGCCTCCTTCTTCGATTTTAGCTCCGCCTTCCTCTTAGACTCCCTGAGACCTTTCTCGCTGAGCGCCGCCTTGAGCTCGTGGAATTCAATCATGCCGTTTCCGTCATCATCCAGCTCATCGAAGAAAGCATCGACTGCGCTCTTGGGCGACTCGTACCCGAGCGCCGCCACGGCCGCGCGCATCTCCTTCTTGTCGATGGCGCCGTTGCCGTCGTCGTCCCACTCGCGGAACAGATCGATCAACCTGACGCTATGCTGGCTCAAGATCTCTTTGAGTTGCTGTGGAATGGGCACACCTTCACGGTTGGTGAGCCTGACCATCGAAGGCAGCGCCGCCGAGTGCGCCCCCACGTAGTTGAGGTTGACGCTCTTAGCGGTCAGCTTGGCGGTCCGGCTGCGGTCAATCTTCTTGGCGCGGCTAAGGTTCTTCTTCGTCAGCTCCGAGCCGGCGCCCTTACGCAGCATGATGTTCAGCTCCTTGTAGTCGAGCTCGCCCGACTTGTCTGCGTCCAGAGCGTCGAATACCAAGTTTGCGTCCTTCTCCTCGACATCAAAGCCCAGAGTGACTATTGCCTTGAAAAACTCCTTCTTGTCGATGGTACCGGAGCGGTCCTCGTCCCATGCACGGAACAGGTCGACCACACGCTGCGATGAGCGAGCCAGGGCATCCTTGAGCGACCAGATTATGTATTCGGCCATATCGATCTGTCCGCTGCCGTCCTCGTCGAGGGCCTTGAAGCGCTCCTTGAGCTCCTTGTCGGAGATCTCGCCCTCCTCGCGATCGCGCACGAAGACGCAGAACTCATCAAAGTCGAGCTTGCCGTCGTTGTCTGCATCCGCCGCGTCGCGCTCCATGGCGTTCTGGCGCATACCTGTCTCGAAATCCTCCTCGCCCGTGCCAACCTTGTCGTCTGTGCCCGGCTCGCCTGCGCCAACCGCTTGGGCGAGCGACGGCTTGGAGGGCGAGTTCGAGAGCGGCTTCCCAGCGAGCGCCGCCTTCTTAGCGCGCTCGGCCTTCTTTCGCGCCTCCGCGATGCCCTTGTCGCTCAGTGCGTACTTGAACTCGTGGAACTCGATGAAGCCGGTCTTGTCCACGTCCATCGACTCGAACAGCTCATCGATTGCGAACTTGGGTGCATCGTACCCGAGCGCCGCCACGGCCGCGCGCAGCTCCTTCTTGTCGAGCGCGCCGTTGCCGTCGTCGTCCCACTCGCGGAACAGGTCGATCAGCCGGACCTTGTTCTCGTTGAGGATCTTGCGCAGCTGCTCAGGGATACTCTCCCCTGTGCGGCTTGTCAGCTTCACCATTGGAGGGAGCATTGCCGCGTGTGCCGCGACGTAGTTGACGTTGATATTCTTGGCGGTCACCTTGGCAGTGCGTGAGCGATCCGCCTTGAACTTCTCTGCGCGCTTGAGCTTCGCCTTCGTTGCGTTCGCCCCGATGCCCTTGCGCAGCATGACGTTGAGCTCCGCGTACTCGAGCTTGCCTGACTTATCCTCGTCTAGGACGTCAAAGACGGCGTCCGTCTCCTTTTGCTTCATGTCGAAGCCGAGCGAGCGCACCGCCTTGCAAAACTCCTTCTTGTCGATGGTACCGGAGCGGTCCTCGTCCCACGCACGGAACAGGTCGACCACACGCTGCGATGAGCGTGCAAGGGCATCCTTGAGCGACCACATCAGGTACTCGGCCATATCGATCTGTCCGCTGCCGTCCTCGTCTAGGGCCTTGAAGCGCTCCTTGAGCTCCTTGTCGGAGATCTCGCCCACCTCGCGATCGCGCACGAAGACGCAGAACTCGTCAAAGTCGAGCTTGCCGTCGTTGTCCGCATCCGCCGCGTCGCGCTCCATGGCGTTCTGGCGCATACCTGTCTCGAAATCTTCCTCGCCCGTGCCCGCGACGTCGCCCTCTCCCTCGGCCTCTCCTTCGGCCTTGTCCTTGTACCCCCTGCTCACGCCCTTGCCGCTGTAGGTCTGAAGCTCCTTGGTGGCGCGTTTGGCGCCCTTCTCGCTCAGCGCATACTTGAGCTCATGGAACTCGATGAAACCACCGCGGTCGTCATCCATCGAATCGAAGAGCGCATCCACCGCCGCCTTGGGTGCATCGTACCCGAGCGCCGCCACCGCCTGACGAAACTCCACCTTGTCGAGCGCGCCATTGCCGTCGTCGTCCCACTCGCGGAACAGGTCGATCAGCCGGACGGAGTTCTCGTGCAAGATCTTTCGCAGCTGCTCTTGAACGGAGACTCCCGTACGAGCGCTCAGCTTGATCATGGTGGGGAGCACCGATGTGCGCTGCGCCACATAGTTGACGTTGACGTTCTTGTTGGTCAGCTTGGCGGCGCGGCTGCGGTCTGCCTGCTTCGGACCGCGCTTGAGCCTTGCCAGGGCTGCCTCAGCCGAGAGGCCCTTGCGCAACATCGTATTGAGCTCCTTGTACTCAAGCGAGCCCGACTTGTCTGCGTCGAGTGAGTCGAAGACTTTGTCGCAGTTAGCTTGATCAATCTCGAAGCCCATAGCCTTGATCGCCTTGCGGAACTCCCTCTTGTCGATGGAGCCCGAGCGGTCGACGTCCCACGCACGGAACAGATCGACCACGCGATCGGACGAGCGAGCCAGGGAATCTTTGAGCGACCATTGCAGGTACTCGGCCTTGTCGACCTCGCCACTGCCGTCCTCATCAAGCGCGTTGAAACGTTTGCGCAGATCCGCTTCTTTGTGCTCGCCCTTCTCGCGGTCGCGGATGAGAGCGCAGAACTCGTCAAAGTCCAGCTTGCCATCGTTGTTCGCGTCCGCCGCGTCGCGCTCCAAGGCATTGTTGCGCATGCCGTCCTCAAACTTCTCTTCGCCCGTGCCAGCCACGTCATCTCCTTCCAGAGGCTCGGCGGCCGGGAAGTGCCCGGCCGACAGCGACGCCGTGCTCGCAGAGGGAGTCATCAGCTGCGCATACGAGCCCCGCGAGCCCAGACGCGGCGAGTTGCCGGGAGCGTAGCCAGGCCCAATCGTGTTCAGCAGACGATAAGACTTGGACGGCCGATCGCCGGTTACGTACCATTGGCGGCCGACGAGCCACTTCTCGCCCTGCTCACGGCAAGCCTGGCGCCACTCCTCGACCTTCTCCTTCGCCTTCTTCCGGCGGCGCTCCTCCAGCTGGTGCAGCTTCTCCGGAGAGAGCTTCGGCAGCAGCGGCGGCATCCCAGGCAGGCCTTCACCGCGCTGCCACGCGTCGAAGATGGGCTTAGGCATGGCACCGCCGAGAGCTGCGAGCGACGCCGTACGCCTCGTGCCCGCTCCGGGGGGCAGCTGCGGAGCCGACGAGGCGCGCGTCAGGTCGGAATCGCCATATGACGTCGCGTGGCGGCCACGTGGCTGAGAAGTGCGCTCGAGCCGTGCGATCTCGATCGCCTCCTCACCAAAGCGCTCCGTCATTGCTTTCAGCTGCACGCAAGTGAGGAAGGTAGTGAACGCGTGTGAGCAGTCGTGAGCAGAGCGCGAGGCGTGTGGCAAGGTGTGCGATGGTTTCTGCGCTCGAGCGTACCTCAGCCTTCTGATTTTCCGTGAGGCGAGAGCCCTTTGCGGAGGCGTCTAGCAGCGCAGCAGCAAGGTTGAGCTGCGAGCGCCGGAGCGCCTCCGCGTCAGCCATGCCTCAGAAGGCTTTGAGTTCCTTGCGAAGGCGAGCGACGCACGCCTTCTTCGCCATCGCTCGAAGGACGCGATTGTTCGGGTGCCCTTTTCGATGTACCGAACCCCGGCCGTGAACCGGGCAACCGGCTGCACAGGACCGCACCATACGTTGGACCCGCACGTGTCTGTCTCACTTTACTGTAGTTCGGCATGTGCACGTCATTCTCCTACTCCTTGGCTCCCACTAGACACTTCGCACTCGTCAATCACAACCAAGCACAGATCCTCATTACGCTGCACACGATTTTCAAAGCGTATTTACAATCCTCGCGTAGCACAAGGCACCCTCTTCTGGCGTCGCGAAGTTGCCGATGTTGCGCGACCTGCCATTCTCCGTGATCTGCACCTTGTACCTGCCGCCGCTCTTGGACACGCCCTTGAAGCCCGTCTCACTTCTCGCCGACGGCACCAGCTCAAGGCCCTCGGCCGCCGCCGCCGCCCTGGCCTCGTCCGCCGTGAGCGGCTGCGGCGCTATGATCCTCGCGTCCCCCGCCGCCGCCGTCTCTGCCGTCGCTCGCTCCGCCCCAATGTGCCTTGCATAGCACAAGGCCGCCTCTTCTGGCGTCGCAAAGTTGCCGAGGCGGCGCGATTTGCCATTCTCCTTGACCTTCGCCTGGTACCTGGCGCCGTTTCTGTACACGCCCTTGAAGCCCGTCTCACCGCCCGCCGACGGCACCAGCTCGAGGCCCTCGGCCGCCGCCGCCGCCCGAGCCTCGTCCGCTGTGAGCGGCTGCGGCGCTACGATCCTCGCGTCCCCCGCCGCCGCCTCTACCGCCGCTCGCTCCGCCCCAATGTGCCTCGCATAGCACAAGGCCGCCTCTTCTGGCGTCGCGAAGTTGCCGAGGTTGCGCGAATTGCCATTCTCCTGGACCTTCGCCTGGTACCTGGCGCCGTTTCTGTACACGCCCTTGAAGCCCGTCTCACCGCCCGCCGACGGCACCAGCTCGAGGCCCTCGGCCGCCGCCGCCGCCCGAGCCTCGTCCGCCGTGAGCGGCTGCGGCCCGTCGTCCACCCTCGCCTCCTCCGCTGAGAGCGGCTGCGGCTGCGGCTGCGGCTTCTCCACCTCCTTCCGCGCCTGTTTCGCACCTTTGTGCGAGGGGTCTTGCGGCGGCAGCAGCTGATGCTTGTTCGGCCGCGTCCACGATGCCATGAAGGCGGCAATCGCCGCGGTGGGCACCATCGAGCCGCTCGCGGCGCTTGTGCGGCCGTCTGCGTTGGCGTCCATATCCAGGCTTCCCTCCTCGCGCCTCCGCTTCCCCGT
>Ga0210248_100929_pt1 | contig 24486 bp, 16 predicted proteins | sample ChrtobMetP3_32mM_FD_155493 | JGI IMG/M metagenome (GOLD analysis project Ga0210248, IMG submission 155493) | Chrysochromulina tobin associated microbial communities from unialgal haptophyte culture, Seattle, Washington, United States - P3_32mM | ecosystem: Host-associated > Algae > Haptophytes >...
TACCGCGCACGAGCGGGGCGTCGAGCACGGCGTCGCCCGTGCTCTCGTCTAGTCCGCGGTACTGGGGAGGTGGCATACGCAACCGATCGACCGTTCCGCTTTCGGAGCTACGCGCTGTCTCTCCCTCGACGCTCGACGAGATCCACGGAGATGATCGGAGATCGGCATCTGGTTATGGGAGATTGGCATCTGGCCGGATGCACGCCGCAACGTCCACGACGCGCAAATTCTCCAAGGAACCGAACAGCAAGCCTGTCGGCGGCATGCACACGCTTCTGGAGGACAAAGCAGGCAGCACCAGTGTCTCGACGCCAGGCTCGCCTATCGTCGTCTCGTCGACCAATGAGACGGAACTGTTACGGCGCTCGATCCTGGCGGCACTCCCCTCGGACCTGTCACCCGAGGTGCGCGAGAAGGCACTGGAGCATGCTGTCGCTCTCTCTCCCCACACGCTCGCCGCCAACGACATGATGCGCACCCTTGGCTACAGCTCAAGCCAGGCCGAGCAGATGCTCATCAAGTTTTGGCCGTAAGCTTGCACCCGCCGCTTTCCAGACGTCGATGGTCCCTCTTGATTGCCTCTTGATGACCTCTGGATGACCTCTTTATGACCCCTGGATGACCTCCTGATGGACCCTTGATGACCCCTGGATGACCTCCTGATGGACCCTTGATGACCCCTGGATGACCTCCTGATGGACCCTTGATGACCTCTGGATGACCTCTGGATGACCTCTTGATGGACCCTTGATGGACCCTTGATGGCCTCTCTTGATGGCCGTGTGCTCCGATTTGGCAGGTACGTGCGGCAGCAAAAGGATCTCATGATCAGTGCACTCGAAGCCGATGCCTGGGCGCCCTCGCGTCAAGCCGCCGACGTAGCGCAGAAGACAGTCCGTGCAATCGCTCATTCTGTCAAGGGGGCCGCGGCGATGGTGAAGGCTCAGCGGCTGACCTCTTGATGACCTCTTGATGACCTCTTGATGACCTCTTGATGACATCTTGATGACCTCTTGATGACCTCTTGATGACATCATGATGAGCACTCAGCGTTGATGACCTCAGGTGAAGGCTCAGCGGATGACCGAGGTGTGCATGCACCTCCAGCTCGCTTGCGAGCCGATGGTTTTGCCGAGCTGCTCAGCGCAAGATAGGATCGATGCGAAGGCGCTCAGTGAGGTGTGGAAGCGCGAGGCCACTGATGGCCACTGATGGCGCCACGGATGGCGCCACGGATGGCGCCACTGATGGAACCACTGATGGCCACTGGCGGCGGGTCTGATGGCCACTGATCGCCTCTGATCGCCACTGATCGCCTCTGATAGCAGCTGAGTGCCTCTGAGTGCCTCTGAGTGCCTCTGAGTACCTCTGAGTGCCTCTGAGTGCTTCTGAGTGCTTCTGAGTGCTGCTGAGTGCTGCTGAGTGCCTTGGCAGGTGTGGAAGCTCGAGGCCGATCGGCTACTGAAGCTGTTCGAGCTCAAGACGGCGTCCGTTCTCATCCAGGAGTGCACGACCGTGGCGACCTGACACGTGGCGACCTTACAGAGCTGATTCACCTCCAATAGACCGACGCGACCTGACACGTGGCGACCTGACTGAGCTGATTCACCTCCAATAGACCGACGCGACCTGTGGGAGCCCCTGCCGTGAACGATCGACTCATTCCACGCGACGTGTTGAGTAATGGTCAAAGACCGTTATCAAGTGTTGCGTTACACATTGGCAGTCGGTAACCCGTTGACGGGTTGCTGGTTACGCAGATCGCAGTGCTAGGCCGCTCCCGCTATGCAACAAGAGGCAGCCGGGAAGCGTGACGCCGAGTTCATACCATCGCCCGCCAGTTGCGTGCCATGGCGTGATCATCAATGTCATGCCTCATTTTCCTTGGTCGCGATAGATTTGCTGCGAGTGACAGAGTGAGACTCCGGACTTGGATGGTTGCGAGACTGGACGAGAGTGGAGACTGAGGCGATCGGTTCCGCCTTCGCCCTCTCGTGGTCCGTACCCTCGGCTGTTATCGGCTGTGTTCTGCAAGGGTGCGAGAACTATTTTCAAAAATTAATAACACGCGACAGTTGAGTGAGGTTCATCTGGCGATTCGAGCGGTTCTGAATCATCTATCCTTCGGTAGATTGTCATGCCCGTGGGCCTTCCACCACGGCCCCAGCTCATCTCGCACAGGGCGGGAGAGTCGTCCGCCACGAAACCCGGCAGGCTGCCCAAGGCAAACGGAACCACTGCCGCGAGGACTCGCAAGTTCGTCACAGCCGAAAGCTGCAGCGCGATCCGGTTTGTGAGGTCGTCTGAGAACATGATATTGCAGACGTAGACTGCGGTCGGACCAACAGCTTCAATAGAGCCTGGGCTAGCCAGATCGCCGCATATCATCGAACATCGTCGCCTCACATGAGCAGGCGAGGCGGCGAGCGCCCGCTGTGCGATGTGGTGGCGTGAGGGAGACAGCTCGATGCCAACAGACGAACTGATGCCATATTTGCACGCTGCGATTACCAGCTTCCCGTGGCCAGAGCCCAGGTCCAGAAATGTGTCTCCTGGGCGCAGCCCCATCCGCTTTGCGAGCGTCCGGAAGCCCTTTTCCGTCAGCTCGCCATATATGTCAGCCAACGGCCCACCGACCGCACGTATCGGCTCCACTTCTCGAGTGGGCAATTCGCATAGATACACTGAGGCTGCCTCTCTTGTGAACCTCAGGCTCGTGAGGCAGCTGGGCGTAAGTGCATCGACCATCGCCATGGTCAGCAGCGTAGTCAGCCATCTTGTCGCCACTAGCTCCGGCATGCTCGATGCCGTTCCCTGTTGCTCGACTGGATGGTCCAGGACGGCAGCCGTCCGGGAGGAGTGCCTTCCGACTTTGCGGCATGTTCTCACCCGCTGATTTTCCGGTGTGAACGTTAAAGCTTTGAACACTGTGGGGCGCACTTGTTTGACCTCTAGGGGGACCTTCCCACTACTCAGGTAATCAATTACCTCATAGGCTTTGAACACTGTGGGGCGCACTTGTTTGACCTAGGGGGACCTTCCCACTACTCAGGTTATTACTTCATAGGCTTTGAACACTGTGGGGCGCACTTGTTTGACCTAGGGGGACCTTCCCGGTTCCCACTACTCAGGTAATTACCTCATAGGCTTTGAACACTGTGGGGCGCACTTGTTTGACCTCTAGGGGGACCTTCCCACTACTCAGGTAATTACCTCATAGGCTTTGAACACTGTGGGGACGAAAGGGCGAGAGGCCAAGATCGAGAGCTTAGAGCTCATGGCAGGGGCGGGCTGGCGTGCGGCGAGGAGTGTAGACCCGGGTCGCGTCTGCAGTGTTCTGGCCAGCACAATGCTCAACGGTCTGCCAGAATGATGGCGGAGGAAATAGCAGCGCGCGGTTGGCCGCCTGCGAGCGAGGCCTCAGACTGCTGCTGTTCAACACAACGCGCATCGACACCCAAGCACGGGGCCGCTGTCGCATGGACGGAGGTTTGGCTGATACGACCTGGCTGCAATAAAACACGCGGGGCCGTTAATCTTTGATAAGAAGTCGTGGGAGAAGGAGGCGACGTGTCAAGTGTGTGCCTGTGTGCGCCTCCCGCGGCCCCTAGACCCGAGCGGCTGCCTATAAAGAGCCTATAGCTATAGCGGTAGAGTACTCGGTAGCGAGGACCCGACCGTCGGAGTCCCAGGGTCCGCGGCTCCGCCGTGAGAGGCACCACGCGACTCTCGACGGCGTGCAATCATTACCGCAATTCCAAAAGCGAGAAAAGGAAATATGCGCATGGTCCGGGATTTTATCAAGACACTACTAACTCTGCGCGACTGCAGTCGGATGCTGCATGCTCCGGTGTCATCGCGGCGCGAGAGAGTAAGCTCGTGGCAAGTCACCTTGACGTCGTCTCGACGTCCTGACTGGCCACTCGATTGTCGGACTGGGGGGCGGTAACTGACTGACTGATTATGGGCTAAAGGCGAGGGCATGGGCGACGCCGTGCTCCACTCTCACCTGGTGGGCGGTCGGGCTCGGCGGTGTCGAATCGCTCGACGAGTAGTTGCTGCTGCCCGACGAGAAGTGTGAATGCTGGCAGCCGACGACCAAGGCGCTCTGTACGATCAGCTTGGAGCTGCTGAGCAGCGCCTTGAATGTCTGCGGGTAGACGGGCTTCGAGATGCACCCGTCGAAGCCCGCCCGCATGTACGCGGCCGAGTCGATCGAGGTGGCGTTCCCGGTGCACGCGTAGATGCGCAGGCGCCGCTTGCCCGGCCGCTCCGCGAGCTCCCACTGCCGGTACAGCACGATCAGCTCGTCGCCGCTCATCTTGGGCATCTGGATGTCGACCAGAGCGAGGTCGAGTTCGTCCGCCTTCTGCTTGAGCATCTCGAGGCCCCTCACGCCGTCGCTCTCGAGCAGCACCCGGTGGCCCTGGTTCTCGAGCACATCGGCGGCGCCGAGCCGAATCATCTCGACGTCATCGATGATCGCGATGGTCTTGCAGCTCTTCTTGGGCTTCTCCCTTTCGCGCGTCTCCTTCTCCTTCTCTTGCGAGATGCCCTCGAGCAACGGGTCTTCCCGCGTGAATGCCATCTCAATCGAGCAGCGTGTACCCTCGCCTGCACGAGAGTCGATCTGGAACGTACCTCCGACGCTCTCGATCGACGAGATCACAATCGGCAGCCCGAGGCCCAAGCCCGACGCTCGGTTATCGCGCCCTTCGCGAACGCCACTCACGTACGCCTGGCGCGCGCGCTGGATCTCATCCTTGGTCATCCCGTAGCCCGTGTCGACAACCTGGGCGAGGAGCCACCCGAGAGGCCATCACACGTCATCCGATGCAATCCGAGGCCATACGCCGTGGCCATCAGTGGCCATCAGTGGCCATCAGTGGCACTCACCTCGACCCTCACACGCACGTCGGTCGCGCTCAGCCCGGACAGCAGGCAGGTGTGGACCGTGACATGCCCCCCGTCGGTGAACTTGAGGGAGTTGGAGATCAAGTTGAGCAGCGCACGCACCAGGATCGAGCGCTGCCCCCATAACTTGGCGGGGATCATGTCGTCACAAACCGTCCGTAGCGCGACGGACGGTTTGTACAAGGATGACTTGCGTAGCATCTGCATGAGCTCACCGACAGTCTCGTTGATGTGCAACTCGACGGATGCCTCCGCCGTGGCCGCCGCCTGCACCGACACGCTGCCCTGCAACTTTTCAAAGTCCCAGATGTTGGAGACGATGCACGTGATCAGCTCTGCGCAGGCGCCCACCTCTTCCTGCTTGTGTAGCACCACCTCCAGGCGCTCGGCACGGCGCGTCTTCTGCGCGAGCTCGACACCGACCGTCGTGCGTGGCGTCACGGCGACTCCGCGCTCATCGTCCTTTGAAGACGAGGCCGCCAAGGCCGCCTGCTCGTCCGCAATGAGCTCCTGGGTGATCTGGCGTGCCTTGAGATTCGAATAGATGAGTGCTTGCATCGGTGTACGCAGGTCGTGCCCGATGCACTGGGTGAACAGTTTGAATCCGGCGACGACCGAGTGGCTTGCCTGCAGTAGGCTTGCCTGCTCTGTCCGCTCCTTCCAATTGCTACTCGCCATGTTGCCGTGCTGGTACACGATGGTGGCGCTCGCTTTGGCGATCACGTCCGCCCAGGTCAGCAGAAGTTGCTCTTGATTCGGGCTGAGCCACTTGAATGCGCTGGCGAACCAAATCAGGGGGAACAAGCACCATGTCCCACAGACCAGCCCGGGGAGGATCTTCATCATCAACATCCGATTGAGCGCCGTCGCGCCACTCTGCTCCGGTATGTGCAAGAAGAGCGGTAGCGTTTGGTGCATGTACATGAGCACGCGCACAATAAACGGGAAGGAGAGCACGAGCGTCGCTCCGCTAAAGACCAAACCGGCTGTCGGAGGGAGGAATGCAGGCGGCGGGGCTGTGCAGAGAAAGTCGAAGATGAACATGATGTACACGTCGAACACGCGGCTGAGCGCCGAGTCAATCCCGTACTCCTTGGTACTCGGCGACGAGACGAGGCAAAGCACCTGCGCCATCGACGAGTGCATCCAGAGGTTGACGCGCGCGGGCCGGAAGAAGGAGCCGTAGCTGGTGCGCCAGGTGGGCAGGCCGGCGCCAAATCCAAGGAACATCTGGCTGTACGTCCAGATGACCATGATGTCCTTCACGCACACGTACACGAGGTTGAGAGAGCGCTGCTTGTTCTCAAACGCCAGGTTGCTGATCGCCGTCACGAACATCGTGCAGAAGGACGCGATGACCACCAGATCGGCCTGGCCGTGAGACTCGTCACCAGCGTGCACGGTGCACTCGGGCTCGGTCTCAAAGTGCTTGATGCATTGATCGAGCACCAGAAAGGAGCTGACCAGCATCACTGGTCCCGTCGGCCCGCCCGTGATGGCATCCTGCAACTTCTTGTTGTGGTGGACGTGCCGGATGAGGCTCAAGAGCGAAACGCCTATCATGCACACCCAGGCAGCGGCGATGCCCATCGCCATCTCGCTCATCTCGGGCGGATCGGGCGGGAGGTGAGAGCCGTCTCTTGTGAGGAGCACTCGCAGTGCACGTCGACAACTTTCAACTTTTGCGACGTCTTCCAGCGAAATTCCGCAATTGTTTTCAGTTAAATTCCGCACTCTCAGTTAAATTCCGCACTCCCATAGGAAAAGCAAGGAAACAAGAATAATGTACACCTTACCGTGGTCTGGGTCATCGCGGCACGAGCGAGTTCGTGCGAGACACCTTGGTGTCTCGTCCTGACTGACCACTCGCTTGTCGGGCTGGGGTTGGGGAAACTGTCTGACCGACTGACGGCGCGCCTGACTCGTCCACGAGCGATGCATATCTCGATGCAGGGCTAGTGGCGCGGGCTGCATACAGGTAGCCCCCACCGACCCCGGCGAGTGCGCCAAGGACGAAGGCGAGAGAGACGAGGACACCCTTGCCGCTGCCGCCAGCCCCCAGGAGCGGAAGCGGCGGCGGCGGCGGCAACGGTGGCGTGGGCGGCGGCGGCGGTGGCGGTGGTGGTGGCGGCGGCGGCGGCGGTGGTGGCGGCGGCAGATGGTGCCCCGGCAGCAGAGGCGGCAGCGGTGGCAGAGGCATGGGCGGAGGTGGCAGTCTTGGATATGGCGGCGGCGGCGGCGGCGGCGGCGTCGGAGGCAGCGGCCGCTGAGGCGGGAGCGGCGGCGGCGGCGCCTCCGGCGGCGGCGGCGATGGTGGTGGCGGGAGCGACGGCGGCGGCGGCGGCGGCGGCGGCGGCGGCGGCGGCGGCGGCGGCGGCGGCGGATGCGGCGGAAGCGTCGGCGAATGCGTCGCCGCGTAGACAGCGCTGTCGAGGTAGTGGCGCAAACGGGTCGCCTGCGAATTCGCCCAGACGACGCGACTCCATTCTTCGCCGAGCCGGGGCACGACTTCTTCGCGGACTGCTGCAGAGGTGCCCGCGGCAGCTTGGTGCACCGCCCCGCGGATCTCGTCTCGATGCCGGTGCACCCGTACGAGGAGGGCGAGCACGAGCGCGGCCAACAGCAAGATCGTGATCGTCCAGCCGTGCCGCCGCGCTCGCTGCAGCGCTCGACCCCACACCGACGCGAGAGGAGGGCAGAGCAGCCGCAGGCACGCCTTCTGTTGCAGCCTGGCTTTGCGCTGCTGGGCGTCGACGAGCGCACTGCGAGCATCTCTTTGACGTAAGGGTGAACTCTCCTGGGCGGCGACGAGCGCGGCCCGCGCCTCCTCTTCCGCCAGCGTCACCGCCACCAGGCGTTCCGCGTCCTCTTCGGGCTGCGTCGCTGCAACCAGTCGGGTGAGCACATCGACCGAGGCCTTACGGTCGGGAGACGTCGGTGTCCTTGCCCATGTGCCGCCGGGGGCAGGGAGACGGGCAGGGGACGGTGTGGCAAAATTCTCTGAACGCTTCAGATTCCTGCTGAGGCTGATGCTGCGGCGGTTGCTGCGGCGGTTTTTCGCGCCGGCGGCCGTTGCGGCCGTTGCTGCTGTTGCTGCTGTTGCTGCTGTTGCTGCTGTTGCTGCTGCTGTTGCTGCTGCTGCTGGTTCAGAGACCATGTTTTGACCCTCCTGCCTTGATCGTTCTGCCTTGTTCAGCTTGCGACTGATGCTCTTGCGCGCCTCCTCCAGCTTGAGACTGATGCTCTTGCGCTCGCGCACTTTGGCCCACTCCGCCGCATCATATCCCCATGCATCGACCACGTTGATCATATGCCATGCATCGACCACGTCGATATTCGCGCCAGCGTTGAGGAGCAGCTCCGCGATTTCGACATGCCCGCACATGGCCGCCAGCATCAGCGGCGTGCGGCCATCGAAATTGACGGCGTTCACGGAGGCTTTGCGGTCGAGGAGCGTCTTGACCGCGTCTTGACCCGCGCGCGTCTCTCCCTGGAGGACGGCATAGTGCAGCACCGTGGCACCTACCAGATTGATGATGAGCTCGAGCTCCTGGTCGGCGGAGTTTAGCTTTGCTTTGCTCGACTGGCACGTGTAGCAGAAGCGGAGCCACGAGAGCGTCCACGGAGTCGGATAGGATGCCATGCCATCGCGAAACACGTCAAGTTCAAGGTGTTCAGGGTAGTCTTCCGACTCATCGTCGTCCTGAGTCTTCCGAGAGACCCGCTCAAGCCTGACCGAGCATCTGATTTCAGACATTCGGCCGGCTTCCTATCCGGATAGTGCACCGGCGCAAGTGGACGGCACCGTGGATTCGCAAAAGCGAAGAAAGTTCGGTCAGTGTTCGGTCGAGCGCGGACGTTACATGTACGGCACGGCGAAAGTTAACGAGTCGGGCAAAGTGAATGTGGAACTGCGAACGACGAGAGTCCCTGTTGTCGTGTCGAAATGTAATCGTAGGCAGACGTGACTTGACTTGACTTACTTGAAATGGCAAGCGTCTTACTTATTGTCGAGCGCGCCCTCATTGGCAGCCTCTTCGTCGCCTCCATTGCTTGGACGTTGCGCCGAGCTCCGCCACTATCATCCACACCCGAACCCTTCACCTTTGACATCCATGAGGACAGCCCGAAAGTGCACACGGTCAAGCAGCATGCAGCCTCAAACCTCTATCTGGACGACCACAACGCACGATTGCGCACACGCTCGCGCGCAAAGGAGGTCTTTGCAAACCTAGGCGATGAGGAGGGCACCGGTCTCAAAGGGTTTGCCGAGCTCGCAACCTACATGCGTCTGGCCGGCGCCAACCCTTCCGAAGCAGAGGTCGACCAGTACACGCGGCTGCTGCGGAATTCGGGCGAGCGCGGCTTCACAGCGCGGTCGCTAGGGGACGTCTTGGAGAGCTTCTACAGGGAGCACCCGCCCGAGGAGCGGCGCGAGGAGCTCTCCGACACATTCCTCATGCTTGACGTGGACGGTGATGGCGTGCTGAGGGGCGCCGAGATTGCGGACTTGGAACACATGCTGACCCACTTGGGCGAACCCCTGAGCGATGAAGAGCTGCGAGAGTTTCTGGTGGGTCTTGACGAGGACGGGGACCATGCGCTGACGCGAGATGAGTTCATGGGCGGGCTGTTGGACGATGACGATGATAGGGCCGACGCGAGATCGCCAGGAGATCGTGGTTCAGAACCAGCGTAGATGTGTGATAATTGGGTTTATGGCTGCAGGCGAAACCGCCCTGAAGTGTGAACGTGAATGCGGCCTTGGCTAACAATGCGTCGCGGCGCCTCTCGGACTGCTGCCCCGCCGTTGTTGCGCCGCACCTTTGCTGCGCGTACTTCGTGTGCATGCCTTTGCTGCGCGCTGGTCGTGCGTGTTGCAAACACACTAATACCTCCTGAGCAGGTGCGCCGCGAGCAGCTCACGGCAACGCAGGCCGCCTTCAGCCGCTTCAGTGCTGTTGGCATCGGTGGAACCATCGAGCGTCAGGACCTTCCCAACTTTCTGCGGTACGTTGTCACGTCGATGAGCACGTCGGCGCTGCCGCAGGCCGAGCTCAGCGCACGCAGCTCCGAGCTCACGCAGCAGCTCCTCGGGCATCTGCCACCGAATGCGGTGCAGCTGTCGGTCTCCGACATCATGCAGGCGGCCGAGAAGGTGCTGATCACGCCTCCGACCTCAACAGACGACGAGCTGTCGAGCGAGCGTGGGAATATGGGCTCGAAGCAGCTGCGCCTGCTGCGCAAGAAGCTCGCGCGCAATCGCTTGACCATGCCCTTATTTGACACCAAAGGTTGGGTGAGGGACTTCGAAAAGGCGCTCAAGATCCAGTGGGAGATTTATGCCAACGGCCTGTCGCCGATGCACATTGTGGTCGCGCGCTCCGACCGCATCTACGGCCTCGAGGTGCTCACGGGGGCTGCCGCTGCTGACGTGGCTCCGCCGAATTCATGACGCGCCCGAGCGCCACAGCCTCCGACCAGGCCACTACACACGTTTTAAAACTCGTGCCACGTCAGTACTTGTGGCGACCGAGGGGTGCGGGCTTGCTTGCTTGCTTGGGTGCGGAGCCGTTCTTTGAGACGGTGAAGTGACGCACTGGTAAGGTTCCGGAGGACCGCGACGAAACTGACTTACTAATTGACCACGTCATCTTTTTGCCCCGCGGAGTTCCTTGACTTGTTGTCCGGACGGATCTCCAAGCGCACGCTACGCACGCACGCCCTCTTGCATACCGAGGTTCGATCGACTCTTCCTCTCTCTCGGATGGAAGGCGAGGATCCACTGGCCAGTGACCTCCGCCGCAAGATAGAAGAGCTCCGTCGCGAGCTACAAGATCTCGAGCAACAGCTACAGGCTCTAGAGGAGGTGAAGGAGCCAAAGCCCAAGAAGGCCAAACTGGATTCGGGCATTGCAGAAGACGCTGCAGCTACCCCTCAGGCTGCGGCGGAGGGACCAAGCAACTCTGGCAACGTGCCTTCACTGCGCTCAGAGGAGGATTTCTTCGAGGACGGCGAGGGCTCGCTCAAGTTTGGCGAGATCTCGACCTTCTACGAGGGTCTGGATGGGTTCCTTGGCCCCCCGAACCCGAATTTGCGCGTGGCGATGGAGAACGAGCACTGCAATTCAAACCTTTCGAAGGACGCGACGGCGATCTTCCGCGTGGAGGCGAAGGAGGCGAACTACTACACCTACACCACGTCTGAGCTCGAGTACTGGTTCGTCGTCGACCCGACCGATAAAAAGCTTGAGGAGCTCAGGTTCGTCAGATCTCCGTGTGATGTGATCTCCCTGCATGCCTCCCTCATCCGATCTCCGAGTGATCTCCCTGCGTGCCTCTGTGTGGCCTCCCTGTTCGCAGCAAGAACGGGTCGATGGACAACCTTCGAAAGCTCGGTTACCTCGGCAAAGTGCCCCAATGGCCCTCCAAGCCGAAATTCCACGGCGTGCCGCTCGGCAAGGAGAGCGATCGCTCGGAATTAGGCGGTGCGTCACAGATAGACTCCGAGTCGCGAGCGTCCCAATCATCCATGCCGCCGCCCACCGCCCCTGGGGCACACGACGCCGGCATCGATGACGCTGAGATCACTCCGGATATCGCGGCAGATGACATGGCAGCTCACATCGCTGCCGAGGCGGACGGTGCGGACGATGCGGACGAGAAGAAGTCGCCTCGGCGCGCGAGGCGCCAAATCATTCTGCTCAAAAAGTACGATGACAAAGTTAACGAGGTCAACGCGCAGCTGCGTGAGAAGGACCTCGACCCGCTGATCCAGGAAGAGCTCATCGCAGCACGCCTGTACACCGGCCCAATGTACTCCAAGTACAACGAAGTGCTGCGCGTGATCGGCATGCTGCGCGGCGGCGAGAGCGACGAGCAGCAGCGGCATTCGTCCGAAGAGCTCTCTAAGAAGCTGAAGGAGCAGCAAGATGAGGATGAGAAGAAGGCGCGCGAGAAGGAGGCAGCTCAGAAGGAAAACCCGTCGACCGACGTTCAAAAGAATCGGGCGTTGACGATGAATCTCGATGATGTGAGCATCACGGGCCACACGTTTGGCAACCTGTACACGACGACGCTGCACGTGATCAACTCGGCGGTGCTCAAGCTGGGTAAGCTCGCGAAAGTTCAGATGGTCTACCGCGGCATCGCGCATCGCACCATGCCCAAGAAAATGCGCAACAAGGGGATGGATAATGCACGTGGCGGCATCGAGTACGGCTTTTCGTCGGCGTCCACCAAGTTTGAGGAAGCCCGGCGCTACGCCACCAAGGATAATACGACGACGCCCATGATACTCGAGATCACGCAGGGCCTCATCGATCGCGGCGCGGACCTCAAGTGGCTCTCGCAGTACCCTCACGAGGCCGAGGTGCTCTTCCCACCTCTGACCGGACTCGAGTTCCTCAAGTTTCGTGTCGACGAGTACGGGCTGCTCATTTGGACGGTGCGCCCCTCTGTCAACTTGCACTCGCTCACGATCGAGAAGGTCATCGCGAAGATGAAGACATCGCACTTGCAGCTGCTCGATCTACTCACCGAGGGGCTACGCTTCGCGGGGGTGCCTGGCCCGGCGCTCCAGCCGCTGACGAACCTCAAGGTCACTGCCGAGGGGCGAGATCCCGAGTACTACAACTCTACGGAGAAATACCTCGACGTGACGAACACGGCTATCGAGACGCAGACCGCTGTCTTCGAGAGCCTCTTGAAGCAATCCCACGAGAGCGGAGAGATTCCTACCATGGATGCAAACAACATTCTCGCGACGGCTGAGCTGGCTGCCCGTGCGGGGCAGCACCAGACGGCGATTCAGCTGCTGCTCCGCCGCCAGGTGCTGCTCCGCCGCCAGCAGAAGCTCCCGAGTGAAGATACCCCTGCGTCGCTCAAGCGCATCGCCAAGGAGATCCTCGACGGCGGGTGCGTGAAGCCGTGGCCCGCGACGCTTGTCGAGCTAGCCAGTGAGAGGACCGAGGAGCTCTCCCTGAAGGACTTTAAGGAGCTCCTTTCATCATCGTCGAAGCAAGAAACCCCCTTCTCCAAGGGCGCGCTCGTGCGCGTGTTTTTGCGAGATACGTGGATGAATGCGAGCATTCATTGCAAGAAAGAAAAGCCCGACCGAGAGTCCTTCGACGATGAAACTGCCGCTGATAAGTGGAGCAGAGAATGCCATGAGTTTATCGAGAAGAGACGGAAGGAGGCAGCGGAGGCCAATCTGAAGGAGGCGAAAGCGAAAGCGAAAGCGGAGCAGTTGGTGGCGGCGGAGCAGGTGGCGCCACCCAACGAGCTCATCGCAGCTCGAAAGGCCTCGGAGGCGGCCACGAAGGCGGCGGATAAAGCCTCGAAGGAGGCCACGAAGGCGGCGGAAAAGGCCAAGCCGGCCAAGGCGGCAGACGATTATTACTTTGACGGGGAAAAGTACTCCGGAGTCATGTACGAGGTCGAGGGCCGTCTGGGAGACGGCGAGGTCGAGAAGAAAGTGAAGGAAATGCACGAGGAGGACGTGATCGCTCTGTGCCAGAGTGGTCTTCCTCTCGTGCTGTGCGTGGCGGCCCAAGAGGGCGAGCCGCGCGTGGTCGACGCCCTTCTCGAAGCCAAGGTCAGCCCATACGCCACCGACAAGAACGGCTCGACCGCGCTGATCCGCATCTGCTCCCAGCCGAACGCCACCGACAAGAACGGCTCGACCGCGCTGATCCGCATCTGCTCCCAGCCGAAGAAAAATATCCGAAAGGAACACTATGAGTGCATCGAACTGCTCTTGAACGCGACTTGTAAGCAATTCTTTCACGTCCGCAACCTGCAGCGCCAGAATGCCTACGACCTCGCCACTCACAACAAGCAGTGCGAGACTTTGCGCCTCATGTCCCCGTCTTCTTACCCTTGCATGCTGTTGGGTACAAAAGAGGATCGCGAGAAGGACGAGCGTAAGTTCAAGAAGCGTGACTATTGGGCGCACGATGAGACTTGGGCATCGGGTATGTCGACGCTGATGGTGACGTTGCGCTTCGCCCCCAAGGAGACTGTCGAGAATTGCGTGAGGAAATTGCTCGCTGCAAGGGCAGATGAGAGCGATGATGAGCGCCTCACACGGCTGAAGCCATTGGTCAACTTCCCACATCCCAAGGGCGGCTCGACGGCTCTGCACATGGCCTTGGTTTCAGAGGACCTTCCCGAAGTGGTTGAGCTTCTCCTCGAGGCAGGGGCTGATGTGGACGCAAAGGAGGAGGCCGAGGGCAAACTGCGCACGCCGCTGCTGCAGGCGGCTCAGGCGGGGCATGTGAAGGCGGCCAAGAAACTCATCAAGTATAAGGCCGACCCATTCTTCGAAAGGGATACACGCTCGACCCTCATGTACGCTGATTGCCACTGATGACCTATGATGACCTCGGTTGACCTCGGATGGCCTTCGATGACCTCTGATGACCTCTGATGACCTCTGGCTGTCTCCATCATCAGGTACGCGGCGCAGTACGGCAACAAAGACGTGGCTGAGGTGCTGCTCGAGGCGGCGGGCGACTGGAAAGGGACTGACTGGAAAGGGTCGGAAAGGTTTTCCAGAGAGCGACTGGAAAGGGACATATTGAGAAAGGAGCTGCTCAATATGAAGGCGAGTAACCGCGATGGGGGAGATCCGGATTCGGCCCTGACCTTTGCTTCGCGCTACGGGCACGTGGAAGTTGCGCAGCTGCTTCTGAATAACGGCTTCGACGTGGACTACGAGCTAAATCCGGAGGGATTCTATACCTCACTCCACCGCGCGTGCGCCAACGGGCACGTTGAAGTTGCGCAGCTGCTGTTGAGACACTTTTCCGATCGTGGGCTTGGAAAGTATCTAAACCAAAAAACTCCATCAAAAGGCAATGACGGAGCGCCATCAAAAGGCAATGACGGAGCGATGACCTCGCTGATGTGGGCTGCCAAAAATGGTTACACTCACATGGTGAACTTCTTCTGATGACCTCTGACGACCTCTTGATTACCTCTGATGACCACTGATTACCTCTGATGACGTCTGGTGACCACTGTTGACCTCTGATGACCTCTGATGACCACTGATGACCTCTGATGACCACTGATGACCACTGATGACCACTGATGACCTCTGATGGCCTTCATCCTCAGGTGAGGACTCTCCTCATGGAACCCGACGTCAACCTCGACGTGGTGAACAACCGTGAGCAGGATGCGCTATGGCTCGCTTCAGCCAAGGGGCACATTGACATCGTCAAGGTACTCATCGAAAAGCTTCGGCGCAGTGGGAAGCTTAAGCAGAGGATTGGCGTGAAGGCCAAATTAACCCAAGCAGGGGCAGCGATGTTATCTTGTACACCGCTCGAGGCGGCCGAATATTATGGCCATGATGCGGTTGTGCGCGTGCTGCGTCACGCCACGCAAACCATCACTCGGATCGAGCTCTAGCGCGCACCTGTCGGGAAAGAAAGGAGCTTTGTTATTACGACGAGCTCTAGACGAGCACGAGGTTTTAGGCCTGGGTACGGGCTATGTTACTGCACGCGACGGTGGAGTGGAGTGTTGTGGCCGTTGTGAGTTATACAAATATTAACCATCTCGAGAACGTGCACAGCGATAAACCGTAGTATCAAGTATTTGTACTTGTACTAGTAATGCTCCCGTCCTATTGCGCGGACTGGGCCACTGTATTGGCACCGGCCACCGCTAAGGCTGCAGCCTCAGTCACGAATCAGTGGCGACGACACTGTATTACAGCAACGAGACAAACCCGAAGCCGATCTCCCCAGGGCGTTCTTGTAAAATGATCTGTAGCCGTAGCATGACTCGTCTCTCATCCGCACCCCTGCCCGCACACGCAGCACCGCTTTACAGGCAAGAAGGACACCTCGTGGACATCATGCCGTCCACTTCGCCTCGGTCACCTGCTTCTTCGCGCCGGCTGGGCCCTTCATCTCCGTCTTGAGCGTCACTTGGAAGCCGAGCTGAAGCTCGTACGTGTCGAGCCATTGCAGCGTGTTCATAGAGACGAGTTGCTTGTCCGCGCCAAAGTCGCGCGTGGCAATCGTGGCACCCAAGGCGCTCTCGGCAACGAGGTGAATCTCGGGCATGGCCACCTTCTTCGTCTTCGGCCTCCCCTTCTGCCGCCACGCCTGCAGGATCGGCCTCCATGGCACCCAGTACGCATGCTGGATCTCGATCCCATCCACTTGGATCTCTTCGGTCGCGCAGCGCAGCGCAAACACGGAGAAGTTGTCGTTGATCCGATGGTCGCGTGCACACTGCTGCTGCCAGCCGCCCAGGTAACGCATACCATCCCAGCTACGATCCACCTTGCACGCCACCTCCTCGAACAGCTCGCGCTCGAGCGCATCGATCTTGGACTCGCCTGCGCAATCAGACGCAATCAGACGCGATCAGACGCGATCAGACGCAATCAGACGCGATCAGACGCAATCAGACGCGATCAGATGCGATCAGACGCCATCAGACGCAATAAGAAACGATCAGACGCAATCAGAGCGCATCGATCTTGGACTCGCCTTCGTTGACGGCGCCGCCGGGAGTGGACCACGCGCCGCGCTCCCACACCATGAGCAGCTTGGACTCATCGCGTGAGAAGACGAGGCCGGAGACTCCCTCAATGCTCGTCGAGTAGCTGGGCACCTGTGGGGAAGGAAGGACGCCGTGGTGAGCACATGCATGCAAGGCAGGGGTGCTCGTCGAGAAGCTGGGCACCTTGTCCGGAATGCTCGTCGAGGGCCAGCAGTAATAGACGAGCTCCGCCGTGTACAGGTCCGCCTCGCTCACTGCACGGGACGACAACGATAAATCCGCACCGGTGACGTCGCCCGACGCGTCAGTCTCCTCCGTGGCCATCGGCGTCATGCCGTGGCCCGGCGGACGGTAGTGATGGAATCGGAAGCCGTGATCTGCAAGCCACGCAAAGTCGACAGCCTGCATCGAGCGCACCGAGATTGCGCAGTACACGGCGCCCGGTACCTTCTTCTTCACCTCCTCCTCGAGAGCAACTTCAATGTACAGCTTGAGGTGGTTCCAGAGCACGCTCCAGTGCACGCGGCGCACGCAGCCCACCCGGAGCCAAACAGAGTTGTACGGGCCGAACTGCACCACCACGCCATGCTCGACGATCAGCGGGCCGACCGGCGTCTTGAGCTCGGCAATCTCGACCTCATTAGGGCGATGAGGCACGATCTGGCCGCCGTACGCGCCCTTATGGTCCCACTCGAGCCGCTTCAAGTCTTCGTTCGCGATGCGCACACGCAACGCGGCCATCGGGGTGTGCTCGGGCGGTGGAGCAGCCTTCTTCACCATGGTCTCGAGCTTAATGGACCCTTGGCGTGTGACATTCGACCTCTTGAGCAGCTTGCCGATCGTTTCGAACAGTTTCATCCCAGTCTCGTTTCCCGCCTTTTTATACGCCTCGATGCGATTAGAGGCGATGCGCTCTGCCTCCGTGATCTGGCCGCGTGCCTCCTTCCAACCCACCAGCGCGCGCACCACCTGCAGATGCCCTTGCTCAATCGCAAGCAGCAACGCATCCTTGTGCACTGGAGCGACGTCTGACATCCTGACGTCGCCGCCGCTGCCTTGGGCGGCGGAGAACGGTTGAGGATGGGCGTTCGGCGTGGCTGAGACCGATTGAGGGTGCGCATGATACAGCGCGCGTACAACCGCATCATGCCCAGAGTATGCGGCTGCCATGAGCGCAGTATACTTCTCCTCCAGCGAGCCTGAGCCTGAGCCTGCAACCGTCTTTTCGATCTTCGGAGTCTCGCCCTTAAAGTGGAGTGTACTGGCCGCCACGCCGATCTTCTGCCTCCAGCCCTTCCCACTGCGCCGAAGCTTTTCGAGGAGTACCTTGACGATGTCAATGTGCCCCTTGGCTGAAGCGATCCAGAGCGCGTTCTGGTTCTCTTTGTTCACGACGTCGAGGTTGATGGCGTCGTAGGTTAGAAGCATCCTCACCATGTGAGTGTATCCATTTTTCGCAGCCAACATGAGCGAGGTTTCGTTATTCCGATCCCTTTGGTTGAGATGTTTAGGACTGTGGCTCAACAGCAGCTGCGCGGCTTCGACGTGACCGTTGGCGCACGCGCGGTGGAGCGAGGTGTATGATTGTTCCGGCTCCAGCTCGTACTTCACGTCGATGTTGGCACGCAGCAGCATGTCGCACGTGCTCTTGTGCCCGTAGCGCATCGCTAGGCACAGGGCCGACTCTTCGAGTTGTCCCTTGCGGCTAGTCCTCATATTGAGAAGCTCCATTTTGCGCGCCGGGCCATGGAGCTCCTCCGCCTTCTTAAGCATTTCTTCGGCCACGCGCGTGTTGCCGTACTGCGTCGCGTACCTGATGATGGAGGCAACCAAAGGTCATCAGAGGTCCTCAGAGGTAATCAAAGGCCATCAAAGGTGATCCGATCCGAGGTCATCAGAGGTTATCACAGGTCATCCGAGGTCAACAGCGGCAACCAGCGTACGTGAGGATCGAGCGATCTCTTTTGTAGAACAGGTCGGCCTTATACTTGATGAGCACCTTGGCCGCCTCCACATGCCCCGCCTGCGCCGCCTGCAGCAGCGGCGTGCGTCCATCGCCCTTGGTGATCGAAGAGTTGTCCTTGGCGTGCTTCGCGTTCACATCAGCCCCTTCCTTGAGGAGAAGCTCAACCACTTCGGGAAGGTCCTCTGTAACCAAGGCCATGTGCAGAGCCATCGAGCCGCCCTTCGGATGTTTGAAGTTGACGTCTGCCCTCGCACCGAGCAATGCCTTCACGCGACTCGCGAGCACATCCTTGGGGGCGAAGCGCAGCGTAACCATCAGCGTCGACATACCCGATGCCCAAGTCTCATCGTGCGCCCAATCGTGCCATTCGCCACGATCCTTGAACTTACGCTCGTCCTTCTTGCGATCCTCTTTTGTTCCCAACAGCATGCAAGGGTAAGAAGAAGTCTTCATATAGTAAAGAGTCTTGCACTGCTTGTTGCGAGTGGCGAGGTCGAAGGCATTCTGGCGCTGCAGGTTGCGGACGTGATAGAATTGTTCGGCAGTTGCGTCCAAGAGCAGCTGGATGCACTCATAGTGTCCCTTGTGGATCTTTTTTTCCTGCTGGGAGCAGATGCGGATCAGCGCGGTCGAGCCGTTCTTGTCGGTGGCGTATGGGCTGACCTTGGCTTTGAGAAGGGTCTTGACGACAAGCGGAACGCCCTCTTGGGCCGCCATGCACAGCACGAGAGGAAGACCACTGTGGCACAGAGCGATCACCTCCTCCTCGTGCTTCTCCTCGACCTCGTCGCCTACCAGATGGCCCTCGACCTCGTACATATCTCCGGTGTACGTGGTTCCGTCAAAGTAATAATCGTCTGCCGCCTTGGCCGGCTTGGCCTTTTCCGCCGCCTTCGTGGCCTCCTTCGAGGCCTCATCCGCCGCCTTCGTGGCATCCTCCGAGGCCTTTCGAGCTGCGATGAGCTCGTTGGGTGGCGCCAGCTGCTCCGCCGCCGCCAGCTGCTCCGCTTTCGCTTTCGCTTTCGCCTCCTTCAGTTTGGCCTCCTCAGCCTCCTTCTGTCTCTGATCGATAAACGCACGGCATTCTCTGCTCCACTTGTTAGCGGCAGTTCCATCGTTGAAGGACATTCGGTCGGGCTTTTCTTTCTTGCAATGAATGCGCGCATTCATCCACGTCTCTCTCACAAGCACGCGCACGGGCGCACCCTTGGAGAAAGGGTTTTTTCCTTCGACCTCCTGCTTCTTTAATGCATCTCCAACGAGCTCCATGAAGTCCTCGATCGGTAGCACCTTGTCGTTGAGGCCCTCGGTCCCTCTGGCTAGCTCGACAAGCGTCGCGGGCCATGGCTCCATGCACCCGCGCTCGAGGATCTCCTCGGCGATGTACTTGAGCGACACAGAGGTATCTTCACTCGGGAGCTTCTGCTGGCGGCGGAGCTTCTGCTGGCGGCGCAGCAGCAGCTCGATCGCCGTCTGGTGCTGCCCCGCTCGAGCAGCCAGCTCAGCCGTCGCGAAAATGTTGTTCTCGTCCCCGCTGCTCTTCCACTGGCCGATGACGAACGATGCTCTCCTGGAGCGCGCCGGCGGCGATGGTGACAGCGGCGTGGCAAGCATGCCCGGTAGGCCGTCTGTAACGTCTGTCATTTGAACCTGCAGCGCGAGAGGATTGGGAGCGTCATCAATGGCAATCAAAGGCAATCCGATGCAATCAGCGGCACGCACGTCTCCGCTCTCGTGGAATTGCTTCAAGAGGCTCTCGAAGACAGCGGTCTGCGTCTCGATAGCCGTGTTTGTCACGTCGAGGTAGTTCCCCGTAGAGTTGTAGTACTCGGGATCTCGCCCCTCGGCAGTGACCTTGAGGTTCGTCAGCGGCTGGAGCGCCGGGCCAGGCACCCCCGCGAAGCGTAGCCCCTCGGTGAGTAGATCGAGCAGCTGCAAGTGCGATGTCTTCATCTTCGCGATGACCTTCTCGATCGTGAGCGAGTGCAAGTTGACAGAGGGGCGCACCGTCACAATGAGCAGCCGTTCCTCGACACGAAAGTTGAGGAACTCGAGTCCGGTCAGAGGAGGGAAGAGCACCTCGGCCTCGTGAGGGTACTGCGAGAGCCACTCGAGGTCCGCGCCACGGTCGATGAGGCCCTGCGTGATCTCGAGCATCACGGGCGTCGTCGCCTTATCCTTGGTGGCGTAGCGCAAGGCCTCGTCACGCTTGGTGGACGCCGATGAAAAGCCGTACTCGATGCCGCCACGTGCATTATCCATCCCCTTGTTGAGCATTTTCTTGGGCATCGTGCGACGCGCGATGCCGCGGTAGACCATCTGAACTTTCGCGAGCTTCCCCAGCTTGAGCACCGCCGAGTTGATCACGTGCAGCGTCGTCGTGTACAGGTTGCCAAACGTGTTGCCCGTGATACTCACATCATCGAGATTCATCGCCCGATTCTTTTGAACGGCGGTCGACGGGCTCTTCTTCTGAGCTGCCTCCTTCTCGCGCGCCTTCTTCTCATCCTTAGCTTGCTGCTGCTTCAGCTTCTTAGAGAGCTCTTCGGACGAATGCCGCTGCTGCTCGTCGCTCTCGCCGCGCAGCGTGCCGATCACGCGCAGCACGTCGTTGTACTTGGAGTACATCGGGCCGGTGTACAGGCGTGCCGCGATGAGCTCCTCCTCGATCAGCGGGTCGAGGTCCTTCTCACGCAGCTGCGCGTTGATCTCGTTCATCTTGGCCTCGTACTCGCCGAGCGGCATGATTTGACGCCTCGCGTCGCGCGCGCCTTGAATCTTCTCGTCTGCGTCGTCCGCACCGTCCTCACTCTCCTTGCCGAGCGGCACGCCGTGGATTTTCTGCTCGGAGGGCCATTGGGGCCCATCGCCGAGCTTGTGGATCGAGCCGTTGGAAATCTCGCTGCGAACAAGGAGGCCACACAGAGGCACGCAGGGAGATCACTCGGAGATCGGATGAGGGAGGCACGCAGGGAGATCACACCACACGGAGATCTGACGAACCTGAGCTCCTCAAGCTTTTCCTGGGTCGGGTCGACGACGAACCAGTACTCGAGCTCAGACGTGGTGTGCGTGTAGTAGTTGGGCACGCGGAAGATCGCCGTCGCGTCCGCCGACTTGCAATGCTCGTTCTCCATCGCCTCGCGCAAGTTGGGGTTCGGGGGGCCAAGGAACCCATCCAGACCCTCGTAGAAGGTCGAGATCTCGCCAAACTTGAGCGAGCCCTCGCCGTCCTCGAAGAATTTGGAGGCAGCGGGCGTGCCCGCCTCGTCCGCCTCCTCTGCATCGGCCGTCTCCCCGTTGAGTTTCTTCGCTGCTTTGTAGATTGCCTGCGCAATCTCCTCCAGAACGTTCGATTCTGGGGTTTGGAGGAGCTTCAGGATCATCTCATGCGAGTCGTAATCGCCGAGCTGCCTGATGAACTCCTGCTCGATCGACCCGCCCAGCTCGCTGCGGTCCTCGCGCAGCGGCGCAAGGCACGCGTCGCACACGATCTCGTCGATCGATTTTGGCGTGTTGATCGACTTGATCCACGCGTTCATGGTCCAGGTGAGATTCCCATCTTCGGAGGGTGCGGTGCTGGGCGTTGGGCTCGGCGAGCGCAGTTGAAAATCCGGTGACGAGAGCGCGCGTTGCTGCGTCGCCAACTTTGCAGTGCTCACGATTCGGCGAAGCTCGAGATCGTGGCCCTGGGGTCTCTCGTCCACACCGTGGACCATTGGGCTGATCAATGAGACGTCGATTCCCTCGGACTCGAGCAGCTTCTGGCCGACTATCGCTGCCGGCGCCCCCGAGTACTTCATGCCGATCACATCGTCGAGGGCGGCGCCAATCTTTCTCTCTAGGTCGGGCTGATTTTCGCTGAAGAATGCATTCATCTCTTCCTCCGATCGCCTCTCAGGGGGGTTCAGTACGAGGCCACGGAGCAAGGGCGACTTGATGGCCGCCAACTCTTGAAAAGACATGTTCGGCTTCTAAAAATTCCGAGCGAAGCGACGACGCGCGGAGACCTTCGCGTTACTGAGTACTCACACTCGTTAGTTCACACTGCAAGTTCGAACTCGATGCCTTCTCGAGCCTAAAGACCCACGAAACGACCGAAACGCTCCGAGGCCAGCTGGTGATACTTGGTTGTTCACAGGATCTTTTTTGGTTTGTTGAGTTTTGTTTTGCATGCGGTTTTCGTGTTCATAACGGATCGAAATGGCGTACGTTGCCGAGGACGGCGACGCGCGGCGTGGCACCGTGAGCCAAGTGGCTCAGCTGAACTTTGACCCGCCCGCGGCGTCTCGCCGTTGCAACGCCACGATCGTGATGATGGACGACCGTCGTCACGTGCCACTCTCAAACAATAGCAACTTTAGCAAGGACATCGGATACTTTCACAAGGCGATGATGCTCAATCTCCTGTATGCGCAGCGCCACGGCATGTCCTTCTTGATTGTGCGGCCCACGGCGGCCATGGAGGACTCGTGGCTCGACGGCGGCGCTTCGGGGCTCTGCCCCGCCTGGTGCCGCGTGAAGATCCTCGCTTCGCTCGTTGCATCGCGCCTGGCCGCCCACGGGTGCCACTGGGTGCTGTACATCGACAGCGACGCGTACATCCGCGAGCAGCACGTGGACTTTTTGGAGCGCCTCGACACGCCAGCGAATCGCGACGTGCACTTCGCCTTTGCCCGCGAAGAGCTGCCCGCCGGCGGCTTTCGATCGCCCCGAAAGCGCTCCCACGGGGTACGCGTGCCGTCGCTCAACGCCGGCGTGCTCTTCGTGAGGGCGAGCGCGTGGTCTGCGCGCCTGCTCGCGGTCTGGATGCGCGCGGCGCAGCTGCCCGTGTGCGCGCCCTTTCGTCAGCAGTGGCCGTGCGAGCAGCAGTGCCTCCACGAGCTCCTGCGCAATCGCACGTTACTCCCAGAGGGTTGGCGCACGCGCATCGCAAGCGCCCCGATGCAGCTGTTCAACTCGCCCCATGGCCAGTTCATCCGGCACGTGTGGGGCGGGCCGGGCGTCGAGCTGCGCCGCCGCGCCTTTGACGACGAGCTTCGAGTCCAGGGCGTGTGGCGCTGGAAGCAGATGCATGCGCTCGTCGAGAGCGCAAAGCGACAGTGGATCGACAGGCCGTGTTGACCGCGCATGTGACCGCGTCAGTGTTTACGGACGCTCGATGCAGAGCACGATTGAAAGGACTCAAGATTGAGAACCACCGAGGACGAGCCACCGAGAAGCCAGGAGAGAGAAGGTTCGTTTATATGAGCTACAGTAAACCCCGTGTCCCCAGACACCTGAAGATTACACCCCGTTGCATCACCCAAAGCTGGACGAAGTTTGCATGCATTTTTCAGAAACGGGTGCGTTTCTCACCAGCGGTTTTTGCCCCGTCTTGCAAAGGCACATCCTCGGGTCATGAAGCCGCCCGTAATCCGACAAATCCTTCTTGGTCTCCTCCTCGTCTCGCTCCCGACCGTCTTGCGCGGCTTCGGTTCCCTGCAATACCTGCACCGGCCCGCGGAGGGCAACGTGTTCGACGGCCTGCATGGCTCAAACCACAACCAGCAAGGTCAGATCTACTCGACCATGCACCCAACATCGACGACGAACGTGCACTCGTTCACCAACATTAACGTGCGCGCGCGCGCGCTCAAACACTCCTAACCCACTGAGAAACATTCCGCGACGCGCCGTGTGGCTTGATCTCTCTGCTCACACTTCGAGGCCACCACACGCGTGTGTGTCTGTGCGCAGACTCCCGAAGTGATCGATCCGGGCGATAAGTACGGCATGCGTGAATACGTGTCTGACACGAGCGCGATGATGCGCGGCGACTTCCTGCACCCCGAGCCCCCCTCTCCGCCGCCCAGGCCGCCCCACACGCCACCTCGGCCTGAGTGTGCCTACGAGGTCTTCCAGTACGGCATCTGCACTGGGTGCCGCGGCTACTCGTGCTATGACTGCTGCGAGTACATCACGTCCTATGAGATCCGCTCGGTCCATGCGCCGCCCTCGCCGCCGCCGCCCTCGCTGCCGCCCTCGCCGCCGCCCTCGCCGCCGCCGCCCTCGCCGCCGCCCTCGCCGCCGCCACCCTCG